>Ga0097691_1002217_pt1 | contig 13354 bp, 10 predicted proteins | sample NGESurdeep072012_8_FD_72858 | JGI IMG/M metagenome (GOLD analysis project Ga0097691, IMG submission 72858) | Arctic peat soil microbial communities from Barrow, Alaska - NGEE Surface sample 210-1 deep-072012 | ecosystem: Environmental > Terrestrial > Soil > Wetlands > Peat ...
CTCGAGAACGTCAACGTGTTCATCGCGGCGCTCATCGCATCGATGCTCGTCTACTTCTTCAGCTCGCTGGCCATCCGGGCGGTGGGCAAGACGGCCGGCGCGATCATCTTCGAAGTGCGGCGGCAGTTCCGGGAGATGCCCGGGATCATGACCTACGAGCAGAAGCCCGACTACGCCCGCGTCGTCGACATCACGACCCGGGCCGCGCTCCGCGAGATGGTCGCGCCCGGCCTCGTCGCGGTCGCCACTCCGATCGCCGTCGGACTGCTCCTCGGCTACGAGGCGGTCGCCGGCATGCTCATGGTTGGCACGATCGCCGGCGTCCTCCTCGCCACGGTCCTCAACAACGGTGGCGGCGCGTGGGACAACGCGAAGAAGTACATCGAGTCGGGCCACCTCAAGGACGACCAGGGGAACGTCCTGGGCAAGGGCTCCGACGCGCACGCGGCGGCCGTCGTCGGCGACACGGTCGGTGACCCGTTCAAGGACACCGCCGGGCCTTCGCTCCACGTGCTCGTGAAGCTGCTGGCCACCATCACGCTGGTCCTCGCCCCACTCTTCATCCGCTAGCTCGGAGGCGTACGGCGGGCCGGCCTTCACGGCCGACTCGCCTCAACGTTCCATGGACATCGCATTCCAGGCACTCGTGATCGGGATCGTCCAGGGGCTCACCGAGTTCCTGCCGATCTCCTCGTCCGGGCACCTCATCCTGGTCCCGTACCTTCTGGGCTGGACGGACCCGTTCATCAACTCCCTGGCGTTCTCGGTGATGCTCCACATGGGGACGCTCGTCGCGCTGCTCGCCTACTTCTGGCGCGACTGGGCGCGCCTGGTGCCGGCCGGGCTCGCCGCCATCCGGGACCGCTCGCTTCGCGGTGACCCGGACCGACGGCTGGCCTGGTTGATCGCGGCGACGCTCCCGCCGGCCGTCGTGCTGGGCGTGCTGCTGAGCGACTACTTCGAGGCGAAGGTACGCCAGCCCCTCCTCGTCGCCGTGATGCTCGTGGTGGGTGCGGTCATCCTCTGGCTGGCCGATCGGCTTGGGCGGAAGACGGACGGGATCGAGCGGCTCGGCTTCCCTGGCGCCATCGCGATCGGCTGCGCCCAGGCGCTTGCGCTCGTGCCCGGGATCAGCCGGTCCGGGATCAGCATCAGCGCCGGCCTGGGCCTGGGGTTGACCCGCGAGGCGGCAACCCGGTTCAGCTTCCTGATGGCCACGCCCGTGATCGCGGGCGCCGGGCTCTTCGAGCTCAAGAAGCTGCTGGCCGGCGAGGTTGCCGCCGACGTCAATGTCGGGGCGATCGCCATCGGCTTCGTGGCGGCCGTGGTCTCGGGCCTGGCCGCCATTCACGTCCTGCTCCGGTACGTCCGGCACCACCCGATGACCGTGTTCGTCGCGTATCGGCTCCTCCTCGCGGCGCTCGTCATCATCATCTTCCTCGCGGCCTGACGCGACCCCTCGGGGCGCACCGTGGAGGTCATGAAGCAGCTCCGCCAGCGGGCGATCCGCGACCTCGTGGAGCAGCGCCCGATCCGGACCCAGCAGGAGCTGGCAGCGGCGCTCCGAGAGCGCGGCTTCCGGGCAACCCAGGCCACGATCAGCCGCGACATCGCCGAGCTGCAGTTGGTCAAGGTGGACCGCGAGGGCGTGGCTGTCTACGCGCTGCCCGCCCGCCTGGCGGAGGCCGATCCGACCGGCGAGGAACGGCTCAGGCGCCTGTTCCGCGACATCCCTGTGGAGTTCCGCGAAGCTGGTCTGCTTCTCGTCCTCGTCACGCTGCCCGGGTCGGCTCACGCGATCGCGGCCGCGCTCGACCGCGCCCGCTGGCCGGAAGCAGCCGGCACGATCGCCGGCGACGACACGCTCTTCATCGCGTGCGCGGACCGGCGCGCCCTCGCGCGACTTCGCGGCCGGCTTGAGCGCCTGGCGGCGGGATAGCCGCGTTGTCTGAGCGCCCACCTTCGGCGGGGACGGGCGGCCCGCACACGCTCCACATGCTCCCGGCCGACCGCTGGGCCGCGTGGCGCGACGGGCCGGTCGGCGCCTGCTACGCGCCAGAGGGGTTCGCGGCCGACGGCTTCGTCCATTGCACGGACGGCGCCGAGCAGATGGTCGCGACCGCGAACCGGTACTACCGGGCGGACCCTCGGGCGTTCGTCGTGCTGGAGCTGGACCTTGCCTCCGTGGGCGCGCCGTGGCGCTACGACGACGCGGGCCGGCGCTACCCGCACGTCTACGGCCCGCTCGCCCGCGCCGGCGTCAGGTCCGTCGCATCGTTGCTCCGCGCGCCCGACGGGATGTTCACGACAATCGGCGAGGCATCACCGGCCTGACCGCCGGCCTGCGGCGCCGGTCCGACGGGCGCCGTCTGTCCCTCGCGCCGGCCCGTCGGCACGGCGATGCCCCTCCGGTCGCTTTGGCACACCAGCGGGTCCCGGACTGGCGGACCCCGTGATCGGATGGCACGATCCGGATCGTGTCCGCGGAGCGTGGAAACGCACCGGATCGCGAGGTAGGTCACGTTTCCGAGCACGCCACGGCTTTGGATGATCGGCCCAGCCGATAACCGGGACCCTGCCGGCCTCGGACCGGGCGCGAAGCGAGCAGGCTGGCACAGACGCCGCGATGTGACGAGCGCTGGCCACTCGCTTTGACACTCCACCGGGGTCGGGCTATCATCCGCACCCGACCGGACTTCGGGCGCGCCCACCAGCGAGGCAGCCGCCCGGGGTTCTTCCGTATGGCCACATCACACGCCGGGCGGGGCGGACCCGCCCGGTCGCCAGAGGTTCGACCGCTCCGTGAATACGAAGCCAACCTATCTCTCGCGTGAGGGCGAGACCGGTCTCCGCCAGGAGCTTGACACCCTCGTGAACGTGCGCCGCGCGGAGGTTGCCGCCCGCATCCACGAGGCGAAGCAGCACGGCGACCTCTCCGAGAACGCGGAGTATGAAGAGGCCAAGAACGAGCAGGCCTTCGTCGAGGGCCGGATCCAGACTCTCGAGGGCATGCTCAAGACCGCGGTGATCATCGAGAACCCGCGCTCGGACCATGCGGCGCTCGGCTCCACGGTGGTCGTCGAGAGCCTTGACGGCCTGGAGACGTTCTCGATCGTCGGCTCCGCCGAGGCGCGTCCCGCCGACGGAAAGATCTCCAACGAATCGCCCGTCGGGCGCGCGCTCCTCGGCCGCAAGGCCGGCGAGAAGATCACGGTCCGGCTGCCGAACGGGAGCGATTTCACGTACGCGATCAAGAAGATCAGCTGAGCGCCCGCCCCGCGACGCCGGGACGCGCGGCCGGTGCGGCCCCCGCCCCGGCGATCGAAAGGCCAGGGACGCACGCGATGTACTGGGCCGACGAGCTGGCCTCCGCCGTTGACGGGCCGCAGTTCGTCAACGACTCGAAGACTCCCTCCGGGACGGTTCACGTCGGGAGTCTCCGTGGCCCGGTCGTCCTCGACGTCATCACCAGGGCACTGCGCGACCGCGGCGTGCCGACGACGCTCCTCTACGGCGTCGACGACATGGACCCGATGGATGCCCAGGCGCTCCTGACCCCGGACGCCGTCGAGCGAGAGATGGGCCGCCCGCTCTCGCAGGTCCCCGACCAGGTCGGCGACTGCCACGCGTCATATGCCCGCCACCATGCGCAGACATTCATCGACATCTTCGATGGCCTCGGCATCCGTCCGGACCGCTACTACTGGATGAGCGACATCTACCCGACGGGCCAGATGGACCCGTTCATCCGGACGGCCCTGGACCGCGCAGAAGTCGTCCGCGACCTGTATCGCCGGGTCTCGAAGGTGGAGCGGCCGGCCGGCTGGCTCCCGATCAGCGCCGTCTGCCCCACCTGCGGCAAGGTGGGCACGACGCTCGCCCGCGACTGGGACGGCGCGACCGTCGCCTTCGAGTGCCTGCCCGAGTACGTGACCTGGGCCAGCGGGTGCGGAACGACCGGGCGAATCGCCCCGTTCGGCGGTGCCGCCAAGTTGCCGTGGAACCTGGAGTGGGCGGCCCAGTGGTCGCTCTTCGGCGTGACGATCGAGCCGTGCGGCAAGGACCTCGCCACCGCCGGCGGCTCGCGTGACCGCTCCGACGCCATCGCCCGCGAGGTCTTCGACCGCGAGCCGCCGCGCAACCTGGCGTACGAGTTCCTGAACATCGGCGGGCGCAAGATGTCCACCAGCAAGGGGCGCGGCGCCGCCGCCCACGAGATCGTCGAGGTCGTCCCGCCGGAGCAGCTCCGGCTCCTCTTCCTCCGGCCGCGCCCGAACCAGGCGATCGAGTTCGATCCCGACGGCACGGACGCGATCCCGCGTGTCTTCGACGAGTTCGACCGACTGGCCGCCGCCGCAGCCGGCCACGAGGTCAAGGGCGAGCTCCCGGCCGACGCCGACCGGATCTTCCGTTACGCGCTCCTGGACCCGGCCGCGGACCTGGCCGCGGAGGCCGCGCGCTACCGACCCGCGTTCGCGCATCTCGCCCTGCTGGCGCAGATCCCCGGCGTCGACGTGGCGGCGCGCGTGGCGGCGGAGAAGGGGAGTGCCCTGTCGGTCGATGAGCGCCTGATCCTGGAAGAGCGGCTTGCGGCCGTCGGCGGCTGGCTGGACTCCTACGCCCCGGAGCGGGCCCGGATCGAGATCCGCCGAGACGCGCTCCCGCCCGAGGTCACGGCGCTTGGCGAGGACCAGCGGGTCTGGCTCGGCGCGTTCGCCCGCACCGCCGAGGCCGCGCCGCCGCCGTCCGGTGATGCGTGGCAGGCGCTGATCTTCGAGGTCGCGGAGTCGGCCGCGCTCCCGGCCGGCCGCGCGTTCGGCGCCCTCTACATGGCGTTCCTGGGCCGAACGAACGGGCCGCGGGCGGGCTGGCTCCTCGCCAGCCTCGAGCCCGGCTTCGTCGTGGAGCGCCTGCGCGCCGCAGCCGGCTGGCGCGATCATGCCAACGACGCCTCCGGCGGGACCGGGGCGCACGACACGGCGGGGGCGGCAGGATGAGCGTCGGGGTGCAGCGTCTCCGGGCCGAGCCGGAGGTCATCCGGAAGGGTGCGCTCGACAAGGGCGAGGACGCCACGCTCGTGGACGTCGCGCTCGCGCTCGATATGCGCCGCCGGGTGCTGCTCGGCGAGGCCGATGCCCGCAAGGCCGAGCGCAACGCGGCTTCGAAGCAGATCGGCGAGGCGATCAAGGGCGGCGCTGCGCCGGGCGGCCCGGAGGTCGCGGCCCTGCGTGCCGCTTCGGTCGCGGCGGGGGAACGGATCGCCGCGCTGGATACCGAGATCGGGCGCGTCGAGGGCGAGCTGGAGGATGCGCTCCTGCGGCTCCCGAACCCCGCCGACCCGGATGTGCCGGTCGGCGACGCCGACGCAAACGTCACGGTCCGAACCTGGGGCGAGCTGCTGCCGCGCGTCCAGCCGGTGGCCGGCGAGGTCGGCGCGGACGCCTCCGCGGACACGTGGGACCGAAAGCCGCACTGGGAGGTCGCGGAGCGGCTCCGCATCTTCGAGCTGGAGCGCGGCGCGAAGGTCGCTGGCTCCGGGTTCCCCGTCTACCGCGGCGCGGGGGCCGGGCTGCAGCGCGCCCTCATCGACTTCTTCCTGACCGTCCACACGCGTGAGAACGGCTTCACGGAGATCTGGCCTCCGGCCGTTGTCAACGCCGCGTCCGCCCGGGGAACCGGCCAGATCCCGGACAAGGAAGACCAGATGTACGTCGTGACGCGCGACGAGCTCTACCTGGTCCCCACGGCCGAGGTCCCGGTCACGAATCTCCACCGCGACGAGATCTTCGAATTCGGCGAGCTGCCCGTCCGCTATGCCGCCTACTCGCCCTGCTTCCGCAGGGAGGCCGGCGCGGCCGGCAAGGACACCCGAGGGATCCTGCGCGTCCACCAGTTCGACAAGGTGGAGATGGTGCTCTTCGAGACGCCAGAGGCCTCCGCCGCTGCGCTGGAGTGGATGGTCGGCCGGGCGGAGGATCTCCTGCGCCGGCTCGGCCTCGCGTATCGCGTGCTCCTCATGGCGACCCGCGACATGGGTTTCGTGCAGGCGAAGAAGTACGACCTGGAGGTCTGGGCGCCCGGGGTGGAGCGCTGGCTGGAGGTCTCGTCCTGCTCGAACTTCCGCGACTACCAGGCTCGCCGGATGGCGATCCGCCACCGACCGGCGCCGGGCGCCAGGCCCGAGCTGGTCCACACGTTGAACGGGTCGGGCCTCGCGCTTGCCCGCGTCGTCGCCGCGATCCTGGAGACATACCAGGGGCCGGACGGCAGCGTCCGCGTGCCCGGGCCGCTGCAGGCGTCGCTCGGGACGGACGTCCTGCGCCCACCTGCCTGACGGCCCTGTCCGGGCGGAGCCCCGGAACAAATGATCACGAGGTCCGCGTCCCGCGCTGTCCGCACCAGGAGACTCCACACGTGGCCGTTCCCACCGGCTGGCAACAGCCCTTCGAGCCCGCCGGGCCCGCCCCCGGCGTTGCGTTGGCCGGTCATGGCGCCCGACTCGGCGCCTACATCCTCGACGCGATCATCCTGGGCGTCGTGGTCAGCGCGATCCTGGTGCTCTCCGCGCTCCCGGTCATTGGCACGATCCTCGGCCGGGTTGGCGGCCAACCCGACTACTGTTCGGACTCGACCACCTGGTCGCAGCTCGGCGGCGGGATCGGGCTCGTCATCCTCGGCGGCATCGTGGCGTCCCTCGTCGGCCTCGTCTACTTCCCCTGGTTCTGGGCGCGAGGTGGCCAGACGCCCGGAATGCGGGCCACGGGGATCCGCGTCGTGCGCGACCGCGATGGCGGCCAGGTGGATGGCGGGGCCGCGATCCTGCGCCTGATTGGCTTCTGGATCTCCGGCTCGGTGTTCTACCTCGGGTACATCTGGGTCCTCATCGACGTACGCCGCCGCGGTTGGCATGACCTGCTCGCCGGGACCTGCGTGATCAGCAGCCGCTGAGGCGCGGACGCAGCCGCGACGGCACGGGCCGGCGGCGCGACGCAGGGCGGCCCGCCGGCGGCGAGCCGGACGCAGAGCCGGCGGAACAGGGATCCGCGGCCGATCCGTCGGGCATCCGTGCTTGCCCGATCGGGCACCCATGGCTCGAATGCCGTCATCCACCGGGACCATCGTGCCGGGGCGCCCCGGACCTGCGGGGCGTGGAGCGCGAGCAGGGTGCGTCGCATCCTTGGTTCATCACCGTCCGCCGTCCCCCCAGGGCCGGCACGTCCTCTCGTCCCTCCACGTACCCCGGTACCCATGCACGATCGACCCCGCCGCCTTGTCGCGGCCAGCCTTACCGGCCTGCTCCTCGCCGCTGCCCTCGCCGTCCCCGCCGCCGCGGCCTCCCCGAACCCGGCGCCCGTCAAGGCGGAGCCGCGCCGCGTCGTGGAATACCGCCCGAACGGGCCATTCACCCACGACACAGACCTGCTCTCGCAGTCCGGCTATGCCGCGTGGATGATCGATGAGCTCCTGCTGTCGACGACGCCACTGCCCCGCCTCGGCGCCGCGTTCATGCAGGCCGAGCGCGACACGGGGATCAACGCCCGCTACCTCGTGGCACACGCGCTCCTCGAGTCGGGGTGGGGCACCTCCTCGATCGCCCAGGCGAAGCACAACCTGTTTGGGTATGGCGCCTATGACCGGGACCCGTTCCGGTATGCCACGCGCTTTCCAACGTTCGAGGCCGGCATCGCGGCCGTGGCGAACCAGATCCGCGCGAAGTACCTGTCGCCGGATGGGCGCTGGTGGCGGGGCTTCCCGACGCTCCGCGGCGTGAACCGCTTCTATGCTTCGGACCCGCTCTGGGCCGACAAAGTCGCCGTCATCGCCAACACGATCAACGGCATGGTCGTCACGTTGCGCGAACGGGACCTCCGTTTCGGCAGTCCGCGGGTCGCACCGCCGGCCGCCGGCACGGTCGTCGCGGCTGGATCGTCCATCGTCGTCGAGGTCCCGTGGACCAGCCGGACGCTGGGCCTGCCGACGGGGATCCAGTTCGCTGTCCGGTGGACGCCCCTCGCCCTTGCCGAGGGTGGTCCAACAGTCCCGGCCGGCCCGACCGCGCCGACCTGGTCGCCCGTCGGCCGGACCACGCGCGCCGGACACACCGTCAACCTGTCGGTGGCGACGCCGACCCTGCCCGGCTCCTGGCGGCTCGAGATCCAGGCGCGCGACTCCGACGGGCGGCCGTTGCCGGCCACGGACACTCCACCGATCCCGGCGATGGCGCTGCGCGTCGCGGCCCAGACCGAGGCAGCGATCTCTGTCAACCTCGAAGCGACGCCCAAGGTGGCGGAGGCCGTCGGAGCGCCAACGGCAGGACTCGCGGAGACCCCGGTCGCCCAGTCGCCTTCGGGCGGGCTCGTGGCGACCATCGGCAACGTCGGGCGAACCACGATTCCCGCAACCTCGCAGGACGGCACGCCGACGCTCGTCGAGGCTTGGAGCCTTCCGCTCGCGGCCGACGGCGCAGCGGTGCGATTACTGGGAACCCCGTTGACGGCGGACCTCCTGCCGGGCGCGCAGGTCACGCTCCAACTCTCCCGTCCGAACGGGGCCGCCGTGATCGTCGTGCGCCTCTCCGGCGACCCGGCCGCGATCGGACGGAGCGTGCCGGCGACCGTCCTGTTCACGGCTTCAATGGATGGTGGCGCGACGCTCACCCAGCTCCAGGTCCCCGATCTGCGCGACGGTGGGCTCGCCTCGCCCGCGTCCCCCACGGTGTCGACGCCGGTCGCGGGACAGCCCGTCTCGTCTTCGCCGGTTGCCGCGGGCGTGTCGGTCATGCAGACGGACACCGTCGGAGAAGTGGCGATCGGCCTCGTACGGACGCCGGCGTCGAGCGCGCCCGACCGGCCCGACGAGCGAGACGCGCCTCCGGGAATCCTCGTGCGGACGCTTGCGACCTTCGCGGCGAACGCCGTGGAACCGACGGCCGCCTTCCTGCCCTGGCCAAGCATTCGGGCGGGGGATGCCCACGGAACGGTACGCGTCGCCGGCGTGCCGACCGGGATCCGCCTGGTGGTCGTCGCGCTGGTCCCGGACGGCGGCTCGGTCGCCGATCCTGCGACGCTTCGGCTCGCCTGGGTACCCGTCACGTACCCGGGAACGGACCCGACGCCGCACTGATCCGACCCGGCGGACGACGAACAGGTCAAGGGATCCCGCGGCGCCCGGCTCCCGCCACCCGGCTCCCGCCACCCGGCGGTAGGATGGCGTCCGCCACGGCCGCGGAGAGGTGCCGGAGCGGTCTATCGGAGCGGTCTTGAAAACCGCAGGGCCTCGCGGCCCCGTGGGTTCGAATCCCACCCTCTCCGCCAGATCCTGAGAACGACTTCGGGTCAAGGCGTCATCCAGGGCTTGCTCGCGCGACCCAGCGTGACTTCCCGCGAGACCCGGCGTGACACCCTCGCGGCGCTCCGCCACCACGCCGAGCGTCCTCCATTTCCCCGACAATCACCCTGCCCATGGTCCGCCTGCCCGCCTTTGACATCTACGTGGAGCTCGGTCTCGACTCGTCGGCCGATCGAGCGCAGATCCGGGCCGCCTACCGGAAGGCAGCAAAGGCGGCGCATCCGGACGTCTCCGACGTGACCGGCTCGACGGCGCGCATGGCCCGCATCAATGCCGCCCGCGACGTGCTCCTGGATTTGGACCGTCGGGCCGAGTACGACCGCCAGCACGGCCTCCTCTCGCGCTCGCCCGTCGGCGGCGCCCCGAGGACGGCTCGCACACGGACGGGCGCACGACGTCCGGCCCCGCCGGCCGCGCGTGGCGGCGACACTACGTACCGCCCTGCGGCCACGCGTGCCCGGCGCGGCTCGCCGACCGCCGAATGCCCGGTCTGCCCCTGGCCTGACCCGGCTTCCTTCGGGCACTGCGCGCTGGGCCACGAGGGCATGGCACCTCGGTTCGGTGGTCCTCGACGGTTCCGCCTCGACCCGGCCGAACATGGGGCCGGTGTGCCCTTTCGATCGACCCGGGCCGCCCGCGACCATGCGCGCACCTGCTCGTGGTTCGCCGGCACGCTCGCCGGCGGGCTGCGACCAATTGCGCTCACAGGGTGGGGCGAGCGCGCCGAGTTCCCCGCGGTCGGGCGCATCCGCCAGCGCGACGGCGTCGCCCTGGACCCGGAGATCGTGGCCATGCTGGCGGCCTACGCGGACGAGGCCGCTGTGCGCGACGCGCTTGCCTACGCGGTCGCGGGTCGCGTGGTCCTCCTGGCGCAGTACGGCGACCGGGTGCGGTCCGTCGTGTGCGGCCGGCACGCCTATGCCGTCGAGGTGACCGTCAGCGCCTCCGGCGAGCGGACCCCGGCGCGGGCGTCCTGCTCCTGCCCGAGCTGGCGTCCCTACTGCAAGCACATCCTGTCCACGTGGCTGGTGTGGCACTACACGCGACGGCGCTGAATTCAGGCTCGGCCTGCCCATCGCGCATACTCCGCGGCATGCGCTTCCACACCACGATCGAGCTCAACGGCAAGACCGCGACGGGCTCTCGGGTCCCGGCGGCCGTGATTGCGGGCCTGGGGAAGGGCAAGCGGCCACCGGTCCGCGTCACGATCAACGGGCAGACGTACCGCAGCACCGTGGCGGTCTACGGCGAGGAGTTCCTGATCGGGGTGAGTGCGGAGAACCGCGCGCTGGTCGGCGTCGCCGCCGGCGACCAGGTGGAGGTCGACCTCGAGCTCGACACCGAGCCTCGCGAGCTGACGGTGCCACCCGACTTCACGGAGGCGCTCGACCGCGACGTCGAAGCCAGGCGGTTCTTCGACGGGCTCTCGTACAGCAACCGGCAGCGGTTCGTGCTGGGGATCCAGGACGCAAAGACGCCCGAAACCCGGCGGCGGCGCATCATCGCGGCGGTCGACCGGCTGCGCGAGGGCCGAACCTAGCGCGAGGCACCGCCCCCGCTGTCGCCCCGGCCCGTCCCGACCGGCGGGCCGGCCTGCCCCGACCGACGGCCGCGTCGCTGGCTCGCGGGTCGCCGTTGCCATGTCGGGCTGTCATCTGCATCGCACGCTCACCCATGAAGCGGCCCTCGAAATGCTCGCTCTGTTCGGGTGTCCGACTGGAGGCATTCGAGCTCGCGGATTCTCCGATCTACGCGCACGGTTCGTGCTACGTGACGAATCGGGTCGGTATCGGCGCGCGCGGGCTCCTCACGGGTCCGGACGCGGCGTTGCTGAGCGTGACCGGGCGCAGTCCAGTCCCGCGTGTCCGCCCAACACCTCCGGCGATCTTCCGTAACACGAACCACGCGCGTATCCCGGAAGAACCAGGACCGACGCCGCCGACGGCGACTGGGGTGACAACGTCGGTGGGCGGTTCACCGGTCGAATTCGCCGGCCGTCGGTATCGTGGCCAGGTCGCGCTTGACCGTTTCGGCAGAGGCCCCGTAGACTCCCGGTAACTGAAGACGTGGGCTGTGAACGGGACGAGTACCCGTCGTGCGCCGGCAGAGAGACCCGGCGGCCGGTGGAAGACCGGGGTGGCGGCGACGGCAAATGGACCCGGGAGCCTCCGGACCGAACGCGCGGGCAGGGCCGGCGCCAGTAGGCTCCGGCGCAGGGCGCCAGCGATAACGGGCAGCGCCGATCGGACGGACCCGCCGTCCCGTCGGTCACGTGAGCGCGGCAGTGCCGAAGTCGGGTGGCACCGCGGATGGTCAAACCGGCCGTTCGTCCCGAGTGGACGAAGGTCGGTTTTCGTTGTCTCTGGAGGTCCTCGGGACGATGTCCACCCAGCACCCGCTCAGCCTCGGCGAGGTCAAGCGCCTCGCGGGCAGCGCGGACACGATCCGTCTCCGGGCAAGCCGCGACGCCGATCTCGAGACCCCGATCGGCGCGTTTCTCCGCCTCGATGACGGAACGACGCCTGCCTACCTCCTGGAGTCCGTCGAGGGCGGCGAACGGCTAGGCCGCTACAGCTTCCTCGGTGTCGGGCCGCGCCGGCTGCTCGAGGTGCGCGACGGCGTGGCCCGCATCCAGGACCGGCCCGTGGGCGTGACCGCCTACGCGCCCGACCTTCCCGTCACGGCGTTCCCCGCACCGGACCCGCTGGACGCCCTGCGTGCGTTCGTCCCACGGCGAGCCGTCGAGCCCGGGGACGGGATGCCGCGGTTCACGGGCGGCGCGGTGGGCGCCCTCGCCTACGACGCGGTCTCCGTCTTCGAGCCGACAGTCCCGCTGCCGTCGGCCGACCCGGTCGGGGTCCCGCTTGCCAGCTTCATCGAGACGGATCTCGTCCTCGTCTTCGACCATCTGACCCACGAGCTGAGCGCGATCGCCTCGCTCCACACCGACGCGCCGCGCCTCGAGGAGCGCTACCGCATCGCCGAACGGGCCATCTTCGAGGCGCTCGAGCAGACGGCCCGTCCATCGGCGGCGGAGATTGCCAGTGCCACCGCGTCGGCTGCCACCGCGTCGGGCGGCCACGCGGGGTCGATGGCCCGGGTCTCGCCGCCGGCCACACCGGACGAGCCACTGACGAGCCTGGGCCGGGACGCATTCGAGGCCGCGGTCCGCGCCGCCAAGGACGCGATCGCGTCGGGCGAGGCAATCCAGGTGGTGCTCGCCCGGCGAGAGACGAGGGCACTGCCGGCCGGTCCGGACGGGCGTCCCATTGACGGGATCGGCCTCTACCGCGCGCTGCGACGCGTCAACCCCAGCCCGTACCTGTTCTTCGTCCGGACGCCCTCGTTCGAGGTGGTGGGCGCCAGCCCTGAGCTGCTCCTCCAGGTGGAGGGCGACCGGATGACCACCCACCCGATCGCCGGCACGCGGCCCCGCGGCGCCACCCCGGCCGACGACGCGCGCCTCGCGGAGGAGCTGGCGGCGGACCCGAAGGAGCGTGCCGAGCACGTCATGCTCGTGGACCTCGGCCGCAATGACCTGGGCCGGGTTGCGCGGCCCGGCACCGTCCGCGTCTCGAAGTACATGGAGGTGGAGCGCTACAGCCACGTGCTGCACCTCGTCAGCCACGTCGAGGGCCGGCTGGCCCCGGGACTCGACGCGCTCGACGCGCTGCGCAGCGTCTTCCCAGCGGGAACCCTGTCCGGCGCCCCGAAGGTCCGCGCGATGCAGCTCATCGCCGCCGCCGAGCGGGAGCGGCGCGGCCTCTATGGCGGAGCGATCGGCTACCTCGGCTACGACGGCAACCTGGACACCGCGATCGCCATCCGGAGCGCCGTGCTCAAGGACGGGGTGGCGCACCTCCACGCCGGTGCCGGGATCGTGGCAGGGAGCGTGCCGGAGCGCGAGTTCGAGGAGACCGAGCACAAGGCGGCTGCGCTCCGCCGCGCGCTCGAGCTCGCGGCCGGCGGGGGACGGGGAACGGCCGCGCCCGGTGCGGCTGGGGCC
>Ga0097691_1002219_pt1 | contig 13333 bp, 15 predicted proteins | sample NGESurdeep072012_8_FD_72858 | JGI IMG/M metagenome (GOLD analysis project Ga0097691, IMG submission 72858) | Arctic peat soil microbial communities from Barrow, Alaska - NGEE Surface sample 210-1 deep-072012 | ecosystem: Environmental > Terrestrial > Soil > Wetlands > Peat ...
AAGCTCTTCCCTTGATGGCTCGACCGACGCATCCCGATTCATCGAATCCTTGAATCGGAACTCGCCCCCGTCGTCCAGAAAAATCGACGCCCCTTACAATCCCGAGCGCATCAAACCAGCGGCACCAAATAGGATCGCAATCCAACCTGGGCAGTTACGAATTTTGAATACCAAGATTGTTGCCATCGTGCCCGCAGCAATGATTTTTGCAGGGATGATTAATCGCGCACCACTGGCATGGGGCATCGGGGTCGCCGCCCTCGTGCTAGTAGTTGGGAACAAAATTCTTCGAAGTCAGAACCACGCATCATCGAAGCCACAGATGCAGTGGTCGGCTCTGAATGTCCGAGAATGGTGCAGCAACCATAAAGGAGTTTGCTATACCGGCTTTGCATTTTTAGTTTTGATCGCCCTGGTGACCACCCCCAAGAGACCCGATAGATATCCAAACGGCAGCGATGCTGTTTGCGGATTGATGTGCAATAATGAGCAGCTCAAGAAATTGGCCTGTTTTGAAGCCGAGTATTTCATCGGACATCTGTTGCCGGACGATGATCCGACGGTCTTTCCGGATTGCAATTCGAACAACGTGGTGATTGCCGGAAAAGGTCGGGGGGCGCAGCACTACCAAATTTCGTCTTCGTTCCCCAAACCCTGGTCTGTGGACCTTACGGGAGTTGAGAGTGCCCAGGAAAACAAATGGGTTTGGTTCCAAGATAGCGCAATCTTCAACGGAACTGATATGAAGAAATCAGAAGCATATGACCGCGAAATGCAAAACATTTACGAGCGGGCATTCCGCTGAATCAGGGGTTCGGTGCTGGTCGGAGTACTCTGCACCCGAACCGCGAGATGGTCCGCTGACAACAAACTATCTGATGCGAAGGCTGTACTCGGCTCTGCCCGAAATGGCTGCATAAAACGCTAGACGCCCTAACTGGACACCACCGTCGTCGTCCTGACGCGCAGCTACGCGGGCAAGGGCGTCTTACGGTATCCATGGTGATCTGGACTTCCGAATTTGGCGTGCGCCGTGCAAAGGCGGCGCTTTCCAGTGGGTGCAAGGCCCACCCGGCAACCGCTTCAGCCGGAAGCAATCGGAGCAGTCATGGAGGTGACGAAGTGGCTGAAGCCTTCGATTAGCGTGTCACGAATTGGTGACAGCGCAAGTGTGCAGGCCGCAACGCGAGTGAGTGCGCCGGGAAACTGGCAAGGAGTATGTGGTGAAAGTCCACTGCGATGAGGGAGTAGGTGCAGCGAGGCTAGCTGCCATTCTAGCGGGTGAGAGTCCCGCCAACAGAGGAGTCCAGTCGCTGTTGTAGTTATATCCTGCAGCTGGAAGGGCGACCAACCCGCTGGAAGCCTGGATGTAAAAGCCCCGCTGGCTGGGCAACCGGTCAGATCCGTGCAGGGGGCGAGCAAACTGGCAGACCGTAGCAGATGTGTGAACCAGGAAGCCACGAAAGTCATCGCCCGCGTGAAACGGATTCGTCTCGGGCGATGTACTGAGCCGTGCGACGATCCCACAGAATTTACAGGTAGGTGTTGGCCAGAGTATCGCACTTCGCGGCCGGAACAGCCTCCTCGAAGTACACGAAGCCCACCAAATTGCGGACAATTAGATTTGGGAGACGGTTTCCAATGCTGTGCCGCAAAAGCTTTGGCCAAAACCTATCGGTTGCTCCGATTTTCATTGGTGGGCGCAAAAGTGGAACCTAAGTCCGATAATGGGATGGTCCGGCCGTGCTCCTGCCCCGCCAGCAATAGAAGCTGGAAAGGGGCGCCAAAGACAAGGAGCACGCCATGTCCCAGACACTCAACACTACAATTTCCGTGGTTGGTATCGATATAGGCAAGAACTCTTTCCACATCGTAGGCCACGATGAGCGTGGTGCCATTGTATTGCGTCAGAAATGGTCGCGTGGGCAGGTCGAGGCGCGCTTTGCCAACATGCCGCCGTGCCTGATCGGTATGGAGGCCTGCGTCGGCGCGCATCATCTCAGTCGCAAGCTCGGTAGCCTTGGCCACAATGCCCGGCTAATGCCGGCGAAGTACGTTCGCCCCTACTCGAAGGGGCAGAAGAATGACTTCCGCGATGCGGAGGCGATCGCCGAGGCGGTGCAACGTCCAACGATGAAGTTCGTGGCGACGAAGACCGCGGATCAGCTCGACCTACAGGCACTGCACCGTGTGCGTGAGCGGTTGGTCAGCCAGCGCACCGGCATTATCAATCAGATCCGCGCCTTCCTGCTGGAGCGCGGCATTGCGGTGCGGCAGGGACAGCTGTTCCTGCGCGCCGAGTTGCCGCGTATCCTGACCACACCCCCTGATGTCCTGTCGCCACGGATGGCGCGGGTGATCGAGGGCCTGTCCGGTGACTGGCGCCGGCTCGATGAGCGGATCGAAAGCCTGTCGAGCGAGATCGAAGCTATCGCTCGCCAGGATGCCGGTTGCGAGCGCCTGATGAGCGTGCCCGGTATCGGACCGATCATCTCCAGCGCGCTGGTGGCCGCGATTGGCGCTGGGGATGCCTTCACCAAAGGCCGCGACTTCGCCGCCTGGCTGGGGCTTGTCCCGAGACAGATGTCGACCGGCGACCGCACTATCCTGGGCAAGATATCCAAGCGGGGCAATCGCTACCTACGCGTTCTGTTCGTGCAGGCGGCATGGGTTGTATTGATCAAACCGACGGTCTGGGAGCACCACGGGCTCAAGCCCTGGATCGAGGCGGCCAAGAAGCGCCTGCACCACAACGTGCTGGCGATCGCGTTGGCCAACAAGCTCGCCCGTATCGCCTGGAGTGTTCTCGCTCGTGGCCGGGCATTCGAGGTGCGGAAGATCGATCAGGCAGCGACCCAGCCAGCCTGCTCCTAACTCCACACTGACGGCCACAGAGACCGCGCAAAATGAGGAGCCCGCGATGACGTAGCCAGAACGAAACACCTTACCTGCCGAGGTCTGCGAGAGGATGAGACGAGATGGAGGTTTGGTCTTCCCGGCGCCTGCGAACACTGGTGACCCAACTGGCCCCGTTGAGGCCTGTCCGATAATGAGATCGCACGCGCGCTGATATCCATGATGGCCAAGAGCGCAAAAGGCTCCAATCAAAGGCCGGATACATTGATGCAAGACCGCTCACCGCCAACTCGGCGAAATCCACTTGCAACGCACGGCCGGACCATACATTGGGTCAAAAACGGAAGTGGCAGCGCTTCCTGAAAGAATATACCAGCAGTACGAAGCCATATCATTGCCTGGTCGAATCAATTGAAATTCGCACACCCTCAACGATTCTCGGAGAGGGTGTCATGTTGCTCGACACACCTGGTTTAGATGATACGGAACGATTTTGCGTGCAGCTCACTGAAAGGGCTGTCGAAGATGTTGATGCCGTTCTGTTCTTGACCAAGTCCGGGGCCGCATATGGTCAGTCAGAAAAGGATTTTTTGCTTTCTCTTCTGAGAAGAGGAACGGTCAAGCAGTTGATTTTTGTCGTAACCCAAGTTGACCAGACTTATGAGCAGCACGTTAAGCAACGGCAAATATTTTCGTATTTCCGTGGCAATGAGACACTCGTGAAACCTTCGACCTCTATAGGTCCGGCATCGAAGCCAACATGACGGAGCACGACACAATGACAACGACCCGTCGCAGCGAACTCGCCCCCTTCATCGTCGACCTCCTCGACTTCATGGAGGAGAAAATCCAGGAGGCCGTGGCGGACGAAGCCTCCCGGGCCGTTGCCATCGGCGAGGCCGCCGGCGCCGCTCCCCTGTTGCGCGACCGCTTGCGGGAAGACGATTTCATGAAGGCGAACTTCATGTTGCTGTTCGAACACCAAGTTTACGATACGAAAGCTTCATGGTGGAAGTATCTCGCCACCGTGGATAGAGCGGAATTCGAGAAAGAGACCGCTGGCCTGGTTGGGCCGGAAGGAATCCTTACGCTGCTCCGGACTGTCGTAGCCGAGGGCCCCGGAATCTCGTAGTCGGCTTGATCGGCCGGCCCATCAGCGCAAGGCTGGACTAATCCTCGCGGAGCGTTCCCCGAAGATTGCTCAAGGCTTCACGGTCACCCGCCCGAGTGAGGAAAGCAGCTTGGCGAGCTGGTCCTTGTCGTCCATCGAGATCTTGGGCGCTCGGGACGGGGCCGTTTTCGCCGGCGCAGGGCCGGTCGGCTTGGCGGTGCGGACCTCGGGCTTCTTGCCGTTCTTGGGACCATTGAACATCAGCGCGAGCAGGAAGTGGACCAGGCGCGGGGTCCACTCGGCGCCGGCCGCGGTCTTGTGGCCGTCGGCGTTGAGGCGCAGCGACACGTCGACCGGCTTGCGGGTCTGATCGCGGGCGTAGACCTTCACGACGGGTTCGAGTTTGGCGAACAGCACTCCGAGGCCGACGGCGCCCGAGTTGTAGTGCACCATTTCAGCTTCCGTCATCGGCTCCCGCGAGTAGTCGGCGGCCTTTTTCAGCTTCGGGAACGCCTTTATCGGCTTGGCCTTCGGGGGAACGGCAGGGTGGGGCTGAGGTGGCGGCGGAGGTTCGAACGCCTTCTCCGGAATGACGATCGAGGCGCCGTCCGTGAATGTGACGGGGATCAGCGTCGCCTTGTCGACGAACGAGATCTCCTTGCCCTTCATGTTGACGAAGTCGCCCGGTTCGAGGACCTGCTCGTCGGACCGGCACTTGAATTGCGTGGTCTCGCCGCTTTGCGAATCCAGGAACTCCGCGGTGACGGTGTTCTCAATGCCGTCTCTTCCGACGTCGACGACGAGCAGCAGCGACCACTCCTCCGGGATCCGGCGGCCGAAGACCTTGTTCCTGAACAGGCCGGCCGTGTTGGCCGCCGAGATCAGTTCCTGCATCATGCCGCGCGTGCGTCGGGTCGGGGCTCCCCGCGGGGAAACCGGTTCGCGCGGATTGTCGGTGCAAGGGTGTTTCGGCCATGGCGGGCCGAGGTCGTCGAAGAACACCCGGCTGCCGTGCTCGTTGGCGTAGAAGTAGACGGCGTCTCCGCAGACCGGGCACTTGGCGTTGGGATTGACGTAGCAGCCGGAAATGTAACGCGCGGAATTCCTCTTCAGGACATTCAAGGCATCGCGCTGATGCATGTCTTCAACCAGCCGCGCGCGATGCGCGCGAGACGACCGGCCCCCATAGTTGACGCACCAGCCGCAGTCGCAGTCCGCATAATGATTGAAGCCGGTCAACGGAACCCCCACGCCTCGTCAGAAGCGTGCCCAAAGTTGCCAGCGCTTCGAGGCAGGGTCCACCCCGCCGCTTACGAAAAGCGCATGCGCCAAATCATCTAGGCCGACCTTACTCGGCCCTTGCCGAGACACCATTTGCAGGGCGGCGGGTAGATCTTGCGTCCCGGCTGAGCAGGCTGCGCGACCTTCGGGAATCCGGTGCCGTCGCAAGCGGAGCATTTGAGTTCCGTCGACGCGTCTTCCGATATCAATTTGTTCATGGCAATCATTTCTTCGACACCATGCCGACGCACGCCATATCGTTGTGCAAGACAGATTGCTGGCTGCGGTTGTCCCATTTGACGGTGACCCCGGCCCAGTTCTTTTCGGTGACAGTGCCCAGGTCGTTGTTGTCGTCGCGCCAGCAAACGCGTGCGCCGACATTCAACAATCTGGATTGGGAGCCGGTCATTCGCTTTGCCGTGTCGTCGCGATTCTATTGGGCGGCATCATCCTAGCCGTTTAGTGGGCTGATTGCCACGATACCCTTGCCGCCTCCACCGCGCTGATGTGCGGCACGTGCACCACCACTTCTTCCGGACCGCGCATGTCGAAGATCTCGCCGCACGGACACTTCATGAAGCGGCTGGCCGGCCTACCAGGACCATAGCTCGGCGGATCGAGACGCTTTCCGGCGTCCCACAGCGCGTATTTTCGTTCGGTCCAGTCGCGCTGGTCGCGCCATGCCTGAAAGTCGCCCTCGGTCCGCTTCGACAGGAACACCCGCCACGCCTCCTCAAATTCAGCGCGGGCTTGATCGAAGGTCTCTGCCGTGCCGGCTGTGCATTCCCCCGGACGGGATCCAGGATAAAAGCCGCATCGCCATTCCCATGGCTCGGTGTCGTGCGGGTTGCCGGTACGGATCGCGAGCGTGCCTGCGTGTACATCGCCATAGTAGATGGCCAGCATTCGTCTCGGGCTTCCGGATAGCGGCGTCGGGTGAGCTCAGGCATACGCTATTGAAGCGCGGCGGCCAGCATCAGGCAATCGCCCTAGGTGTTGGGTTGGGATCGGCAGCTTCCTACTGGCTATCGTGTCGACTGAACGAGATGTTTATGCTCGACTTGCTCGTCGGCTTCTGGGGCGTGTGGGGAATGATGAGACTGTACGTGGCAATCCTGGCGGCAACCCTGGCGTCTCCGGCGATGGCCGCGGATTACCTGGGCAAGGTAACTTCGGTGGCGGACGGCGACACCTTCACGATGGAGGCGGAGACGGGCCGGGTGCGCGTCCGGATCTGCGGGATCGATGCGCCGGAACGCGGCCAACCCGGCTACGGCCAGGCCGCCGGCGTGCTGGCAAACATGATCGAGGGCAAGACCGTCCACTGCCTCCAGGTCGGGGAAGGCACGGTGTGCGACGGCAAATCGAAACCGACCAGCCGCGACCGTATTGTCGCGCAATGTTTCTTGGACAAGCTCGACATCGCCGAAGAGATGGCGAAATCCGGAACGGCCTGCGACTGGCCGAAATTCTCCGGCGGCCATTACAAGATCAGCGACAGCACCTGTTCGCGGAAATAGCCCGTCAGGACGCCAGGGACGTTTCATGTGCAATCTCTACTCCATGACCAAGAACGTCGACGCGATCAGGCGGCTGTTCAAGGTCGATCCGGCGAATGACCGCACCGGCAACATGCCGCCGCTGCCCGGCATCTATCCGGACTATCCGGCGCCGATCGTGCGCAATGGCAACGGCGGACGTGAACTCGCGATGGCGCGTTGGGGCATGCCGTCGTCGCAACGGGCGTTGATGGACGCCACGAAGAAGCGCGCCCAAAAGCTCGAGGCCAAGGGCAAGCCGGTCGACTTCAAGGAATTGCTGCGGATGGAGCCCGACAGCGGCACCACCAACATCCGCAACGTCTCGAGCGCCCACTGGAAGCGATGGCTCGGTCCGGAGCACCGCTGCCTCGCGCCATTCACGTCGTTTTCGGAATACGATTTAATCGAAGGCAAGAAGACGCCGGTCTGGTTCGCGGCCGACGAGAGCCGGCCGCTGATGTGCTTCGCCGGCTTGTGGACCAACTGGACCAGCGTGCGGAAGGTCAGGGAAGGCGAGGTCACTGCCGACATTTTCGCGTTTCTTACCTGCGAGCCCAACGGCGAAGTCGGGCGCGTTCACCCAAAGGCGATGCCGGTGATCCTGACGACGCCCGAAGAACACGACGTCTGGATGCGGGCGCCGTGGGACGAGGCCAAGGCGCTCCAGCGACCGCTTCCGGACGGGGCGCTCCGGATCGTGGCGACTGGCGAAAAGGAAGACCCGCCGCCAGCCGCCTAGCGGTCTTGTGCACAGCCGGCCGCGGAACAGGTGGAAGACCGCCAGCTCCCACGATTCCGAATCCCTGCCCTGTGTTAGCAGCCGGAACGGCGGGTGGGTCCCAAGGATTCGTGTCGCGTGGCAAGGAGTAGTTTCGATGCTGATGACCAAGGACCGCCGGCCCGCGTTCCGGACGATCGAGGGATGGGCGAGGTCGGTTCTGCTCGAGGCCGGCACGATCCGCGAATGCGAGGAGCACGGCTGGATGAAGGACCGCGCCGATCCGTATGCCCGCCAGCGCGCTGTGGACATCGCTCGGGGCAATCCACCGTTCGGCGTGTTTCCGGACGAGGCTGCGGCCGCCGTGGAGGACGTGCTTGGCTCGATTGGCGACACTTGCCCGGAGTGCCCGCCCGAGGAGTGAGTGAGCCCTCTATCCGACAAGGGCCCGCGCTGTCTCCAGGCCGCTCGCCAGCGCCGCCTCGACCGTGCCCATGTCCCGCCCGCGGTAGAGTGCTTCGCCGGAAAAGAAAACCGCCCCACCATCAATTCTTGAAAGCACGGCCTGGGCCGCGCGCGTCTCGGGCGTCGCGTAGGAGTAGGCGCCGCGCGCGAGAGGATCGTTCGCCCAATTGATCGCCCGCGCCGCGACCAGATTCCGCATCAGTTGCTTTGGATCGATGCCGAAGATTTCGGCGAGCGATGAGAGCCCTGCCTCTATCAATTCATGCTCGCCGAGGCTGGCCATAGCTTCCGTCCTTGGACCGCCGAACCAGCCCGTGAGCACGGGGAGATCAACGGGATGCTGCGTCCACCAGACCGGGATCGTCACATCCGAAAGCAGGAAGGTCAGATCGGTGAGATCCATGCGCTTTTCGACCCACCAACGAGCCTCAAAGCGCAGCAGTATCTTTATGACGTTTCCGAAGCCGATGTGTGCAGCGGCTGCGATCCTCTCGCGTTCCGTCGGAGGCAGCACGATCCCCTTCAGGAGAGGAAGAGGCACCGTGAGGACTACGGCATCGTACTCATGCGCGTCGCCGTTGGCGCACCGGACCACTCCCCTCCCATTACTCGCTTCGATGGCGGAGACGGCTGAGCCCAGATGGATCGCAACCCCATGGTCGCGACACCCCGCAGCCAGAAATTCGACGAGGGCACCGTAGCCACCGGCGATGCGTCCTTGCGTACTCCCTCCGCTATCCATCCATTCGTCGCGAAGCGCCAAGGTGCTGGCCCGCTCCGGATCGGCCGCGTCGTAGCCCTCGACCATCCGCTCGATGGAATGCCGTAACCCATCGTAGGTAGGGCCGGCGAAATGCTGCCGCAGGAATTCGGCGACCGTCAGATCGTCCTTCAGTTCTTCCAGCGCCTTGTGAAGCTCTGCCTCATGAGGATCTTGAGATTCCCGGTGAGAGAACTTTCCGTCTTCGACGCTCCACTGCACGCCTTCGATCGGCAGCAGCGAAAGCCGCGCCTCGCGCAACAGGCTGCGCGTGACGGGCGCCTCGCCATGGACGAATTCGGCACCGCCTTCGGCCGGGTAGCCGAACTCGGCTGAGGCAAGCGGATGGATGCGCCCGCCGCATCTGTCTCGCGCCTCCAGGATGGTCACTCTTTTGCCCGTGCGGGCGAGTTCGCGGGCGGCCATCAGGCCTGCGGCGCCTGCGCCGATGACGACGATGTGGCGTGGATGCATCACCGATCGGCTGCCGCCTGAATATTTGCGTTCTGGATCGCGTACCGCAGCAGCATTGCACCGCCTTCCAAGGCCCGGCTACTCTCCAGGGTCATCGCCGTGACGGGAGCTCGGCGATCGCCCTCCGCATCCGTGGAGTCGAAGACGCTCGGTGCGCCTTTCGCACCGTCCACGGCTGGACACAGGATCAAATTGAGCTCGTCGACCAATCCCGCGCGCAGAAAGGCACCGTTGGCACCGCCGCCTCCCTCCAGCAGTAGCCGCTTCACACCAAGTTCGCGATTGAGGATGTCCAGCGCGAGCGCGAGATCGAGCTCCGACTTCCCGGCGAAGATGTATGACACTCCCTCGCCGCGCAGCCCCGTCAAGTGCGCATCCGAAACTGCCTCGGACAGGACGACAACGATCGGGTCGCCACCGATGTCCGAACGGCCCCAGCCGATCTTGCCGTGAGCGTCGAGCACGACGCCATAGGCCTTTGCTTCGCGTCGCGCGAACCAGGGCTCGCGCGGAAAGGTCTCATTCGCTGACGGGGGATACGGCCTGCCCTTGGCAAACTCCTGGCCAGTGACGCGGCCGACGAGCCATGCGTCGCCCGCCAGTTCGTCATGAACACGTTCGAACAGGTCTGCGGTTGATCCCTTGGGTCGCCAACGACTGTGGAGCGTCCGACCGTCCACACTGGAGGCCATGAGGCAGATGACGTGCGGTTTCATGCGAACCCTCGTTGAATGAAGCCGGACCCCCGCCCCGGCCCGCGGATCGCTAGGCTGACTTGCGCTGCTGCTTGGACGTCTTTTTTGCGGCCGCTTCTTTGGCCGGCTTCTTGCCTGCGATCGTCATCAGCATTTCCTTCTGACCGCTCGCAGCCTTCCGCGGCTTCTTCGAAGCCTTCGAGGCCTTTGCCGGCTCGGCGCCGCCCACGCTCCGGCGCAGCGCCTCCATCAGATCGACGACGTTCTCACCGCGGGGCCGCTCCTTCGGCGTGATCGGCTTGCCGGAACGCTTGCTGTTGATGAGGTCGACGAGCGCGGTCTCATAATGGTCCTCGAACTTGTCCGGCTCGAAGCGCCCCGCCTTTTGGTTCACGATGTGCCTGGCGAGGTCGAGCATGTCCTTGGTGACTTTGACGTCCTGGATCTCGTCGAAATACTCCTCCTCGGACCGCACTTCGTACGGGTATCGCAGCAGCGTGCCGACGAGACCTTTCTCCAGCGGCTCGAGGGCGATGATGTGCTCGCGATTGGTCAGCACTACGCGGCCGATCGCGACCTTGTTCATCTCGCGGATCGTTTCGCGGATCACCGCGAAGGCGTCGTGGCCGACCTTGCCGTCCGGACGCAGATAGTAGGGACGGATCAGGTAGCGGGGATCGATCTCCTCGCGCTCGACGAACTCGTCGATCTCGATGGTGCGCGTGGATTCCAGCGCGAGGTCCTCAAGCTCCTCCTTGGTCACCTCGACGAAGGTGTCCTTGTCGAGCGCATAGCCCTTGACGATGTCCTCGTTGGCGACCTCTTCGCCGGTGTTCGCGTCCACCTTGGCGTACTTGATCCGGTGGCCGGTCTTCCGGTTGAGCTGGTTGAACGAAATCTTCTCGCTTTCCGAGGTGGCCGGATACAGCGCGACCGGACAGGTGACGAGGGACAGACGCAGGAAGCCTTTCCAGTTTGCGCGCGGGGCCATGTACGCAGAACTCCATTTCGGGGGCGGCTCGGATTCAAGACGAACCGGACCAGCTGGTTCCGACAGCGAGCCCACCCCGGCACCGATTCATCCCTGACCGGCCCTGCCGCGCCAGCAGATTCTGCGTTCGGCCGCTTGACTCTCCGTGAACGAAAAGAGAACATCGGACATGTCCGCCGCATCCGAAGCTTCCGCTCCCACCCCCTGACGACCTTGAGGCTGCGGCCGACCAGGCGATTACGGCCTGCGGAGGGGATGCCCGGGAGGCGGTCAAGGTGCTGATCGTCGTCAACGGATTCCTGGAGGACCAGATCGCGAAGCTCCAGGCGGCGGTCTCGACGGGTTACGCGCGCGGCAAATTCGAGCTGCGCGATCGAAAGGATTGGTACGACTGAGGTGCCAGATGCCAGAAATCACCTACTATGTGGCGTTGCCGTTCATCGCCTCCGACGACGGCATCGCCCCCGCCGAAGCGACGGAATGTTTCAATCCTAATGCCGCCGTCATGCGGACCGAGGCGCTGTCCCGCAAGCCCGGCTACGTCGGCGCGGTCGCGTTCAGCCGGACAGGAGATCCAGCGACAGGCGACTTCGGCGACGCGAAGGTGATCAGGAAGTTTGGCGAAGTGCCTGAGGACCTCAGCGCGTTGTAATGACCATTGTCCTGTTCGGAAGCCATGCCCAAGGGGATGCGGAAGAAAGGCGATAAGTTGCCTGAGGTGCCGAAACCAGGTCGCCGAACGGTTTCGAGTGCTGGCATCCTGATGTATCGGCGTGGGCATCAGAAAGTCGAAGTCTTGCTGGTGCATCCAGGCGGACCCTATTGGCGTAAGAAGGACGAGGGGGCCTGGTCGATTCCGAAAGGGGAGATCGATGAGGACGAGAATGCCGAGGTCGCTGCCCGCCGCGAATTTCTGGAAGAGACAGGTACCGCTGTCACGGGCCCGCTTGAACCGCTGGGCGAGATACGTCAGCGTGGAGGCAAGCGGGTGACCGCTTTCGCCGTCAAAGGCGACTTCAATGTCGATGCCATCAGGAGCAACACGTTCGAGATCGAATGGCCGCCGAAATGCACGCCGGATGCGATCAAGGGGTTGGGCGCGATAGTGGAAGGATGCAGTCCTTTCCCGAGATCGATCGCGCCGCTTGGTTCGACCTGCCAGCTGCGCACGTGAAAATGCTCGAGAGCCAGCTGTCGTTTCTCAATCGTCTTGTTGAGCTTGTGGACCGTGGAGCAAAACCGGCGCCATGACCGACCCCTTCGATCTCCAGCGCTTCCTCGACGCTCAGACGCCATCGCTGACAAAATCAGTCTTCATCGATCAAGCCTTCACGCCGATGCGACAGTCGTCGGATGATTGAACGGCGGCTACCCTCCAAGATCAGCTCGATCTTACCAAAGTGGTGGCTCAAAAGCTGGCCTGTTTCGGCTTCGAACAATCCCGACTGCGAGAACTCATTGCTATTTCTGGAACACCCTCGGAATCTCACATCCAGGCAAACCTGCACAATCTCATCACCCACCATTTCGGGAGGGTATCCGAGGAGGACCTGCCGACGAGGATAGAAGAACTTTTCGGCGAGCCAGAAAAGAAAACACGCGGCCCAGACCGCCCTGTGCGCACCGTCGACCTTAAACCGATGGTGGATGCAAATCGGGGACGGCTCGATAAAGCGTTCGGAGCAGAAACTGAGATCAACCTGGTGTTCGTCTGTCGACGGGAACGAGAGGATCAGATTTTTCGTTCGGTCGTCAGCCTGCTCTTCGGCGACAGAGTGAACGTCATTCGATACGTTCTTCCAGAAGGCACACACGGCACCAGGAAGGCACTGGATGGGAAAACACGACTTTCTCGGGTGGAGCGGGCGGCCGCCCGAAAGGAGGCGTGGTCGGATCTTGCCGAAAGCATTCGGAAAGACTTCGCCAGTTCGCCAGTTATTGTGCAAGCTGCGCGGCAATATGAAGACGGAGATGACGACAGCGTCAATAAAGATGTCGGCAGAAACACACTCGCTACCCACGCCGGATGCAGTGTTCAATACCTCCTCCCTCCTGGAAATGGGAAGGCAGCAGAATACATGCACCGCGTGCAGGCGGCGCTGTATGACCTTCTATTCGCTCATGCCGGTCTCGGGCCGGTTCCGGCCGAAATTGTTGAGGCGAGTTTTCCTTCAACCAGCCGACCGCGGTCGATTGTAGGAATTTCGATCGTCTCCCAGGCAGCAAGTCGTGCAGGACGACCAGATGGAGCTGAACTTGCCGTTGCTGCGAAGGTCGAAGTTGCTACAGGGCGAATTTCGGCTCGACTTGGTTATTTGAAAGCTGAGACGTTTGGCCGGCCTTGACCGCCTCGTTCTCCTCGCGCGTGTTGCGCTGCTTGGGCACCGGCACGATCGTCGCGTCGACTATCTGCCCCCCGCGCGCGATATAACCCTTGGCCT
>Ga0097691_1002220_pt1 | contig 13329 bp, 7 predicted proteins | sample NGESurdeep072012_8_FD_72858 | JGI IMG/M metagenome (GOLD analysis project Ga0097691, IMG submission 72858) | Arctic peat soil microbial communities from Barrow, Alaska - NGEE Surface sample 210-1 deep-072012 | ecosystem: Environmental > Terrestrial > Soil > Wetlands > Peat ...
TTCCGGTCATCGACCTGAACGTTGTCCGGGTCCGCAAGATCGCGCTTGCGTTCGCGGCGCTCACGGTCATCAACGTGGTCATCATCGCCACTGCCACGTACAAGGGAGTGGAAGTGATGGGATCCACGAAATTCTGCGGCACAGTCTGCCATAGCGTGATGACCCCGGAGTACACGAGCTACCAGCGCTCCCCGCACGCGCGCGTGAAATGCGTGGAATGCCACATCGGCTCGGGCGCGAGCTGGTTCGTGAAGTCGAAACTCTCCGGCTCCTGGCAGGTAGCGTCGGTGATGTTCAATCTCTACGACCGGCCGATTCCGACCCCTGTCCACAACCTGCGCCCGGCGCGGGAGACCTGCGAGCAGTGCCACTGGCCCGCGAAATTCGTCGGCGACCGCCTGAAGGTCATTACCAAATTCGACGAGGACTCGACGAACACCGAGAAGAAAACTGCGCTTCTGCTTCACGTGGGCGGATCCATGGGCTCCACCTCCCGGGGCATTCACTGGCACGTCGACCCCGGGGTCCGCGTGAGCTTTGTGTCCGACGAGAAGCGCGAAAACATCGGCGACGTGACACTCACCCTGCCTGACGGCACCCACCGAGTCTACAAAGCTTCCGCTGCACCCACAAAGCTGGCGCAAGGCACGCGGAACATGGAATGCGTCGATTGCCACAACCGGCCTTCGCACATCTACCGCCAGGCGGATGAGGAAGTTGACGACGCCATCTTCGATGGCCGCATCGACCGTACCCTGCCCTTCATCCGCCGGGAAGCTGCGAAGGCACTCAAGGCCCCCTACGCCACCCGGGAAGAGGCCACGGTGAAAATCCGCCAGGCCGTTCAGGGATTCTACGTGGCATCCTATCCCGACCTGTCGAAGACGAAGGCCCAGTCCATCGACGCGGCGGTGAAGAGCATGCAGGGCATCTACAATTCCAATGTGTGGCCCAGCATGAAGATTACCTGGGGCGCCTACCCGAGCTTCATCGGACACACCGCGACGAACGGCTGCTTCAGATGCCACGACGACGAGCACAAAACTTCCGATGGCCGCACGATCCCCCAGGACTGCGCGCTTTGCCATTCGTTGCTGGCAGAGGATGAGGCCGACCCGAAGATCCTGAAGGACATGGTCCAGCACTGAACCGGGCCAACCACGAACACCACGAAAACCATATCAACACGTAATCATGGAGACTTCAGCGTGAAGAATTTTGAAGTGTCACACCTCGGCTTCTTCTTCGCCGCCGCAATCACGATCTGGGGCTGCAAAGGAAGCAGTGGGGACGCGCCGAAAACGCCACTCGGTCAGTCGCCGCCAGCAAGCATCGGCGCGAGCCGGGGCGGCACGACTACTCCAGCAGGTATGGGGGACGAGGCAAAGACGGCTCTCGATAGCGGCAACATCCTGTACAGGGCAAAGGCCTACGACCAGGCGCTCGTGCAATACCGTCGCTCAGCGCAGCTGTCCCCCACCGAGGCGGCACCGCTCCTCGGCATTCTTATGGTCGCCGACGTGACAAAGAACGCGAAGCTCGCCGACAGCACACTCGCGCGCGTGCGCGCGCTGAGTCCGGGCGCGGATTCTTCGCCCGCCATGTCCCAGGCCGAGATCCGTGCCATTCATGCCGGCGTCATGAAGACCGCACCTCCGCCGCCGGAAAAAAAGAAGTGACGAAATAACGGCGCCAGCGGGGAAACAGCCCCGCTGGCGCCGCTTGTTCAGTGAGCCGGTGTCGGGCTAGAACATCAGGATCACGCGCACCATGCCCGTACTTGCCTTGTACGGGCGGTTGCCGTAGCCCGTCGTGATATCGCCGAGCGGATCGATGCGCGGCGTGCCATCCGCCAGGTTCGTCGTGGCGAAGTCGATGATGTCGAGCTTCTCGTACCAGTAGCCCAGACCCACGCCGAGCTTCGGGTGGAACATGTGCTTTACGTCCACCTTCAGCTGATGCCACGTGTTCGTCACGTTCGGCAGCGCCTCGAAGCAGGACGTCAGCCCCGCCGCGCATGGCTTCGTGTCGCCGGCCGTGAGGAACGTGTTGGTTGACATTTCCTGGATGCGCGGGCCGCTGTAGATGAACGCGTTGTCCGAGCTGCTGTAGTCATAGCTGAAACGGAGGTCGGTATTCGGGAGCGCCTTGAGAAAGTCGAGATAGAGGCCGGCGTTCTTGACGGTTTCGCCGTTGTCGAGGTTCCAGTCACGGTTCGGGTCCAGGAAGCTCTCATACGCGCCCGCCACGCCCGACAGCGGGTTGGCATTACGTGACTTCTGCAGCGAGCTGAACTTCTCGTAGCCGTAGTTGCCGCCAACGTTGATCGCGTCGGTAGGATAGAATGCCAGGTTGACGTTGTACGACGCGTTGGTGTTGTCCAGCAGGCCAAAGTCGTGGCCTGGGCCATTGTAAACGTCCTTTCCGGCAGCCAGCGAGAAGCCGAGTTCCAGCTTCTGGTTCGGCGTCACGGACAGGATCAGTGTGCCCTTGTTGCGGTCGCGGTCGGCCTCGTCGTAAAAGCGGAGGCCCGGCTGGGAGCCGCCCTCTTCGATCGATGCCTCGGAGAACCCGTTGCCCTTGCGGCGGCCGTTCTCGTAGAGGCCGCGCAGCATCACGTACTGGTTTCCGTAGGTGTCCACCGATACGCGGAACGTATAGTCGGTTGTGCCGTTGAACGCCCGGCCGTCGCGCTTCACATCGTCGAAGATGTAGCCAACCTTGATCGACGAATTGGGAAGCATCGTGAACGTGGCGCCCGTCTCGAACGTGTTCTGGCGGATGTTGAAGTGCTCCGTTTCGCCGCCCGTTTCCTCGGGAACAGCGTCAAATCGCACGTATTCCACCGCGTCGAAAACCGGCGTCAGGTTCCGGTGGTCGTTGAAGCGATAGCTCATGTCGAACGCGAAGTAGTCGTTCGGCCGTGTCGTGAAGGTCAGCAGCGCGTTCATGCCACGGACTTCCGCTTCTGCCGTCGAGCGCTCCAGAGTCTTGAGGCCCGGGAACAACGCGTACACGGCTGGAGTCGTGATCATGGTGTTCGTCGTCCACGGGATCAGCGCCTCGTTCTGCTTCATCATCGTAAACGACATCTGCCCGCTGAGGGTGCTGCGACCCGGCATCTTGTACAGGCCCAACGCGCTTAACGTGTTGAGGCTGTTGCTCGGCGGCAGCGCAAGCCGGCCGAAGGCCGGACCGTTGCCGTTGCTGTAGCCACTCGGGTCGTACGGACCGAGCGGGGGCGCCTTGCCGTTGCTGAAATCGGTGGCCCGCAGCGGGTTGTCCCATGTGAGCGACTGGAACTGGTTGTTGAACCAGGAGCCATCCCACGCCACGCGGAGCATGGCGGTGCTGGCCTTGGCCCACTCGAGCCCAGCAGTCACGTCGTTCGTCCTGTTGTCGAGCGTCATCGGCAGTTCGTTGCCATCGTTGAATGCGAACGACGCGCCGAAGGGCTGGTTGCCGCTCTTCTTCGTTGAGGTGAACGCGAGGTCCAGGCCCGCCATATCGGTGAGCCGGTACTTCATCCCGATGCTCATGGCGTCACGACGCGCCTGCATCGGGAACGCGGTGGCGAGCCCGCGGTAGATCGACGCTCGCGTAAAGTCCGCCGCGGTCGAGCCGATGCCGAGCACGCCGGCCGCCTTGTTCTGCACCTGTGTGCGTGCCGCCGCGTCCAACGTCCAGACGTTGCCGCCCTGGTCCTTCCACGGCGTCAGCGTGTTGTAGGCATAGTTCAGTGGAATCGAATTCCACATCGCCTTCACCTTCAACTTGCCGTAGTTGTTGTAGTCGGCCACGTACTGCTGATCGTTGTAACCGGCATTGGCCACGCGGAACCGAAGCGCGTAGTTGTCGGACTCCTTGCCGAAGTCACCTTTTGTCAGGAGCCCGTCCCGCAGATCGCGGTAACGTTCCCAGCGAGCCTTGTCGCCGTCAACGGACGAGCCCCGATACCCCACATCAAATGATCCGAAATTCGCCTGGGCCGTGTCCGGAGCTGTGGCCTCGGCCTTGGCCGTGGCCTTGGTCGTGTCCGGAGCCGCGGCCTTTTGCTGTGCGCGCGCCACGCCTGTGAAGGCGAGCAGGAGCACAGCGGTCGAAAGAATTAGTCTGTTGCGCATCGCCGTCTCCCTCCCGTTAGCGTAGTAAAGTCTTGCCACTGGGCGCATTGGATCCATGGATCTGCGAGTGGCAGATCACGCATCCACGGCCCGTGATTTTGTTGCCGTTCGACGAGGTCTTCATGATGAACCCGTCGTACACCGTTGGTGGGTGTCGCGAGGTGACGTGGCAACGCTGGCAGAGGAAGGGAACCTTCGATACGAGCATGCGCTCGTTGCTCGAGCCGTGCGGATCGTGGCAAGTCACGCACGCGTTGGCGACCGGCGCGTGTTCCCACAGGTATGGTCCGCGCTTCTCGGCGTGGCAGCTCGCGCACGCTTCATCCACCGTGGTGCCGGTCCTCAGCATCTTCACGTTGGCCGAGCCGTGCGTGTTGTGGCACGAAGAGCACATCATTTTGTCTTCGCGAACCGGCATATGGTTGAACCGGTTCAGCTTGTTGACGATGTTCTGGTGGCAGGAGGCGCAAAGCTTCGGCTCCGTTTCCGCCTTCAGCAGCTTCTCGCCCTTCGAGTCGTGCACGCTATGGCATGTAGTGCATGCCACGCGGCGCGCTTCATGCTTGCTGCCTGCCCAGAGGGCGTGCTCGCCAGACGTGTGACAGGTGGTGCACACTGCCGTCGTTGCGTCGGAGCCGAGTGTGCGGAAGACGCGCATCTTGTTCTTCTCGGGGTCGTCGGCGTGTTTGCTGCCCGGACCATGACACGTTTCACAGCCCTGTGCCGCGCCCGGTGTCCGGGGGTCGGCGGCCTTGCTGTGGAGACTGTTTACGTAGCCCGCTTTCTTTTCCTTGTGACAGTCCAGGCAGGATTCTTCGCCGACCGTCGTCGCGCCCGCTGTCGATGCCGGAGGCTCAGGCAACTGGGGGCTTTGTTTCACTTCCACGATTTTCTTCGCGGGCGCCTGTCCACCAACTTGTGAGGGACTGGCCCCCGCCCATATCAGAACACTGCATACGAGCCAGAACGCTGGCCCCGCAGAGCGAAACCCATTACGTAGACCCGTGCTAAATGTCATGGCACCTCCGTGAGATACTCACCAGAATGAGTCGCTACACCGACTCGCCCGTGACACAGCGGCGCCGCGAAGAATGTTGTAATCGCCTGTATTTGCAGTCAGGCAATCTCAGGCAGTTAGTAAGGGAATCACCGACTGCGGCCGACCCAGATGCACATCATGATTGGTGTGCAGGCAAAACTCATCTCGGCGTGAGCTCCATTTCAGTTTCATCACAAGACCGACAATGGGAGCATTTCATGAAGCGTACACTTTCTCTTCTCGCGCTGGCGGCGTGTGTGGTCTCGCCCGCGTTCCAGATGGCCGGAGCACAGGCCCATGCATATGTCGGCGTCAAAGGATGCGGCATTTGCCACAAGTCCGAAAAGTCCGGTAACCAGCTCGGCATCTGGCAAAAGTCGACGCACGCGCAAGCGTACACGACGCTGACCACAGAGGATGCGAACAAAATCGCCAAGGCGAAAGGAATCACAACGCCCGCCGCTGCATCACCAGCGTGCCTCAAGTGTCACGCCATCGTCGGCGACGCCAAGGCGGACGTCAAGGACGGCGTGCAGTGCGAATCCTGTCACGGTCCCGGTGCGGATTACAAGAGCCTGACAGTGATGAAAGACAAGGGCAAGGCCGTCGCAGCCGGATTGAAGGTGTTCAACGATAAAGCGGCGATCGAAAAACAGTGCCGGACATGTCACAATGCTGAGAGCCCGACGGCGAAGGAATTCAAGTTCGAAGAGCGGTGGGCGAAGATCCAGCATCCCGTACCGAAGAAATAGTAAAGATCCGCCAGTCAGTTGAGAGAACCGCCTGCATATGAGACAACGCGTAGTTGTTGTTGCGTTGTTCCTTGGAGGTCTCTCTCAACTGAGTGCGCAGTCGGCTCTGGCACAGACGAAAGCCGATTGCCTCACCTGTCATAGCGACTCCACCCTTTCCAAAGAAGGCCCCGGCAAGAAGACGATCTCGCTTCATACTGACGAAGCGGTTTTGAACAAATCGACGCACGCGCAACTCGCGTGCGTCGCTTGTCATGTGGGGTTCAACACGGACAGCCTGCCGCACAAAGCCAGGATTGAGCCGGTCGCGTGCCAGCGTTGCCACGCCGGCGCCGTGTCCAAGCATCCATTTCACCCGGAACTCGCGAAGGCCATCAGCAGGCACGAGGAACCGAGCGTGACGTGCAAGGATTGCCACGGCACGCACGACGTCGCGTCACCCAGGAAGGCCGGCTCGAAATTCTCCGCGGGGCAGCTCACATCATCGTGCGGATCGTGTCACGAGGGTGAAGCGGAACACTTTCCGGCATCCGCGCACGGCAAGGCGCTCGCGGCAAATGTCAAAGGCGCGCCAAACTGCCTGACGTGCCATCGCGACCCGATCGACTTCGTCGCTGGCACGGCCGATTCGCTCTCGGTCAAACGTGCCCAGGAGCAGCTCTGCCTGTCGTGTCATCTCGACAATCCCGATGTGCGGGCGCGGACAGCGCCGACGGCGGGATTCATTCGCGCCTACGACCAAAGCGTGCATGGCGCCGCGTTGCGGAAAGGCGATGCCAGGGCCGCGAACTGCGTGAGCTGCCACGGCAGCCACGACATGAAGAAGGGCACCGATCCGGGCTCGTTCGTCAGCCGGGCCAACATTCCGGCGACGTGCGGGCAGTGCCACGCCGGCATCGCGAAAACGTTTGGGCAGAGCGTCCACGGCGTGGCGGTGCAGAAGGGCAATTCCGACGCCCCTGTCTGTACGACGTGCCACGGCGAGCACACGATTCTTGGCCCGTCCGATCCCCGCTCCCGCGTCGCGCCGAAAAATGTCTCCGCGCAGGTCTGCTCGCCCTGTCACACGTCGGTCCTGCTGTCGGGCAAGTATGGGCTCAACAGCGACCGCTTTCGCACGTTCACCGACAGCTATCACGGGCTCGCGAGCCGCGGTGGGTCCCTCGCGGTCGCCAACTGCGCCAGCTGCCACAGCGCCCACGACATCAAGCCGTCGAGCGATCCGACGTCGAGCGTCAACAAGGCGAATCTCGCCGTCACGTGCGGCAGGTGCCACCCGGGTGCCAACGAGCGATTCGCGATTGGCTCCGTACACATCTCGCTGACCGCGCAAAAGGAGCCGCTTCTCTACTGGGTCGCGACGGCGTACATCATACTCATCGTCGTGATCGTCGGCGGCATGCTCGTGCACAACGTGCTCGACTTCGTCCAGAAGTCAAAGCGACTGCTGATGGTGCGCCGCGGCCTGGCCGAAGAGGAGCACCTGGGGCGCGGGCTCTATCTCCGCATGTCACTCGGCGAACGAGTGCAGCACGGGATGCTGCTGGTGAGTTTCATCACGCTCGTCATCACGGGGTTCGCGCTGAAGTTCCCCGAGTCATGGTGGGTGGCGCCCTTGCAGCGCGTCAGCCCGTCGATGTTCTCCGTCCGGAGCATCGTCCATCGCATCGCTGGCGTCGTGTTGATCCTCGTGAGCATCTATCACTGCTACTATCTGTTGTTCGTTCCGCGAGGAAAGGAGCTCCTGCGCGACCTGCGGCCGACGCTCCAGGATTTCCGTGACGCGGTCACCGTGATGCGTTTCAACCTTGGCATGTCGACGGTCCGAGCGCGATTTGGACGCTTCAGCTACATCGAGAAGAGCGAGTACTGGGCGCTCGTGTGGGGCACCATGATCATGGGAGCCACCGGGGTGATCCTCTGGTTCGACAACACCTTCATCGGCTTGCTCACGAAGCTCGGATGGGACGTCGCGCGCACGATTCACTACTACGAGGCCTGGCTGGCGACGCTCGCGATCATCGTGTGGCATCTGTACTTCGTGATCTTCAATCCCGATGTGTACCCGATGAACGTCGCGTGGTGGAAGGGAACGCTGACGGAACGTGAGATGCACGAGGAGCATCCACTCGAGCTGGAGCGGCTGAAAGAAAACGACGTTGCTCGCGCGAATGCCGAGGATGGCGATCCCGATGATCGTTCGGCGTGACCGTTCGGTGACAAGCGATTTGCGACCGTAACATGACGACTCTGAAGTCACTCATTCCGGTCTTCGGGCTGGCACTACTGCTCGGTCATACCGGGCGCGCCGCCGCGCAATCGAATGATGACTGCCTCACCTGTCATAGCGACAAGTCCCTCACCAAGAAGCGTGCAGGCAAGACGGTTTCGTTGTACGTGAACCAGTCCAAATTCGGAGCGTCGATCCACGGGAAACGGTCCTGCATCGAATGCCACGCTGACCTGAAGGGCAAGGAACTCCCGCACGAGGAGACGGTCAAGCCGGTCGTGTGCGGCAGCTGCCACGCCGAGGAGCAGCGGGAGCATTCCGCGTCGCTCCACGGCAGGGCGATCGCACGCGGTGACAAGCTGGCGCCGCGTTGCATCGACTGCCACGGCAACCACGAGATCGTCGGCCTGAAAGACCCGCGCTCACCGGTGCAACCGGCCCGCATTCCATACTTGTGTGGCAGGTGCCACTCCGAGGGCACGGCGGTGCAGAGGCAGCGCGAAATCCACCAGTCCAACATCATAACCAACTATTCGGAGAGCATTCACGGCGATGCGCTGATAAATAAAGGGCTGGTGGTCACGGCGACGTGCGTGTCCTGTCATACAGCGCACTCGATACTCCCGCACACTGACCCCAAGTCATCGATCGCGCGCGCGAACATCGCGGCGACTTGCTCGAAGTGCCACGCGCAAATCGAGGCGGTCCACCGCAAAATCATCCAGGGCCAACTGTGGGAAAAGGAGGCGCACGTCCTCCCCGCCTGCGTCGACTGCCACGAACCACACAAAATCCGTAAGGTCTTCTACGACCAGGGAATGGCGGATCGCGATTGCCTGCGCTGCCATGAGCGCCGTGACATCAGAGCGTCCAGGGACGGACGGTCGCTCTACGTCGACACCACTACGCTGGCCGGCTCGATGCACGTCAAGCAAGCCTGCAGCCAGTGCCACACCGGCGTAACCCCCTCGCGCATGCGCCCGTGTGAGACACTGACGCAGAAAGTGAATTGTGCATCGTGTCACGCCGAGATAGGAACGCAGTACCAGAAGAGCACGCACGGTCAGCTGGAGGCGAAGCACGACGACAACGCCCCGACCTGCAAGCAGTGCCACGGCACGCACGGAGTGCTTGGCAAACGCGATCCGAAATCGGCGACGTTCCCGACGCGTGTCCCCACGCTGTGCGCGCAATGCCACCGCACCGGGCAAAAGGCCGCCCTTCACTACACCGGCACTCAAACGCAGATAGTGGAACGGTACACCGAGAGCATCCACGGCAAGGGACTCATCGAGAGCGGGCTCGTCGTCACCGCGACGTGCACGAGCTGCCACACCGCGCACAGCGTGCTCCCGCGCGACAGCTCACAGTCAAGCGTCAACCGCAACAATCTCCCCGCGACGTGCGGAGCCTGTCACGCCGGCATTGAAAAGCAGTTCGAGCGCAGCGTGCATTCGACCAGCGTCACAAAGACCAACAAGAAACTGCCGGTGTGCGATGACTGCCACACCGCGCACACCATCAGCCGCACGGACGCGCAGGGATTCAAGCTGCGCATCATGGGTCAGTGCGGCGGCTGCCACGCAGCGATCGCCAAGACCTATTTCGAGACCTACCACGGTAAGGTCTCGCGCCTCGGCTACACGAAGACGGCTCAGTGTTACGACTGCCATGGTTCGCACGACATCCTGCCGGTCACCGACCCGCGCTCTCACCTGAGTCGCGACAGTGTGGTGGCCACATGCAGGAAGTGCCACTCGGGTGCCACGAGGCGCTTCGCCGGATACCTGACGCACGCGACGCACCACGACCCCGGCAAGTACCCTATCCTCTTCTTGGTCTTCTGGGGAATGACCGCCCTGCTGGTCGTGACCTTCACGGTCGGCGGAATACATACACTGCTATGGCTGCCACGTGCGCTGAAGATCCGCCGCGAATTCGGCAGGCATCCGGCCGTGGCCGAGGGGGAACTCGAGTACGAACGGTTCACGCGGCTGAATCGCGTGCTGCACGTGACCATGATCGTCAGCTTCATCAGCCTTGCCCTCACCGGCATGACGCTGAAGTTCTCATACACCAGGTGGGCGTCGGTGCTCTCACACCTGCTCGGCGGATTCGAGACGGCCGGCTACATCCACCGCACAGCGGCGGTGGCGATGATCTGTGTGTTCATTGCGCACATCGCCGACGTGATGAGGCGGAAACGCCGCGAAAAAACCGCGTGGAAGGATCTGCTCTTCGGGCCGAAGTCGATGATGTTCGGGCGCAAGGACCTCGCGGACCTCGTGGGATCCATCAAGTGGTTCCTCGGACTCGGCAAGCGCCCGCACTATGGCCGATGGACCTACTGGGAAAAATTCGACTACTTCGCGGTATTCTGGGGCATCGCGGTGATCGGCTCGACCGGATTGTCGCTGTGGTTCCCGACGTTCTTCTCGCGGTTCCTCCCCGGCTGGTTCGTCAACGTGGCGACTATCATCCACAGCGACGAGGCGTTGCTCGCAACCGGGTTCATTTTCACGATTCACTTCTTCAACACGCACCTGCGTCCCGAGAAGTTCCCGATGGACATCGTGGTCTTCACCGGCCGCATGACCGTGGAAGAGCTGATGCACGACAAGCCCGCCGAGTACGAAGAACTGGTCGCGAAGGGTGAACTGGAGAATCACCTCGTCGTACCCTATCAGCCAATCGTGATCAAGACTATTCGCGCATTCGCGTGGACGGCGCTGGCTCTTGGATTCATGATGGTGCTGTGGATTGTCTACGCGATGCTGTTCGCGTACGAATGATGCATTTCGCGACCGGCGCGCGGCGTGACGCCTCCGGTGATTTGCCCCAGTACCCCCGTAAGTTATAACTTACCTGTGGGCGATTTCACCCAGCCAGCTAGGGATCAACCAGGAGCGATGCAGTCTAAACTATTGACCGGCAACGAGTTAGCGTTTAAACGATGCTGGAACGGCTCTTGCCCTAGCCACCTATAAGTACTAATGCCTACGATGTTCCCGGAATTGCACCCACACAAGTGCAGGTAATTCTGCGTTGAGGGTTCGGGAATTTTCTGGCTAGTTGGGTCAAAGTCCCGGAGCAGGTCCGGGGCGTGAACGGGTTCACGATCAGCAACGGAGCGGCTCGGTTGACGAACATCGACTCACAGCACGCCGGGGGAAGCCCTGATGGAGGGCCGATGGAGGCGCCGCAGGTTGCACGGCGCAAGTTCCTTCAGATTGTCACCGGCATCGGCGGGGTGCTGTCCGCCGCCGTCATCGGGTTTCCAGTCCTTCGGGCCTTTGTCTCGCCGACGCTCGCTGCGCCGCTCAAGGACGACTGGATCAAGGTAACCGACGATACGGCACTCCTCGACGTGGGCGTCCCCACCCGGCTGAGCTTCGTGGTGTCAGAACAGGATGCCTGGGTCGAGAGCCGGATGGTCAAAGGAGTGTGGTTGTTCACTGAGGATGGGGAGAAGTTCAAGGCGTATAACGCTCGTTGCACGCACCTTGGGTGCGGATTCGTTTACGACAAGGACGCAAACAACTTCCTCTGTCCCTGCCACCACGGCCGATTCGACGTCAAGACCGGCGCAGTACTCGACGGGCCTCCTCCCCGCCCGCTTGACGAGCTCGAGGTGGAGATCCGTGACAGCGCCGTCTTCGTGAAGTACAAGGAGTACCGGTTGGGCGTGCCAGCGCGCATCGAGGCCTGAGGCCATGAACCCGATCTTCCGCTGGCTCGACGAGCGCGTTGACCTTCGCGCCCTCAAGACGCAGTTGCTCGACCGCAAGATGCCGGGCAATCTCACCTGGGCGCACACGCTTGGAAGTGCGACGCTCGCGGTCTTCCTCGTGCAGGTCGTTACGGGGGTGGTTCTCGCGATGTACTACGCGCCATCGCCAGACCACGCGTACGACAGCATCCGCTACGTGCAGCAACACGTGCTGAGCGGCAGTCTCCTCCGCGGTATCCACCACTGGGCCGCGTCGGCGATGGTCGTGCTCGTGCTCGCCCACATGATCCGCGTGTTCGCGACAGGTGCGTACAAATACCCGCGCGAGATCAACTGGCTGCTCGGCGTCGTGCTCCTGTTCCTGGTGCTCGGCTTCAGCTTCACCGGCTACCTGCTGCCGTGGGACCAGAAGGCCTATTGGGCGACGCAGGTGGGAACGAACATCGCCGGCACCACGCCGGGTATCGGCGGGATGCTGGTGAAGCTGCTTCGCGGCGGCTCGCAGCTTGGCGCGGCCACACTCTCGCGCTTCTTCGCGCTGCACGTGTTGCTGATGCCTCTGTTGCTCGTAGTGGTGGTCTTTCTGCACCTCGCGATCGTCGTTCGCCAGGGCATCGCGGCGCGAACGGCGGCAATGGAAGAGGGAGCGCCGCCGAAAACGAGTGATCCGAAGTACCCCGCGTACTACAAACAGGCATACGCCAGGAGCAAGAGCGCCGGCGTCCGCTTCTATCCTGACCTCACCGCAAAGGACATTGTGGTGGCGACGGCGATCATCCTCATCCTCGTCCTGCTCGCTTTCTTCGTTGGAGCCGGACTGGAGCCCCCGGCAGACCCGACTGACAGCACCTACGTCCCGCGTCCGGAATGGTATTTCCTGCCGTTCTTCCAGCTGCTGAAACTGGTCCCCGGGTCGATGGAAAGCCTGGTGGCGGTCGGTATCCCCACTGTGCTCGTGATCCTGCTGGTGGCGCTGCCATTCTTCGACCGCAGCAGCACGCGCGCATTCTCCAAGCGCCCGATCGCCCGTTATTCGCTGATCTTCCTGCTCGGCAGCTCCGCCCTCTTGCTGGGAGCCTCGTATGCGGGTGAGCAGCCGGAGGTCGTGGCGGAAGCCGGACGACCACTCACGAATGTCGAGCGCTCGGGCAAGGCGATCTTTGGCGCTCAGCAATGCGGGAGCTGTCATGCCGTCGCGGGCAAGGGCGGTGGGGGCACCACAGGCGCGCCCAACCTCTCGATGGTCGGCCTGAAGCATTCCGGCGCATGGATTCACAGCTTCATCGAGAATCCACTCCGGTTCCACCCCAACTCGGCGATGCCAAGTTTCGGCCCGCCGACGATTTCCCACCAGGACATCGAAGAACTCACGCGCTACCTCGTGACGCTGCGCGGCCCCAATGGCGAACTCACAAAGCCCGAGTTCGTTGACACGTTCCCTATGTTGATCAAAT
>Ga0097691_1002222_pt1 | contig 13320 bp, 12 predicted proteins | sample NGESurdeep072012_8_FD_72858 | JGI IMG/M metagenome (GOLD analysis project Ga0097691, IMG submission 72858) | Arctic peat soil microbial communities from Barrow, Alaska - NGEE Surface sample 210-1 deep-072012 | ecosystem: Environmental > Terrestrial > Soil > Wetlands > Peat ...
CAATTGTGCCGACCGGTCAACGGGAGTGCTACTGGAACTATCCACTGCGACGGTCGATTGACTTCGCCCTATCTTCGCTCGCCCCGGCGAGCCCACCCAGGGCTCTAGGGTGCTGACCAGGGAGTTTGCAGCTCAATTCGGGGATTCGCACCCCCTGTTGCGGACTCGAGTCGGTGGGAGCCGAGCCGCCGACTACCGCGTCAAGGGCCGCTGCGGGAGCCACCGACGGTGACGCACGGCCGTCTCACTCGGGTGGCTGTCCTCGCTGGGAGCTGAAGCTCCCTCCCCGGACCCGGCGCGTCGGCTCGGCACTGGGCATCCATGGGATCGACGAGGCCTCGTCGCTCCCCTTGATGGAGAGCGCTCGACCGAGATGGTGCGATCTGGGGATGCGAGGCGCCCGGGTGGCGGTGATCAGGAGGAAATCGACATGGCCCACATCACCCGCGAGGGACTCGAGACGTGCATGGCATTCGGAGAGGCATCACTGGCCGTGGCCCACGTTGCGGAGCTCCTCCGCCTTCAGGTGCCCGACGGTCCGTCCGGTGATCTGCTCGCCGAGCTCGAGGCCGCACATGACCGACTCCGGGACCTGTTCGACCTCGGCGAGGACAGAGCCGTTCACACCTTGGCGTTGAGCGTCCTGGTCCTGGCTGCACGGACGGAGGAGGCGATTCGAGAGGACAGCAATCGACCTGACGAATGACCTGGACTGATGCCCAATTTCCCCTCGTTGGATCTCCGGTCGCCGGCGTTCTGCCTTCGGCGCCCGCCGGCGACCGGGATCAGTGCTCCGCCGGGTGAGGTCGGCATGCCTCCCAGGCGATGGGCCCAACGGGGTGTGTGAGGATCTCCTCTACGAAGATCAAGAACGACCGCACGTTCATCGGATGCGCCGTAGTCCTGCCGCACGGCCACTTCGTGTCCGATTGGCGTGGAATTCTCCCTCGTCAGCCGGTTCCCAATGCCGATCCGTTCCATCCTGATCTCCAAAGGGCGTGACCGCATCGCGCCAGTTCCCTCAATTGCGAAACTCCCAATTGCGAAACTCCGTGTGCCGACCGTCCGGTTGCCCGCCAGGCATCTCGACGAGACTTCCAGTTGATTGACATTGCACTCTCACGGATGAATTGCACTATGGATACTTGAATTACGACGCAGACCGGCTTAGGATTGAGTCATGACCTCGACCACCCGGGTGCTCGCTGCAGCCCTTGACCTGCGGACCTTCACAACCCCACTTATCGCGGCAACCGCCGACGTACCAGCGAACACGGTCCGATCGGTCCTCAATCGGTACAAGGACTACTTCACCAGGACCGCTGCTCCTACCGGAAAACGGGGTGGACAACTGCAGACCTGGACACTTCTACCCGAAAGGCGTGAACAGCTCTCGCAGATCGTGATGGCCGACAGCGATAGAGAATCAGCGGTCTCGATCGATCACCTCATCCTTTCCGACGGAAGAGAGCTTTCAAGCGCAGTAGGGCAGCGGACGCGCACCCCCGAGGCATTCCGTGAATTGGTGACCGAGGATGAGCTGCATCAGTTCGACACCTACGCGGCGAGCCGTTTCCTTCCCGAGCTGGTAGTGCGTCTCGTTTTGGCGACTCCTGGCCTCACACAATTCTCGATGAGAATTGGCTACGGCGTCGGGTACCCGAGCTTCGACGGGCGGGTTGAAACTTCAACAGAGTCATTCCCGGTCCCGAGCGGATACTCCGTTTGGGAGCTGGGCGCCGGCGAACAGCCGGTCAGCAAAGCCAACGTTGACTACAACAATCGGACAACCAACCCGGAAGACGTCGACCGGGCGAACTCTACTTTTGTCTTCGTCACCAGTCGCCGTTCTTCGGAACTGGAAGAGTGGGCCACTGCCAAGAGAGTCCTTCGCGAGTGGGCGGACGTTCGAGCGATCGACGCGCAAACCCTCTTCAAATGGCTCCTTAAGAATCGTGCCGTGCACGTCTGGGCTTCGGAGCACATGGGCCTACACCCGACCGAGGTCGCCACGCTTGAGAGCTGGTACTCCGAGTGGCGAACTCAGACGAGGCCCGCGATACCGCATCGACTGCTCGTGACTGGGCGGGCCGTTGAAGCGGACGCCTTTCGGGAGGCGGCGCTTAGGTCAGGTGAGACCATCGGGGTCATTTCCAACTCGCGCGAAGAGTCGCTTGCCTTCGTTGCGACCGTACTGTTGCCCGAACCGAACGCTTCGACAGAGACCGAAGAGGCAACTGGCTCCATGAGCAGGCTGCCGGCAGATGGCCGACTTACCTCCGCCCTCATTGTGAAAACAGCGGCTGAGTGGTCGCGCATCGTCGAGTTGCCAAATTCCGACGGAATACTGATCCCGCGATTCGATGGGGCCGACATTGCCGGCGCCACTGCGCGTGGGTTCACCGTCGTGATCCCCATGGGCATTGGCGACGATCCCGATCGAGCCACCATCAAGCTTCCCCGCATCCACCTTGTCGAGTCGATTGAGGCGTTGAAGGGCGAAGGTGTTCCGAACGACGACGCCGACAGCTTTGCTCAGGCCATCGATCGGAGCCTGACATCATTCCGGCGATCGCATTCGGTCAGTCCCACATACGTGCGCCCACCCTGGGCCAACGATCGTGCCGACCTAGTCGCCGCTCTTACCCTCTTGGGGAGCTGGAACTCAGACTCCGAGGCAGACCATGCAGTCGTCTCAGCATTGGCGCGCCGAAACTACCTTGATGTTGAGCAAGAGCTTCAGCAGCTCGCCGCTGGAGAAGATGCGCCATTCATCGCGTCGGGTAATAATTGGCAGCTAGTTTCACCTGAGGATGCATTCGCCTTGGTCGGCGGGGTGCTCACCAAGGGTGTTCTGGAGTTGTGGGTGAAGACGGCATTACCGGTTCTCCGCGAACCAGACCCTCTTGTTGATCTCGATCCGGAAGAGAATTTCCGTGCCACCATCAAAGGCGTTCGCCGGGTCCATTCATCGGCTCTGCGATCGGGCATCGCCCGAGGGGCAGCGCTTCTCGGCGCATCAGACCGACGCCTTCACGGTGCGACCTCCTACGCCGACTATGCCCGGCAGCTCGTACGCGAACTCCTGGTGGTGAACCCGACAGCGTCCAATTGGAAAACGCTTGCCGACGTGCTTCCCTTGCTCGCTGAAGCAGCACCCGACGAGTTCCTGGAAGGAGTCCGCAAGGCGCTTCAGGGCACGAAGCCCACGCTGGTAGAGATGTTCACCGATAAAGGTCCGGCGCCTCTCTTCGGCGGGAGCTCGCCGCATAGTCACCTCCTCTGGGCACTTGAGCTGATCGCCCAGTCCGAAGAGTTTGCTCCCGAGGCTCTTTTCCAACTCGCGCACCTCGCTGAGATCGATCCCGACGGACGCCTCTCCAACCGTCCCGCAGAGAGTCTTCATCGCCTTTTGCTGGTTTGGTATCCCCAAACCGCGGCCAAACCTAGCGATCGCCTGCGCATCGTCACGCAAATTGTAAATAAGCACCCCACGGTCGGATGGCCTCTGGTTCTCAGCCTGCTACCTCAGTACATGGATTCGAGTCATCGGGCCTACTTGCCCGCATTTCGTGACTGGCACCCCTCGATCACTGTGACGTTTGCCGAGGCGGCTGAGGCCTACGCCTCCTACGCGTCCCTCGCACTCGAGCTCGCTACTGAAGATCCCTCGAAGTGGTCGGAGCTCGTGTCGGCCGTGGCGAACCTGCCCGTCTCCGATCGCGACCGTTACATCGACTCACTCGAGTTGCTCGATCCAGACGAATGGACCGAAGGGATCCGACTTGCCAACTCGCGTGCGCTGTCCGAGCTCATCGCAAAGCACCGGCAATTCCCAACCGCTCCGTGGGTGATGCCAAACGAGGCTCTCGATCGCCTCGACGCAATCTCGATGAGATGGCGCCCATTAGACCTCGTCGACAGAGTCTCCCCGCTCTTCATGCAGTATCCGGACATTCCAGACTCGCGAAGGCTCTCTGACCACGAGGCATACCAGGAGCAGGCAGTGACGCTCCAAAGGAGTGCTCTCAACGATGTCCTTGCTAGCGATGATCCCGGAGCGCTTGACCGCCTCGTCAATACCTGTCCCGAGCCATTCACGGTTGGATCGACGCTCGCCGATCTTGCGGTAGACGAGAACCAGATCGAGCTATTTGCATGGCTGGAAGGAAGCGACGCGAAACGGGCGGCAATTCGAGGCTGGCTTGTCCGCACCCTTGCACTAAAGGGTGATTCGTGGATGCCAGAAGCCCTCTCAAATATTGGCAGGCTCAACGAAGCCGCTCGGGCATTCGGATACTCAATTCTGCGGGGCCACTCGGCCGTGCTCGATGTCGTCGCTGCCGATTCCCCCATAGTCCAGTCAGCATTCTGGAGCGGAAGGGGTCTCGAATTTCTCGGATCCGATCGTCAGGCCGACATCGTCGCCGGCCTTCTCGCGCACGACGACTCACCGTCGGCGCTCGAGTACCTCGCTTACAAATCGTATCGAGAGGATATTGACCCAACTTTGATCATCACGGTCCTCGAAGCAGCCGCATTCTCGTCTGAGGCGCTCAACCACACCGTATCAATTCACGAAATCGGACAGCTACTGGACAAACTAGAAGTTTCAGGCGCCGAGCTCTCCGTGCTGGCGCAACTCGAGTTGACTTACTTCCCACTCCTTCAACACGCGCGTGAGCCTCGCGCTTTCTTTGAAATCCTCGGCAAGGTTCCCGAGCAATTTGTCTGGCTCGTCGGGAACGTCTTCCGTACTTCAAGTGAAGAGGTGCCCGTCGAAGACGAGCCGATCGATCCCGCCGCGGCCAACTTGGCTCGGATCAGCTACTCCATCCTCCGGACTTGGCGCACGCCTCCGGGAGCATCGAAGGACAGGCAAACAATTGATGCGGCAAAACTGACCGACTGGGTCCAGCGCGCCCGTGAGTTGCTTGCAGAGCAAGACCGGGTCGATATTGGTGACGAGTGCATCGGACAGGCGCTCTCGGGCTCACCAATGGGAACCGATGGCATCTGGCCAGCGGAGCCAATCCGAGATCTCCTCGAGACCATCTCCAGCCAACACCTTATCGATGGGCTCGCCATCGGAGAATTCAACGCGAGAGGCGCCACGTCGAGAGGTCCTTCCGAAGGAGGTAATCAAGAACGAGGTCTTTCTACCCAGTTTGAGGTCTGGGCGGCCCAGGTGTCGCCCCAGTGGCCGGCGACGGGACGAATGCTGCGAGAGTTGAGTCGCACGTATGAGAAGTGGGCTGCTCGCGAGGACGCTATGTCAGAGCAGTGGCGAGACGAGCGCTAGCTAGCGGCCACGAAATGGGTCATGAGGGGTTACAGGCCAGCCGGCCGAATCCATTTGCACTGGATAGTCAATAACCGCGTCGCTACCAACCCATGCACTCGCACCAAAGATGCGGCAATTGACCGGTCCGGGGGCTTCTCGACATCCTCTAGCTGCTCCGACAGTACGTGGATTTCAATCATTTGCAGGACTAGGGTCCGACCTGTTTTCACTGTCGCCTTCCGGCCTTACATGACACGTCAGTCATCCCTACGCCGTTATCGACAGGACCTCTCTGGTCCATGCCGTGGCCACCACTTGGACTCGCGCTTCGGGAATAGCGGCGTCCAGGGCCTTGGCGGCCATGAGCGTTCCCACTGACCTCGGTGCAGCGAACAGCGTTCCGAGGTAGCCAATGGCTTCTTCGGTCGCGGGTCCGGCTTGTGCATGGTTTCGGAGCTCGATGAGCTTGGTGGCGACGCTCCCCGCCGAGAACGTCTGCATCAAGCGATAGACGTCCGCAGCATCCTTGTCCTTCAGCCGACCCGGAGTTCTGGAGGCTTCGCTCCGATCGTTGAGTTTATGGAGCTTTGCAATCACGAGAGCTGCTGGCCCGGCGACGTTGACGTCGATGCTTCGAACTTCATCCGGTGAGAGTGAGCCCAAAGTCATCATGCCATTGTCGACCAGAGCAGCTTCCAGCCCATGGGTTCGTCGAACAGCCATCCTGTCGTGGGCACCGACCTTCACACTTCGGCGGCTGGAATTTCCCGGGGCGAACGCCTCGGGAACGATCAGATCCACAGGGACGACGTACTCCTGCCCGCCCGATTTGCATGATGTCAGCCAAGTACCGGGCTGAACGTTGTCATTTCGTTTCATCAGGGTGAATCCAGCGTCAATCATGACTCGTTCAAGCGTTGGGTCGTCGTCGAGGAGTGTCGGGTCAAGCACTAGGTCTCCGTCAAAGGTGTAGGCGGCAACGGCAAGGCCGCCAGTACCGGTGTGCAGGTACACGGCCTGCGCTCCGACGACGACCAGTGCTGGCCGGTGCGCGCGAAGGGCCTCGATCGCGTCGAGCAGGACCTTCCTGGCGACGATGGTCTGGGGATCGATGTCTGACATTGGGTCGGTCACTTCCCGGCGGGAGGAGGCAGCTCGCGGATTGGGAGTCGCCACTCCTCTAGGTGTTCGGCCATCCATTCGATCACGGCCTCGCCCTCAGCAGGCATGCGGCCATTTCCGGAGAGGCAGTCGAGAGCGATCTGGCTTAATCCTGCCCAGATGATGCCAGCATTCGGGCGCGGACGATCAAACGGTCCGTAGTTGGATGGTCGGATGAGGACGACATCTGCACCTTCGTCGGCTGGGAGAAGCTCGAGTCGGTTTGCAATCACGTTTGGATCCATTGCGTAGGCGACAAGGAGGGCGGGTGTCGCAACTGGTGCGATCTCGGAAGCCGCAAATGATCCGGTGACTACCCAATAGCCTTGAGGAGGATCCTCAGCTAGTGAGGCGAGAGTTTCTCGAGCGCCCTGCCGCGCCACGAATCGCTTGGCGGCACGGAGGCCGAGCAGATCCAGATGCTGGGCCCGTGCTCGCAACAGGCCCGGCCAGTCGACGTCGGTCACTTTGCCTCGTGGCTCCCGGTCGATCAACGCCTCCTCACTGAGACGCTCGAGTATGCGGGACGTGTAACCCAGATCCACCCCCGCCGCTTTGGCGATCTCGGTGACTCCGTATGGGGGGAAGGCGTCGACGAGAACCCGAGCGACTCTTCCCCCCGAGGCTCCGCTTAGCCCGGGCGATCGCGTGCGTGTGGGGTTCGGATTGCGGGAGGTCCGTTCGATATGCACGAAGAGACTTTGGAGCTCCAGGTGTATGTCTCCGGCCAGGTCGATATAGCTGACATGTTGTTCTTCAAGCGACTGTCGTGTACGAGGACTCAAATATGGTGCGATGATCAGAATTGGGTAATTTCCGGTCATCGCTCGCAGCTTGGCGGCGACCGAGTCGCCGAGCAGGCGCTTGGCATCTTGCGGAGTGAAGGTTCGGCGGAGTTCGACGATTGCTGCGGTACTACCAGTTCCACGGTGGTTGGCAGTTACCAGGGTGTTGCCGGGATCCAGGTTGGAATCGGGAGATTGAGGGATAGCTTCGATGGTCCAACCTTCGGGCAGGATCTCGCGCACCCCAACGAGTGCACTGTCCAGGAGTTGCTGGTCAGTCAGGTGGTCGCTATTGTCCACAGTTGTCATGACTTGTCATTATACGTCACTTGTTGACAGCAGGCAAGTACCCACTATTTGGCAAGTAGTGTCTATATCATCGTCTTGTGAGATTTGAGCACTGACCTTACTTGGCGCTGCACACATTTTCTCGAGCTCCCGGGACCGCTTGTGCGGATGGGTGCGCCAGCGGCCACCGACCCCCATGGGAATCTTCTCCGCCCGACGCTGCCGAACGACACCGAAGGGGATGGAGCCGAGCGGCGGAGCCGCCCCGTCCGGCGAAGCCAGCCGCGGCGCGGCGACTCGGGGAGCTGCGGGTCAGCGATGCCAACGTTTCTGGGCAACTTCTTGGGCAACAAATCCCGGCGAATCCTGAATTGGCCTGATGAGCGCTGAGAACATAAGTGCAGGTAGAAGCCATTTTCAGTGAAGGCTGAACTGCGCTGGGAACTCCCTGACCACGTTCTTAATGCGAGGTTCTGGGTTCGGCCCCGTGCGCACTATGGAGTGATGAGAGAGGTAGAACCGCATGGAACAGCCCCAAGACCGCCGCTCAGGAGCGCCGGGTCCCACCGAAAACGGCCAGGGCCAAGGGCCGGAGGGCTACGGACTTGTTGGTATCTGACCTCGATCGACGTGGGTCGCCGAGTCCCAGGATCCCTATCAGAGGCCCTCGCTCCAGGAGGTCGCAGAACGAGCGGGACGATCGAGTACCCCTGAAAGCGGCGCACTGAGATGAGGCACTTTAGCTACATTGTCCACAACACTAAGAACCCAAAGGGAGAGTAACGAAATTGGCCGTTCAACCGGAGGACAATCCGACGATCAGCTTTGCCGATGGCACACCGGTACCCGGTACTGGCCCAGTCGTGATCATCGGCCCAAACGGCTCCGGAAAGACGCGCCAAGTGCGAACCCTCCAGTTTCACAGGCCCATCGACTTCATTAATGCGACACGAAACACTCGAATTCAAGCGCAACTTGCCCCGCTGGCTCCTGCCCAGGCCACTGTGAATTACGAAAACCAAAGAAATACTAGGCGACAGAACTATTGGGATCTCACCAACGAGTTTGACTTTCTACTCAGCAAAATCCATGCTGAACTCGCTGCTTCTGCAATACGGTATATGGCAGCAGCCGAAAGCGGTGCAGTTCCAGCGGAGCCCGAAACTGTATTGGCGAAAGTCGCCAGAGTTTGGAGCGATCTTTTCCCGGGCCGCAAGCTTGTCACGGACGAAGTCTCTCCCAAGGTTACTAATGACCTTCGCGTAATACCGCGCGGACTCTTTTCCACAGGCGACCAGGCTACGACTGGGTTCCCGATGATCTCGGCTCGCAGGGTCTTTTGCGAAGGTCATTAATACGACCGCAGTAGGGGGAGAAAGCACATATTCGGGCCAGACGATGAGCGACGGAGAGAAGGCGGCACTTTACCTTGCGGCAACAGTTCTGAGTGAACCGGCAGGTGCCGTAGTTGTCGTGGATGAACCGGAAACCCACTTTCATTCTCTGCTCGCCGTGCACATCTGGAACGTTCTTGAATCCGAGAGACCGGATTTGCGGTTCGTGTACATCACGCATGACCTCCACTTCGCCCTTTCGCGACAATGTGCGACCTTCATGGTTATGAGTCCGAATGCGGGATACCAGATCGTGCAAATGGACCAGGATCTAACTAGCGAGATGGCGGAGGTACTTCTTGGAACTGCATCGTTCTCGTTTTACGCTCGAAGGATCATCTTTTGCGAGGGCGAAGAGACAAGCTTGGACGTGGCTCTCTATCGGTCCTGGTTCAATGGTATCGACAGCGTCGTAAGACCCGTCGGAGGATGCGAGACCGTCCTTCGCTGCGTAACGGCCTTTAACCACGAGGTAGTAGTGGGTCTAACGAGCATCGGCTTGGTCGATCGAGATGTGCTGCCTGACGGTTTCATCCAGGCACTCCCGGCCGAAGTCACAGTCTTGGGCGTTCACGAAATCGAAAGTGTGTATTGCCTGCCGGGTGTCATTGCAGCGGTCGCGTCTCACCTAAAGCAGGATTTTGATCTCGATCTGTATACGCAAGTGATAAGAGGATCAATCTCCGATCTTGTGATTCGCAAGGCCATCGTGGATCGATGGAAACGGCGTCTCGAACCTCATTTGGAGTCGATTGTGTCCGGGGTCAAAGCTCGAAACGACTCGATCGAAAGCATCTCAGCTGACATTCCGAATTTGTTTGATCATACGCAGTGGACCTTCTCGCCGACTGACATTTTGGAAACGGAGCGGACGAACATCGAAAGCAGTGCGTCGACCGGCAATCTTGAGGACCTGTTGAGAGTTTTCCCGGGTAAGGGCCTCATCGGTATCGCTGCCGGCACTTTGGGAATCGACTCCAGTTCGCTCGTAGAATTGGTCAACAAGAGCCTGTCGGAATCTATCTCCGACCCCACGACATTGTCGGCTGCTCTCGAAGGGTGCCTGACCCAATACTTGCCCGCTCGCTCAGTTCCAGCACCTGGGGCGCTCTAGAGACGTGATGCGGCAGTGAATGGCTGAGCCAGGGACCGCGGAGTGTCCGGACGTCGTGTCAGCGCTGCGAGTCCGTGATATCCGAGCGCGAGTGGCCTCCGCCTCAGGGCTCATCGGACACTCGTTGAAGCAGAGTCCCCAGTCCAGCAATGACGAGCAGTCCACCCGCCAGTCCAACAATCACCAAACTCGGCGTGGCCCACCAAGTGCCCCAGTAAGGAGCGAGATACCAAGCGGCCACTCCGAATCCGGCTGCCACTATCCATGACACGATGAAGGCACTCCAGTTCCAGACCCTCTTCGTTCCGGTGGACGTAGCGAGAAGCTGCTTCGTGTAGATCGAAAGCACTTCAGCCAAATCTCCACTCGATGCTGACAGGCCGTCGTGCTGGATCGTCAAGCCATATAGCTCGGCAGTCTCACGAATCCGATCTCGTACCCGGCTATGACGAGTCAGTCCGAGCATCGCCCGGATCACACCATTTATCTCACCGAAGGAATCACCAAGGTCAGCCATCCAGCAAATATGGCACAAGGGCAGGGGCGGACCCTGCTGTCAGATGGGAGACGCCGTGGTAGGCGGGCTCTGTATGAAGTCGACGTGTTCCCCGGTGATTGGAATAACCCTCTCGTTCGCGAGGTCCCGTGGCCTTTGGTGATGGACGGAGACTCCGGACGGGACGATCAGCGCAGCGGACTGAGCCAGCAGACCTGGACCAGGCTCCACGGGAAGGCCTTCGCATCCCAGGCTAAACCCAAGTCCAATGACCCTGTATTGACCGACCAAAGTGGACCTCAGCCGTTAGCGGGCTGAGGTCATTTTTTGGCCAAATCGAATTCTGTCCTACCCCGAAAATGACTGACCTGGATCACCTCAGCCGGTGCTGAGCGGAGGTTTGTGCTGGTACCTTGCCCTACAAGATGGCCTATACATGGCGCCGTCCGTCTTCAGGCGAACCTAGACGTCACCTGGTTGCGGGACGATAGCGAGACTGATGCGGCCGACCTCCCTGAACCCGACGTTTTCATCGCCGAGATCGTCGAGATGCTCACAGCAGCGGCGGCTGAGCTAGTGGCCGCAGCCGGTGGAGAGGACCTCGGCGCCCCCGGTTGAGGCTCGTTCCTGAACAGGGTCCCCTGTCAATCCGGTGGCAGCGGGGACAATAGGGCCATGCCTGCTGACTCGCGTTACCCGATGGACTTCATTGACGGCCGAGAGGTCCCTCCACTGGTGGTCACCAGCGACCATGCCCTTGTAGGGACTCACGCAGGCTCGGTGCAGGTGGAAGCCGGCCATTTCGAGCTGATGGGCACACTGAATGGGTCCCTTGCCGTCCAGAGCGGCGCAGAAGCCACGATTAGCGGCACGCAGAGCGGATCCACCTACGTAGGCCCCGGGGTCACGTTGAGGGTCACGGGGATGGCAAGCGGGTCATTGCATGTTGACCGCGGCGCATGCGTGGTGATCGAGCCAGGTGGGACGCAGGCTGGATCCCTTCACAACCAGGGCCGGGTCATATTGCGAGGGATCCGCGGCGGCGCAGTGTCCGGCCAGGGAGAGCTCGTGATTGAGGGCGCCGGACGCGTCAAGCTGCCAGTGAGCCGCGACGGCATCGAGTACTACGAGTGGCCATAGCGCCAATAACCTGCGGTGCAATAGTCATAGCTCGTGCGATGGTGAGCAGTCCTACGATGTAAGCATCGTGTGGAGAGTCACTAGCTGAAGGACGGCCTAATCCGTCCAGAAGTCTTCCAATTTCTAAGTCAGCGGTCGATGCGACGGCATACTGGTCGCTGGCGGCGGTCAAAGCGCCAGGGCGCTCCGGCTCGGTAAGTGTTGGCCCAGATCACCATCTGTTCAAGTGCATCCCAGAGGGACTTTGGAGCCAGCTTCGGGGCCAGTGCCTGACGTAGGCCGCCATTGGGCCGGCAAGTCGGTCAGCCATCACGGATCAAGTCACCGCCGACCCCATGTCAAAGGGGGTACGCGGTGCAGGGACGTGGTCCAAGGTGGTTCTACTTCGAGCAAATTTGTCGTTGGACAAGAAAGAAGTGAAATCGCTCTCCCATCGACAGCCCTGACCCTCCGGCAGTCGGATCAGAGATCTCCATCAACTGATCAAGTTGTGGAATCACATCGGCTGCTTCAACCTGAGTTCCAAGGGAGGTGGCCACTACCTCGATGATCACTTCGTTCCGGGTTGGCAGTTTGTCGTTGTTCAACGTGTTGCCGACGAGATTGCAGAGGCTCTGAGTGGCGACATCGGCGGCGTCATTGCCGTAGTTGTCTCCAATCCGCGTGATCGCTTCGTCCACTGTCGCTAGCCTCGGTCCGACAGGTAGTTCGGTAAGGTGCTGCGGAGCAAGTTTGAATGTGTTCAGGAACTCATGGATGTCGGTTTGAGCCGCCGTGCTTGAGATTCCTTCGTGACTTGCCAAATCGCCAGCTGTGATTTCATGTGGATTGCAGGCGGTCAAAAGGAGAGTGGCGACACCGATTGCCACCGCAGCTGCAAGTTTCACTTCTCTGCCTCGCTTGAAGAGGATCTTGCCGGAACAAGAAGGGACTCACCCGCCACCGAGATTCCGACCTCGGATTCGTCCTCTCGGATCGCAGTTCGGCCAGGGAGATGTTTGCATGGGTCCTTGAGAGACTCGACGACATCGGGTGGCAGCGAATCCGTACCTACAAGTCCCCCGAGGTCGTGGCGCGCCATGTCCAGTGGCTCGCTCGGCACACACCCCACGAATGCGTTCACCATCTCGGGGACTTTGCCCGGGCGACGCCTGGGGCAGCAGGCGGTGAAGTTGAAGGCCCCAACGAGCGGAAGTACCGACTGCTCCGGGCTGCTATCGATAATGCGGTCGGCAAGAACTCCATGATGCGACGATATTGCGCTCCCCGCCCGATTGCTTGTGCCACATGCAACATGAGTTGCCAGTCGATGCTGTACGTCTGCGCATCTCGGATCCGTCGGCTGTAGGGTCGAAACACGCGAGGAACGGAGGCGGAGAATGGGCAGAATCATGGGCGATCCGGATTTCCGGAAGGATGCGATGAAGGCCGAGGACGAGATCGGCAAGGCATTCGACCAGACAAAAGCGGCTCTACTGACACATCCGTGGGCACCCTGACCACCCCCTGACGCGAGCAACGCCAGCCCCCGCCTGCGTTTTCGGACTGTTCAAAGGTTCGAAGACTCAGCAAGGAGGATGGCGTGCTCGGTGTCAACGTATGGCGTCGTGCGCTCGGTGTCGACCGGGCGACGGTGATCGAGGAGATCGACCTCGACG
>Ga0097691_1002223_pt1 | contig 13316 bp, 10 predicted proteins | sample NGESurdeep072012_8_FD_72858 | JGI IMG/M metagenome (GOLD analysis project Ga0097691, IMG submission 72858) | Arctic peat soil microbial communities from Barrow, Alaska - NGEE Surface sample 210-1 deep-072012 | ecosystem: Environmental > Terrestrial > Soil > Wetlands > Peat ...
ACTGCAGCGAGCACAATCGGCGCATGCCCCGCCGGCTCGCGATCCTCGCATTGCTCGTGCTGGTCATCGCGGCGTGCGGCGACGCGTCGACGACCCTGGAGCCGCTGGCACCGTCAACCGATGGGCCTACGTCGGCGGCGACCGAAGGAGGCCGCCCGTCGTCAGCGCCCGTGCCCCTGGTCACCACGCCCGCCCCGACCGGGCCGGCCGTCATGACGTCGTCGGCGCCCGGGGTGGCCGCCCGCGTGACGCGCGTCGTGGACGGCGACACGCTCAAGGCGCTTGTCGGCGGCCGGACGGAGACCGTCCGCGTGATCGGCCTCGATACCCCGGAGTCGGTCAAGCCCGGGACGCCGATCGAGTGCTTCGCGCTGAGCGCCACCGCAGCGGCGAAGAGCCTGCTGCCCGTCGGCGCCGCGATCCGGCTGGAGTCGGACCCGACGCAGGCGACGCGCGACCAGTACGGGCGCCTGCTCGCACATGTCTGGCTCGCCGACGGCACGCTCTACGCGGAGCAGATGATCCTCGGCGGGTTCGGCATCCACTACATCTACGGCGGCGTGCCCTCCATCTACGCCCACCGGCTGGCTGCGGCCCAGAACGCGGCCCGGACCGCGCAGCGCGGCCTCTGGTCGCCGACCACGTGCGCCGGCAACGCTCACACTCCCGCGCCGTAGCCCACGCCTCGGACGTCCGGTGTCGTGGTACGGTTCTGGCGCACCTCGACGCGGACGGCGCCAAACCGGGCGGGAGTAGCTCAGCTGGCAGAGCGGCAGCCTTCCAAGCTGCATGTCGCGGGTTCGATCCCCGTCTCCCGCTCCACTTCTCCAGTTTCGTGCTCAGCTAGACACGATAACTGGAGGGCGGCGCACCCCATCGCGTGCTATAACGCTCGCCGACGAGCTGTGGTGCAGCCGCGGCTCACTTCCCGATCACGAGTGGCGAGATGTAGCGCGGATCGGCGATGCGTCTCGCGAACAGGGCGCGGATGTCGGCGCCGCCCGGCGGGGGCCAATCAGGCCGTTGCGTGTTCATGAGCTCGCTCCCTCCCGTGTCAGCCGCTGGCCGTTGCGCCCCCGGACGATCCCTTTGGTGCTCATCTGGTCTACCCGATCCCCGGACCACCGGCGGCCGGGTCTTGACGTCGTCATCGCCTCGAAGGCAACTGATCCCCAGGATGGCCCAGCTTGCGCCGAGGGCGATCGCCAAGGCGACCTCGACCACTTCCTGCGCCTCCAGGGCGCTGCCGTACTGAACCTCTCCGAGCATCCATGGCCGGGTTATCAGGAACGCTCCGGTCGCCAGCAGGATCAGCCACCCCGGGAGCCTCGTGCGCCCCGATCGGATCAGGCCGACGCCGAATATCACCGAGCCCGAGAGGAACAAGAACAGCGAAACGAGCCCGAGTATGTGGAGAAAGGGGATGACACACGGCACGGTCGCGGCAACCAACGCCGCACCCGTCCCCGCGAGCCCACTCGACACCGGGCCCCAACGCGCCAGCTTGGCTAGGAGCATGCCGCAACCGAGGATCGCCACGGAGAGGAACGGCCACAGGAAGAGCGAGTTGTCGAGTCCCGGGTGCTCGACCGCGAACCGGATGAAGGTGACGCCCCAGGCAGCTCCTCCGCCGATCATCGCTGCCCCGCCGATCCCGCGGACGATCCCCCTGCGGCGGTTGATGGCGTGGAAGAAACCAGTCCGGGCTCGGTCCGGTGTGTTCATCGTCACTCGCATCTTCCGGGGAGCACGCGGGTCGGTCTCGCCAGTGGCTCGGCGCGGTCCCGGCGGCCGGATATGGACCGCGTGTCAGAGCCTCCCGCCAACTGGGATGCGGCGTACTCCGTTCAACCCCCGCTGTCTAGGGCGCTTTCGCCCCTTGCCACGATTGGCCGGGCCTACGGGCCCAGCGTCGCCGGCACGCTGGACCAGGGGCCGCACGACCAGGAAATCTCGCCCGACAGCTCGGCCGGCCACGTGCCCGCCGCGGGCTGGCCGCCGCTATCAAGAGCCATGTGCTCGAACGCCACCCGACCGGCCGACGGCTCGTCCGTGACGAGCCGGCCCTGGCCGTGCCACTGCGGCGGGGACCCGGTCATCGAGCTCGACCAGAAGAAGACCGAGACGCCGACGGTGCTCGGATCGATGCCGGCCACGTGCATATGCAGGTCGCCCCGGTACATCGCACCCTGCAGCTCACCCGCGTCCCAGACGTCGACTGTTGCGACAACCTGCGAACCGGGCCCGGAGGTGCAGTCGGCGCTGCCTGAATGCGTCGCGAAGCCGGCAATACCGTCGAGCCGCGCCGAGGCTTCGCCCCGCGCGTGGAAGTAGACGGGAGGCGACGGGAACGGGGGCGGCTTGTACCCCAGCCCCGCGGCGTCGGTGAGCCACGCCCCGCCAAAGAGGCCGAGCAGGCACCCGGCGCCCACCACGAAGGAGGCGGTCAGCCACCAGCGGCGGAAGAACAACGCGAGCAGGCCGATGACCGCGATCGCGACGATGCCGAGGAGGATGAGCATCGCCCAGAACCCAGCGACCGCCCCGGCATAGTTGTAGGAGGGAGTACCGGGGGATGTGGCGGCCATCCAGCCCACGATGCCCCCGACGGCGAGCGCGCCAGCGGCCAGCGCGAGGACCACCTTGGACCCCGGTTCCGTGCCTCTCGCCGCCGGCTGATCTCGCCCGTCCACCGTCCAAGCCTCCCTGCCTCCACGCCTTCCCCGAGGGTGAGCATCCACCCAGGCACCCTTGGGCGCGCATGAGCCGTCCTGCCCTATCTATCGACCGCGGCTACCTGAAAGGCGCCAGCCCGGCCCAGGCCCACCCAAATCTCGCCACGGGTGGGCGGGAACGCCCGAGGCGGCACGGAGCCGGCCGCGCGGCGGAGTTCGCCGTCGTGAACGGCCCCCGGACGCCCGGTGCGCGTCCCATCCTCTGAAGAGAGCGGAGCCCCCGGTGCGGAGCCGGGGGCTCCCTTCTTCGAGCGGGGGTGGCGCAGCCCCGCCGCGCGTCTCAGCTCCCTCGGTCCGCCACGCGATGGGCCTTCGCGATCACCTCGTAGCCTGCGTCGTTCGGGTGGACGTTGAAGCCTTCGCCCATGTGGGTCAGCTGGAGCGTCCGGCCCTCGAACAGCGGGTAGCTGTCGACGACCACGTCACCGAAGTAGACGGCGGTACAGGCGAGGATGTCGTCAAGCCCGGTATCCCCGCAGCCGGCCCCTGGGTCGGCCCCGCGCTCCACCAGGGCGACGGTAGGCTCGAGCGGGTTGCCCGTGCCGCTGAACGCGTTGTAGGGCAGCAGCACGAACACCTTCGCGTCGCCCGGCTCGGCGGCCAGCGCCGCCCGCAGGGCACCGAGGATCTGTGGCATGTTCGTCGCGACCCCCGTCATGGCCGCCAGGATCAGGGACTGGCAGGTCGACGAGCCCGCGTTCACCAGGCACGCATCGGTCGGATCGTTGATCAGGTTGAGGAGGTCGTTGCCCCCGATGCTGATCGTGATCACACGGGTGTCGGTGGCCGGGTCGCCGATGATCGCCAGGGCCTGCGGCAGCTGGTCCGATAGCAGGGACCCGGTCGTCGCGCCGCCAACGCCCAGGTTGATGAGCTGGTCCGCGCCGCCGTGGCTGGCGCCCTGGAAGTAACCGGCGAGCCTGGGCACGTAACCGGTGTGGTCGGGAACAGATGCCCCGTCGCCCCAGGCGAGCGAGTCGCCCATCGCGATGTACACAGTGTGGGTCGGCATCGCCGCGACGACGGGCGCCGCGAGCGCGACGGTGAGGCTCCCCGAAGCTAGCAGGATCAGAACGCGACGCATGGACTGCCTCCCTGGGACGCCTAGCGGGTCGGTCTCGCCAGTGGCTCGGCGCGGTCCCGGCGGCCGGGGCTATGGACCGCGTGTCTTGGCATCCCGCTCTTGTGTCCTACGACGCGCGACTCCGCGAACTGTTGCAGTCCCCGCGCCATCCTCTACGACCCGATGCCGCCGATCACCCCAGTGCTCTGCTTCGTTGACGGCGAATGGCCGCTCCTCACGCCGCCTCGCTCGTTTGCCGGCGTGCGCCTGGAGGGGACGCGATCGATCCGGAAGCTCATCACCGCGAATCCGCTTGCCGACGACGCGACGGTGGGTCGGCTGGCGCGGGTGCTTGCCGGCGCGTTCCCTCCGAAGTGACGCCGGGCGCGGCGACGCCGTGCCAGACGAGGTGGCAACGCGCCCGGTCAGATTCCACTCATGGACTCGTACCGGCGGTTCATCAACAAGGACCTCTCGTGGGTGGAGCGGTCGTGCACCTCGAAGGCTCCCTTCAGGTCCCGGAGCGAGGCGCGCGGCGAAGTTCCGCCGCCTCGCTGACCCAGGTGGCCGCGCGCCGCTCGGGTTTCGGCGGATCCCGCCCGTCTTCGTCTTGGCCGTCGACCCGGACACCATCGACGTGGCCGTGCGGATCTTCGAGCGGTACGCGGTCGGGACCCTTTCGATTGAGGAGGTTGCCAACGAGTTTGGCCTCAACGATCGGCGCGTCACGGAGATGCTCAAGAACCCGATCTACAACGGCTGGGTCGCTCGAAAGCGTGAATGGACACCCGCTCCATGGCGGGCTACACCGCCTATCTCGGACGAACTGTGGGAGCGCGTCGCCGCGCTGCGGGCAAGCCGAGCGCGTCACGCTGGCAGCCCTCGCCTGGTCCGTGTCGACCTTCTGCGTGGGCTCCTCTACTGCGTCTGCGGTCAGCGGATCCGAACCGATGGGACGATGGGTACCCCGCCCCGGCAACGCAAGCTTCATCCCAGGCATGATCAGTGTCTGGAATGGGGTCCGAAGGCGAGCCATTCCTCCGGTGTCTACGAGCCGTGGATCGTCGGCCAGGTCACGGGGATCCGCGTGGACGAGTCGACGGTCGAACGCATCGTCAGAGTCCTGTCGACGCCCCCGGCGCATCCGGTCGACGTCAATCGTGCTCGACTCGACCGGATGAAGCGCGAACTGGCTCTCGATCACGCCGCAGGTCGAATCGACGATCGGGCGTACCTGGCGCAGATCGCGGTCCTCCGGGAGGAGGCGATGAAGATCGACGCCGGCGAGCGGAGCGGCAACGCCATTGCCCCGGACAAGGTGGTCGCCAAGCTGCGGGCGCTTCCCCAAACGTGGGCGAAGGCGACCCCGGCAGGAAGGGCAGAGCTACTGAACTCGATCTACGAGCGGATCATCGTCCGCGGCACGGAGTTTGTCGGGGCTCGGCTCACTCCCGAGGCCTACTCGCTCGGCCTCGCGCTCGCGCTGCCCGAACGCGTTCAGCCCGCGAAGGAGTGGGTACTGGCGCGCCCGACAGGATTCGAACCTGCGACCTTCGGCTCCGGAGGCCGACGCTCTATCCGCTGAGCTACAGGCGCGCGAGCCACGATGATAGCGGCCGAGAGGCGATATAGCTTCGGCTTCTGGTTTGACGCTCTACCAAGGACCCGACTCCCGATCCACGACGGCGCCACAACGCTCGTAGAGCGTAAAACCCGACAGAGCGATCGCGATCAATCTTCGGGATCGTGATCGGACGAGCCGCTCTCCTCAACCAGGCTCACGAAGTCGGGGGCAGAGCGCCCAAGGCTCTCGAGCACCTGCTGTACGCTGAGCGCTGGCCGGCTCGTCGCCGCAGCCATCGGTGAAGCGGAACCTACGCGCGCAGCTCGGCCGCGTGCCTCGCCACGAGCTGGTCCCTGCGCACGGTGTCGTCGAGCTCGACGTACCAGACCTCGGCCCTGATGCCGCTTGGCGTCGATGACGAAGACGCCGGCGGGGCCGATGACGAAGTGGTCGATGTTGGCCCTGGTGCCCGAGACCCTGCGGTCGTGGAGGGCGTGGATCTCGGCCACGACCACCAGGGCCTTCGCCGGATCGTGCTCACCAGCGCACCGGTCAGGCCGCCGGAAGAGCGATCTCGCCGCTGCCCCGCGCGATGAGGCGTGTCGGGACGACGTGGAGCGCGGTGGGGGCGATGTCGCCGTCCATGCGGAGGAAGAGGAGCTGCGCGGCGAGCGTCCCGATGGCGCGCGGATCCTGGGCGACCACAGTCACGGCCGGCTCCAGCATGTCGGCGAGCAGGACGTCGTCGAAGCCGACCAACGCGACCTGGTGCTGGGCGCCGGCCGCACGAAGCGCTCGGACCGCGCCGACGGTGACGAGGTTCTGGCTTGTGAAGAGCGCGGTCGGCGGGGCGGGCGAGGCGAGCAGCTCGGCGACCGCGGCCTCGGCGGCTTCGCTGTCCTGGAGGTCGTGGCGCACGATGGCCGGGTCGACGGGGATGCCGGCGGACTCGAGTCCCCGGACGTAGCCGGCGTGCCGCTCCCGCGCGGTATAGACGGTCGCGAGGTCGCCGAGGTATGCGATCCGGCGGTGGCCCACGGCGATGAGGTGGCGCACCGCCTCCTCCGACCCGCCCCGGTTGTCGCTCACGATGGCGTCCACGTCGAGGAACTTGGCCGGGCGGTCGACGAACACGATTGCGGTCCCGGCATGCTTGTGGCCGAGCAGGTAGCTGTGATCGTGGCTGGCGGGGACCACGACGAGGCCGTCGACGCGCCGACCGGCGAACGTCGACACCAGCAGCCGCTCACGGATCGCGTCCTCGTCGACGCTGCCCGAGAACACCTGGACGCCCCGGGCCCAGGCCACATCCCCGATCGCGCGGTGAAGGCCGGACGAGAACGGGTTGGCGACGTTCTCGAGGATCAGGCCGATCGTCGCGCTCCGCCCGCTCGAGCGGCGAAGGCTCCTCGCGGTGAGGTTCGGTAGGTAGTCGAGCTGGTCGATCGCGCGCTGCACGCGGGCGCGAAGCTCCGGCGACACGCCTGGCTCGCCGTTGATCACCCGCGAGACCGTCTTGAGTCCGACCCGGGCGAGCGCGGCGACGTCCCGCATTGTCGGCCGCGAGAGGTCCTCGGAACCGCCCGTTGATAACGTTGTCTCCATCCCCACCCGTGTATCGTACCCGCTCTGGCGCGCGGGATCAAGATGGGTATTGACAATCGCGGAACGCCGGCCTATCGTCCCGTTGACAACGTTGCCAGTTGTCGCGGTGGGGGGAAAGGAGGCAGCGGCCACACAGCGGATCGAGCTCCTGCCAGGACGACCGGCGGAAGGTCGGGAGGCCCGTCTCGAGGGGTGACGAGAAGCGGCCGACGACGACATCATCGGGCGTCGTGATCCTTGCGGGGGCAATAGGCGCCCCCGCGGAAGGCAGGGCGCAACGTGCCGGTGGTCTCCGGTGCCGTCGCGCCATCCGGCCATCCGTCGCGATCGAGTTGACACGGGCGGGCGCGTGTCGCTCTCGCCGTAGCCACACGGCGGACCGCTCGGATCGGGCTGGCGCCTCGAGGCGGTGACCACCAAAGACCAGCGAGGGACGGGACCCAGACGGGGCCAGTCCGCGGCAAGCCAAGCTCAGGAACCCACTCGAAGGAGGAGAAGTTCGGTGTCCCTCAAGCGTGTTGCAGCTCTGCTGATCGCCGGAGTCATGCTGGCCGCGTGTAGCGGCTCCAGCACGACCCAGACGCCGGCCGCCAGCGCGGCCGCCAGCGCGGCCGCCAGCGCGGCCGCCAGCGGGGCGGCGAGCGGCGGCCAGATCATCGTCGGCCTGATCACCAAGACCGACACCAACCCGTTCTTCGTGAAGATGAAGGAGGGCGCCCAGGCCAAGGCGACCGAGCTCGGCATCAAGCTCATGACCGGCGCCGGTGCCAAGGACGGCGACAACACCGGCCAGGTCACGGCCCTCGAGAACATGGTCAACGCCGGGGCCAAGGGCGTCCTCATCACCCCCAGCGACACCAAGGCCATCGTGCCGAGCATCCAGAAGGCACGCGACAAGGGCGTCGTCGTCATCGCCCTCGACACCGCCACCGACCCGCAGTCCGCGGTCGACGCGCTGTTCGCCACCAACAACTTCAACGCCGGGCTCCTCATCGGGCAGTGGGCCAAGGCCTACATGGCCGGCAAGACCCCGGTCATCGCCACGCTCGACCTCCAGCCCGGCATCACCGTCGGCGCCCAGCGCCACAACGGCTTCCTCCAGGGCTACGGCCTGGCCAGCGGCATCGACCCGAACTCGACCGACCTCGCGACCAACGCGGCGGTCGTTTGCTCCCTCGACACCCACGGTGATCAGACCGAAGGCCAGACCGCCATGGAGAACTGCCTGACGAAGAACCCCAACATCAACCTCGTCTACACGATCAACGAGCCGGCCGCGTTCGGGGCCTACCAGGCCATCAAGAGCGCCGGCAAGGACAAGGCGATCACCATCGTCTCCGTCGACGGCGGCTGCCAGGGCGTCCAGGGCGTGGTCGACGGCAAGATCGCCGCGACGTCGCAGCAGTACCCGCTCAAGATGGCGTCACTCGGCGTGCAGGCGCTGTACGACTACGCCACCAAGGGCACCAAGCCGAGCGGCTACACGGACACGGGCGTCACGCTGATCACGGACAAGACCCAGACCGGCGTGGACAGCAAGGACTCCACCTACGGCACCGCCAACTGCTGGGGCACGAAGTAGGCTAACCTCACCGGGTGGCGGTGCGTTCCGTGTCGCGCCGCCACCCGCACGCCGGAGGATGATCCATGAGCGCATTCGTCAGCAGGATCACCAGGCGCCGGTCCGGCGTCCTGGATGTGTTCAAGGGCTCGGCGATCATGGGCCCCCTGGCCGCGCTCGCGCTGGCGATCGTCGTCTTCGCAACACAGAGCGACAAGTTCCTCTCCGGATCCAACTTCTCGTTGATCCTCCAGCAGGTGATGGTAGTCGGCACCCTGGCCATCGGTCAGACGCTGATCATCCTCACGGCCGGGATCGATCTCTCGTGCTCCTGGATCATGGCCCTGTCGACGGTGATGATGACCGGGCTCACCATGCGATCCGGCATGGATCCCGTCGTTGCGATCTTCGTCGGCCTCCTCGTCGGCATGGCGTTCGGCCTCCTGAACGGCTGGCTGGTCACGGCCATCAGGCTGCCACCGTTCATCGTGACCCTGGGCACCTTCAGCATCGCCACCGCCCTGGTCCACATCTACACCAGCGAGACGATCAACCGGCTGCCCAACGTCCAGACCTTCCTGGGGAACACGTTCACGATCGCCGGCACCGACGTCACGTACGGCTCGGTGGTGATGCTGATCCTGTACGTGGTCGTGTGGTTCGTGCTCCGCTCGACCACCGCCGGGCGAGCGGTGTACGCCGTCGGCGACAATCCCGAGGCCGCGCGACTCGCCGGCATCAACACGAACCGCGTCCTCATGGGCGTGTACGCGATGGCCGGCCTGTTCTATGCCATCGCCGGTCTGCTCCTGGTCGCCCGCACCGGCGTGGGCGACCCCAACTCCGGAGGCGCGGGGACGCAGGACAACCTGGCCGCCATCACGGCGGTCGTGCTCGGCGGCACCAGCCTGTTCGGGGGACGCGGCCTGATCTTCGGCACGCTGATCGGAGCGCTCATCGTGGGCGTGTTCCGGAATGGCCTCCAGCTGATGGGGGTCGAATCCAACTACCAGGTCCTCATCACCGGCGTCCTCGTGATCCTCGCGGTTGCCGTCGACGCGCTGTCGCACCGCAGCAAGTAGCGAGTCGGGAGGCCTGTCGCGATGAGTGGTTCCACCTCCCCGGGCAACGTCCTGCTGGAGATGCAGGGCATCGGCAAGACGTTCCCCGGCGTCCGGGCGCTGGAAGGCGTCCAGCTGACGGTCAAGGAGGGCCAGGTCCACGCCCTCCTCGGCGAGAACGGCGCCGGCAAGTCGACGCTGATCAAGATCCTCTCGGGTGCCTACCGCAAGGACGAGGGGCAGATCCTGTTCGAGGGACAGCCTGTCGAGATCCGCGACCCGCACGACGCCCAGGCGCTGGGCATCTCGACCATCTACCAGGAGTTCAACCTCGCCCACGACCTCACGGTCGCCGAGAACGTCTTCCTCGGCCACCTGCCCACGAAGGGCGGGAGGGTGGACTGGTCGACGGTCAAGGCCCGGACGCGGGAGATCCTCGACACGCTGGGTGTCGAGCTCTCGGTCGATGCGCCGATCTCGTCGCTGTCCATCGCCGAGCAGCAGCTCGTCGAGATCGCCAAGGCCCTCAACCGGAAGACCCGCATCCTGATCATGGACGAGCCGTCGGCCCTGCTCGGCGAGAAGGACCTGGCCAACCTGTTCCGGGTGGTCCGGTCGCTCCAGGCCCAGGGCATCGGGATCATCTACATCTCGCACCGCCTCAGGGAGATCTTCGAGCTCGCCGACGAGGTCACGGTCCTCAAGGACGGCCGCTACGTCGCCACGCGGAAGGTTTCCGAGGTGACGATGGACGACCTGGTCAAGCTCATGATCGGGCGCGACCTGAAGGACGTGTACCCGAAGCGGACCGTCGAGCAAGGCGACGTCCTCCTCGAGGTGGGCAACCTCTCGCAGTCGAAGCTCCTGCGGGACATCTCGTTCCAGCTCCACGCCGGCGAGATCGTCGGGTTCGCGGGCATCGTGGGATCGGGGCGGACGGAGCTGGCGCGGGCCATCTTCGGCGCCGACCCGTCCAGCGGCGAGATGCGCATCGCCGGCAAGCTGTACAAGCCGCACTCCCCGGCCGCGGCCATCCGCAATGGCGTGGCCCTGGTCACCGAGGACCGGAAGGCCCAGGGGCTGTTCCTCCAGCTGAGCGTGCGGATCAACACCACGATCTCCGGTCTGAGACGGCTGACCCGCCTGGGGGTGATCAACTTCGGGAAGGAGCTGACCCTCGTCAAGCGAATGATTCAGGAACTGCGCATCAAGACGCCGACTCCGAGCTTCCTGGTCGTCAACATGAGCGGCGGCAACCAGCAGAAGGTCGTCCTGGCGCGCTGGCTCAGCGTGGGCACGCGGATCTTCATGATGGACGAGCCGACGCGCGGCATCGACGTCGGCAGCAAGTCCGAGATCTACCAGATCATGGACGAGCTGACCAAGCAGGGCGTCGGGATCATCATGATCTCGTCGGAGCTGCCCGAAGTGCTGGGCATGAGCGACCGGATCATGGTCATGCGCCAGGGTCGGATCGTGAAGGAGCTGTCACGAGCCGAAGCCAGCGAAGAGACCATCATGCAGTACGCGGTCGGATCCGCGGGTGCATAACGTGGATCCGAGGGGAGCGCTCACCATGGGTGTCATCACCTTCTCGAGCGAGCTCGGGACCGCCGGCGTCGAGATCGCCGGTCGCGTGGCGGCGGAGCTGGGCTACGCGCTCGTCGACGAGCACACGTCCGATCGCATCCTCCGCCAGTACGGGCTGACCAAGTTCAAGGAGCTGTACGACTCGGGGCCCAGCCTCCTCGACCTCGTGCGCGTCGAGAACCTCCTCATCATCTCGATGTACAACGAGATCCTGGAGGCGCTCGCCAGGCGCGGCAAGGTGGTGATCCTGAGCCGGGTCGGTTTCGCGGTCCTGGGCGGCTACGCCGACGCGCTGAACGTGCACGTTGTCGCGCCCATGGCGCAGCGGGTCCAGCGGATCATGGCCAGCCAAGACCTGACCGATGCCGCAGCGGCTGAGGAACACCTGCGCGAGGACGACATCGGGCATCACAAGTTCGTGTACCGCTTCTACAACCGCCACTCCGATGAGCCGGCCGGGTACGGGCTGACTGTCGACACCGGTTCCACCTCGGTCGACGATGCCACACGCCAGGTCGTGGAGGCGGCCACTGCCGCGTTCCGGACGTCAGCCGTGGCGGGTGCGACCACGACGGCCCCCATCGAGGTCGACTCCGTCCTGGCGGCAGCGATCGCCGATGTGATGGAGGAGCCCGTCCCCGGCACGACGGCATGAGACCAGACGGCGGGCACGCCGTGAGCCGGGCGACGGCCGCGCGGCTGCGCGTCGTGGCCGCACACAGGGCCCGCGTGACGTCACCTCCTCCCGTCACGCGGGCCCGACCCGGGCGCCGTCGTCGTCGCGCGCGAACGGCGCCCCGCTGACTGACTCGCCCCGGTCTCGGGCCGCTGTTGGCCTGGGAAGTCCGGCCGGGGCGGCGCCGCATCCGATCTAGCAGAACGTGCGAGAGGAACACCCGATTCTGAAGACCCGCCTCCTCCACCCGGAGATCCTCGCGGCCCTCGGCGAGGCAGGCCACGGCGCCCAGGTGCTCATCGCCGACGGGAACTACCCGCTGCTGACCCGCTCGAGCAGCACGGCGAGGCGGGTCTACCTCAACCTGGCGCCGGACGTCGTCACGGTCACCGACGTGCTGGAGGTGCTGGTCGACAGCATCCCGATCGAGGCGGCGGACGTGATGACCCCTGACACCGGGGAGGAGCCGGGAATCTTCGCGGACTTCCGGGCGCTGCTGCCCGGAATCCAGTTCGAGCCCCACGGGCGCTGGGACTTCTACGACATGGCCCGCGGCCGCGACGTCGCCCTGGCGGTCTCGACCGGCGACCAGCGGATCTACGCCAACCTCCTGCTGACGATCGGCGTCCGCCTGCCGGGCGCCGACGGCCACCCCACAGGAAGACGATCCGCCACGCGACCGGTGACCAGGGGCGAGCCGTGATCGTCGTTGCCGGGGAGGCATTGATCGATCTCATCGTGCGCCCGGACGGCCGGCTGGTGCCGGTGGCCGGCGGGGGGCCCTACAACACGGCGCGCGCCATCGGGCGCCTCGGGGTCGAGGTAGCATGGCTCGGCGGGCTGTCGCGCGACCACTTCGGGCACGTGCTCGAGGGCGGGCTCTCGGCCGACGGGGTCTCGCTCGCGCTCGCCGAGCGGACCGACCTGCCGACGACGCTCGCCGTCGCCGAGCTCGACGAGGGCGGCGCCGCGACCTACCGGTTTTACGTGGACGGCACGTCGGCGCCCGCCGTGGCGGCCGAGGCGCTCGCGGCCGGGCTGCCGATGTCGACTCGAGCGGTCCACGTCGGGACGCTCGGCCTCGTGCTCGAGCCGATGGCCACGACCCTCGAGGCGCTCGTCGCCGAGCTCCGGGGCGACGTGCTGCTGATGGTCGATCCCAACTGCCGCCCCTCGATCATCCGCGATCCCGACGGGTTCCGGGCGCGGATCGGCCGGGTGCTCGCCCGGGCCGACGTCGTGAAGGTGAGCACCGAGGACCTGGCGTTTCTCGTGCCCGGCAAGATGGCGGACGAGTCGGCGCGGCGCATGGCGGCGCCCGGCCCGCGGGTCGTGCTGATCACGGACGGTGCGCGGCCGGTGCGGGCGTGGATCGACGGCTCCGTGTGCGAGGTGGAGGCGCCGGCGGTCACCGTCGTCGATACCGTCGGGGCGGGGGACACGTTCGGCGGGGCGTTCCTC
>Ga0097691_1002224_pt1 | contig 13308 bp, 11 predicted proteins | sample NGESurdeep072012_8_FD_72858 | JGI IMG/M metagenome (GOLD analysis project Ga0097691, IMG submission 72858) | Arctic peat soil microbial communities from Barrow, Alaska - NGEE Surface sample 210-1 deep-072012 | ecosystem: Environmental > Terrestrial > Soil > Wetlands > Peat ...
CTTTAAGCGAAGGCAATGCTTATCCCTCCGGGAGCTTTGCCATTCAGCAGGATTTTGATAATAAATATGTGATAACAAATATTGATTTTGTAAAGCAGCAAATGAATTATGCCGGTAATGAATACAGCGCTGCTGAAATTGCCTTATTGAATCCTTCCCAAACTGATGAGATCACTAACTCTTTGCAAAAAATGCTGGGAGATAATTATAAAGTTCAAACAAAGTACCAGCAAAATACAAGCTTATACACTTCAATGAAAGTGGAGAAGTGGGCTATTTATGCAGTGCTTACACTTATCCTTATTATAGCTGCATTTAACATGATAGGCGCTCTTACCATGCTTGTGCTGGAAAAAAGGAAAGATATAAGTGTACTGCAATCATTAGGTGCTGATAAAAGTTTGATCTTAAAAATTTTCTTAAGTGAAGGATTGATATTAGCTATTACAGGTGCAGCTATAGGGCTGATATTTGCCACAATTATTTGTGCACTGCAATCGAAATTTAAGCTGGTAAAACTTTCGGGCAATTCTTTTCTGATAGATTATTTTCCCGTAAAACTTATTGCTACAGATTTTTTATTGGTAGCATTCACGGCATTGATAATTGCTTTTATTGCTGCCTGGTTTCCTGCAAATAAGGCATCGCATCAGGCGTTTGAGTTGAGGAGTTAATCCGTTAATCGGTTAATTGGTTTTGCGCTATTCTTTTATTTTAATTTTTTGTGAACGTGCTACAAATTTGATAAATGCATTTATCATTACTAAGAGTCGCTCTGCAAATGCGATTAACGCATCACAATCGGATGAAGGAATTATTGCTCTTCTTTTACATTTTGACAGCCAGGCTTTCGTTTCCTGAATTGAGCCCCTTGAATAGAAATAAAATTGTTTACTTTCTTTATAAAAATATCTGTCATAGCCTTCAGCAATATTAGCCGGGATAGAATCAGTGGCTCTTACCATTTGCTTACCAATAGTATCTTTTTCAAAAAAATTCCACTTAATTACAATATTCCATACTCTGTCAGAAAAATCTTCTGCAAGATTGTAAACCTCTAATTTCTCAAGCGTATATTAATGTCTCTCCTTATCTGTGCGGCTATTGCTTTTAAATCCTTCATTTAAAACTTTAATTTTTATAATATTAATTAAGAAAAGCGAACCTACATTAAAAGCCGTAATAGCACAAATTCAATTTTTCAGCATATAAATTGAAATAAATTAATTTTTGATCCGTTTATTTGTTATACTTGTTTATTTTTACGGCATAAGTATATTTTGAAAACACCCTAAAACTAAATAAGCAGCATATTCTCTTTTGGATGGGTCTAAATGCAGCTATTGGTATCAAAAGATTTATACTTAATTTGCATTTGCTTATTACAATAATGAAGCATGGATAATATCTTACTAAGTACAGCACTTGCATTTCTAATAACCTACTTTGCAATTCCCCCAATCATTAAGGTTGCTAAGGATAAAAAAATGTTTGACGAGCCTGATGAACGAAAGGTTCATAAATCTGTAATACCTACACTCGGTGGTCTTGGCATTTTCGCAGGATTTATTATTGCTACTTTAATGGGGGTACCGGCTCATATCCCAAATGAGTTACAATATTTTCTGGCAGCTGCTATGGTTATTTTCTTCCTGGGAATTAAAGATGACATTTTAGTTTTATCCGCAAGCAAAAAAATTATCGGGCAATTAATTGCTGCAGGTATCATTATTAAGTTTGGCGGCATCCAGATAAATAATTTACATGGTTTTTTAAACATAAATGAAATTCCCCATATTGCGAGCTACGTACTTACTGCTTTCACAATTATAGTAATAACAAACTCTTTCAACCTTATTGACGGAGTGGATGGTTTGGCAGGCAGTCTTGGTTTATTAACCTCTGTTGTATTTGGCATTTACTTTTTTATTACTGGAGAAGTAATGTATTCCGTTATGGCGCTTTCATTGGCAGGCAGTCTTATTGCTTTTCTTATTTATAATTTTTCGCCGGCAAAAATATTTATGGGTGATACAGGTTCATTATTAATAGGATTATTGAACTCAATTTTTGCGATAAAATTTATTGCTGTAGCCGCTAATCCTGAAGTTAGTTTACCATTACTGTCTGCTCCGGCTATTGCGTTTGCTATTTTAATAGTTCCTTTATTTGATACACTTCGTGTATTTAGTCTTCGCATATTTAACAGGCGCTCGCCTTTTAGCCCTGATAGAAATCATATACACCATTTTTTACTCGATCTTGGTCTTTCACAAAGGATGATCACAGTGATATGCGTTACAGCTAATATCGTTTTTATTGGTTTAGCCTACGTACTTCGCTCCCAGGGTACTACAATGGTGATTGGCGCATTAGCCACAGCTGCTCTATTATTTGTAACGGTTATTTATTACAGCCGTCCCAAACAAAAGTTTGTTAATGCAGAAGCAACAGAACATAAAGGAGAGATCATCAAATCTCATAAAATTCTTCACCTTGTAAGTGAACCTGCTGACCAGAACTAACAATTGGTTTAACTTTTTAATCAACCTCTTTTTGCTAAATTTGTAACTCGTTTTACAAGACTGCTTGTATTACAGTATGAATTATAATTATCCGCTTAATTATTGAAACATGACAGACGATCTATCATTTATATTAGAGGAAGGAAAAGATTCTATGACAAAAGCAATTGACCATTTGGAAGCCGAATTGGTTAAAATACGTGCAGGTAAAGCTAATCCTACTATGCTTGATGGCATTATTGTGGATTATTATGGTAACCCAACGCCAATAAACCAGGTGGGTAATATCAGTGCTATGGATGCAAGAACAATTTCTATTCAGCCATGGGAAAAAAATATGCTGCAGCCTATTGAAAGAGCAATCATCGCAGCCAACATAGGAATTAATCCGCAAAATGATGGTAACATAATCCGTCTTTTTTTGCCCCCTTTAACTGAAGAAAGAAGAAAAGAAATGGTAAAGCGAAGCAATGCAGAAGGCGAACAGGCAAAGGTTGCAGTAAGAAGTATACGCCGTGAATCTATTGAGCAAATAAAAAAGCTACAGAAGGATGGGCTTAGCGAAGACGAGGCAAAGGATGCCGAAACAGAGATCCAGGAAATGACCGATAAATTTATATCTCTTGTTGAAAAACATTTAGCCGCAAAAGAAAAAGAGATCATGTCAGTATAAATTTTTGATCTATGCTGAAGGTTAAGAAGTTTGTTTAAACAGTACAGCATTAAACTTTTTAAACTTACTTTTAATAATTTAATCAAGAAAATAATAAGATTTAAAAAGGTAAAGATCGAACGTCTTAATTTTTTAAAACATTAAATTTTTTAAACCTGTTTCTATGGCAGAAATAAAACTTGGCAAAATAAGTACACGAGCCGATAAAGATCTTGATAAAAAAAAGACAAAAGAAAAAACAGCAAAAATTCTTGAAGATTTAAATGAGTTACAAAATCTTTTGTATGCTGAAAGCAAACATTCACTTTTAGTAGTTATACAAGGCTTGGATGCAAGCGGAAAAGACGGCACGGTAAAAAATGTTTTTGGCTCATTAAATCCGATGGGTGTTGTTGTAAAAAGTTATAAAGCGCCAACCCCTGAAGAACTAAGTCATGATTTTCTGTGGAGGATCCATCAGCATGCCCCTGCTAAAGGGATGATACAAATTTTTAACCGCAGCCATTATGAAGATATTGTAATAACACGTGTTCACAAATGGTGTGATGATGAAACTGCGAAGAAAAGAATGAAAGCTATTAATGATTGGGAAGAGTTACTTACCCAACATAACAATACTCACATTCTTAAATTTTATCTGCATGTTTCACCTGAAGAACAGCAATCAAGGCTGGAAGAGCGCATGAAAGACCCTGCTAAAATGTGGAAGTACAATGAAAATGATTTTGAAGAAGCTAAACTTTGGGATATTTATATGAGTATGTATGAGGATTGCTTTGCAAATTGTAACCAGCCACCATGGAACATTATACCAAGCGATCAAAACTGGTACAAAGAATATTTAATCGCAGATAAAGTATACGATACTTTAAAAAACTTTGATATGAAATTTCCCGGAATGAAGGCTAAATAAAGTATGTAATACTGATAAATCAATCTTAATAATAATTAAAACATAACTATGGGCTTCATTAAAGAATTTAAAGTGTTTGTAATGAAAGGCAACATTCTGGAATTAGCCATCGCATTGATAATGGGCGCTGCCTTCGGAAAAATCATCACATCACTGGTGGATAATATCTTAATGCCTGTTATCGGTTCTTTTGTTGGCAGCAGCTTTGAGGATTTAACAACTAAGATTAATGGAGTGGATATAAAATATGGCATGTTTATCCAGGCTGCTGTAGATTTTATCATTATTGCATTTGTCGTTTTCTTAGTTATAAAAGCTATGAATAAGATTAATAAAAAAGAAGCTATTGTTGCTGAAATATCATCAACCGATAAGTTATTAATTGAGATAAGAGATTCTTTGGTAAGCAGAGAATCGGGTGAAACAAAATAATAATTAATTAATATTTTTGTTATCCCGGTGAAAATATCATCGGGATTTTTTTAAATTCAACTTGTGAACACAGAAACGTATCAAATAAAATTACCTCAATTCGAGGGACCCTTCGATCTGCTTTTATTTTTTATTGAAAGAGATGAGCTTGACATTTATAATATTCCCATAACAAAGATCACTAATGAATTCCTGGATTTCATTCATAACAGCGAAGAACTGAACATTGATCTTGGAAGTGAGTTTATTTTATTCATCAGCACCTTAATGCGTATTAAAGCAAAGATGCTTTTGCCAAGAAAAGAGCTTGACCTGGAAGGAAATGAAATTGATCCGCGGCAGGAATTAATTGATAAAATTCTTGAGTATAAAAAGTTTAAACAGGCAGCCCTGGAGATGCAGCAGATGGAAGCATTGCGGATGATGATGGTAAAGCGTGGTAACCTTCAAAATGAATTGGCAAAAATTGGTGAGGAATCGGGCGAGGGAACTGAAATACAAACTGTGACTTTATTCAAGCTGATGAAGGCTTTTGAAAGAGTAGCCCGGCGTCTGCATGAAAAAAGAAATCAGCCGGTGCATACTGTAGTGCAATATAATTACACTATGGAAGGCATCCGTGAATATATGCTGGAGCTGGTTAAAAAAGAGCGTTCCATTTCATTTGAAAATATATTTGAGGTTTGTGAAAATAGAATTCATGCCATTTTTCTTTTTTTAAATATGCTGGAACTGATACAGGGAAAATACTTTACCATCCTAACCGGCGAAGGAAGAAATAATTTTATTGTAGAGTATAACGAAAACAGGGAGGAAGAAGAGCCTGTAGAAGCTTCTATTGTCTGACGGTCCCCGTCTGACAATATATAAGACTATAAGGTTTTTAAAACCTTCAAGGTTTTCAAAATCATTATTTATGAAGACAAAAATTCAAAGAGCATCAGAAAGAGGTAATGCAAATTTTGGATGGCTTAACAGTAATCATTCGTTCAGCTTTGGGCATTGGTACGATCCTCAAAAAATTCATTTTGGCGCATTGCGTGTTTTAAATGATGATGTGGTAAAAGGCGGGGAAGGATTTGGAACACATCCTCACGATAATATGGAAATCGTTTCTATCCCTTTAAAAGGTTCGCTTGCTCATAAAGACAGTACAGGAACTGATGGTATTATAAAGACAGGTGACGTGCAAATAATGAGTGCCGGTACAGGAATAAGGCATAGTGAATTCAATGCATCTAAAACTGAAGAAGTAAATTTTTTACAGATCTGGATAATACCAAAACAGCAAAATATAAAACCTCGCTACCAACAAAAAACTTTTAATGTTTCTGATAGAAAAAATAAATGGCAAACTGTTGTTAGTCCTGGTGAAAAAGATGGTGGCGTTTGGATAAACCAGGATGCAGTTTTTTCTTTAGCACATGCTGAAAAAGATTCTGTACTTACTTATAAAAATAAATTCAGCAGCAATGGTGTTTATCTTTTTGTAATTGAAGGAGAAGCAGAAGTAAACCTGCCTACCGGACAGGCAGGTGGAGAAGCATTACATAAAAGAGATGCAATAGAAATTTCTGATACTGATGAATTTGAAATAAAAGTGAAAGCTGATGCTGATCTATTGGCTATTGAAGTGCCGATGTTGAAATAGATTGATTTTGTCAGGCTGAACCTGTCGAAGCCTTGCTGAACTTTAATACAACTGCCAGATAACCCTTCGACAAGCTAAGGGTGACAACAAGACCGTGTTGTTTTATCTTTTATTATTTTAACTTTAAGCGGCTATCTATGCATGTTTTATCTCAACTAAGATACGAAAATATGAATAGAATAAATGGCATTCTATCGTGGTATGAAAGTTAATTTTTTAAATTCCACTTTAGCCATTTCTCTTATAGCATCAGCAATATGGTTGGCATCAATACCAACTTCATTGTACAATTCTTTTAGTGAGCCATGCTCAATGATCTTATCAGGAATGCCCATGATCTTCACTTCGGCTTTATAATTGTTGGCAGCCATAAATTCCAATACCGCAGAGCCAAATCCGCCTACAACAGTTCCATCTTCTACCGTAATTATTTTATTGTACTTATTAAAAACCTCATGTAACATTTCCTCATCAATTGGTTTTGCAAAACGCATATCGTAATGTGCAGGATTAATTTTATCAGCTTTTACATCTCTTATTGCAGCTGCTGCAAAATTTCCGGGATGTCCGAAAGATAAAATGGCAATATCTTTTCCGTCTTTTAATTTCCTTCCTTTGCCAATTTTAATTTCCTTCATCTCCGTTTTCCATTCTGCTTTTACAGCTTCGCCTCTTGGATAGCGGATAACAAAAGGATTTTTTATTTTGTCTAACTGTGCAGTATACATCAGATCTCTCAATTCACTTTCATTCATCGGAGCACTCACTATCATATTTGGTACGCAGCGCATGTATGCAATATCATAGCAGCCGTGATGTGTAGGTCCGTCTTCGCCTACAATCCCTGCCCTGTCTAAACAAAACACCACAGGCAGCTTTTGAATAGCAACATCATGCACCACCTGGTCGTATGCACGCTGCATAAATGATGAATAAATATTACAGAAAACTTTCATTCCCTGCGTTGCCAGTCCGGCGCTGAGTGTAACGGCGTGCTGCTCACAAATGCCTACATCAAAAGCACGGTGCGGCATTTTCTCCATCATGTATTTTAAAGAACAACCACTTGGCATTGCTGGTGTAACTGCTAATATCTTTTCATTCTTTTCTGCCAGTTCAATTATGGTATGTCCAAATACATCCTGGTATTTTGGAGGCTGAGGAATATCAAATGTTTTTTTGTAGATCTCACCTGTTATCTTATCAAACAAACCCGGTGCATGCCATTTGGTTTGATCTATTTCAGCAAGATCATATCCTTTACCTTTTACCGTTTTAATGTGCAATAGTTTTGGACCGCCAATTTCTTTTAAGTCTTTTAAAGTATCAACAAGTTTGGTGATGTTATGTCCATCAATAGGTCCGAAATACCTCAGCTTCAATGCCTCAAATAAGTTGCTGCTCTTGCTGATCATTCCTTTTAAACTTGCTTCAAACTTTGATACCATCTGTCTGGTAAAATTCTTTCCTATGGGAAGTTTGCCCAAGGCTTTCCAGAAATCATCTCTTATTTTATTATACGTTTGAGAAGTGGTAATGTCAGTAAGATATTCTTTTAATGCACCAACATTGGGATCAATGCTCATGCAGTTATCATTCAAAATTATCAGCAGGTTAGTGTTCTCAATGCCTGCATGGTTCATTCCTTCAAACGCAAGTCCGGCAGTCATAGCGCCATCGCCAATTATAGCAACATGCTGGCGGTCTGTTTCTCCTTTATAGTGAGAAGCCATTGCCATACCAAGAGCCGCAGAAATGGAAGTGGATGAATGTCCCACACCAAAAGTATCATACTCACTTTCTGTACGCTTTGGGAAACCGCTCAATCCTTTATATTTTCTGTTGGTTGAAAAATTATCTCTGCGACCGGTAAGAATTTTATGTCCATATGCCTGGTGACCAACATCCCAAACCAATTGATCGTAAGGAGTATTATAAACATAATGCAAAGCAACTGTTAACTCAACCGTTCCGAGGCTTGCCCCGAAATGACCACCATAAACACTTACCACATCAATAATATATTGACGCAACTCATCACACAGCTTTGGAAGCTGATTACGTTTAAGCTTTTTAAGATCTGCGGGTGAATTTATTGTTTTAAGAAGAGGTCCGGGAGCGATTTCCATCTTTGAAGATTATTTGTAAAAATACAATTTATATGGAGAATTTTAAAGGAGAATGGAGAATTGGATTTCAACGCCAACTCACTACTCACTACTCACCACTAACATATTGCATCATATTAAGTATCAGATCAGGATCAGGACAGTTAGCCAGATACTTTTTTTGTTCACTGAATTTGCAAACGCCGGGGTAATCTCCCTTATATGTTTCCATATCCCTTATTACCTGGAAGTGTAAATGTGGCGGCCAGTTACCGTTTTCTTCAGGCTTTCCAAAATGCCCTATTACCTGTCCACGAATAACATATTGAAATTCTGTTACCCTTGCAATATCATCAAGACTCAGATGACCATATAACGCATAGAAAGTAACAGTATCCAATTGGTGAAGAAGTATCAATGTAGCTCCATAATCACCAAAATTTTTATTGAATGCATAACTATGAACCATGCCGCCTAATGGTGCATAAACTTTTGTTCCTTCTTCTCCCCAAATATCTATTCCAAGATGTAAAGTACGTCCCTCATCCCCCTCACCCCCAGCCCCTCTCCACAAGTGGAGAGGGGAGACTTGCGAATCTTCGGCATCAAAAAGCTTACTTCTTTTGTAAAATATTCTGTTTTCATCATAGCCACCGATACCATATTTGGCTTTTGCGTTTTTTAATTTCGCATGAACATAGGCAGAGAAGATTTCTGTATTCGCAAGATCAATTTCAACAAGCTCTTTATTATTATTTGTAAAGTCAAAATGAACTAATTTCTCTTTTGCCGGATTAAAATCCACTACCTTATGAAAGGTGTGTGAATGCGCTTTTAGCCGCTCATGTAATATGTTTCCCTGTACGTGCATTCAATGTGATTATTTAATAAATTGCAAGTTCATCATTTATCATCAATCTATATTTTTATATGAAAAGATTTACATGCTTTTTAATGGGAATTTTTTTTGTCAGCATTTCATGTGCGCAATCAACCCCTTTGTGGTTAAGATACCCGGCTATTTCTCCGGATGGAAAACAAATTGTTTTTAGTTATAAAGGAGATCTGTATAAAGTTGCCTCATCAGGCGGCGCAGCCTTACCATTAACGATGCATACGGCCCAGGATTATATGCCGGTATGGAGCCATGATGGTAAATGGATAGCTTTTGCATCTGACCGCTTTGGAAACTTTGATGTATATGTAATGCCATCAGAAGGCGGAGATCCAAAGAGGTTAACTTATAATTCTGTAGCTGATTATCCATGGGATTTTTCTCCCGATGATAAGCATGTAATTTTTGGCTCGGGTAGAAATGACCTTGCCACCTCTGTAAGATTTCCAGTGAATGGAGTATTTCAAAAATTATATACTGTACCTGTTACTGGCGGACGTAGCATAATGATATCAGCTGCCGGAATGCAGAATGCTCATTACAATAAAAATGGCGATAAAATAATTTTCCAGGATAATAAAGGATTTGAAGATCCCTGGCGCAAGCATCATACTTCATCCATCACAAGAGATATCTGGACATACGATATCAAATCAAAAGACTATAAAAAGCTCACTTCATTTGAAGGAGAAGACAGGGAACCTGTGTTTGCCTCAGATGATCAATCTTATTATTATTTAAATGAAAAAAGCGGATCACTTAATGTTTACAAAGCATCTGCTTCAACTGGCGGAGAAAAACAACTTACCAATTTCAAAAACAATCCTGTTCGTTTTTTAAGCCGATCTAACAATAATACACTTTGCTTTGCATACGATGGCGAGATCTATACAATGAATGAAGATGGCACTCCTAAAAAAGTAAATATTATTATTAACTCTGAAAATAAAAGCAATACTGAACATGTTCTTACTATTAATGGCGGGGCTACAGAGTTTGAGCTTTCTCCTAACGGAAAAGAAATTGCATTTGTGTTTAGAGGAGAGGTATTTGTTACTTCAGTAGACGGAGGTATTACCAAACGCATTACAAACACACCTTACCAGGAACGTACTGTAACTTTTGGCCCCGATGGCAGAACATTATATTATGCTGCAGAAAGAAGTAATGGCTGGGACATAATGAAATCAACTATTTCAAGAAAAGAAGAGCCTTACTTTTATGCATCCACGGTAATTAATGAAACGCCTGTAATAGCAACGGACAAAGAAGAATTTCAGCCTGCTATTTCACCAAACGGAAAAGAAATAGCTTACCTGGAAGAAAGAAATATTTTAAAGGTTTTTGATCTTGACAAAAAAACATCCCGGACAATTATTCCGGCAGGACAAAATTTTTCTTATGCAGATGGTGATCAAAGTTTTAGCTGGAGCCCCGACAGCAAATGGATTGCAGCGCAAAGTTCAAAAGGAAATTACGGATCAAGCGAAATAGTTCTTTACAAAACAGATGGAACAGATGTGGGTACAGATATTACCACATCCGGCTTTGGTGATTTTGCACAACAATGGGCTTTAAATGGAAAGGCTTTATTGTGGGCAACTGATAAAGAAGGGAAAAGACCTTTGGCTTACCAGGGCGCCAGAGAACTGGATATTTATGCAATGTTCTTTGATAAAGAAACGTATGATAAATACAAATTAAACAAAGAAGATTATGCACTGCTAAAAGAAAAAGAAGATAAAGATAAATCTGATACAAGTAAAAAAACAGATACAGCATTAGCACGCAAAATAAAGGAGCCATTTAAAATGGACGTTACTGACCTGGATACAAGAAGAGTTCGGTTAACCAACAGCTCTGTAAACCTAAGTGATTACAGAATGACACCGACAGGCGAAAAATTATTTTTCACTGCACGGTTTGAGCAGGGCTATGATCTTTGGGTTGTAGATCCCAGAACACATGAATTAAAAACGCTTGCAAAGCTGGGAGCCAACAATGCATCATTAGATATGAGTAAGGATGGAAAAACTTTGTATGTATTATCTGATGGCAAAATTTCTAAAGTAGAAACAGAATCCGGCAAAGTAACCCCTATTATTATAAATGGAGAAATGGTGCAAAATGATGCTGAAGAAAGAGAATATATTTTCAATCATGCATGGAGACAATTCAAAAAGAAATTTTATGATCCAAAACTTCATGGTGTTGACTGGGATATGTATAGAAAAACTTACGCAAAGTTTTTACCACACATTACAAACAATTATGATTTCCGGGAACTGTTAAGCGAAATGCTGGGTGAAGTGAATGCATCACATACAGGCGGACGTTACACTCCGCAGGTGGTTAATGGAGATGCAACCGCATCACTGGGTTTATTGTATGATGAAACTGTTGGCGGCAATGGATTAAAAATAATGGAAGTAATTAGCGGCGGTCCTCTTGATAAAGCAAACAGCAAAATAAGAGCAGGACAAACCATTCAAAAGATAGACGGAGAAAGCATCACAGGTGATTTTGATTGGGCAAAACTATTAAACAGAAAAGCAAACCGTAATGTGTTGCTGACAGTTTCTGATCCTGCAATGGGAACTTTTGAGGAAGTGATAAAGCCTATCAGCGCTACAGAAGAAAATAATTTATTGTACAGAAGATGGACAAATAAAATACGTGACATGGTTGATAAACTAAGTGGGGGAAAAGTTGGTTATGTACATGTGCAGGCGATGAACGACAGAAGTTACAGAAACGTTTATGATGAAGTATTGGGCAAAAATATAAACAAGGATGCGCTGATAGTTGATACCCGTTTTAATGGAGGCGGCTGGCTGCATGAAGATCTTTCAAATTTTTTATCCGGCAAGCAATACATTAAGTATGCGCCTTATGGATTTACGCCTTCCGGTGGTGGGGAGCCTCAAGGCAAATGGTGGAAGCCAAGCTGCGTGGTTATGAACGAAGCAAACTATAGTGATGCACACATGTTCCCTTACGTGTACAAAACAAAGGGGATCGGAAAATTAATTGGTATGCCTGTACCCGGCACCGGCACTGCGGTTTGGTGGGAAACACAAATTGACCCTACAATGGTTTTTGGAATTCCGATGATAGCTAGTATTGGTTTAAAAGAAAACAGACCATTGGAGAATCTTCAATTGGAGCCTGACATCAGGGTTCAGAATGATTATAACAAAGTATTGAATGGAGAAGACCAGCAAATTGAAGCAGCAGTAAAAGAAATGCTGAAAGAAATTAAAGAAAAATAACCTCCCTCATCCCTAACCCTTCTCCACAAGTGGAGAAGGGAAATAAACCTTAACCTCTGACCCTTCCAAAAAGTGGAGAAGGGGAATAACGGGATTCTTTTAATTTATTTTGTTACCAGCATCAGTGCATAAATTAAGCATTGTTGTGTCACTCTCTTCAACATTTTCAGCTACATTCAACAAAAAAATTTGGTACTGCTCCCCTCTCTCACGATAGCTATCGGGATGGAGAGGGGCTGGGGGTGAGGGGTTATACAACCACATTCACCATTTTATTTTTAACGTAAATCAACTTTTTTATTGACTTGCCCTCAATCCATTTTTTTATCACTTCATTTTCCAATACAATTTTTTCTACATCATCTTGTGTTGCATTAAGACTAATATTTATTGTTGTCCGCATTTTACCGTTTATAGAAATGGGATATTCCTTTGAGGATTCAATTAAATACTTTGGATCGAATATAGGGAAGGAAGCATCTAAAATGCTGACCTCACCCCGACCCTCTCCAATGGAGAGGGAGTTAAGTTGATGATATAATTCTTCTGCAATGTGTGGCGCATAAGGAGCTAATAAAATAAGTAAAGGCTCTAAAATTTCTCTCTTGTGAGATTTAAGATCATGCAGTTCGTTTACACAAACCATAAAAGCGCTAACTGCTGTATTATAAGAAAACCGTTCTGTGTCTTCCTCAATTTTTTTAATTGTTTTATGCAGCACTTTTAATTCGGCATTGGTGGCTTTCTCTTCATTCCATACTTTACCCTGCCTACCGGCAGGCAGGCTTTTTATATCATCATAAAATAAGCGCCATAATTTTTTTAAGAAGCGGTGAACA
>Ga0097691_1002225_pt1 | contig 13308 bp, 14 predicted proteins | sample NGESurdeep072012_8_FD_72858 | JGI IMG/M metagenome (GOLD analysis project Ga0097691, IMG submission 72858) | Arctic peat soil microbial communities from Barrow, Alaska - NGEE Surface sample 210-1 deep-072012 | ecosystem: Environmental > Terrestrial > Soil > Wetlands > Peat ...
CCCGCCGTGACGGCATACATCCAGCTGCTCTTCACCGGTCGCACCCGCGGAAAGGCCTTCGCCATCATGGGCGCCGTCATCGGCGTCTCCTCGGCCTTGGGTCCCCTCATCGGCGGGCTGCTGATCCAAGCGTTCGGCGACACCAACGGCTGGCGTCTGGTGTTCGTCGTCAACCTGCCCATCGGCGTTGTCGCCCTTGTCGCAGCAGCCTTCCTGCTGCCAGCGGGTTCCGAGAGCTCCGCAAGGTCAGACGGTGTCGACATCCTCGGCCTCCTGCTCCTCTCCGGCGGCCTGGTCGCGATCCTGGTCCCACTCATCGAGGGCCAGGACCAGGGCTGGCCCGTGTGGACGTATCTCTCGCTGGTCGGCGGCCTCACGCTGATCACACTCTTCGGGGTATGGGAGGTCGCCGTAGCCAAGCGCGGCAAGAGCCCTCTGGTTCCACCCCACCTCTTCTCACACCCGGCATTCACCGGCGGCGTCATCCTGGCTCTTGTCTACTTCGCCGCCTTCGTGAGCATCTTCTTCACGATCTCGATCCTGTGGCAGGCCGGCCTTGGCCACACCGCCCTCGAATCCGGGATCGTCTCCATCCCGTTCGCGCTCGGCAGCATCGTCGGGGCCTCGCAGAGCGGCAAGCTCGCGGCCAGGATCGGCCGCAGGGTGCTGGTGATCGGCGCCGGGATGGTCGCGGTCGGCCTTATCGCCTTGTGGCTGGTGCTCCTGCTCATGTCGCCGGGTGACCTGACGAGCTGGGATCTGCTCGTGCCCCTCCTCGTCGCCGGAACCGGCAGCGGCATGTTCATCGCCCCCAATGCCCAATTCATCATCGCCACCGTCGATCGTCAGGAGGCTGGGGCAGCCAGCGGTGTCATCGCAACCATGCAGCGTCTCGGCAGTGCGATCGGTATCGCCATCATCGGCAGCGTCTTTTTCGGCACCCTCTCGATTCCCGGCAAGGGACGCCCGACCGCGGCGGATCTGGCCGTTGGATTCACCCACAGCGCCACGTCTGCCCTCGCCGTGAGTGCGGCGTTCGCAGTGGTTTCCTTCATCCTGGTATTCGCCCTGCCGAAACGGGTGGGGTCCGGCTCGCCCTCCTTGTACGCCGAGACGGAGCAGGCACCACCCGAGCAAGTGTCGTAACAGAGACGAGGGATGTTTTCGGCAATAGGCCGTGGCTGGACCGCCGACGAGCCAGACGGCGAGTCAGACCGAGTGCGTGAGAGCGGCGCCGACCTGGTCGGCGAGCAGCACCGCCACCCTGAGCTGTTCGACTGACGGGCGCGCGACCCGGGTCGCGGCCGTGAGCACATACTGACCGTGAACAGCACCGCCTTGTCGGACGATGAGGCCGACCTTCTCATCGGTTGGCAGACCGTCGCGCTCAACACTGATGCGATGTCCCCGGCCCGTCACGTAGCCGTCGTGGTCGAGGCTCGCGTCCTGAGGGCCTGGACCGGCGCCGGGGACGAACTGGCAGTCGTCGATGTCCAGGACCTCGACGATCTGGCGGGCAACGTGGTCAATGAGATCGTCGGGCGACGCCTGCGGAACGGAGATGATCTTCGAGGTTCCGAGCACCCCTTCGAGGTATCCCGCCCGGCGGCTGGCACGGGCCTGTTGGCGATGACCCCACAAGGCAATCTCCGTGACCGCGGCCCCGACCAGGACGAGCAGTACGGCGACTTCGATGTCATTGGGATCGGTGATGGTGAGCCGTCCTTGTGGCTCGGTCAGGAAGAGGTCGAACGACAACCCCGATGACAGCGCTGCCACGATCCCGGCGAACCTGTCGCCAGTGGCCGCCGCCGCGACGATGATGAGGACCAGCACCAACGCCGCGGTCGCAGGTATGACGCTCCCCCGGAAGGCCGCGAGCCCCCCAGCGCACAGTAGTGGCGCAACTGCCGCCCCTGCAATGAGCACTGAACGGTGCCGACCCATCCACGCTGTGTCCACAACACCATCCAACCACTGCCCGGACCCAGACCGGTGTGATTGCCCGCAAACCGTCAGGACCATGCCTCCCTGAACACGGGAATACTATGATGTCCTTCGAAGTCTATTTCGATGATTATCGAAGTATTCGCTGGATCTCGAAGGTGCAACTGGTCTTGCTGGAGGAAACCATGCAGTCCAGCCACGGCGGCCTTGCCGTCGCCTTGGTGAACCGGCCCGATGAATCCCGGCCGGTTCGCGTCGGCTCGCACTTGGCCACGAGATGGCGTCAGCGACTGCACCAGAAGATGCCGATGGGTCTGGTCCCAGATGCCCATTCGGGCCATCTGGGACCAGACCCAGGTCTTGCGGCGTTGAGCGTTGCGTGACCCTCAACGACATACCGCTCCTCACCATCGATGGCGAGTCGACCTCTCTGGCTCAGTGGGCGGACAAGGTCAAGCTCATCGTCAACGTGGCCTCCCGCTGCGGTCTTACCCCGCAGTACAGCAAGCTCGAGGACCTGCAGAAGACATACGGAAACCGCGGTTTCACAGTGCTGGGCTTCCCCAGCAACCAGTTCCTGCAGGAGCTCAGCAGCTCCGACGCGATCGCGCAGTTCTGCTCCCAGACCTACGGCGTCACGTTCCCGATGTTCGAGAAGGTCCGGGTCAACGGACGCTCGCAGCATCCGCTGTACGCCGAGCTGACAAAAACTGCCGATGCTGCAGGCAAGGCCGGCAAGGTGAAGTGGAACTTCGAGAAGTTCGTCGTCACGCCCGCGGGCCTGGTGCACCGCTTCCGGCCGCAAGTTGCGCCGGATGCCCGCGAGGTCGTCGATCTGATCGAGGCGTCCCTGCCCGCAGCCGGCTGACGACCGACCACGGGTGTCAGCGAAAGACCTTGCTTCCCAAACGCTGGGCGGCGCAGTCTCCGGCTAGCAGTGGTCGGAACAGCCGTCCTCGTGCCGACGCAGTTTCCTACCACGTCGAAGGCGACCTGAAGACTGTGAGGTCATGAACATCCGGACGTCGTCTTCGGCGTTGTTGATGCCCGCAACACCGAAGTTATCGACAAGAACCTTAACTACTGCTGGGGACATGGTCATGGGGGCAGGCGGTGCATCCGATTAATCCACATTGACACCGTTTTTACCAGTATGACCGGTTAAACTGCAAGGTGAGGGCACGTGGCATATGTCACGTCCGCCATCGGGCCACCCCGAAAGCTCGATCCCCTCCCTTCGGGTTCAAGCTGGCCTGGCTCACGCGGCCGCCAGCTCCCTACCGATAACGCCGCCCGGACGGCGCCCCCACTCGCACGGCGTCACTTGTTTTTACTGCCAGGATCGGGGAAACTCGCACCATGCTCGGAACCGAAGGCGCGGCGATCCTCCCCTCGCCCGTTTCAGCGAAACGGCACGACCACGGCGTCGCCGCAGCGGCGAAGGGCCACTCGGGCGTCAGCGACCACAAGGTACTGGCCAGCATCAGCCGAATGGCGGTGCTTGATCTGTTGCGCTCGCGCGCCGAGCCCCTGGGTGTCGGCGAGGTCGCCCAACACGTCGGGCTGCACCAGAACACGGTGCGCTCCCACCTCGACCTGCTCGTGGACTCCGGGTACGCCATACGTCACAGCGAAGCCCCGAGAGGACCAGGTCGCCCTCGGGTGGTCTTCGAGGCGACCGCAGCTCCGGAGGGCGAACGCAACTACCGACTGCTCGCCGAAGTGCTGGCCCAGCATCTTGTCGCCACCAGCGAGCACCCCCACGAGTCCGCCGTCAGCGCCGGACGCAGCTGGGCAGGCTCGCACGCGCCCGAACAGCTCGGCGATGGTCCCGGAATGGCCACATCACAGCCGATCAGCGAAGATGCGGCCATCGCAGCGGTCGTGCGGATGCTGGGCGACAGCGGCTTTGCGCCCGAGCTGAGCTCCGACGGCACATCCATCAACCTGCACCGCTGCCCGTTCCGTGAGCTGGCCGCCAGCAGCCCCGACGTGGTGTGTGGAGCCCATCTGGGGATCATCCAGGGTGCCCTTGCCGGGTTGGGCACCATGGTCAGCGCCACCCGCTTGCTCCCGTTCGTGACACCAGGCCTGTGCGTGACCACCCTGACCCGGCCGTCATCTGGGCCGCGGTAGGCCGGGAGCGACAGGGCAGGACCTTTGTCACTTTCCCGGGCAGCTGTACGCGCGAGACGATGCAGAAGGCCGCCCCTGCGTGTGACCGGCGGGCGGGTGCCAGAAGGAGGTCAACATGAGCTTCAGCTGGAAGGACAGGCTGGCGACTGCCTTCGTCGGTGCCGCCGGGGTGCTCTACCTGCTGTGGGTGGGTGGCACGACGGTGCTGGGACTGTCCGGGCCCCGCGCGTTGGCAGTGGTCATCTTTGGGTTGGGAGTCGGGGGGTGCTACACGGCCAAGTCGCAGATGGAAGCCATGTACGGCGCCGGCGGCAGAGCGCGCCCGCCGCTCTACTACGTCGTCCTTGTCTCAGTCCTCGGTGGTGTCACGCTCGTCGCCGGGATCATCGCGCTGGCCAGCGGCGGTGACGCCGCGCTGGCGACGCTGACGGCGGCGATGGTCGCGCTGTGGGCGCTTGCCACCATCCGCCACTCGACGTCGCGCACCACCCCCGAGGCCATCCGCACGGCGCGCTGACTCGCGAGCACCCCGCGGGCTGTTGCGGCAGGAAGAGTCGCATCACTGTCGCGGTCTGCCGCGTTAGGGATCTCTAGACGCCGAACCTGTCCCTCAACCCGCCGATAAGGGTGCGGGCCGCTGAGATCGGGGTGAAGGCTTTGGCTGCGTCGGTGAGCGCCGCCCGGGACGGTTCATCGAGCTCGAGGTCGGCCGCGACGACGTTGAGCTCGAGCTGCTCGACACTGGACGCGCCGGGGATGACCACGACCTGCGGCAGGCTGAGCAGCCAGGCCAACGCAACCTGTGCGGGCTGGACGCTGTGGGCGTCGGCGACCTGTCGCAGCGTGTCAAGCAGCGGCGCGACCCGGCGCAGGTTCTCCGCACCGAAAAGGGGGTTGGCCGCCCGTACCCCGCGGGGTCGGTTGTCCATGCTGTACCCGCCGCCCAGCAGACCCTGTGCCAGCGGGCTGTAGGCGATCACCATGCGGTTCTCCCGCTGCGCGAAGGGCACGAGGTCTTCTAGCGGTTCGATGTGAGCCAGCGAGAACTGGACCTGGTTGCTCACGACCGGCTGCCCGAGTGCGTCATCCGCTTTGCGCCATCGGCGCAGCGAGTAGTTCGACACCCCCACCGCACCAATGAGGTCGTCCTGCAACATGGCGCGCATCCCCGGCATGATCACCGAGTCAGGGACCACCGGATTGGGCTGGTGCACCTGGTACAGCGGGATCCGTCGAATCTGCAGCCGTCTGGCGCTTGCCTGCTCGCGGTTCCTGACCACCGCGGGGAACGGGGCCACCGGAAACACCTTGCTGGCCACGATGACCTTGTCCGCGTCGGCGCCGAGGGCCCGGCCCAGAATCCGCTCGCTCCTGCCGAAGCCATAGACCTCGGCCGTGTCAAACAGCGTCACCCCCAGCTCACGGGCCCGCGCAACGATCGCGGCGGCGGCACTCGTGGCATAGCCCTCCCCGTACCCCCACTCCCGGGACCCGAACTGCCACGTTCCCAGTCCGACGCGGCTGACCTGACCCAGACCTGGCACCTCGAGAAACCTCATGCCGTCAGTCTGGCCCGGGCACACCGGGCTAGCCAGTCAACGCCACGACAGGTGTCCGACAAAGACATCCGCAGTCCACCAGGCGGAGCCTTGGGCCCGGTTCCTGGCCATGACCTCCGAGGTCACGGGCCTTGGTTGTCCCTCACTGCGACCTCGACGGTACGGAAGCCCAGGGCGCGGTGCCTCGGATCGCCTACTGCCCGCTCTCGTACTTGAACGAGACGCGAAGCTTCGTCCGATACATGATCCCGCCGTCCTCTGCGACGTGGATGTCCTGCGCCACGACCTCGGCGACCCTGAGATCGCGAAGCGTCCCGCTCGCCGCCTTGATGGCAGCAGTCGCGGCGTCCTCCCACGACTGAGTACTTGTTCCGATGAGGTCCGTCACTCTGTAAACGCTCACGCGATCCTCCTGGCCAGACGGGTGGGTTGTCTCCCAGAGACAGTCCTACCGGACCGGCGCTCCCACCGGCAAGAGGTAGGTAGCGATCACTGGTCAGGCACGCTCGAACTCGTCGATGGTGATCGACTGGGGCCTGTATTTCGCTGAAGCACTACCAGCGAGCGCACCCGAAGGTGCGTGATGCCGGGTGGTGGTCCGCTGAGCCGCGACCTGATACTGCTCGAAGCAGGCGGGTGGCGCTCGTCGGCCGCGACGACGTGGTCACCCTTCAGGGTGGGGGTCTGGCCGGTCGGGCTAGCGGAAGGGTGGGCGACCGCGCGCAGACCAGGATGTCCAGCTGTCGACGACGATGCAAATGAGCGGGCCCGGGGGTGCCAGCGCCGCGTACTGCGGGTATTTCTCCGCCAGAGCGGAAAGCGCGAGCCGCCCACCCTCCGCATCGACAGGCAGAACCGTCGCGTCCCCGTCGACCCGGACCCACCACAGTCCAGACCAGTCGTCGTCGTACTGGTCGACGAGCATGCTCACCCGCGGGTTCGACTCGATGTTCGCCAGCCGACGGAGCGAACGGGTCGATTTTGGCTTCGCATCCACCGCAGTCCACACGTTGTTTCCCACGAGGGCGAAGACGACAGGAACAAGGTGCGGGCGACCTTCCGGGGTGGTCGTGGCAAGCCGCCCGACACGAGCCTTCTCGAACTGTTCACGCGCCCACTGGTCCACGCTCCAACCGTAAGCCGCACATCACGGCGTACCCGTAGCCGCGTCGCCCCCTTCGGGGACTCCGGGAATCACGGGTGCAGCGTTGGCTCGCCCTCGTGCGGTGATCCGAGTCAGCGGGACCTTTGTCCCTGTCCCGGGTGGTACACGGGACGGGAGCATTCAAGTGTCCGGCCAAGTCACTGGACCCGGGAGGTTCACCATGAACCGTGTCCTTTCAGTCTTCGTCGGCGCCGTGGTCCTGCTAGCCGTCGTCACCGGGGTGGTCGTGGCCCGGCGCGCTACGCCCGCGCTGGACCCGCACACCCCTGAGGGGGTCGTCCAGCAGTACCTGCAGGCCGTGGTCGCCGGGGACTACCGGGTCGCCGCGAACCTGATCTCGCCCTCGGCCGGTTGTGACATCTCGGACGTGGCGTCCGCCTACAACCCCGGCACGGCACGGATCGTGCTCAACCACACTGCCGTCGACGGCGACCAGGCGGTCGTGACGGTCGACGTCACCGAAGGCTCCGGGGAGGGTCCCTTCGAGTCCACGGGGTACTCGCACACGGAGCGCATCACCGTCGCCCGCGACGGTGGGGTCTGGAAGATCACCGGATCTCCTTGGCTCCTTTCTCCTTGCGCTTCGACGAAGGGCTGACCATGTCCATCGGGCTGATCCTCGCGATCTTCTCCATCCTGGTCCAGGTCGGCCTGGTCGTCCTGGTCGTCTTGGCCGTGCGCCACTTCGGCAGCCGCACAGGTCCGCGGGGAACCGACGCCGGCACCGTCCGGCGCTTCTTCCAGTACCTGTTGCTCTACGGGTTGATGGTCGTGGCCGCTGTCGGTCTGTCGGACCTCGTCGGCCTGCTGTTCCAGGAGCCTGCACTGGCCGGGGACAACCGCGACACACTGGCCCGGGCACTGACCTTCTCCGTGTTCGGAATCCCGATGTTCGCCGTCATGGCGCTGTGGTCGCGGCGGCGCCTGCGTCAGGACGAGGACGAGGTGCGCTCCCTCGGCTGGGCCTTCTACGCCACTGTCGCCCCACTGACTGCGCTGGCCGTGGACATGTTCGCGCTTCACGACGTCGTCTCGGCCGTGCTCGCGGGCCAGCGCTTCGACTGGAGTGCCCTGTCCCGGTTCGTCGTATGGTCCGCGGTCTGGCTCGTGCACTGGATCGCGGCGAAGCGGATGCTCGACGACGACCGCAGACAGGGGCAGCTGGTCATTGGCTCGCTCATCGGCCTGGCCACGTCTGTCACCGGGGTGGTCTGGCTTCTGGGCGCGTCCGTGGATGCCATCCTGGACCAGGCGAACACCGTGCTTGTCCAGCAGAACCAGCTCGCGTCGGCCGCCGCCGTCGTGGTCGTCGGCGCGCCGGTCTGGGTCGTCTACTGGTTGAGGACCCTGTCCGGGGGCCGCCGTACGTCGCTGTGGTTCGGCTATGTGCTTCCGGTCGGCGTCGGCGGTTCGCTGGTCCTGGCCGTCGTCGGGGCCAGCCTCGCCCTGTACCAGCTGCTCGTCTGGTTTGTCGGCGAGCCTGCCTCCACACAGGCCGCGCAGCACTTCAAGGGCACGCCGACCGCCGGGGCGTGTGTGGTTGTCGGTGCCGTCAGCTGGTGGTACCACCGGCAGGTACTCGCACGCGCGACACTTGGACGCACCGAGGTCACCCGGGTCTACGAGTACCTCATGGCTGGTATCGCGCTGCTGGCCGCCGCGGTCGGCCTGACCATGGTGGTCGTCACGCTGGTCGAGTCCCTGGTCCCCGCACCCGCTGTCGAGGTCGGCACCTCCGTGGTCAACTCACTGCTCTCCGGGGTGACCCTCCTGCTCGTCGGCGGTCCGTTGTGGTGGGTGTTCTGGTCGCGTATCGGCCGGGCGACGCGCGAATACGGGCCCGAGGAGCTGGGCTCACCGACCCGGCGGACCTACCTCTTCGTGCTCTTCGGCCTCGGCGGGGTCCTGACGGTCGTCGCCGTCCTCGTCGCTGCGTTCAGCGGGATCCAGGGGGCCCTGCACGGTGGCTTCGATGCCCAGGTGGTGCGCGAGATGCGCATACCGGTCGCCATCCTGCTGGCGACGGGGGCGATCTCCGGCTACCACTGGGTTGTCTACCGTGACGACCGTTCACGGTTGCCCGTGACCTCACCTCAACACGGCCCCCACTACGTGCTGCTGGTCGGTGCCCCAGACGGCATCGTCGGTGATGCGGTCGAGCGACTCACCGGCGCCCGGGTGGACCTGTGGGTGCGCGCAGACGGCCTGGCCGGGCCCTGGGCAGTCGACGACGTCGTCGCCGCGGTCAACCAGTCCGGGGCGGACGCGGTCGCTGTTGTAGCGGGGCCGGCGGGGCTGGAGACGATCGGGATGCAGCGCCGATAGAGCGTCACCCCCCGGGAGCACCGCAACTGCGACGAGCAACGCGCGAGAGGGCAACGCCTCACGGCGACGTAGTGCGACGTGCTCGGGCCAATGGCGCATTCGGCGGCCGCGCGGACCCAGCAGGCGCTTGCGGGCCTTGATGCCCTCCCGTTCGGGCGGGCGCCGGTGAATCGGGTAACTCCCGCGTTCTGATGGCGGGCTCAGAACACCCTGGCTTGACCAATGGGAGTGGCCGTGCGGCGTTGAGCACGGCCCAGACGACCTTTCCGCCGTCGGCTGTGGGGAGCACCCCGAAGGCGCGACAGAGACCAGCGACCACGCAGAGCCCTCTCCCGTGCACGTCAAGACGGGAGTACCGCTGGCGAGGCAGGTCAGGGCTGTTGTCTCGAACGCTCAGACGTAGGGCGCCAAGGTTCCATCCGACGGACAGGCTGATGTCGGTGCCGGCATGGACTGTCGAGTTGGTGACAAGCTCGCTGATGACCAGGGAGGCCGAGGGAATGAGGGATCCCAGTCCCCAGCCCAGCAGGGTGCGCGTGACGAAGTCGCGAGATGCTCGCGGCGCGGTCGGGTGCGGCGTGAGCTGAAGCCACTCAACGGCAGGGGTCGGGGTCGACAGCACCGCGGATACCGCCAGGGGCACCGATGGGGTCACGATCAGGTGCCGACCCAGAGGATGAGCGTTCAGCGCTTCGCCAAACCGCGGGTCAGGGCAGACCATGGCGACGGGCACTCCGTGCCAGTCGCGAACGTGCCTCCCTGCCGCCGCGAGTGCCTCGGCAGCACCCGGCTCAGCGCCCTCGAGGACGACTGACAGATCGCAGACCACGCCGCGGGGCCCCTCAGCCAGGGCAAACTGGATCGCCCGGTCCAGATCCTCGACGACATCGCCGAGCCGGCCGACGACGTCAAGGACCACCACGTGATGAACGGCGTGTCTTCTGACACGCACCTGGAAGCCTGTGGGTTGACGGCCGGCTGACTGCGTCGGGTGATCGGTCGGGGCAGTGGCCATGGGCCGGTGCAGAAACCGGACGACGTGGTAGTCGAAGTCCGCGCAAAATCCATCGGGGTTGCTCGATGACTGCACCATGGCGAACTCGATTCGGGGGGTCCCGGTATGAAGGACACGAGCCACCGAGGTTCGGGAGCAGCACGAGAAGAATCCCAACGCCACCAAGGTCTGGGGAGGCGCCAGAAATCCGACAATACACCTAAATGTTTTTCGGACCTAGAGGTTCGTTCGCAAGGCCGCCGATCTCACCAGCTCGAGGAGAAACAACGACTTTCGCCCAGAACCGACGCCGATGCCGACTCACCGGACGGCTCATGGTCCCCCTCCCAATGGTTCAGGTATTCGCCTGTTCACCCGGGCACAGGCTCTGTTCTGATCACTTTGGGGTTTGTGGATTCCGCCCATCGGCGCGGGCTCGAATCATGGCCGGGTCACCCGTTGACTTCTTGCGGTCGGCGAGCCGTCGGAGGGCCAGGTCGAGCATCAGCCCGATGAACATACCGCCGACCAGCCCGACGACGATCGCGCCCAGGGGGTGGCCCTTGAACCATTCGCCGGCGCCGATGCCGATCGCTGTGGAGTACATGGCCCAGGTGAGCGAGGCGATCGCATCGATCCCGACGAACCGCCGCCTCGGGTAGCCCACCGCGCCAACGGTCATGTTCATGGCCACCCGCGCGACAGGTATGTAGCGTGCGGCAAGGATCACGGCGGCCCCCCGGCGCGCAAGGGTCCGCTCGGCCCAGCCCAGGGCCTTCTGCCCGCGCGGGCCGCCCATGAAAGGGATCCGTAGTACATCGAGATGTTTGCCGATGGTGTAGGCGATCTGGTCTCCCGTGAAGGCCCCGGCGGCGGCGAACAGGATGATAAGGGCCAGGTTCGGCCTGCCACTGGACATCGACAGAGCTGCCAGGGCAATCGCCAACGACTCGCTCGGGATGGGCGGGAACAACCCGTCGATCGTGGCGAACAGGTACATCCCCAGATAGACCAGGGGCGAGGCCGCAAGCGAGAGTATCCAGCTCTCCACGTCTCATCAGCTCCCGGGTCGAAGGCGTCGTGGTCAACAACGATCGGCGGCCTTTCGACCGATCCCCACTGTATCGCCGAGCGAACTAGCGCCAACGGACCATCATGACTTGCCCACCGGTCGCGAGCCACGTTATGCCGGGCGCTCACACGACGCGGGACACCCCTGGCAACCGCAGGAGGAGTGTGCCGACTGCAAAGGAACCGAACACACCGAGCACGCCGACTGCGACGTACTCGACCTCGGGAGGCCAAGGCACCTGCTGCCCGGCAGCTACATGGTCCCGACCGGCGTACAGGCCGGGACTGGGACGAGGGTCCCGATGTCCCGCACCAGCTCAGCGACCTTCGCCTACCGTCTGATCTTGGAGCTGCCCTGGCGTGATTGAGTGTTCGGTGCCCGGGCTGTGGTCCCGGTTACCATCCGAGCCCGAAGCGAGGAGTGGCCTGACCCAGCACCACTCGCAGTTGCTCGCTGAAGCGCTGTCGGGGAGATGGGTGCGGGTCCGCCCGGGACCTGCCCTGCGAACCCGCACCATCGAGCTCACTCCTTCTCGGTGGTCGGCCACCAGCTCAGTGGTTGGCTACCACGCCATGACGGTGCTCCGAGCGTGTCATCTGCACATCCGCCGCACCTGCCACCAGCGCCACGATTCCCACGGTCCACGCGGTCCACGCCAACGCAGCGAAGCCGGTGCTGAAACCCATGACCCAAGGCGATACGACGAACAGCACGCCCATCAACCCCACGAGTCCCTCGAAAGCGATCCTGCCGGGGCTGGCCAGGGAGAACAGTGCCAAAGCCGCAGTGATGACCCCAAGAGCGATCATCGTGTACGTGGCCTTGTTGGTGTCTGTCGGCGTCGTCGTCCATCTTGGGCATACGGACCAGGAAAGGGCCTTGGATGGCGTCCGATCTCGGACATCAGCCGTCCGGCATCACGTCAGGACCGGCTTGAGCGCGTCGAGCAAGCTCGGCGAGTCCGGTAGCACCTCCAAGTCGTACTGAACGCGCAGCGCGGGCTTGCGGATCTCGATAACGGCACGGAGGTCGATCGGCGTGCCGATGACGACGACGTCGGCATCCACCGCGTCGATAATCTGCTCCATTTGGGCGAGCTGGCCTTCCGAGTAACCCATGGCTGGCAGCACCGGCCCGACGTCGTACTTGAGAAACGTCTCTGCGATCGTGCCGGTCGCCCAGGGCCGCGGGTCGACAATCTCGGCCGCTCCATTCGCCCGGGCGGCGACGACCCCGGCCCCGAACTTCATCTCGCCATGCGTCAGGGTCGGACCGTCCTCGACCACCAGGACGCGTTTGCCCCTGATCGCATCGGGGTCGTCAACGGTCACGCGGCTGTTCGCCTGGATGACCGTCGCCCCTGGGTTCGTCTGGTGGATCGTGTCCATCAGCGCGTTCACCTGTTCGGTCGAGGCCGAGTCCATCTTGTTGACCACGATCACGTCGGCCATGCGCAGGTTGACCTCGCCCGGGTAGTAGCTCGTCTCGTGGCCGGCGCGAAGCGGGTCGGCGACCACGATGTGGATGTCCGGCTTGTAGAAGGGCAGGTCATTGTTCCCTCCATCCCACAGCAGCACATCGCATTCGGCTTGGGCCTGCTCGAGGATCTGGCCGTAGTCGACACCTGCGTAGATGATCGTGCCCGATGTGATGTGGGGCTCGTACTCCTCGCGCTCCTCGATCGTGGTGTTGTGACGGTCGAGGTCCTCGAGCGTCGCGTACCGCTGCACGCGCTGTGCCTCGAGGTCCCCATACGGCATCGGGTGCCGAACCGCGACCACGCGTTTGCCGGCGCCCTTCAGGATGTCGGCGATCGCCCGCGTCGTCTGGGTCTTGCCCGAGCCCGTGCGGACGGCACAGACGGCGACCACGGGGACCGTCGAGGACAACATCGTCGCTCTCGGCCCGAGCAGCACAAAGTTCGCACCGGCCGCCAGCACCTGGCTGGCCTTGTGCATCACGTAGGTGTGGCTGACGTCCGAGTAGCTGAAGATGACGTCGTCGATCCCCTGCTCCGTGATGAGCTGCGTCAGCATGCTCTCGTCGTGGATCGGGATGCCCTCGGGATAGCGCTCCCCCGCGAGGCTTGAAGGGTAGGCCCGCTTGTCGA
>Ga0097691_1002227_pt1 | contig 13307 bp, 14 predicted proteins | sample NGESurdeep072012_8_FD_72858 | JGI IMG/M metagenome (GOLD analysis project Ga0097691, IMG submission 72858) | Arctic peat soil microbial communities from Barrow, Alaska - NGEE Surface sample 210-1 deep-072012 | ecosystem: Environmental > Terrestrial > Soil > Wetlands > Peat ...
ACGCCCCGCCGGAGTTCCCTTGTTGAGCCAGAGATGGGTGCGATTTTGATGGTAGTAACGTACGTATTCGGACAGCAGCCGCTTCAGATGCCGCCCATCTCGCACGATCACGTGGTCCAAGAGGTCCCGCCGACAGCTTCCGATCCAGCGCTCGGCTACGCCGTTCTGCAGTTCGCCCGGGTTCACAAGACGCTCAGAACCCCAGCGCAGCAAGGACAGGCGTGCTCGATAAGGTCGGCGAGCGCACGAAGGCGCGGTGGTTTGCCCGCGGCACGAGCGCGTGAGGCGATGCGCTCCTCGAATCCTGTCCACCGATACTGCGTGCAGCGCGGAATATGCACTCGCTGTAAGCGCCGACCTGCGCGCGCCGGGCGCACGCGCTGCGCCCGCTGCACGCGGACTCACTCGGCGCTCGGGATTGGGCTTTATAACGCAGCGAAGCGCGAGGGCCGGTGCACTCGGTGCAAGCGCCGGAAGGCTCGGAAACTGCGAACGCGATGCGCGGTTTGCGAGGCCGCGCACTACGCCTCGAAGCGAAAGGGGAAGCCGTGAGGAAGCCGCGCGTGGTGAAGATTGACGTTCGGGAAATTGAGTATGTAAAGGGGAGCGATTGCCCGCGCTATATCCGGTCGCGCTCGCTCCGCGTGTACGCCAGCGACGCCGACGAGGTTTACGACCTGATCGACTTTGCGCTCCGCGCCGTGAAAATGGACACGTCGAAGCGAAGGAAGGCGAAGCGATGAACGCGCCGAAGAACGCGACCGAGCTGGAGGCCCTCGGACAGATTGAATTTTGCCTCTCGCAATCTTCCTCTATACGCTCAGCGCTCCCGGCGCAGATTCGGCATGGTGGGTCGCCGTGGGCCTCGCCTTCGTCGGCGTGATCGTGGCCTTCTGCTGGCTGTGGTCCGCAAGAACTTCATCCGGTCTCCGATGTGCCTGAATTTGCGGAACTTCGGTGTTACGGCCCTGAATGCCGTTCTTGCTTGCTACAGGCCCTGCATGACTGCTGACGCCAACCTGATTAGCCGCTACAATGCCCGGCGTCATGCGCAAGCCGCGGCGGTCACCGGCCTTCACTCATCTCGTCATCACCCTTTTCGGCGTGGGCGCCGGGCTCTGTCGCTTCTTGCCTTCCTTGTTTCGTTCCCGCTCCGCGCTGGTTGCAGAAAACTTGTTTCTGCGCAAGCAGCTGGCCTTCTACCGAGAGCGTGAAGTCGAGCCCCGACGGCTGACCGACTCCGCTCGCATCTGCCTGGTGGTTTGGTCCCGCCTGTTCAACTGGCGGGAGGCTCTGTTGGTCGTGAAGCCGGAAACACTGATCGCGTGGCATCGCAAGGGGTTCCGGCTGTTCTGGCGATGGAGATCAAAAGGCGGACGGCCACGGCTACCCCGTAACATCCGTCGGCTAATTGCAGAGATGGCTGCGGAGAACCCGACATGGGGCGAGGGGCGGGTGGCCGACGAGTTGGCGCTCAAGCTCGGCATTTACGTCTCGCCGCGAACCGTCCGGGCGTACTGGCCAGACCAGCCCCTGGGATCCGGCTCTCACGGCACTCGCCCGCAGCACTGGCGCAGTTTCGTCCGTAATCACGCGAAGGCGATCGTCGCCTGCGACTTCCTGGTTGCGGTTACGGCACGGTTTCAGTTGCTATACGTACTCGTGGTGATGGAGATCGGCTCGCGCAGGATCGTGCACTGCAATGTCACGGCCCACCCAAGCGCAGTTTGGACGATGCAGCAATTACGCGAAGCCATCCCGAGCGATCATAGGTACCGATTTCTAATTCACGACCGCGACAGCATCTTCTCGGCGGCTTTGGACCAGCAGGTAGGGGCGCTGGCGTTGAGGGTGCTGCGAACGCCGGTGCGTGCCCCGAAGGCCAATGCCTATTGCGAGCGGCTGGTGGGCACGATTCGACGGGAATGTCTGGATTACTTGATTCCGCTCAACGAGCGGCACCTTCGGAATCTCCTGCGAGAGTGGGTACAGCATTACAACCATGCCCGTCCTCATTCGGCGCTCGGACCCGGGATTCCGGACGGCGGAGATGAGTTCTTCGACGCGAAGGGATACGGACACGCTCTGCCGGATGGCGTTCGAATCCAGAAGAAGGCAGTACTAGGCGGACTTCATCATGAATACCGCTTAGAGAAACTGGCGAGCTGAGGAGATAAAGATGAAGAGGCGCCGCACCCTGATTACCTCCGCGCTGGAATGGCAGCGACCGGCGCTGCCCCTGCGTGTCTTCGTCCGATTTTGCAATGATCGCCAATCACTGGTTTAATCAGCGAGAGGAAGTGTACGATTTTATTTGATCATTCCACTGGGGTGAGGGAGGGACTGTGTAAATCGCAGAGGTTGGTCTTGTTGATCACGGCGCCTGGTGAGTTACCTCACAGATGTATGAGCACAATCAAGAATAGAGTGCGTATCATTTGAGTTGGTTCTGATATCAGGAGGTTTGTTGCGTGAGTAAATGGGCGGACTATTGCATCACAGCAGTAAGTTTCAACACGAAACATTCTCACATCGAAGAAGTTAGGAGACGTGTCGATAACGGCGACACTCTCGGCACTGGTTCCGACGTATCTCGCGAAACAGTAGTCGCTGATATAAAACGCGGAGTGACGTATGTGACAGTATTCAAGGATGATAAAGGCGATTGGCGAAAGGGCCAAGCCGTATTCATCGTCACCATTAACGGCGAAGAATACATTAAGACAGTCGAAGATCGCACGACCAAGGATAATCTCGACAATCTGCCAGAATTCTGAAATTCCAGGGCGTTAGCATTCTTGTATTCTGGATTCGGCAATTTGACTTGTACGGGTGTTGGCGTCGTTGGAAAATCAGCGACGCTGCCCCTAACCAACGGCAGCCGCGACTGACTCGGTGCACATATTTCCTTTATGATCGCTCGGGATGGCTTCGCGCAGCTGTTGCATCGTCCAAACGGCGCTCAGATGAGCGGTGACATTGCAATGCACGATCCTTCGTGAGCCGATCTCCATTACGACCAGCACATAAAGCAACTGGAACCGCGCCGTGACCGCCTGTCGTCCGCAAAAACCTCATCCGGCTCGGATCTGCCTGAAAATGCACAACTTCAGAACTGCAGTCCCGATGGCATTTTTTCTTGGATTTCCATCGATCGACGGCTGGCGGCACGGTGGTGAACCGGTACAATGCCTGGCGTCATGCGCAAGCCGCGTCGGTTGAAGACCCTCAATCACCTTGTCACCACGTTTGTCGGTGTGGGAACCGGCCTCCTCCGGTTCGTGCCGTGCCTGTTTCGTACCCGCTCCTCAGGGATCACCCAAAACCGGCCAATGATAATCACCTGAAAACCGGCCAACGGGAGCCCCACCCGGGACATTGACGCCGGCGGAGGCCTGTAGCCTCCGTGGGCATGGCCAATGTCTTGAACGAAGAGAAGAAACAACAAGTCTTAGCTCTGGGACGGCTGGGGTGGTCGCTGCGGCGCATCCAGCAAGCGACTGGAGTGCGTCGGGAAACCGTGGGTACTTACCTGAGAGCGGCCGGGGTTGGGGTGCGCACGCCGGGGGCCTGGGGACGTCGAGCGCCGGCAAAACCGGCCAATGAAGTGATCACCGACTCGGCCGAGGCAAAACCGGCCAACAAAGTGATCACCGACCCGGGGGATGGCGGCAAGGCAGGATCGGAGCGGTCGACGCGTCCGGATCGCAGTCCTCGCGCCAGTGCCTGCGAGCCCTACCGTGAAGCCATCGAGCTGGGACTGAGCCGAGGCCGGAATGGGCGGGCGATCTGGCAGGACCTAGTCTGCGAGTACGGCTTCGCCAGCAGCTACCAAAGTGTGCAGCGCTTCGTGCGCAAGCTGCGCGGAGCGCAAAGGCCAGAAGCCCGCGTGGTGATCGTCACCGCACCGGGCCAGGAGGCGCAAGTCGATTACGGCACCGGCCCGATGGTGCGCGATCCCGAGAGCCGCAAGTACCGGCGTACCCGGCTGTTCGTGATGACGCTGGGCTGCAGCCGCAAATCGGTTCGCCTGCTGATCTTCCGTTCCAGCGCGCGAATCTGGGCCGAACTGCACGAGCAAGCGTTTCGCCGGCTCGGCGGCGTCACGCGCATCGTCGTCCTGGACAATATGCGCGAGGGCGTGCTCGTCCCCGACATCTACGATCCAGTCCTGAACCCTCTCTACCGCGATGTGCTCGCCCACTACGGCGCGGTGGCCATGCCTTGCCGCATCCAGGATCCCGATCGCAAAGGCAAGGTCGAATCCGGCGTCGGTCACGCTCAGAGAACACCGCTGAAAGGGCTCCGCTTCGAGAGCCTGGAAGAAGCCCAAGCCTACCTGGATCACTGGGAACAACGCTGGGCCGACACCCGCATCCACGGCACTACCAAACGGCAGGTCGCCGCCATGTTTGCCGAAGAGAAGCCCGCGTTGCTTCCCCTCCCGCTCGAACCCTTCCGCTATTACCAGTACGGCGAACGCATCGTGCATCTGGACGGCTGTGTCGAAGTCGAAGCCGCTTACTACGGCGCACCGCCAGGCTGGATCGGGGGCGTGGTCAAGGTACAGTGGGATAGCGTCTTCGTCCGCCTGCTCGATCCCAAGACCGGTCAACTGTTGCGCGAACATGTGCGCCAGAAACGCGGCTGGTATCGGATCAAAGAAGAGGACCACCCGAAGCGGACGCCCCTGCGCACCTCGCAACTACTGTGGCGAGCCGGTCGCGCCGGGTCGCACATCGGTGCGCTCTGCGCTGCCATCCACCGCCAGCAAGGCGAGGTCGGGGTGCGCCGCATCCTGGGCGTTCTCTCCTTGGCCAAGAAGTACGGCGCCGCGGCCGCCGATGAGGCTTGCGCCGCCGCCCTGGAAATGGGAGTGCAGGAATACCGCTTTGTCCGGCGCTATCTGGAACGTTGCCCGCAAGCCCCACTCAGTTTGCAGCAAGTGGATCCTTTAATCCGCGAGTTGGTGCAGTACCGCGATCTCATTAACTACAGAACCAAGGAGGTAGAGGAGTGAATCTGATCGAACTGGATCGTGCTCTCAAACAACTTCGTCTGGGCGGAATAGCCGCGGTGCTGGAAATCCGCCTGCGCCAGGCGCAGGCCGAACCGATGGCTCCGATCGACCTGATCTCGTGTCTGGTCTCCGACGAACTGGCCCGGCGCGGCGAGCGCTTGCTGGAGCGGCGGAAAAAGCAGGCGCAGTTCCGTGACTCGCAAAGGACTCTCGACAACTTCGACTTCACCTTTAACAAGAAGATGAATCGCAGCCTGGTGTTCGACCTGGCCACTAGCGCCTTTATTGCGCGCCACGAAGACGCACTGTTTCTCGGTCCACCCGGAACCGGCAAGAGTCACTTGGCCCAAGCCATTGGCCAAGCCGCCATCCAACAGGGTTACCGCGTGCTCTACCGCGAGACCCACACCTTGCTCGATGAGTTGGCCGATGCCACCCTCGACGGCACCCGCAAAGAGCACATGGAGTTCTTGGTGACCGTACCCCTGCTTATCATCGACGATCTGGGAATGCGCAAGCTGCCCCTCACCGCTGCCGAGGAACTGCTGGAGATCGTCATGCGACGCTACGAGCGGGCCAGCACCGTGCTGACCTCCAACCGCCCGGTGGAAGACTGGGGCAAACTGCTGGGCGATGCGGCCGCCGTGAGCGCCATGCTCGACCGCTTACTACACCACGGGCATGTGCTCAAGTGCGGCCCTCGGAGCTGGCGCACTAAAACCGACTTACCTCCACAGGAGGCGGCAGGGTAGAACAATCTAGTCCTGGACGGCCACTTCCGTTGGCCGGTTTTGAACTGATAACCGTTGGCCGCTTTTGAAGTGATCACCGAGGCCCGCTCAGCTCTGGTTGCCGAAAACCTTTTCTTGCGCAAGCAACTGGCGTTCTACCGAGAGCACGATATCGAGCCACGCCGCCTGACCGACGCAGCACGGATATGTCTCGTGGTTTGGTCTCGCCTGTTCAACTGGCGGGAAGCGTTAATGATCGTTAAGCCCGAGACGCTGATCGGGTGGCACCGCAAGGGATTTCGGATGTTCTGGAAGTGGAAGTCGAAGGGAGGGCGACCACGCCTGCCCAGGAATATCCGCCAGCTGATTGCTGAAATGGTGACCGAGAACCCGACCTGGGGTGAGGAGCGAGTGGCCGACGAGTTGACGCTCAAGCTCGGCATCTACGTCTCACCGCGGACCGTGCGGGCTTACTGGCCAGAGGAGCCTTTGGGAACTGGTCATCGCAGCACCCGACCGCAGCATTGGCGCACCTTTGTCCGCAATCACGCGAAAGCAATTGTCGCCTGCGACTTCCTGGTGGCGGTGACGGCGCGATTTCAGCTGCTATACATCCTGGTGTGATGGAGATCGGAAGCCGAAGGATCTTGCACTTCAATATCACGGCCCACCCGAACGCTCTTTGGACGATGCAGCAGTTGCGCGAAGCCGTTCCCAGCGACCACAGTTATCGCTTCCTGATTCACGACCGGGACAGCATCTTCTCTGCGGCTCTGGACCATCAGGTAGAGGCACTCGGGTTAAGGGTGCTGCGAACACCCGTGCGCGCCCCAAAGGCCAACGCATACTGCGAACGGCTAGTGGGCACGATCCGGCGAGAATGCCTCGATTACCTGATCCCGCTCAATGAGCGGCACTTGCGCAATCTCCTCCGGGAGTGGGTCGCCCATTACAACCAAGGCCGCCCGCATTCGGTGCTCGGGCCAGGGATTCCAGAAAGAGGCGACCGGTTCTTTGCACCAATTGGTCGCGGACAGGTTGTGCCCCGCGGAGTTCGAATCCACAAGAAGCCCGTGCTGGGCGGGCTTCACCATGAGTACAGTCTGGATAGGCTGGCGGGCTAAGGAAATGAACATGAAAAGGCGCCGGACGCTGATCACCTCTCCTCTGGAATGGCAAATGATGGCAGCGCCGGTTCCTGCACCTCGCATTCCGGTACTAGCCGAGCGTGGCGGCACACAGTTGAAGACTCCCAAAGCGGTGCTGCTGGTCGACACCCGGGAACAGAACCCACTGGATTGTTCGCGGTTCACAGGCTGGTTTGCCGGAATCGAGAAAAAGGCGCTCGCACTCGGCGACTATTCTATTGCCGGCCTTGAGGATGAGTGCGTGGTGGAACGGAAGGACCTGGCGGATCTGGTGCATTCCCTGACCACTGATCGCTCTGTTTTCATCTCGCGCGTTTGCCGGATGTCGGAATATCCTCATCGGCTTCTCGTGATCACCACTGCTCTCAGCCAGGTGAAGTCGAAGTACACGTTTTGCGGCGGTTGATCCCAACCGCATCATGCAGTCGTTGATCGCGGTGCTGGCAGGAATAGGGGTGCCCTTTTTCTGCACAGAGACCCATGATTTGGCTGAGGAAGTTGTGGCCTCCTACTTGTACCAGGTTCATCTCTACCATTGGCTGGAAGCGAACGATTACGGCCGGTTCCTGACGGACAACGATCTGTGAGGTTTGACGATGAGGGGAAAAGTTAGCGGATTTGTGCCGGACGAGGTTTTTGCGGAGCACAAGGGTTTCTTCCGCAGGTTTTAGCGAAAAGAGGCGGTTTTGCATTTTGGCGAGGCACAGTATTACCGCTTCAGATGCCGCAAAATCGCTGCATTCCATTCAGCACAGGTATCGCTGCGGAAGCGACTACTCTCATGGTCTCTGGGGCGTGAACGGTACAAATAAACGGTCCAGACCGCTAACCCGCATATACAACAAATAGACCTGAATGCCGAATAAACAAAAGTCACGCCTTCAACATACGGCACGCGCAGGGCGAGCACAGCCAGATCCAGGCTGCAGAGCAGGCACATGCCAGCTGCGATGCCGAATACACATGTACGCCATCCGAGCGACAGAGTTTTGGCAAGAACAAAGAGCAGAATGATCAACGCAAATTCCACCACCATCGAACCGCGATCGAACACGGTCATGGCCGCGAAAAGGGGATTGGTGTCGCCATCTGGGACACCACACGCCCCGATTATCGTCAGCAATATGAGTAACATCCACGTCCAGCGAAAGATCATTGCGCTGAGGGCTCGCAGTCCGTCGTAACCGTAAAGGATGTTCGCATACACTTCTCGGATGATAATGAATGCGAATGCCGTGTCTCCAAGCATAGTGACGCAATAAGCAATGAAGTATGCGGCCGATCCCAAGCCGATGTACCTGCGCATTTCCATGAGAAGGACCGTCCGGAGTCCAACGAACAGCGTGTAGGCGAAAAACATTAGGTGTTCGTGATAGAGGTCTGTCTTAACATGGGTCATCAGGATGCCCGCTTGCAGCGTGAAATTAATTACCGACGAGCTGTTAAAGAACCAGTCGGTAACATTAGGGCTGAGCGGTGCGAGGATAGCTCCCGCACCATCCGGCGCTCAAGGGCATTCTTTCGCACGCACTTATTGGGTTCAGTATTGGGAGTCCAACCTGGGAAGCCGCTGAACTGAATTCTTTCTATTTCAGTTGGCAGATCGACCCTCGACTTGCTGAAGTTGCCGCGCTTTAGCCAGTGTGTTCGCGTTCAGTCGGATCAAGAACCGAAATCGAGATTGCAATGTTTTGTCTGACACCGATCGCATGAACGACGCCCTTCCTCTGCTCTGCTGTTTATGCCGCTTTGGCTTTCGTTCACTAGGCCACCCCACCACTTCTTCATCTTTTGAGAGATCCGCCGTCGTGCATCTGCGCTCATATGGCGGATCTTCTCGGCGCGCACTTGGTTCAGATCGTCGCCCGCCGTCGCAAAATACCTCCCTAAACAACCGATTCACAAATGTCATCTATTTGGACATCGGGAGTAAGGTGCAACCCGTCTTCGTGGCCGCCTATCATCTGCAGTTTGAGCTTGACAATCTGGAAGTCGGGAGAATAATGCGACGAATTGGCGCCTTGCTCTCCAGCCCTGATTGCTGACTCGGCAAGAGGGAAAGCCTAGTTTGTAGCTGTGATCTCTGGAAGGAGCGTTCGAGATGGCGAGTCCTACGTCGACGAAGAGAGCCTGGAGAGGCTGCCGGCAGAACTGGTACTGGCTCGCGATATTCGCAGCACTCCTCAGCAGCGAACTAACGTTACCGTCGTCGAGTGCGGCACAAGCGCAGCCGCCTGCAGCAAAATCGGCACCAGAATACCAGTCGGGTACGACGGCAAGGCTGCTGGAGAGCTATGACCCTGCGAATGAGGAAAATTTCACTCGCCTTCGTGACAAGAGGCTCGAATTGGACCGAGATATTACTGTAGTTGAGCAGCAACTGTCAGACCTAAATCATACCGCAAATGCGCGAAAGCAGATCGAGGATCAGTTGAGGAGCGCCCAAGAGCAAGTCGACCTTTTAGAAAAGCAAAGCCCTCCACCGCAATCGCTCAAGAGTTGGAGGTCTGCTGTCACATTAGCGACGGACGAGCTCTCTAAGTTTGGAAGCCAACAGGATCTGGAAAGGTCGATTCGGGATATTCAGGCCGCGCTCGATTCGCGATTACAGTTGAAAGACCGAATCGAATCTAGAATGAATGACTTAATTGATATCGAGCGACCGCGCCAGACTTTTAAAATGAGGATGAGTATTATATTTGCCTCGTTAGTCGGCATTACGATCCTTGGAGTATTCGTCCTTTGTTGGAAGGATGAATCAGTCCGCAAACAGATATTCTCAGCGCAAGCAGGCATTCAGTTTGTCACTCTATTTTCATTGGTCATTGCAATAATTCTGTTTGGCATTACTCAAATTCTTGAGGGAAAGGAGCTTGCAGCACTTCTAGGCGGCCTTTCTGGTTATATCTTGGGTAGGGCCACGCCGGCTTCCGCAGAAGTTCCGCATTAAAGTGAAAGACTGCAGCTGTCGTTCGCCAAAATTAGATCGTCCGAACCTCGTTGACTTTTCAGCTGTGCTCCGCAAAAACCTCATCCGATCGCGATGTGCTTGAGAATGCAAGCTTTTGGGCTAACGACCCTGAATGGTTATTTTGCTTGTTGCAGGGTGCTGGATCGCGGCTGACGCCGCACTGAATAGCCGCTACAATGCCCGGCGTCATGCGCAAGCCGCAGCGGAAATCGATCCTCGGCCATCTCATCTCGACTCTGCTCGGGGTGGGAGCCGGACTCAGTCGCTTCTTGCCCTCCCTGTTTCGTTCCCGCTCCGCGCTGGTTGCAGAAAACTTGTTTCTGCGCAAGCAACTGGCGTTCTACCGAGAACGTGACATCGAGCCACGCCGGCTGACCGACGCGGCCCGGATATGTCTCATAGTTTGGTCACGGCTATTCAATTGGCGGGAAGCTTTGATGATCGTGAAGCCCGAGACGCTGATTGGATGGCATCGCAAGGGATTCCGGCTGTTCTGGAAGTGGAAATCAAAGGGCGGACGGCCTGTGCTCCGCAAAAACCTCATCTGCCCCCGATGTGCTTGAGAATACGTGGCTTCGGACGCATGGATGAAATCGTGGTTTTGCTCCTTCAGAGTCGGCAAATGCGGGTGACGGCACCGAAATGAAATCGTACAATGCCGGGCGTCATGCGCAAGCGGCAACGAGGACCGGTCCTCATCCATTGCATTTCCACCCTGGTCGGAGTCGGCACGGGGCTCGGAAGATCAGCACGCGGAGTGCCTTGCTGGTCCGCTTTCGACCAACTCTTGCTCGATGCCGCGACAGCCAGGTCCAGTACAGCCGAAAGCCGGCGCGGTGCCAGCGAACGACCGTTTCAGGAGTCACGATGGTCAGCGACTCCCGCCATCCGTGCCACAGCCGCCGGACGCAAACCCAGAAGACCCTGTCCGCCGTGCTCAGAATGGACCTTCGGCGGCGCCGTCTCAGTACCGAGAGTTGCTGACGTAAAACCAGGTTCTCGAGGAGAAGGTTCCTGTGGGAACGGAAGAGTCGCAGAACGGAGCCTAAGATCAGGTTCGGCCATGCGAACATGCGGACGCTTTAGCAGCAAACGGCCATCCGATCCAGGACGCTAAACTGGTGTTACCGAAGCAGATCAGGGTTTTGGCGAGGGACAAGCTCTCGTTCAACACAAGCATTGCCTCATGCCCGTCGTCTTCCGGACTGTTCCAAAATCCGAACAAATTCCTAATCCTGCTTGACACGGTCGCTCCGGTGTTATAGTGCATTGCACTTTTGGGCAAACTAAACTTTGTCTCGGTGCACGAGGAATTCGGGTTTGACGGCAAAGTGTGTCCTATCAATTGCCGACGCCAGCGACATCGTCCCCTATCGCATTGGCGACCAGAGCTTCGCGCCCTTCTATTAGGAGATCCGCATGCCTGATCCCGCGCTGCCGCTCGAGGTCAATCTTGCTATCGACGTGAAGGCCTGCCGCGCCTGTAACTGGTTCTGGAAAGGCGCGCCGCCCTACGGGCCCTATCCGGCCTTCGATTGGATGACCGACTTCCCGCCGGCAGCCGTGCGCACCGAAAAACAACCAAGCGGGTTTACCTCGCCGCAACCCTGGCTGTCGGGCAAGCTCGCCGGTTCGGCACTTCCTGATCCCGGCATCATGCATGGCTGCCGCAAGGTGCCCATTATGACCATCGGAATCAATCCCAATCTGACCGCATGGTTTCCCTATACTTCCAGCGCGCCGTGGATCTATCCCGCGTTCGCGCAGGAAGCTCGCTACGCCTATTACTACCGCCACTTCACGCTCTATCAGGAGAGCTTGTCGTTGGATTATGTGCGCGCGCACATGAGCACTGCGGCAGGCGAACGCCTTCTCGCGGAGGACGACGGCTACGTGACTGCATCCTCACGCGAGAACTCTCACAACTATATACAGCTTGCCGTGCGGTATAAGGGTCAGCTAACCGACACGTTCTACGAACTCGTCTGGAAGCCGGACGAACGCTGGGTGGTCGTGCAAAATGGCGGCTATCCTGACCGGCCAGATACCTGGTTCAAGAAGGGCGACACGCTGACTGGCCGCTATGACCCGCCCACGGAAGGCATGGCTGAAATTTACGAGAACGCCGCTGGCTATTATCAGCGCATGGTCCCCGTACTCGACCGCTTCAAGAAACTGACGAATCTGGAAGGCGCCAATCTGACGATCGGCGAAGATGTGGCGCAACATGACATGGTCGCCTGCGCTTCGCCGGGATGGCAGAGCAAGTTCGACATGCCGATGGATCGTATTTCCGCCCATTGTGTCACCGACAAGGGCTGGATGGTGTCGCAATTTGTGCAGTCCCAGCCGGCTTTCGTCGTTCTGGTAAGCACCAGCGCGCTCGCTATGTTCCGCAGCGTGTTCGGTCCGTTCATGACGATGAAGGATAGCGGGGGGGACATCTATCAGATGCTACTGGAGACCTGCCGCCGTCCGACTTACGTTGCGATCGACCTCGGCCCAGTGAAGTTCCGCACGCGTCTGATCGTCTCGCCCCATTTCTCCTATCCCGACGGGTTCCTGCCCGGAGCGCGTCTGTCGGACGCAGCATGGACCGCGTTCGTCGCCGATTACGGCGCCGACGCCAAGTTGCTGATGGAAAGCAAGCGTGTATCGCCGGATCCACAGACGGCAGCCGGCCCCTATCTCGTCAATTTGCCGCCGCAAGACGAGTTGCGCGCGCGTTTAAGCATCAGCGGCGCCGAAGTACTCGACGGCCATTTCGTCGATCCGTTCCAGGAGATGGCGCAGGCAATGGCCAACGAATACAAAGCCGGCACCATTACCTTCGACCCGAAGACGGGACGCCTTGGCCGCGGCCAAGGCCCCTGCCGGTACTGCGTCAACAGCAAGTGGTCGTTCCCGGAGGGTTGCCCGTATGGCAAGCCCGATGAGCCCGCGTTGCCGCCCGACCAACTCGAAACGGCGGTCAAATCCATTCTCGCCAAGGCCAGGCAAGCCGCCGCGGACGAGGCAGTACGTACCTCCGCCATTCTCGGAGTCAAATGAATACTGTAGCCGAACACATCGCAATCACGCCGCAAAGGCGCGACCTGGACTAGATCAAGAGCACACTGCAACTGGCGATCAAGCTGGAGCACGCCACCATGCCTCCGTACATCGCGGCGACATACTCGCTGAAGGTGCAGAACTTCACCTGTGCTCCGCAAAAACCTCGTCGGGCACAGATCCGCCCAGCTTTCCCTTCCTTACAGAGCCTCACAGATCGTTATCGGTCAGGAATCGGCCGTAATCGTTCGTTTCCAGCCAGTGATAGAGATGAACCTGGTACAAGTAGGAGGCCACAACTTCCTCAGCCAAGTCGTGGGTCTCAGTGCAGAGAAAGGGCACGCCTGTTCCGGCCAGCACCGCGATCAACGATTGTGTGATTCGGT
>Ga0097691_1002228_pt1 | contig 13304 bp, 12 predicted proteins | sample NGESurdeep072012_8_FD_72858 | JGI IMG/M metagenome (GOLD analysis project Ga0097691, IMG submission 72858) | Arctic peat soil microbial communities from Barrow, Alaska - NGEE Surface sample 210-1 deep-072012 | ecosystem: Environmental > Terrestrial > Soil > Wetlands > Peat ...
GTTGCTCATATGCCGCCGGCGATAGCTTTGTTTTCCCCAACACCAATGCCGAAGACGACGCTACCAGGAAACCACGGCGATCGATTTTCATAGTTGATGAGTTTGAGGTAGTGGAAATATGCGGATAGTTTCAGCGGATCGCCGAGCAGGTATCCAGAACAATGCCGCGCAACCAGCGATGCGCCGGATCGGCATCCAGCCGCGGGTGCCAGAGCAATGAAATCGTGACTTCCAGCGCGGGGACCGGAAGGGGAAAACTATGCATTCCAGCGCGCAGGTTTCCGGTTTGTCGTTCGGGAACACTGGCGATCAGGTCGGAACCCCGAGCAAGAGCCAGTGCGGCTGAAAAGCCATTCAATTCGTCTCCGCTACTTCTCAATGTTGTACGCGATTGAGCGGATCTCGAATTTCCCGTACGTCCACTCCCCTGACGGCTCGACCCAGTTCGCGTTGCCGAGAGCGCCGATTCGGATGCCATCGACCTCGCGGTAGCCGGAGATGGGCGTGGACCAGGGCACGTTGCGGCTCCCCTTGGCGTCTTCCTGCGTCCGGTCGTTTGACAGAAATCCCACGAGATCGCCGTCGGCGTCGAACGTGAGCGCGGCCGACACGGTGTTGCCGGCATTCGTGAACGTTGCCAGGAGTGACCGCTCCCCGACCGTCTTCCAGGTGAACGGTAGATCGAGCACCGCCGCCGGTGCCATCACCACGATGTCATTCATCAGCGTCACGGTCTCAGCGCGCGTGAGGACCGGGCCGCTCTTGTCCACCATCGAAAACAGGCTTGCGATCCTCACCTGGAATGTCGCGGCGCTGTCGATGTAGCGGTGAAAGACGTCAATCGGTACACCGCTGCGCGTAGCGTTCATGTAGAACAGGCGCGCCGGCGGATCGAAGAACTCGTACTGCGTGGCGGTAGATTGCATCCACGGCGACGTCGCGCTGCTGCGCATCTGAGCATTGAAGAGTACGCGCAGACTGCGGACGCGAGGCCGGCCCAGCGCGCCGACGCGCCGCAGGTACGTCTGCATCAGCGGCGGCAGGCTTCCAAGATCCGCCTCTGTGACCACGGGCGCCGGACGCACTGGACGCGCCAGCAGCGCATCGCGATCATGTGCGAAACGCGAGCGGAAGCTGGACGGACGGGCATCCAGTGCAAGCACCACCAGCGGAATCGCGATCACCAGGTTGGCGATGGTGCCGAACTTCGCGTCGCTCCACGACTGCGTAATCAGCACCTGGGACAGCGCGATCCCCGGCAGGCCGAGCCACCACCACCAGTGCGCGCCGAGCGCGAAACCGATCGCGGCGCCGACGAGCAGAATCGCTGCGGCCAGCCAGAGCGCCCCGCCGAGCGGGGAGATCGGGGTACGCAGCTGCCGCACCTCCACCCAGCCGAATGCTTTCGCAGGGCCAAGCAGGTGAATCAGGCCGTGAATTCCGATCAGGATTGCAAACGCGATTCGCAACGTCAAGCCTCTCGCGGTGGCGCTCGATAGAACAGGATGGCAATGAGCAGCGCGGCGACTGGAAAGACGCCAGCATAGCCAACGATGCCAATGCTGCGGAGCTGCATGTCACCAACGAAGACTCCGCTCAGTCCGGCCAGCGACAGCACGCCGCTGGCAATCATCAGCACGCGAATCGACGCGGCGAGACGATTCCCGCTGAATACAGGGGCGGCGAACAGAACGGCAAACGCAAAGAACACGTCCCAGGCGAGGATGTCGAGCGCGTAAGGGACCGAGGGCCACCTGAACGACAGGAACAGCGGCATCCAAGAGAGCCCGGCGAATGCAGACTGCCGACTCACCGTCAGAATGACGAAGTGTACGCTACACGTGAGTCCGGCGAGTAGGCTCACGAAGATGAGGGCCATCAGGCTGAATACCTTGGCCTCCGCCGGCGCCCAACAGTGTATAGCAACCATCAGCGCGACCATCAGAGGCATGGTCAGGATGATTAGGATCTCGAGAATTGAGAACAACGGTTCGCCTATCGGTTGCTGCGGCGACGGTAACGACAGCAATCCAGCGATGAGCGCGACGGCATAGCCCACACTCAAGAATACGGTTCCCAAAGCAGACACAATCCCGAGCCGGCGAGCGCTTGCGGTGAACGAAAGAGCCACGTCCGCTTCCCCCGTTGATTCAGTGAGCAGACACCGCAATTGCGGCTGCTTACTTGTTCGCCTACGCTCAAGTAGGAGTATTATCCACGTCAGCGTAAGGGGTTGTGATGGCGAGATGACTTCCTGTAAGCAGGTTCGACTATGCAGATCAAGCGAAGTAGTTCACAGGCGTCGACCAAAGGACCGGCGGATTGGTTCACCGGCACGGTGCGGATCGATCCTCTGTTCCCGACAACCGCGCCAGCGCGCGCGGCAGGCAACGCCGTCACGTTCGAGCCTGGCGCTCGCACCGCGTGGCATACGCATCCACTCGGTCAGACGCTCATCGTCACGTTCGGCTGCGGCTGGGCGCAGCGCGAGGGCGGGCCGATCGAGGAGATCCGTCCGGGAGACGTGGTGTGGTTCGAGCCGGGGGAGAAGCATTGGCACGGGGCGTCGCCGACTACCGCGATGACGCACATCGCAATTCAGGAGGCGCTGGACGGGAAGGCTGTTGAGTGGATGGAGAAGGTGAGCGACGCGCAGTACAAACGCCGCTAATTCGGATAAATCGCCACCGCTCGACCGCCCGGGAGCCTTAGCTCAAGACTCCGCAGCCTCGCCGGGTTGCTCGCGCGGTAGTTGTAGCTCGCTCCAGAATGCGACGACGATGCTCGCAACGCACACCAGCGCCGCGATCGCGCGCATGTACTGCGCAATCAGCGTGTCATGCTGGAGCAGTCCCCAGCGGGTGAGGAGGTTGTTCCAGTCGTGCCCGTCGCTCTCCTGGCTTGTCGATCCGTCGAGGAGCATGAGCTGGCCGGCGCGGGAGTCGGCGCAGTAGATCGCGACGCTCAGCAGGTTGATCCCGGACCACCAGAGACACACCATGGCCGCGAACAGGTCGCGCCGCCGGCCGTCGCCCTGCTTCCGCAGGAAGTATCCGAAGAACAGCAGCGGAAAGGCCACCTGCGTGAGCGATCCGCCGAGGATCATCATCGTCGAGCCCAGGAACTGAATCCCGAAGGGCATGAACCGATGGTGTGACACATTGTGAGCAAACCCAGTCTTATTGGTATGCGCATCCGTGTTCTCTTCCTTGGCGCCTGCCTCGTTTCCTGCACCTCCGCTCCGACCCCGAAAACCGCCGCTCCCGCAATACCAGCCATCCCGTCTCGCGAGTACGCCGGCGTCTACATCAGCACTCCCGAGGAAGACTATTTCACTCCGTGCGGAATAGGCGGCGCAGGCGATAGCTGGTCGCTACGCTTCCGTGAGAACGAAAGCCAGGCCCCGTTCCTGAAGAAAGTCACCGCCGTCCGCGGGTCCGCGCCGCTCACCCATTTCATTCGAGTTCGCGGCAGTCTCGGCCCGCCGGGCAGCTACAACATCGGGTTTCAAACGCGCGAGCTGGCGGTAGACACCGTGCTCGACGTCAAGGAATCACTCGAGCCGTGCGTGGGCTTTGGAACCCCCGCGGCGTGGAGCCGAATGCCGGCAAGATTTCGCAACTTAAAGGGAATGGCGCTGAGCACCGACCGGCGCTTCGCCGCGCTGATAGATATAGACGGGCGCATCACTATCTGGTCAACTGAAACGGGAGAGTTGGTCAGGAAGTTGGGGTCCGTCGCCAAGGGCAACGTGCACGCGACCAGTTACGGTCCAATGACTTTCTCCGACGACGGAACCCTGCTCGCGGTCGGCGCGAGCGACGGAATCGTTCGTGTCTGGCGCCCGCGAGAAGGGAAGAGAGTATTCTCCCTGGCGCTCAAGGATAGCGCTGCCTTCGCAAAAGAACTGGCGAAGATTCCGCCGCGTCCGGATGCACCGGATTGGAGACCGCCCCCGTCGCCGAACTCGTACACGCCAGCCCGGCAGATCGTCTTCAACAAACGCGGAACGATGCTGGCGACGACAAACCTGTTCTCGACCATCGTCTGGTCGATGAAGGCCGGAAAGAAGCTCGCTGAATTCAATCGCGGCAATGACTTCATGGGCAAAATCTTTTTCGTCGGCGATGAAGGTCTGCTATCGACTGCAGATAGCGGGCGTTTCAAGCTTCGCTCGTATCTGGACGCCGAGCCGGTGACACGCCCCGGCACGCGTGCGCGCGCGACCGAGCGTATGGCGATGAGTCCCGACGGTCGTTGGTTCGCAGTGAATGGCTGGGGCGACTCGGTATTTCTCTGGTCACTAGCTGGAGGTCCGGGACCGGCGCTGCCAGTTCCAGGGTTCGTAACTGGGGTGATTGCTTTCAGTCCCGATGGAAATACCATCGCGACTGCCGGCGGAATGTTCAGCTTATACCTTTGGGATACCCGAACCGGCGCACCCATCAGAACATTCCACAACTTTCCGGGTCCGCTATCGGGCGCCTGGTTCACCGCCGACGGCAAAGCGATCGTCACCCTCTCGACCTTCGACGACCGGTTCCGGATCGTCTACGTCGACCCGACTGCTCGACCGGCAGCAGAAAACATTTTCGATGATTCGCTGACGGCAAAACTCCCGCTCGGTCCGCCGCCCTCGACTTCGCCAAGAACGATCGGTGGCATCGTCACCGGCCCGAAGCAGCGCGCGGTGGCGGGCGCCGAAGTAGCAATCAGCAACGGCGATGCGCCGGGTTCCGTGATCGCACGGACGACGACGTCGCCAGGCGGATACTTCTCGTTCAATGGAATCAAATTCAGGCATGTCGTCATCTGCGTGCGGAAACCCGGCTTCGCGCCCGGCGTCAAATACATCCACGTGAATCGCTGGGCAGACGACGGACCCTGGGGGATCGAGCTCACGCCCGAGACGCGTCCAGCTGAATCCGGCGGTGCCTGACTGCACTCGCTGAACGGGAACGACGTGTTGATCGTCGTGTCCATTCCCGGCGTGACGGCGATCGGCGTGAAGAACGTTAGCGTTGGGTCGCGCCGACCGTTCGGGCAGTCGAAGAAGAGAGTAATAGGGGCGTTGAGCGGCAAGCGCGTGAGGGTAAACCTGCCAAGCGAGTCCGTTCGCAGCGACGGATCGTCGATGGTGAGGCCGCTGGTGAGAAGAAGCCGACGTACGCGAATGGTCAACTCCGCCATTGCCTTGCCGGTTCCCGCGTCCGTTACGACGCCCTGCACACGCCGCGGCCTGTAGGCGATCGGACTGACGTCGACGCCGAGGTAGCGCAACGGTTCCACTTCCACGTTGGATTGCTTCTCGCCCGGAATACGCTCGGCGATCTGCCAGGTTTTGCCTGATCGAGTGAGGAACCAGGTATCGCGGTTGACGCAGGAGTTCCCGCAAGCGTGGTAGGTGTTTACCAGCGCCCGCGAGCGATTTGGATTGAACGCGATTCTGCTGACGCCGAGCATCCCCCACGCGCCGGGATATTTGTTGGCGAAAGCGACCCAGAACGGAAAGCCCGTCTGGCCGACATCGAGTGCTGCCCCCCGCTCGCGTAGCGCCGGAACCGAATCGAGCGGAAGCGTCGAGATAGCGACGCGATATCTGGATATTGCGTCGAAAGGCGCGCGGATGGCGCCCAGGACCGAGAATTTCCTGACGAGGGCGAGATCGATTGCGCTGGCGTGCGCGGGGATCTGCCCCGATGACCAGAACCAGTTGGTGAGGACGATGCGTCTCGGTCGCTCGGCGTTGACCGAGTAAAGACTGTCGACGACGATGCGGTAGACGTCGGCGCGGGCGGTCGCCTCAAATGGGACACCCGGTCTGTCGATACCCACGATCTCCGATTCCTTCGGTGTCGTACCGATCGGTCCGAGGTATCGCCCGTAAGGTGAGGACCCGGCATCGACTTGCTCAGGAATTCGTTCGACGACTCTCCATCGGCCGTTGGTCTGTCTGAGGAAAAGAGTCTCGTGGACGCGACAGTCGTCGCTGCACCACTGGTGTGCCTGGACGAGCGCCTCGGTGTGTCGCTTGTTGAATCCGACCTTCGACAGAATCGTCACCCCCCACGCGCCCGGGTATTTCCGCTGTAACTCGGCCCAGAATCCCCAAACCCGTTTGGGAAGATCGGGCGGCATTGGGTGTGAGGCGATGACCTCGCGCCCATCGGTGTCCATGCGTCGGACGTCGTCCTGCGAGATGAAGACGATGGGGATGGGATAGCCGAATTGGACAAGCCCGGGCTTCTTGCGAGTCATCCGAGCGTACGCGAACAGGGTGGAGGTGTCCATCTTCGATTTATGGTTCCAGGCATATCCGACGCATTTGGCGAAGGGGCAGGGTCCGCCCACGTGTCCACCCTCAGCGCTGTCGACCATGATGATCACTGGCGGACGCTTGCTGCCATCGAGATAGATCAGGTCGAGTACGGCGCGATAGACAGGAGCAGCGTCACCGACCGGATAAATTGGCGACTCGTTAGTGGTGTCGGCCCAGGGTGGATCCTTTAGCGGAACAGGGCTTCGCTGACCATGCGCTTCCCGGGCGATCAGGACGGAAGCCGCGAGCAGGAGGGAGAAGGGGAGGGGGAGAAGTTTGGTCATAGGCTCGGCGCTTCGTCAGCTTGCTCGCGCGGTGATTGCAGCTGGCTCCAGACTGCGACGATGAGGCTCGCGACGCACGCGAGCCACGCGATCGCGCGCATCCAGCGCGCAATCGCCGTGTCGTGCTCGAGCAGTCCCCAGCGGGTGAGCAGGTTGTTCCAGTCGTGCCCGTCGCTCTCTTGGCCTGTCGATCCGTCGAGGAGCATGAGCTGGCCGGCGCGGGAGTCGGCGCAGTAGATCGCGACGCTCAGCAGGTTGATCCCGGTCCACCAGAGCCAGACCATGGCCGCGAACGGGTCGCGCCGCCGGCCGTCGCCTTGCTTCCGCATGAAGTATCCGAAGAACACGAGCGGAAAGGCCACCTGGGTGAGTGATCCGCCGAGGATCATCATGGTCGAGCCGAGGAACTGGATCCCGAAGGGCATGAACAGCATATGCCCGAACTCGTGGATGGCGAGGTCGATGTCGCTCAGGAGCGGGACGTAGCCGAGCTCGTCGCGGAAGGCGACCCACGCGAGCCAGGCGAGCACCACCGCGAGGGCGAGACGCGCGTAGCTCTGCGAGGCGCGCGGGGAATCAGTGGAACTGACTGAGGACGATGTCGCGCCCATCGGGTCAACCTCGTCGCTGCTGGAGGGAGACATCGAAGGGAGGACGCCTCCGGCGGCGAAGCGCAACGCGCAACTCAGTCACTCATGATCGCACTTTGCGCGTGACGATTTGCCGCCAATGACTTTCAATGCGTCAGTCTTAACGCGAGTCGCTGGGATTAGTTTTGCTTCGCTGTTAATTCGGCAAGGTCACGGTAATATCAGGCGCCGCATGATCGCCGAACGCGCTTTGAAAGGTGTAGACTCCTCCCGGTAGAGCAATTCCGGACAAACCTCGTCCAAAGACTCTAGAGAACGGCACCGCCCCTGTTGGGCCGATTCCAAAATCGAAGACTTGTTGTTTCGTTTCTCCCGGGCGGAAATAAGTCCTGCTTTGATCAAGGGCGAAAAGCGCCCCCGAGAACCCGCCAGCGCCTCGAATAGTATAGGGGTATGCGATGGGGTACGTGGCTCCCGGCTGTATGGGTAATGTGACAACCACTGGATAATTCGCGGGATTGTGCGTGAACACCGTGTAAGTGAAAAAGCCACCATCGATGGATGAAGTGGGTTGCGCGGGAGATAACTCAGCTGACACCTCCAACGCGCCAGGAGAAACGGGTTGTGTTGCTGGATCAACTTCAGGGGGCGTGCCAGCGTCCGCTATGCACGACGGGTCCGATTCGCACCCCGCCACTCCCCCACATGCATCTAGAAAGGTCTTCCGCGGATGCCCCCCAGTCTGTAACAGGGCGTGAAGCATTTCGTGCCTTATTAGCTCCCCGTCGAAAACCTCGTTGCCAGGTAGAACGATTTGATTACCTGCTTTGCTCCAGTATCCGTCCACCATTTCCCGGCCATCAGACACTCGGTTTACATCGGGGACATAATACCAATTTACGTCGCCAAGATTCCCAGAGATGGCCGAACATGTTTCAACCATTCGCCACCAGCGCTCGTAGGCGATCGGTGGAATGAGCCGCACAGCGGTCGGAGGAAGCGGCGGTGCAACTAAATGATGACAAGCGGTCAAGACAGCGCAGCCAATCGCCACCCGACAAGCGAACGTGGGCGTAAAAGCGTTGCGGGCTCGGCGGGTGGTGATTGTCACATCGCTAACCTCAGGATTTTGAACTTCGAACTAGACAAGCGATAGCTGGCGGTCAACGCTCGTCGAAAGCCCGGGAAACTCAGAATAATAGACCAGAAGGATAAAGGATTGCCCTCCGCGCTGACGCACCATCCGGGACCATTGGTGTGAAATCAAAATCTTGGTTAATGTAAGGTGCGGGAACCTCACACTAGCGCCGAAGACGCGGGCCAAAGGAGAAGGAGGACGGAATGACATCATCGACGGAACGCGCGGTGCTCGCAGGCGGATGCTTTTGGGGAATGCAGGATCTCATTCGCAAATACGACGGCGTGATCTCGACGCGGGTCGGCTATACGGGGGGCGACGTTCCCAATGCGACTTACCGCAAGCACGGGACGCACGCCGAAGCTATCGAGATCATCTTCGATCCGACCAAGATCAGCTATCGGAAGCTGCTCGAGAATTTCTTCCAGATTCATGACCCGACTACTAAAAATCGTCATGGCAACGATATGGGGATGAGCTACCGGTCGGCGATTTTCTATACGACGGACGAGCAGAAGCGAATTGCGGAGGACACGATCGCCGATGTCGAGGCCTCCGGCCTCTGGCCGGGCAAGGTGGTAACCGAGTTGATACCTGTCGGCCCGTTCTGGGAAGCCGAACCGGAGCATCAGGATTACCTGGAGCGGATCCCGAACGGCTACACGTGCCACTTCGTGCGGCCAAACTGGGTGCTGCCGAAGCGCGGAGCGGCGGAGCGCCAGCCATCGCTAACGACATAGGCCTGAATCCAGGCGCCCATAAAGGCGGACACACCGCTCGATTGCTGCTGTTCGTGATGCTGTTGGGTTGGTGCGGCGCGTTGCTCCTGTTTCGGTTTGTGCGATCGGGCTCGCTCGCTCTCGGGTTCCTGGCCTGGAATCTTTTTCTTGCTGCGATTCCGGCAGTTGCAGCCTGGTTCTTTGCGCGCGCAATGGGGAAGGATTCCTCGACAATCGAGAAGGTTGGATGGTTCGTGGTGTGGCTCGTTTTCCTTCCCAACGCTCCGTACATCATCACCGATTTCGTTCATCTGACCCCGCGTCCCGGGATCCCTTTCTGGTATGACATCGCGCTCCTCATATCGTGCGCGGGGACAGGACTCCTGCTCGGCTACACATCCATTGCGGATGTACAGATAGCGATCACGCGAAGGTTTTCCGCGTTGGTGGGCTGGATGCTCGTGATTGCCGCGGTTCTCCTGTCCGGGTTCGGTATCTACCTCGGGCGTTTTCTCCGGTGGAATAGTTGGGACACGCTCACCAGCCCTCGTCAACTATCCCTCGAGATAACGGACCGCCTGATCAACCCGTTATCTCACCCGCAAACCTTCGGCGTCACGGTAGTCTACGGTGTGGGCCTCTTTCTGGGCTACGTGGCCCTTCGCTTCTGGCAGCCAGCTACCCGCGCTTCGGAGTAAAAATCTGCTCGATCGGGAGCCGGAACAGCCGCGGCCGGTCATCTACTTCCTGTCGTAGACGAGCCGAAAGTGGATCGGATCGGTGCTGGGGCCGGCCATAGGCTGTATTTCCATTTCCCGTGTCATGGTCTTGCCGTCCGGCGAGAGATATGTGCGGCCGGTCTGGAGCGCCACGGTCTGGCCTTGCATCGAGATCGTGCTCGAGAACGCCGTCGTGTCGTGCTGAACCTTGGTCGTGGTGCGAATCGTCGCCCCGTTGGACATGTCGTTCGACGCCTCACCTTCGCCCACCGGCCACTTGAGCACGCGGCGCTGGGTACCCTGTCCGCCGAAGTCCGAGGTTGAGGTGATCTCGTAGACGTTGCCGACGCGCGTGATCGTGGAGGAATCGATCGTGGGCGGTGGCAGCGTACCGAGGTCACTCTTGGCCAGATTGATGACCCAGGTGCCGGTGAGATCGGCGCCCTTTGCCGGAGCCTGCTGCGCGGCGAGACCAGCGGAAGGAGCGAGGAGGGCGAAGGCGATAAGCAAAGCTCTGGATGTTCTCATTGGATGTGCCGGTAAGAGTCGATGAGGGCGAAGTCGCCGAGCTCGGACTACGAACCGTTGCCGCTTTGGCACCGTTTTATCCGATGGTAAAAGCTAGGATAGTCCGTGCTGGCTCGGCCAGAGGTTATTTCGACGGGAGCGTGGCGGCGTCGGCGCCCTCAACGACGCGCTGATCGCGCGAGAATTGAAGCGCGCTCCAGATAGCGACGATGATGCTGCCAACGCACACCAGCGCCGCGATTGCGCGCATACCCCGCGCAATCCCCGTGTCGTGCTCGAGCAATCCCCAGCGGGTGAGCAGGTTGTTCCAGTCGTGCCCGTCGCTTCACAAAACCTTAAGCTGCGAATCGAGTTAGAACTGAACCGCCAGACCGATCGGCGCAACCAGATATCTCCAGCGGCTGCCCCCGCCGCCTTACGACACCGGATCTGGCCGATCAAATGCCTCGGTGGTCGCCGGACAGCCGTCAGTTCGTGTTTATGCGCGTGGATGGGATCAACGTCCTTCACATTTACAAGATGGGCGCGGATGGCACTGGTGTGACGAAGCTCAGCACCCTACCTCAGAATGACAGCTTCCCAAGCTGGAGCCCGAGCTTCTAGCGCAACGCCGTGAGAGTTTGGTCGCCTAAGGCATCACATCATTCGCCGCGGGTAGCGTAGGCCGGCGCGTCGACATGCGCATTGCTTTTGCGGTTAGTCTTTCCATGAGCAACGCAAAGTTATTCACGCCGCTGCGTGTCGGCGGCCTCGAGCTCCGCAACCGCATCGTCATCGCGCCGATGTGCCAATACTCCGCCATCGATGGATGCATGACGGACTGGCACGTCATTCACCTCGGGCACCTGGCACTGTCGGGGGCGGCGCTCCTCACGATCGAAGCAACCGCTGTTGTCCCGGAAGGACGCATCAGTTACGGCGATGTTGGTCTCTGGTCCGACGCGACTGAAGAAGCGATGGCGCGCACGCTCGAAAGTGTGCGACGCTGGTCCGACATTCCCATCGCGATCCAGCTGGCGCACGCTGGTCGCAAAGCCTCGACGGAGCTGCCGTGGAAGGGCGGCCGACACATCGGGCCGCATGAACACAACGGATGGCAAACAGTGGCGCCATCGGCGATTCCGTACGATGAGACGGACAACCCGCCGGTCGCGCTCGACGCCGCCGGGCTGACGCGGGTGCGTGATGGTTTCGCCGAGGCGGCGCGGCGCGCGGCGCGTCTTGGTCTTGATGCGGTCCAGCTCCACGCCGCACACGGCTATCTCCTGCACCAGTTTCTTTCTCCGCTGTCAAACAAGCGCGATGATGAGTATGGCGGCAGTCTCGAGAACAGAATGCGCTTTCCGCTCGAGGTGTTCGACGCGGTGCGCTCGGTCTTCGCCGCGGACCGGCCGGTAAGCGTGCGTATCTCCGGCACCGACTGGGTGGATGGCGGATGGGATATCGGACAGAGTGTCACCTTTGCCCGCGCGCTCGAGGAGCGCGGTTGCGCGGCGATCCACGTGTCGAGCGGCGGGCTGACGCCGCGTCAGAAAATTCCGGTCGGTCCGAGCTATCAGGTGCCGCTGGCGCGCGCCGTCAAGGAGGCCACTGCCATGCCGGTGGTCGCAGTAGGGTTGATTACCGGCTACGAACAGGCCGAGGCTATTCTGGGGACCGGCGAGGCGGATCTCATCGCGATTGCGAGAGCGATTCTGTACGATCCACGCTGGCCGTGGCACGCCGCCGCGCACTTCGGCGCAAAAGTCAAAGCACCCAAACAGTACCTACGCGCCCAGCCGCGACAATTTCCCGACTTGTTCGACGACGGCGAGTGAGATGCTGTCGCCTTAGGCGCTCTCCGCCCGCACGAACGCGGCGCGATTTCGTATCAGGAACCAGATCGCGCTTGCTGCCACTATCGCAGTGAAGGCAAGTATCACGTTCGTCATCATGCCTTGGTCGAATGCAATCGGGTTTGGCTGATTTTGAGCGAGCGCTCGCTCCAACTCGAGCATTCGCTGCCGCAAAGACGGCACGAGTGTGACAAGGCTCAAGTGAACAAACCCGAACCCGAACCACCCGATCGCCAAAACCCGAGCCCGCTCCCGTAGATCGAGCAAACCCTTCCCGATGTACAGCGATAACGCTCCGAAAAGAGCGTAGATGATGCCCGCGATCCAACCATTGAAAATCGCCCCGAACAAAAACGCAGGCGTGCGTGTCAGGATCGCGAAGAGGCAGGACGCGACTCCGAGGATGCTCACCCAGCCGATGATTGTGATGCTCAGCGGCCTCGGAGACGCGGGCCCGGCTATGGGGGACGCAAAGGCGGCTTTCGTCGATGGCGTGTTGAACTGAATGAGCCACCAGACGGCAATTGCCAACGGAATTCCGAACATCGCCGCCATCGTTCGCCGAACGATGTGCTCCGTGCTGGCGGTTATTTCCGGAGGCATGGGCACGGCCATGGATATCACCAGGCTGAAGATGGAACCCGCCGCAAGGAAACCGGCGATGACCAGGATCGACGCGCGCGCCCATGAGCGGAGGCGGAAAAGTCCGACGGAAGTCCAAATACCAAAGCCGGCGAGCGCGACAAACATCGCAGCACCCGCGATAACAAACTGAGGACTGTTAGGCGGTTGGGGCTGCGTCGTCTCGATGAACAGGGATGTGACCGAGAGGGCCGCGAGCAGCAGCACGAAGATGCTTCCGAGAATCGCCACTATCGCGCTCGCGGTGACGCCGACAGGCCTGCTCATGCAGATAATCTATTTCTTTATTGACTTTCTGGTTGCAAAGATGCGCTGAAGGATATGAGGTGGCGTGGACACGCGGCACCGACTCGCTCACTTTCATTGATCGCAAGGCCGAAGCACCGCTTACTACAATGGGCGAGCATGAAAAAGGCACTGAAAGTAGTTGGCTATGTGGTGGGCGCAGTCGTCATCATCCTGCTCGGGCTGGTCGGCTATTACGCCTACAGCAGGACTTCCGCTGTGTATGCCGCCCGCGAGAAGATCGG
>Ga0097691_1002229_pt1 | contig 13302 bp, 10 predicted proteins | sample NGESurdeep072012_8_FD_72858 | JGI IMG/M metagenome (GOLD analysis project Ga0097691, IMG submission 72858) | Arctic peat soil microbial communities from Barrow, Alaska - NGEE Surface sample 210-1 deep-072012 | ecosystem: Environmental > Terrestrial > Soil > Wetlands > Peat ...
GCACACCGCCAATTACTTATCAATGGTATTTCAACAGCGTCGCGATTTCCGGTGCCACGGGTTCGTCGTTCACGTTGAACAACATTCAGGCCGGAAATGCAGGCAGTTATTCCGTCACGGCGAACAACGGTTACGGTACGGCGACCAGTTCCAATGCGGTGCTGACCGTGACGCCATCCGCACCGGTCATCACGACACAGCCAGCCGGCGTCACTTCGTTGCTCGGTGGCACGATCACTTTCAGCAGCGGAGCCAGCGGCTCCAGTCCGGTTTATTTTCAATGGTTGTTAAACGGAGCCTTGATTTCCGGCGCGACGAACACCGCGCTGCGGGGAATCAACAGCGCGTTGCGGATGCGCTCCAACTCCACGGTCCCCTGATAGCGCATGCCTGGCCGCATCGTGGCCGGATCGGTGCGATTGACGGAAATATCGACCTTCAGGACTTTGATGGGATCCTTCGTCCCGGTCTGTTGCTGAACGGTCCGCCCGGCACGGCTGATGGTGCCGCGCAGTTCCTCGTCGGGATGAGCATCGAGGCGGAACGAAACCCGCTGGCCTACCGCGACTTTGCCGGCATCAGCCTCGTCCACTTCGCCGTTGGCCTTCATCTTCCGAAGGTCGGGGATCTCGATGATGCGCAGGGCTTTCCAGCAGGTGTCGCCGACCTTGAACTTATCGCCGCGCCAGTTCGTGACGTAGACCACTGTGCCGTCGCGCGGCGCGGTTACGGTCATCCGGCGGATGGCGTCTTCGGTGCGGGCCACGATGCTCTCCGCGACGGTCTGCTTGCTCTGCAGCAGCCGGATCTGAGCTTCGGCGGCGCGCTGCGTCTCGTCCATGCGCTGCACATCCTGCCCGAGTATCTGCACGCTGCCGCCGCTGACATGGTCCAGCCCGCCAAGCAGATGCAATAGCGTGCTCTTGCCAGAACCCGACGCGCCGACGATGGCGATACGCTCGCCGCGCTTCACGTCGAGGTTGATGCCTTTGAGCACCGGCACATCCACCTTGCCGATGGTAAAGGTCTTGCTCAAATCGCGGCAGGAAATGACGTTCCCCGCATCCTGCTTTCCCCGCAAGGGGGAGGCCGACGGGTGCCCAAAGCCTGCGGCTTTACCCTCTCGCTCACTCATAGCGCAATGCCTCCGCCGGTTGAGTTTGCGATGCCCGATAGCTCGGATACAGTGTCGCCAGCAGACTGATCAAAAAGGATATACCTGTCACCAGCATGACCTCGTGGTAGCGCAGTTCGGACGGCAATTCGCTGATGTAATACACATCCTTGGCGAGGAACTGGACACCGAACAGATGCTCGATGAACGGCACGACCACATCCAGATTGAGCGCCAGCACGATGCCGCCAACGCTGCCGAGCAGCGTGCCGATCAGGCCGATCACCACGCCCTGCACGATGAATATCTTCATGATGCTGCGCGGCGATGCGCCCAGTGTGCGCAGGATCGCGATGTCGGCCTGCTTGTCAGTGACCGCCATAACCAGCGTGGAGACGATGTTGAACGCAGCCACCGCGACGATCAGCGACAGGATGATGAACATCATTTTCTTTTCCATCTGCACCGCGCGGAAGTAGTTGCTGTTCTGGTGCGTCCAGTCGTTGGCATACAACTCGGTCGGCAACTGGCGTTGTATCTCGCGTGATACTTGCGGGGCAAGATCGATGTCGCGCAACTTGGCGCTGATGCCGGTCACCGCATCGCCGAGCTGGAACAGCTTTTGCGCATCGCTGATGTTGATCAGCGCGAGGTTGTTATCGTAGGGCGCCATGCCGATCTCAAAGATGCCCACCACGCGAAATTGCTTGAGGCGCGGCATCATGCCGGCGGGTGTGATCTGTCCTTGCGGGGCGATCAGCATGATCTTTTCGCCAAGCTGCACGCCGAGTGCGCGCGCCAGATCGACGCCGAGCACGATGCCGAATTCACCGCTGCGCAAATCCTCCAAGGCACCCGCCTTGATCTTGTTGGCGAGTTCGGTGATCGCGGCCTCTTTTGCCGGATCGATGCCGCGCACCATCACGCCCTGCACGCTCTGCCCGAACGACAACATGCCTTGCCCAGCCACATAAGGCGCAGCGGCGGATACCTGCGAGTGTTGCGCCACTATGTCCAGAACGGGTCGCCAGTCATTCAGCCGGCCGCCATCCGCGACCACTTCAAGATGCGGCGACGCACCCAGCATGCGCGCGCGGATCTCTTTCTGGAAACCGTTCATCACCGACAGCACGACGATCAATGCCATCACGCCCAGCGCCATGCCCAGCATTGAGATTAACGAGATGAAAGAGATAAAGTGGTTGCGCCGCTTGGCACGGGTATAGCGCAGGCCGATGAATAATTCGTAAGGTTGCAAGGTAAGTAGGTGGCAGTGTTTGAGCGGGCGTTAGTGTGCCACAAAGCAGGGGGGCTTTGGCGGTAAAACCTGTAGCAGGCACCAATTTTCTTCCGACCAATATTTTTGGGAGATTATATTTAGAGAGGCTTTGCACCTGATTTTTATGGGAGCAGAAAAATAAGCACAATTACTTCGTAGTTTGAACAAGCACAACTGGCTGAAGCTGCATAAACCAGACTTGGACCGCAACTCTCAGGTCAGCTGCCCTTGTAAAAATGGTTTGGCAACCACACGGCGATGTCTGGAACCAGGCATAGGATGAAGATTCCCAACACCATCAGGCCGATAAAAGGCATGGTGCCCCAGATGATGCTTTTCAGCTTGATGTCCGGCGCGATGCCGTTGATCACGAAGAGGTTGAGTCCGACCGGCGGATGGATGAGGCCCATTTCCATGAGTATGGTCATGATGACGCCGAACCAGATCAGGTCGATCCCCATCGCTTTGAGGGACGGCAGGATGATGGGTGTCACCATCAGGATGATGGCCACCGGCGGCAGGAAGAAGCCAAGCACGACGAGGAATATGTCCACACCGATGAAGAAGGCCCATTTGGACAGGCCCAGTCCGACCAGCCACACTGCTGTCTGTTGGGTCACGCCCAGGTAGCTCATGACGAAGGTGAAGAGGGCGGAGGTGGCAATGATCATCATGATCATCGTGCTCTCGCGGACCGTACCGGAAAGAATGGCCTGGAGATCCTCTTTTCTCCAACACTTGTAGACGGTCACTACCATGATCACGGCGCCAGCAGCACCGATGCCGGCTACTTCCGAGGGAGTTGCCCAGCCGCCATACAGGGCAATCATGATGACGGCGATCAGAATCAGGAATGGCAGCAGACGCGGCAGAGAAGCCATGCGGTCGCGCCAGGTGAAGTGGTCGTCTTCCATGATCGCGTGCCCGGCAGCGCCGACCGCTGCGAAGGCTGCTTTACGTTCCATGCTGTACTTGAACATGACCCAGAAGGCAAACAGGATGACCAATAGCATGCCCGGCCCGATGCCGGCCATGAACAGTCGCCCGATGGATTGTTCGGAGGCGAGGCCGTAGAGTATCAGCGTGATGGATGGCGGTATCAGGATGCCCAGGGTGCCGCCGGCGGCAATCAGACCCGCAGCCAAGCCCTCCGAATAGCCGCGCTTGATCAGTTGCGGAATTCCCGAGGAACCGATGGCAGAACAGGTCGCCGGGCTCGAACCGCACATGGCGGCGAATACCGCGCAGGCAAACACATTGGCCAGCCCGAGTCCGCCCGGAATCTTGTGCATCCAGGAGTTGAGGGAGTTGTATACATCTGCGCCCGCGCGGGTCTTGCCTATGGCCGCGCCCATCAGCACGAACAGCGGAATGGTCAGCAGGGTGAAGTTATCCAGTTCGGAGTATATGGTTTCAGCCACGGAATGGATCATCGGTGCCGGCATGAAGACGGCCATGAAACCCAGAGAGGAAAGACCCAGGGCGAATGCGATGGGCATCCCGGAAAAAAGCATCAGCAGGGTTATGCCAGCGTAGAGAAGTCCGATTGTGCTCGTATCCATTATTTATTCTTTCCACTCAGGTCCGGTTATATGTTTACGCCCCTTCCAACCGACCAGGGTGTCCACGATCTGGACCAGGAGTTGCAGAGATAGCGCCGTCGTTCCGATTGCCATGAAGCTGTAAGGAATCCACAATTTGGGCCCCCAGGTGCTGTTGGTAACACGCCCGTCCGCGAAAGCTTCATGGAAGAACTCCCAGGAATTCCAGGCCAGAAACGCGCAAAACACCAGCGACAGGGTATCGCCGATAAGGTAGCGCCACTTGTTGGCGCGCGGGGAGAGTATATGCTCCAGCACTTCGATGGTCACGTGACCGCGCTGCAGCTGGGTATAGCCGGCGCTCATGAAAGTGGCAATGATGAGCAGGAAGATAGACAGCTCCAGCCCCCAATCCATGGGCGATGCAAAATAATAACGCATCACGACGCCATAGCAGACGATGACACTCGTGACAACGATAGTGATGCCGGACAGATAGCCGGTCAGGACATTGAAGCCCTTCACCGCCTGTGCGAAACGCCGCCAGACAGACCGGCCACCCACCTGCGCCGGCTCCATGCCGGAGCTTTGGTGGGAAGTCGCACTCATGTCACTTGACCGAAAGGGCCATATCCAGCAATTGTTTGCCGTTTGGCACATTCTCGGCGAAGTTTTTGTAAGAGGTTGCCTTGGCGATGGCCAGCCACTTGTCGAAGGCGGCCTGATCCATGTCCACCACCTTGGCGCCCGCCTTCGCATAGACCTGGGCGAGCAGCTTGTCATCTTTCTTTGCGCCTTCCACTGCGAATGGTTCGAGGGATGCGCCTACTTCCATCACGACCTTCTGCTGGGCAGGCGTGAGGGTGTCCCAGGAGGTTTTGGAGATCAGCAGGGGCTCGAACATGAACCAGAAGGATTTGCCCCTCGCCGTGGTCACGGCCTTGGAAACTTCATAGAGCCGGAAGCTCATCAGAGAAGTGCTGGAGGTAACTGCAGCATCCAGCACGCCGGAGGACATAGCGCTGTAGATTTCGCTGGAAGATACGTTGGTGGCAGATCCGCCTGCGCCCTGGAGCATCAGATCCATGGTCTTGTCGCCGCCGCGGATCTTCAGACCCTTCGCGTCGTCCGGACTAACGATAGGCTTGTCGCGACTGACGGTGCCGCCGGCCTGCCACACCCAGGTCACGATCTTGATGCCCTTGGCATCGAGGATCTTCTCCAGTTCTGCGCCTATGGGCGCGGTCTTCCAACGCAGCCCCTGCTCATAGCTTTGGACCAGGGCCGGCATCAGGGTCAGGCCGACTTCAGGCACCTCGCCGCTACCGTAGGCCAAGGGCAGCACGGACATGTCCAGAGTGCCTTTGCGTAGGGCACCGAACTGGCTCATGGTTTTGATCAATGAGCTGCCCGGATAGATTTCAATCTTGAGCGACCCGCCGGTTTTTTCTTCGACCTGCTTGGCGAACTTGCGTGCCAGTTGATCGCGGAAATCCCCATCATCGCCATTTGATGCAGGGAACTGATGAGAAAGCTTAAGGACTTTCACCTCCTGTGCGTGACTGGTTGCGGACAGACCCAAGGCCAAGATGGCGGCAAAAGCGGACAATACCAAACTCCGTGCGCAGGACTTCATATTTTTTCTCCTCTGGTTGTGGTGGGGCTGGACGACAGCAGTACGGTTTGGGAGCAGCTATCTCTTGAATTTTGCATTTGAATTAATTTTCTTCACTCCGCAATCAACATACATAGCAAAATATCTACTGTCAACATTTAACGAAAAATTGAATGGGGTTCGGAATTTAGGAATATGTGTTGTGGAATTTGTGGCCATGAACCTGGCAGCTGTGGGCCAACAGGAGACGGCGGATAATCGTGCCGAAAGCAGCCCGTCCGGCTTGTGAATTGTGTCTGGATCACCTATTCCGAGAGCTGGAACAGATTAATCGGCTAACCGAATAATCGAAAATTGCCGGATATATATTGCTAAGGAAGCGCTGATTAAGTCCGTTCGTGGTGAGTGTTTTCCGTTTGCTCCTTCGATACGCCGCGCTGCGCGCGGCACTGATTGAACTACTGATATGACTACTAGCCATCTGACTAACCCAGCAAAGGACGCTGGTCAAGTCATTGGTTATAGCCATTCGACTAGGCTGCCAAAAGACGTCAGCCAAGTCGCTGGTTATCAGGACGAACGGAAAATGTATCGAACCACATTATTGGCTTAATCAGCGCTTCCCTAATTGAGACTTGGCCCAGAAAGCCAGACTGTCTGGGCCAAGAGTTCATCAGAACGTGTACTTCATCCCCACGCTCACACCTGCCAGCCTGCCGCCGGCCCAGCACTTCGGACCGTTGCCGTTTGGATCAAATCCGGTGCCGTCCGGATTGGATGCATCGTGGCAGTCGGTGGTGTTTGCGCGACCACCGGCACCCAGGTCATAGTGCGCAGCGGCATGATTGATGGTCTCAGCCACGTCTGCGTAATAGCTGAACTGCTTGTCCACCTGGTGTTTCCAGGCCAGCGTTAACAGGTTCGCTTCATTGTCAGGATTCGCACCACCGGGGGTGTTATGCTGACCCGTGTCGCCGGGGGTCTTGTTGGCACGCGCCCAACCAAAATGCAGACCGTCTTTGGCCGTCAGTTCCTGGCTCAATGCCAGCCAGAAACCGGTGCGCTGGCGCTCATTCTGGTATGCCAGATAGGCAGGAACATTGCGTTTCATGTCCTCAAAAATGGCACTGACCGTTGTCCCGGTAGAGAACTTGGATTGAACGCCTAATTTCGCTGCGCTCTCATTCGCGATGTCGCCTGCATCCCAAGTTGGCAAGTCGCTGGTACGGTTCACATTCTTGTGCATCTCGTAAGCACCGGTCATATAAAGTCCGCCAACGCGATAACCCGCATTGACGCTGTAAGCGGTGCCATAGGATCCGTCGTTACAGGCGACTGCAAGTCCGCCACTCCCGGGAATGTTGCCGCCCGCACAGTCCCCTTCGCCGGAAGCCAGGTTACTGTTGTCGGTCGCACGGTTTTGCCCCGGAGAAACCAGCGCATTCAAGGTAAAGCCACCCCAGTTGGGGGATTCGTACCAAAGCGCATGATCCATTCGGGTACTGAATTCAACCCGGTTGTCACCGCCTGTATTGCCCATGATTGCCGAGTAATCGCCTATCATCCCGGAAAACGGATTCATCGAGCCTGTGGAAGTCTTGTAAGGAGCGTCGGTTTTGCCGATCTTGAAAGCACCCGAACCGGCGGAAGCCAATCCGATAAAGCTGTTACGAGAGGTCAAGGCACCTTTGACAGCGCTGCTGGTGTTGCTATTGCTCCCGCTTGTACCGGAAGTTGCAGAAATATCGATTTGTGTTTCGAGTTGCCAGACAAATTTGGCAGGGGAATCCCCCAGTGACTGGAAGCCGCGCAGTCCTATGTAGGAGAGGTTGGTCGAGATGGCCGGCATCCAACCATTGTTTCCAACAAAAGACGAGTTGCCTTGTGGTGAAGTCGTGATCGAAATACCCTTGGTTGTATCATCCACCGAGATATCGAGATTGCCATAGATGGAAACTTCGCCGCCCCGTGTGAAAAAGGTCATGCCATCCCCGGCCTTGCGTTCGATGTATTCGTGACCGCCCGGAGCTGCGGGCGCGTTTTGTTGCTCGGATAGATGCGTGCTAAGCATCTCGACCTTTTTTTGCAACATATCGACTTGTTGTTTCAAATCCTGATTGTCAGTCTCAGCGCTGGCGATACTGCTAAAGCCAATGCCGGATGTACCGACTATCAGAGCGCAAAGTCCTGCGGTTGCCTTGAGTTTCATTTTCATTGATGCCTCCTGAAAGTTTCTTTATTTTTTAGAATATATGCAGCGCATATAAAAAATACAATTTTTCTACTCAGATGCACTGGCTCGTCGATCAAGCTGCCGCCCAATCGAGTCTACTGAAAATTACTTGCTACATGACGACATTGAGATGCCCGGCGTTGTCATGCAATTTCGCAAATCTCAATACAGCGATCCGATTGTGCGAGAACTGATTGGCGTAATCCTTGACCGCGGTTAAGTTTTTAAATATTGGTTCGTCAGTAAAATGAGTGGGTAAGTTTTGGTTCAGGCAGTTTACCAAGCACATGATATAGCGCAGGTTCCAACATTTTGAAAGTCCGGAATAGGTGACTTATTATGGACGATTGTCCAGTTTTAAATTATTGAGTATTCTGTAATTCATTACTCCGTTGCCCTGATGCTTCGACAAGCGCAGCACAGGGTACGCAGTGCGTATCGAAGGGTGAATCTTGCATCAATCTTGGGCTCAGGGCGAACGGGATGCTCACCAGTCGGGTGTACTATAAAACCGTTCATGCTGAGCGTAGCGGCGAGTTTTGCCGCGAAGCCTGTCCCGAGTTGTAGCGAAGGATCGAAGCATGTCAACTGCCGGATTCAGGTTCAAATGTCGTCTTTATTTCTGACTAAGGGGTCGATATATTGCTTTGATGCAGAAATGAAATTCAAACTTGGCCCCTTTAATTTTCGATAATCCTATAAAATCACATGAAACTCAACGACCTCCAGTTGAGAATGGGAGTCTGCTTATGATTTGCGTCCGAACGTTGCTTGCCGTCTTTTTTCTGCTTCCTCCAGCCGAAGCATATGCAGCCAACTGGCAATTTGCGGGAAATGTAGATAAGGATAAAGCTTCGTTTTTTGATGCCGCAGGTGTTCAATATCCCGACAAGGACACTGTGCGTATGTGGGTTAAGTACATTCCCGAGAAAACCATCAAGAGTTATTTCAACAGCAAGAATCGGGAGCAGGTGATAGAAGAGTCAGCTCTCAAAATGGCAGGCGGGTATATACCTGAATTTATAAAGCTGGAGTCGATCAAACGCACGCTCCCTGATGATCTTAAAATGCAGGATGCATTAGCTACAATGATAAGCGACGAAATTATCGCCAATAAAGCAGATGTTCAAGCTACCACTTCCACATACTTTGAGATCGATTGCAAGGGAAAGCGAATAGCACCACTTACGATAATCAAGTACCGCAAGAACGGCAACATCGCCAAATCAGAGATACCAAAGCAAGCCCAATACTTCTACATCGTGCCCGACTCGTCCGGGGATTGGTTGTCGATGTTGGTTTGCCCCAAGAGCTGATCCTGCCCAATTAGAATTCTGCTCGTTCGTTTCTGGTTAATGTGAACGGCAGCAACGGGTCGCAAAGGGTCTTTTGTCATGCGTATGATTGAATGTTCGCTTTGTGCCATTAGATTCTATGGTTCAGGTCAAGGACTTTGTGAGCCGCTCCGGATCGAATTCGGTTTTGTAGGTGTACATCGACCAGGCAGTGCGGACATTCGCTCCTGTCCGTACTATTATGCATATGCGGACAGATAAAATTAATGGGTTTTAAATGGATAAAGGGTTTATCGAAAATATGCGCGCTTCATTATTTTTAATAGTACTGACCGGTGGGTCAGCCTAATAACTGTTGGGCGTTAGTTGCGGTATGCAATGAGATAAGCTCCACAAGAAGCCACGCTTGCCGGCTAAGCAGGTTGGGTATTTTGCAGTCCGGCTACTCGGGTTTCTGGGGTTGAAAAGGAGAACTTCCATGTCTGAATTGAAATCTTATGCTGTGTGGGATGCGAGTACCCGATGGTTTCACTGGATCAATGCGCTCTGCGTAATCGCTCTCGCGGTTGTGGGCCTCGTGATTCTCAACGCGGGGGATATTGGAGTATCCAATTCCGGCAAAGTGGCCCTCAAGACAATTCACACTTGGATCGGTTATGTGTTTGCACTGAACCTTCTCTGGCGCATCGTGTGGGCATTTCTTGGTAACCGCTACGCCAACTGGCGGTCGGTTCTTCCCGGGGGGAAAGGGTACTTCCATGCGGTACGCAGCTACGTCGCCGCTTTCATCGCAGGCCCCCCGGAGCAGTATCTGGGACACAACCCAGTGGGGCGTCTAGGTATAGCCGTGCTGTTTCTCCTTATCGCCATCCAAGTCATCACCGGCTTGGTCTTGGCGGGTACTGACCTCTTCTATCCACCAATCGGGCATTGGATCGCGCAGTGGGTAGCAGCACCTGATGTTGCTCCGGACTCGTTAGTTCCCTATGCGCCCAAGATGTACGACGCGGCAGCCTACGAAAGCATGCGTGCTTTCAGAAAACCTTTTGCATTAGGGCATCTATACAGCTTTTATTTGCTGGTTGTTGTCGCCGTTATGCATGTGGCAGCGGTAATTATCACAGAGCTAAGGGAAGGTGGCAGCATCATTTCCGCAATGTTCACAGGACGAAAGATTATTAGCGGGCGTCCCGTAGATGAAGACCGCAGCAGTCATGGCTGAGATTTTCAGCTCGACAACTGCCCAACAGGGCGCTCAAACGGATGTGCCTCGCGCACCGCTTAGCTCTGCGTTTGGGATATGCATCCTGTGGATACCAAGACTTTAATTATTGTTGCTTCAGTTGCCGTTGGGCTTGTTCTGCTCAAAGCATTGTTGGGCAGGAAGCCTATGCCGCCCACCAAGACTTTCATTTGCGCAAGGTGCTCGACCGTTGAAGAGTGAAGAAAAGGCATAAAGAAGTTATACTGCCAAAGCTGTCACCGCGCGTGGCTCGCCAGACAGTCGAGAACTTCACGCCCTGTTTCTGCCGGAATACCCAGTGGATGCGCGCCTGTTGTGCTTTTCGGCGTTACACTACCAATGGTTATTTATGCAGCAAGCAAATTCATTTCCTAACTTTGCAGTCAAGCGGGACTGCGCAAAAGCGCGCAGCCCCTCAATTTGAACGTTACGGCGCAGTCGCCGCGCCTCGTAGTTTTCTGTGACAGGATGTACGAATGAAACCTTTTATGCGCCTATTCCGAATCGTCCATGGGTTGATGGCGTTTCTCTTTGCCTGCGCCGCACTCATGCTCATCACAATTGCCACCCGCATGGGTGGGGTGGCCTTCATCGGTGGCTTGGACCGGGCTGCAGCGCAAGGGATTATCGAAGCCGTGGGACTGTTAGCCGCTGCTGTTGTCGCGCTGCAGATTGCCGAGACTATTTTTGAGGAGGAAGTCATTCGTGACGCTGACATCAGCGCGCCGACTCGTGTTCGGCGATTCTTGTCAAGATTCTTTGTGGTCATCCTGGTCGCGCTAGCCATCGAAGGGCTCGTTGCGACGTTCAGGGCCATGCACGAAGATCCGGCGCAACTTCCGTACGCGGCGAGTATCTTGGTTGCGGTAGGAATACTTCTTGCCGCCTGGGGATTATTTATTCACCTCAATCGTTCTGCCGAGGAACTGGAACCGGAGGCAATGGCGGACGCAAAGCGGGAAGACCGAAAACTCAAGTAGTCTCCATCCAATGCGCCCTAACCCTTCCATCGAACGGACAGCCCACGGCAAGCCGTGGTCTGCCGCTCATGTCAAACGTTGACGGTCTGCTTTTGGGAAATACGAAGTGCGGCTCAGTGTCGTAAGCTGACTGTTGCCAAGTCCGCTATGTGTCGGGAGCCGCATGCCACCAGTGTCTGCTATGCGGCGATTTGAATAATTGACCTCAGCGCTAAATTCCAACGATCGCTTTCGGGTAGACATTTAGCAGGCATGTGATTCTGCAGTAATGGAATGGACGCTTCCCACCCAATACGGCATCTTGGTGCCAAAATAGTGGTTGCTTTACTTACCACTAACCATGAGGGGAGCGTCCGAAATGAAGATTACTACGATAGGCATTGATTTGGCAAAGGCGGTTTTTCAGATTCACTGTGTGGATGAGCGCGGCAAGGTGGCCGTGCGTAAGCAACTGAAGCGTGCTGAGATGTCGAGTTACTTTGCAAACCTGGAACCGTGTTTGATCGGCATGGAAGCATGCGGGAGTGCGCATCACTGGGCGAGGAAACTTCAAGGCTATGGGCACACGGTCAAGCTGATGGCGCCGCAGTTCGTGAAGCCCTATGTCAAAACGAACAAGAACGACATGGCGGATGCGGAAGCGATCTGTGAAGCGGTCAGCAGACCGAACATGCGGTTTGTCGCCATGAAGACCGTCGAGCAGCAAGCGATCCTGTCGGTGCATCGGGCACGTCAAGGATTCGTAAAAGCCCGCACGGCGCAGGGAAACCAGATACGGGGATTGCTCTCCGAGTTCGGGATCGTGATCCCACAGGGGATCCGCTCGATCATGAAGCAGGTGCCGGAGATTCTGGAAGACGGCGAGAACGGATTGCCTGGCACGATGCGCAACCTGATTGAACGGTTGACGGAGAATCTAAAAGAGATGGATCGCCAGGCCAAAGAACTGGAAGCGCAGATACAGGTGTGGCACCGCGAGAATGAAGCGAGCCGCAAGTTGGCAGAGATTCCCGGGCTGGGTCCGATCACGGCGAGTGCGATTGTGGCGACCGTTGGCGATGCGCGAGAATTCAAGAATGGCCGTCAGCTAGCTGCGTGGATGGGGCTGGTACCCCGGCAGCATTCCAGTGGTGGCAAACAGACCTTGTTGGGCATCAGCAAGCGTGGCGACACTTACCTGCGCACCTTGATGATCCACGGTGCGCGAGCCGTCATCCGCTTTGCCGAGAACAAGGCAGAGCCGGAGAGCTGGCTGCGCAAACTGATGGCACGGCGCAACAAGAACGTGGCGGCGGTCGCCTTGGCGAACAAGAATGCCCGGGTCGTGTGGGCGCTCTTGGCCAACGATCGAACATTCCGCCCCGATTACACACCGGCAGCCGTGGTTGCCGGAATGTAATCGAGGCGGTTGAGTAAAACACCAGTTATTAACGAGTTGAAGGAGCAGTACCACCGATTGCACAGGCAATCATGAAGTGATGGCGAGACAGGTCAGACCGTGGTGGGTTAAACCTGATTGGCACAAAGAGCGAAAAGCTCGTCGCAGTGTTGAGGAACCTGCCAGCGTATTCCATCAGGGACAGAAGCGAAATGCTTCACACAAAGTCCGGATGTATGGCTGCAATCTTTACCTACTCTCGAAATCATTGATTGAAAGCCTGGCAAAACGGGGAGCGTCCATGTATGTGCCAATAGCAGTCATTTACACAAAAACTCCAACTGTGCTGAGATTCGAGGAGTGACAATTGGCCTACATATTGTGGATATTGTGGGCCGCATGTGCCGAAAAAAGTTAATGCTACAGAGCCTTCCCATTCCCATTCCCATTCCCATTCCCGTTCCCGTTCCCGTTCCCGTTCCCGTTCCCGTTTCCATTTCCATTTCCATTTCCAATCCCATTTCCAATCCCATTTCCAATCCCGTTTCCAATCCCGTTTCCAATCCCATTTCCAATCCCGTTTCCAATCCCGTTTCCATTTCCAATCCCGTTTCCATTTCCAAT
>Ga0097691_1002231_pt1 | contig 13298 bp, 11 predicted proteins | sample NGESurdeep072012_8_FD_72858 | JGI IMG/M metagenome (GOLD analysis project Ga0097691, IMG submission 72858) | Arctic peat soil microbial communities from Barrow, Alaska - NGEE Surface sample 210-1 deep-072012 | ecosystem: Environmental > Terrestrial > Soil > Wetlands > Peat ...
CTCGCTGCCCTTCGGGCCACGGGCGCGAAAGCGCGCTGAACGCGCCGCACCTGACTGCGTCGCCGGAAACGCTCCGCCACTCCTCGACGGCGCGGGACCCGTTCGAAGAAATCCAAAGCTCCTCCCACCCTCCGCCCCACCGTCTCAGAACGCGCACGGGCAGCGCGTCGAGCAGTTCCGACGCGTAAATGATCGCCCGTCCCTCGCACGCCGCGAGCGCGTCCTTCATCGTGGCGTGCCATGTGGCCCGGCCCCCGAGGCGCGCGCGCTGCGCTTCGCGCAGAACGGGCGACGTCTCGACGAGGCGCAGCGTCACGGTCCGCCTCGCGAGAACGGGCAGCGCGTCGAGCACCGTCCGCGCGAGCTCGCCCGTGCCGGGTCCGGCCTCGATCAGATTCCAGGGCACGAGACCGCGGCCGAGCAGCTCCTTCCGGCGTGCCGAGGCCCAGGCCGCGACCGCTTCGCCGAGGGCCGGATGCAGCGTCGCGGCGGTCGAGAAGTCGCCGCGCGCTCCCACGCTCCGCACGTTCCGCGCGTAATACCCGAGCTCCGGGTCGTACAGCGCGACGCGCATCCAGTCTTCGAACCGCGCGGCCCGCCCGCCGCCGCCCGCCTTCTCGATGATCCGCACGGCGCGCGGGCCGCGCTCCCGGCTCTCCACGAAGCCATCATCCGCTTGACACCGCCACACCGTAAGGAGAACCATTCTCGGAGCATGACCGGCAAATTCCCAATCGGGATGCTGCAGGACTCTCCGGGATCCGTCCTGATCGTCGACGACGACGCCCAGGTACGCGGGCTGCTCGTCGCCCTCTTGAAGCCGCGGGGCTATGTGGTCGCGACGGCGGCCTCGGCGGAAGAGGCCCACCAGCAGCTGAAGAAGTTTCAGCCGGACATAATCCTTCTCGACCTGCACCTCCCCGGAAGGAGCGGGCAGGACGTTCTCACGCAGCTCCGCTCGGACCCGGTCACCCATCTTCTCCCCGTCATCATGATCACGGGCGGCGCCACGGGAGAGGAAAGGCTCCGGGCCATGGCCGGAGGCGTCACCGACTTCGTGGCGAAGCCGTTCGCCGCCGAGGAGCTCCTCGCGAGACTGAAGCCTCTCGTGCAGATGAAGCGCTTCACCGACGCGCTCGAGCACGCCGAACACGTCATCGTCGCGCTCGCACGCACGATCGACGCGCGTGACCCCTACACGGCACGGCACAGTGAGCGCGTTTCCGTGTACGCCGGGCACCTCGGCGCGAAGATCGGGCTCACGGGCCTCGAGCTCGAGGCCGTGAGGCGCGGCGGGTTATTCCACGACATCGGGAAGATCGCTATCCGAGACGCCGTGCTCCTCAAGCCCGCCCGCCTCACTCCTGAAGAGATGGCGGAGGTTCGAAAGCATCCGGTCGTGGGACGCGAGCTTCTCTCGGGGATGAAGACGCTCGCCTTCGCGCTGGATGTCGTCTACGGGCACCACGAGCGGCTCGACGGTTCCGGCTACCCGGACGGCGTCGCGGGCGAATCCATCCCGCTCACGGCCCGGGTCACGACGATCGCCGACATCTACGATGCCCTGACGACGGCGCGCGTCTACCGCGCCGCGCTCACGCGCGAGGAGTCCCTCACCATCATGGCCGAGGAGGCGGGCCGCGGGTGGTGGGACCCGCGACTCCTCGACACGTTCCGAAGCGTCCTCGAAGGACTGCCGGAGGACGTTTCGCGCGTGACGAACGCCCTCGCGGCTCCGCCCTAGGCGGCGGGTTTCCCCAGGATCGCGACCACCTTCCTGACGAGAGCCTTCAGGTCGAGAGGCTTCGAGAGGAAATCGACCGCGCCCGTCTGGCCGGCGAACAACACGTGGTTCTTCTCCGGAAAGCCCGACATGAAGAGGACGGGGATCGCGGCCCGCTCGGGCCGCGACTTCAGGACCCGCACCGTATCGAACCCGTCGAGCCCGGGCATCAGCACGTCGATGAGAACGAGATCGAACGTGCGCGTCTCGAAGAGCGTGAGCGCGTCTTCTCCGGACGTCGCGGCGACGACCTCGAGTCCCGCGCGTCGCAGCCACTCGCAGACGACATTTCTCACCTGGTCATCGTCGTCCACGACGAGGACGACAGGTTGGCGCGTAGGCGCCGCATCTTTTGGGGCCGCCGCGGGAGCTGTCGCCAAGGCGGAGAGGATCGAGCTCCGCCGATGGACCGCCGTCGTGACCCGGGCCTCGCGCGGCGGAGCGGGCGCGGCTGCCGGCACCCGCGAGGCCTGCTGGCGCTCGAGCGCCTCGAGAGAGGTCGCGACAGCCGCGGCGGTCTGAAACCGTTCCTCCGGCTTCTTGGCGAGGCAACGGAGGACGACCGCCGCGAGCTCCCGCGAAACGCCCCGCTCTTCGAGCGTCTCGCGGGACACCGGGGTCTCGAGATGCTTTCGCGCGATCGAGAGGAACGTGCGGCCGGTGAAGAGCCGGCGGCCCGTCAACAGCTCGAACGCCATGACGCCGATCGCGTAAATATCGCTCCGCTCGTCCACGACGAGCCCCCTCACCTGCTCCGGCGACATGTACTGGGGTGTTCCCACTGTCGTACCAGCGCGCGTGATCCGGGGAGTCGTCCGATTCGTGTCGTGCGCCAGACCGAAGTCGAGAATCGAAATGTCGCCCGATGGCCGGACCATCACGTTCGCGGGCTTCAGGTCGCGGTGCACGATGCCGGCCGCGTGCGCGGCGGCGACACCCCGCGTGAGCTGCGTGAGGATCCGAAGCGCCTTGGCCGCGGGAACCGGTCCCTCGAAGTCGATGAGGGTCCCGAGGTCCCGGCCGTCGACGAACTCCATCGTCAGGTACGGCAATTCGTCGGCGACGCCGTAGTCATGAAGGCGGCAGACGTTCGGATGACTGATTCGCCGGTTCAGGCTGACCTCGCCCTTGAACCGGCGAAGGACCGCTTCCCGCTCGTTAGGGCCGGACCGGCTCAGCACCTTGATCGCGATCACCTCGTTCAGCTCGCGATCGAGCGCTTTGAAGACGTACCCCATGCCGCCGCGACCCAGCGACCCCCGGTCCTCGTAGCGCAGCAGCGACGCGAAAAACCTCGCGCGGAGGGCGTCGAGGCCGGGGAGAGAACGCTCAGGCACCGGGCGATTATCGGCGTTTCAGCCGGCAGAGGCGGGCGGCGTGAACGTGCCCTGGGGGGTCACGAGGACATCCTGCCCGAGCAGCCCGGCGCAGTAACCCGCCAGATCCTCGTTGCTGAGATCGTCCCATCCGCCGCAGGTCCCGTGCTCTTTCTGCTCGACGTCGCACGCGAGAGGAAGCCGGTTCACCGTCTGGCGCGCCAGCTCCCACTGGTTTCCGAGCGCTTCGAGCTGCCAACGGTTCACTCCAGGCCGGCGCTCCACGAGGCCGGCAAAGTGCTTCTGAAGATCGGCGTCGTTGAGCTTTCGGAACCCCTGGCAGAAGATGCCCCGATCGGTCGCGACCCGGCACATCGAGTGGTCCTCGTCCGTCAGCGTCATGAGGAATTCCCGCAGGGATCGGATCGCCCAAGCCCTCGACACGACGTGCGGCGAAGGAGACTCATCCATAGTGGGAATACTAGACCCTTTGAACGCAAGGAGCTCGAGTGCGCAGGGGCATCTTCAGCGCGCGGGAAGGAGCCGGAAATTCTGTTCGTCGAAGAGCGGTTCGTCCTGGCCGACCCGCACGAAGAGGAATTTCCGCGACTTGCTCGCCGGATGTACTTCGAAGTACTGGATGCCGTCCGGAGCGTTTCCCCAGTCTCCGCACGGCGGATCCCCGACTTCGTTCGGATCCGCCTTGGCGTCCAGTTCCTTCTGGTAGGCGGGGTCCGGCACGAACGTCAGGCGCTTCACGCCCGAAGGCGGCTTCGTGTCGCGCGAGGCCTGCATGACGCAGCGGCCCGCGAAGGCTTTCTTCGTCCGGGCGCCGAACACGCGCTTCACGCCGTCGTCGGGCGTCTCGTCCGGGAGCAGATCGAACACGTCGACGAGAGGATCGGGGGCGCCGCCACCATCCGAGTAGCGGATGGCGAGGGAACGGCCCACGGCGAGAAAGACGATCTTCCGGAAGCCGAAGTCGCAGCGCTGCACCCAGGCCTCGAGCCCGACCCTCGCATCGGAGAACTTCTCCCAGGCGCAGCCCTTGACCGGGGGGCGCGACGGGACGCACTTCGGCGCCGCGGCCGCCGGCGCCCCACCCGCGAGAATGGCGATCAGAACGAGAGACACGCGTGTGCCCATGGGACGGAAGTGTAGCCGTGGTTTCCTCCTTGCGGGAGTGACCCGATCTTCCTATCGTCCAGTTCATGACGCCCAGCCTCCGCCCGTTCCGTGCCTCCGCCCTCGCCCTCTGCGCCGCCCTCGCCCTCGTTCCCGCGCTCGCGTGCTCCCCCGCCGCGCCGAACAAGGTGAGCACCGCTTCCCAGGCGGCCGCCCCCTCCCTCCGCACCGGCATCGACCTGGCCGGGATCGACCGGTCGGTCGCGCCGGGAGACGATTTCTTCGGGTACGCGAACGGCGCCTGGATCAAGAGCACCGAGATTCCCGCCGACCGCAGCTCCTGGGGCATCAGCGGCGTCGTGGAGGAGCTGACCTCCCGGCGCACGGCCGACCTCATCGCGAACGCGGCCGGGGCGCAGGCCCCCGCCGGCTCGGACGCCCGGAAGGTCGGCGACACCTACGCGAGCTTCATGGACGAGGCGGCGATCGAGGCGAAGGGGATCGAGCCCTTGAAGCCCTCTCTCTCGCGCATCGCGGCGATCGCAGGCGCCGCCGGGCTCGCGCGGGAGCTCGGCGGCATGCTGCGCGCTGACGTCGACGTTCTGAACAACACGCGTCTCCACACCGTCAACCTGTTCGGCCTCTGGGTCGCGCAGGACCTGACCGATCCGAGCCGCTATTCCCCGTTCCTCCTGCAGGGCGGCCTCGGGATGCCCGACCGCGACTATTACGTCGACCCGTCCCCGCGCATGGCCGAGATCCGGACCCGATACCGGGAGCACATCGGCGCCGTGTTGAAACTCGGCGGCCTCGCCCGATCCGACGGCGATGCCAAGGCCGCGCGGATCTTCGATCTGGAACGCCGGATCGCCGAAACGCACGCGAGCCACGTCGAAACGGAGGATGTGCGCAAAGGCAACAATCACTGGTCGCGGCAGGACTTCTCCGTCCGCGCGCCCGGTCTCGACTGGACGGCCTTTTTCCTCGCCGCCGGCCTCGAGAAGCAGGACGACTTCGTCGTTTGGCAGCCGGGTGCGGTGACGGGCATCAGTGCGCTCGCGCAAAGCCAGCCGCTCGACACCTGGAAAGACTATCTCGCGTTCCACGCCGTCGAGCGCGCTTCTTCCCTTCTCCCCCGGGCGTTCGTCGACGAGCAGTTCGCCTTCTACGGGAAGGTCCTGTCGGGTACGCCGAAGCTCCGCGACCGCTGGAAACGGGGCGTGAACGCCACGGACGCCGCGCTCGGCGAGGCGGTCGGCAAGCTGTACGTGGAGAAATATTTTCCGCCGTCGGAGAAGGCGCGAGCCGAGGAGATGGTGCGCAACGAGGTGGCCGCTTTCGCGCTCCGGATCGACCGGCTCGACTGGATGGCCCCCGAGACCAAGGCGAAAGCGAAGGCGAAGCTCGCCGCGCTGAGGGTGGGCGTCGGCTATCCGGACAAATGGCGCGACTACTCCGCGCTCGAAGTCGCGCGGGGGGATGCCCTCGGCAACGCCGAGCGCGCCTCGCTGTTCGAATACCGGCGCAACCTGAAGAAGCTCGGCCAGGCGGTGGACCGCGGCGAATGGGTCATGAACCCGCAGCTCGTCAATGCCGTCAACCTGCCGGCGATGAACACGCTCAATTTCCCCGCGGCCATGCTGCAGCCTCCCTATTTCGATCCGTCCCGCCCGGCCGTCATGGACTATGGCGCGATCGGCTCCGTGATCGGCCACGAGATCAGCCACAGCTTCGACGACCAGGGCGCCCTGTTCGACGCCGCGGGCCGGCTCGAGAACTGGTGGACGAAGGACGACTTCGCCCACTTCGCGGCGTCGTCCGCCCAGCTCATCCGCCAGTACGACCTCTATCGCCCGTTCCCCGACCTCGCGGTGAACGGCAAGCAGACGGTGAGCGAGAACATCGCCGACGTCGCCGGGCTCGCCGCGGCCTACGACGCGTACCGCCTCTCGCTCGGCGGCAAGGAAGCGCCGGCCTTCCAGGGTCTCTCGGGCGACCAGCAGTTCTTCATCAGCTTCGCCCAGAGCTGGCGCGCGAAGTTCCGCGAGCCCGCGCTTCGCCAGCGCATCGTGACCGACGGCCACGCGCCGGCCGAGTACCGCGCCGACACCGTCCGCAACCTCGATGCCTGGTACGACGCGTTCTCCGTCAGGCCAGGGCAGGCGCTCTCTCTCGCGCCGAAGGACCGCGTGCGGGTGTGGTGAGGGCGACAGACCCCTGGCTCCGATCGTGGCGCGACGGACGCGCCTTCACGCGCCTGCTGTTCGACCGCCTGATTCCCGAGGATGCGTGGCTCGAGAGGCCCATCCCGGTTCGTTATCCTTTCGCCTTCTACGAGGGTCATCTCGCGGCGTTCGGCGTGAACACGCTGGTGAAAAATGCGCTCGGCCGCTCCGGAGTGGACCCAGTCCTCGAGCGGCTCTTCGAGCGCGGAATCGACCCGGAAAACGCAGGGGAGAAGAGCGCGCCCGGCTGGCCCGCGCGGGAGTGCGTGGCTGCTTACGTGCGCGCCGCGGACGCGGCCCTCGAGGCGGCGCTCACCTTCCTCACCACCGTTGCCCACGACGCGCCGGACAGCCCTCTCCTCGAACGCAACGAGGCTGTCTTCACGGTCCTCGAGCACGAGCTCATGCATCACGAGACGCTTCTCTACATGCTGCGCGAGCTGCCCGCGGAGCGGAAGCGCCGGCCGAGCGGTTTCGGGCCGCCCGAGATCGGCGGAGCGCCTCCGCTTCCCCGCTCGGTCGCGATCCCCGCCGGGCGGGCGACCCTCGGTGCGGACCGCGAGGCGGCCGCATTCGGATGGGACAACGAATTCCCGCGGACGGTGCGCGACGTTCCCGCCTTTTCGATCGACGTTTTCCCCGTCACGAACGCGGACTTTCTGGAGTTCGTGAACGCGGGTGGCTATCGCGAGCCCTCATTCTGGCGCGGGCAGGATTTCGCCTGGGTCCGCGGCGAGGCGATCGCGCATCCGCACGCGTGGACGCGCCGGCAGGGCCGGTGGTGGTGTCGTGCGCAATTCGAAGATGTCCCGCTGCCCCCGGCCTGGCCCGTCTGGGTCACGCAGGCGGAAGCCTCCGCGTACGCGCGTTACCGCAACCGGAGCCTTCCGACGGAAGCCGAGTGGCACCGCGCCGCGTTCGGGCGACCCGACGGGGGCGAGAACGAGCTGCCCTGGGGCGATGGCGCCCCAGACCCGAGCCGCGGAAACTTCGGAGTCGCGCGCTTCGACCCGCTGCCCGTGGACTCCTTCCCGTCGGGCGCGAGCGCGTTCGGCGTGCAGGATCTCGTCGGAAACGGCTGGGAATGGACCGAGTCCGCTTTCCTGCCCTTCCCTGGATTTCGCCCCATGGCGTCCTATCCCGTCTATTCCACCGATTTCTTCGACGGCGACCACGCCGTCCTGAAGGGGGCCTCTCCGGTGACGGCGCTGCGTCTCGTGAGGCGCAGCTATCGCAACTGGTTTCGAACGCGGTATCCCTACGTCTTCGCGAAGTTCCGCACGGTCGGCCGGTGAGCTTCGCCTCGGACGTTCGCCGGGGTCTCGGCGAGAGGCCCCGCCGGCTGCCACCCCACTGGTTCTACGACGAGCTGGGGTCGCGCCTCTTCGACGCGATTTGTCTCCTGCCGTGGTACCGCATCACGCGCGTGGAGCGGCGCCTCCTCGTTCGGGCCGCGCGCGCGATGTCCCGCGACACGGCGCGATTCGCGCTCGTCGCCGAGTTGGGACCCGGAAACGGCGAGAAGCTCGCGCTGCTCCTCGCCGGCCTGGGCGGCTCTCCCCGCGTCCTGCTCGCGGACATCTCGCCGGAAGCCCTCTCCACGGCGACAGCGCGCCTCGCGAAGGCGGGCTTCGCGGACGTCGCCGCGCTCCGGGGTTCCTACGAGAAGGGCCTGGTGCGGATCGCGGGCGAGCGGCCGAGGCGCGGCGCCGCTCTCGTCCTCTTCCTCGGGTCCAACGTGGGGAATTTCGAGCCGGCGCGCGCGTCGCGATTTCTGAGGGACGTGCGGTCGGCCCTGCGGCCGGGGGATGGTTTCCTCCTCGGGGCCGACCTCGTGAAGCCGGAGAAGGACCTCCTCCTCGCCTACGACGACCCGCTCGGCGTGACGGCGGCGTTCAACCGCAACCTGCTCGCGCGCATGAACCGGGAGCTGGGAGCGAACTTCGACCTCTCGTCCTTCGCCCATCGCGCCGTGTGGAATGCGCGGGAAGGGCGCGTCGAAATGCACCTCGTGAGCCGACGTGCCCAGCGCGTGCGCATTCCCGGGGCGCGCCTTGACGTGCCCTTCCGGAAAGGGGAGTCGATCTTCACGGAGGCGTCCTACAAGTACGATTCCGGAGAGCTCCGCGCGCGCGTGGAGGCGGAGGGGTTCACCGCCAGGCGCCGCTTCGAAGACGGGCCCGCCGGTTACGCGCTCACGCTCTACGAGGCCGTCGAACGGTGAGCCGGAATCAGTGTTCGGGCGCGCGCGTCCCCGAATCAGCGCCGATACGCGGAGTCGTGATCGGGATGCAGGGAAACGAAGCGGAGAAGATCGCCTTCCCGGAAAGCGAGCGCGCGCACCTTCTGGCTCAGACGGAGCGAATAGACGCCGGCACCGTTGGGTGCCTCGAGATGTTTGATCGCCTCCCACTGGAAGCCCGTGTGCCGATAGATCGCACTCCAGTCCAGATCGCGCAGGCGGCGCAGGGATGCGACGACCTGCTTCAACTCCGCCGACTCGAGGCTGAAAAAAACGCCCTGGAACTCGGGACTGTTGAGATCGAGCCGGAGCCGCCTAGCGCCGGCGGCCACGCGAGCGGCTCACGACCCTGGAAGTTCGCGCCACCAGAGAGTCGACCGAGCACGGCCCGTTCTGGCGAAGCGCTGGGGGCCGGACGCGCAGGCCCCGGCCTTCGTGCGGCGGAGCGCTACTTCATCGCGCCCGAGGAGAGAGCTGACCCGCGACGTTCGAGAGCGCCGCGAGCGCGACGTCGATGCTCTGTGCCACCCGGGCTCCCTTGTCGTTGGCGCCCTGGACGACCGCGGTGTTCGCGACGAGCAACTGACCCGCGGGAGTGAGGTCGTTGCCGAGGACCTTCTGGACGTCGCCGAGGTTGTTCAGGAACGGGTCGAACGTCTCGTTCGCGACCGTCAGCGACTCGACCACTCTATCCAGGTTCGCCTTCACGTCCGAGCGACGGGCCTCGCCGACCTGCCGGAGCTCCGGGTCGCGCACCTGGCCCGCCTCCTTCTCCCACGCCACGAGGTAGCCGTTTCTCTTCGTCTTCATGCTCTTAAATCGCTTCTTCGTCTGCACGGCGTCGGCTCGCAGCCTGTCGACGTCCTTGCTGTACTTGCTGAAGGACGGCCGGAGCCGCTCCGGGCTGGCGTTCATCAGGTCGCCCAGGGATGTCAACGTCTGGTCGATCTGCGTGCGCACCTTGGTGAGGCCCGCGTGGGTCTCCTCCATCGTCTCCACCGCCTTCGCGGAGCGGGAAGGGCCGCTCGAGGCGCAGGCGATGAGCCCCAGAGCAAGGGTGCCCGACCCGAGGCCCAGCAATGCGGTCGAGATGGAATTGCGTTTCATGATGGCCTTGCCTTTCCTGTCGGCGGGCGAAGAAAAGGAACTCACGGGTGCCCGTCCGCGCACCGGCCGCAACGGCCGACCAGGTGCGCGGGTTTGACTTCAGCTTTAAGCTTCTCTCCTTCTTTCTCCTCAGATTCTCCTCAGACGATAAATCGACGCAACCCCTATAAGCGCCATGAGGGTCATCAGGCCCCACCCGGAAAGCGTGGGGATGTCTGTGAAGGCCCCCCTCCCGGCAATGACGAACAGGATGTCGCCGGGACACCCATTCTCGTCGGTCGCTAGTATGGTGACCGGGGGGGTGCCTAGATCGGTCGGCGTCCCCGCGAGCAGGCCACCCGACGAGAGCGTGAGGCCCGCCGGCAGGGTGCCGCTCACCACTGAGAAGGTATAGGAGCCGGTGCCGCCGCTCGCCGTGAGCTGCTGGCTGTAGGCCATCCCCACCTTTCCGATAGGCAGCGTCGGCGGAGCGATCGTAATGGTGGGACAGGGGGGGGAGGGGGGGACGCTACAGCCGCTGATCGTGTTGCCGCCACTGCCCGCCATCGTCACCGCACCGGTTGCACCGGTTCCCGCCAGTGCCCGGCCTGCCAAATTCGCACCAGAACCCAGCGTGATGCTTGCGTCCGCGATCACGATTCCCCTGAAGGTGGTGCCATTGAGCGTCGCGGATGTGCCGACCCGCCAGTAGATGTTGCACGGATTCGCGGTCCCAACCACATTCGAACCGACGTTCGCGGTCAGCGAGAACCCAATGTTGAATACAAAGATCCCCGTCCCAGTGGGATCGTTGAGCGTCAGGGTTGCTGAAGCCGGCAAATCGGGCGCGCCCGAAGTAAAAGAATAGACGCCTGGGCCGAGCGCTCCGACTGTCGCCAGATTGTCGGCCAACACAGTACCCGCCCCCTGGCCCTGGAGCGCAGTGTAGGCAGTGATGGCATCCGCGTGAGCCTGCTGGACGACTCCATCATTCGCGTAATGGACGATAAAGGGGGGCACCGTGCTCGATGGAGGAAAGTTAATGATGGTGGGGGTGGGGGACGAACCCACATCTCCGCTGACGAGAACGCCAGTGCCGGTCGCGCCCGTCACGCCCGAGTGACCGAGGGCCCCGAACTGTTTCGCTACGCCCAGCGGTGGGGCCACTGCCACTACGGCCAATGCTGGGGCCGAAACCAAAAGAAGTGCGACGAATCCCACACAGGCCAGGATCCCCGGTGACTTGATCTTCATTTATTCATCTCCTGATTTCGGCGGAGGAAGCGCCCACGCGCTTGTTTGAGGATCGAACATTCATTATTCGCCTCGATCCTGGGATTTGCAAGGCTCTCCACGATCGAGAAGCGGAAGAAATTGGATCGGGGTTTGCAGGCAGGAGTCTGAGGCGGTTGCATCATGTCCGGAGGCCCGCCGCAGGAATCTAATTAATTTAATTGGAGGTCCAGATGGACCGCGAGGGGACGCGCGAGGCCGGGCCCACGTCCGCCAACGCCTCGCTCGTCGAGGCCGTCCGGGGCGCGCCCGCCGCGCTCTACCAGTTCCGCCTCTCCCCCTCTGGCACGTACGTCATCCCGTTCGTCTCGCCGGACTTCGCGGCTCGCTACGACTTCGAGCAGGGGGAACCGGAGGAGACGGCCGCCCGCTTCTTCTCCCGAATGCATCCCGACGACCTGGATCCGGTGCGCGAGGCGATCGCCCGGTCCGCGAAATCCCTCGACACGTTCGAGGTGGACTTCCGATTCCGCGACGCCGCGGGCGCCGAGTTCTGGGTCGAGGCCCGGTCGAAACCTGAGCGGACGGCCGACGGCGGCGTCATCTGGAACGGGATCGCGACCGACATCACGGCGCGGAAGGCGGCCGAATTGGCTCTCCGGCAGAGCGAGAGGCAGTTCCGGGCCGTCCTCGACACGCTCCAGGACTCGTACTTCCGGACGGACCTCGAAGGCCGGTTCGTGATCCTGAGCCCATCGACCGCGAAGATGTACGGGTACTCCTTGGCCGACGAGCTCATCGGCGAGCCGACCCGCGTCCTTTACGGAGATCCCGAGGAACAGGACCGCGTGATGGCCGAGATCCGCGAGAAGGGCTTCGTCCGGGACCGCAGCGGACTGGGCCGGCGCAAGGACGGCAGCACGCTCTGGGTCTCGCTCAACGCGCAGCCGTGGTTCGACGAGCAGGGCCGCCCCGCGGGCATGGAAGGCGTCGCGCGCGACATCACGGCTCGAATGGACGCAGAGGCGGCGCTCCGCGAGAGCGAGGAACGGTTCCGCGCTATGTTCGACCTCGCACCGGTGGGCATCGCGCAGGCGGATCCCGCGACGGGGCGCTTGCTGGTCGTGAATCCGAAGCTGTGCCTCATCACGGGCTACCCGGCGGACGAACTGCTCACGATGTCCGCCTCCGAGATCACGCACCCCGAGGACCGGGAGCGGGACTGGGAGCTGTTCCAGAGCGTCGTGAAGGGCGAGGCGCCGGAGTACTGGATGGAGAAGCGCTTTGTCCGCAAGGACGGCTCGAGCGCGTGGGTGAACGTGAACATGGTCGTCCTCCGAGACGCCGCCGGGCGGCCGGCGCGGACCGTCGCAACGATCGAGGACATCACGGAGCGCAAGAGGGCCGAGACGAACGCAGTCAGACTCAATGCCGAGCTGGAAGAAGCGCTCGCGTGGCAGCGGCAGATTTTCGAGGGCTCGCGGGACGCCGTGTTCCTGAGCGACGAGCACGGGAGGTTCGTGGCCGTCAACCGCGCCGCGACGGCCGTCCGCTCGCGGGCGCTGAGGCGCGACCACCCGCCGCCGTATCGCATCGAGTCCATGAGCAGCCGGATGTCCACCCCGAGCTGCTCGAACAGCCCGTAGACGCCCTGCCACTGCGCCATCTGCTCCGCGGAGGTGCGACCGACGCGGGCGCGGACCTCGAGGGGCGAGTGAAGGGCCTCGTACGCAGGCGCGAGCAGCGCCCACAGGTACACCGCCTCGGGGTTCCCCTGCACCGAGGAGTGGCCACGCTCACCCTCGGTCCGGTTGGGGGCCATGAGGTGCCCCGGCACGCGGATGTCGGTGGGGATCGACCAGGAGCCTCGACTCTCGATCTTCTCGACGGCGAAGGCGTCCGCGAGGAGGGCGCGCTCGGGCGCGGTGAGCGACGGGATCTCGACGCGGTCGGCGTTCCACGACCCCGTCGCGATCGCCTGTCCCGCCAGGCGCTGCGCGAGCAGACGGCCCGTGAGGGCATCTAGCGCGGCGAACCGCTCCGCCTGTCTCTCGGCCGCCTCGAGGGCCAGGATGTCGGTCGGCAGGTCAGCGAGCGCGACGCGGGCTCCGAGCGTCTGGCGGGTGATGGGCTTGGGCTCTTTCGCCTTCACCGGCGCCTTGCCGACTTCCCTGGCGAGCCGGGCGGCGCGCTTCGCCACGAGAGCAGAACGCAAGGCCCACCGGCCGGTTCGCCCCTGATCGTGGTGCTGCCGCATGCCGCCATCCGCGAACCCGGGGCCTGGGTAC
>Ga0097691_1002232_pt1 | contig 13289 bp, 8 predicted proteins | sample NGESurdeep072012_8_FD_72858 | JGI IMG/M metagenome (GOLD analysis project Ga0097691, IMG submission 72858) | Arctic peat soil microbial communities from Barrow, Alaska - NGEE Surface sample 210-1 deep-072012 | ecosystem: Environmental > Terrestrial > Soil > Wetlands > Peat ...
CCGTAGACCTTCGCCTGCGCGATCAACCCGATCTCCGATGAGGAACCGGGACAGTGATCAACGCGATCAAATTCTCAATCGGAGAGATAGAAGCGTCAGACCAATATTTTGACCACACGGGATCGACTAGCAACTTGTTGGCGTTGAAACGATGACCTTCGGTGGGGTCATATGGACCATGGGCGCGCAAGCCATAGTGTTGGCCCGGACGGATATCAGCGACATGACCATGAAACACATCGCCGGTGCGCGCCGGCAGCCGCACGCGCTCGAACTCAACCGAACCCGTTTCGTCGAATAGACATAGGTCTATGGCCGTCGCATGCCGAGAACACCGCGATATTGGCGCCTTTGTCGTCAAGCGTGACGCCGAGCGGTGCGGGCGAACCTTCATTGACACGGCGAGCCATGAAATCTCCGCTACGTGCGGTGTGTTAGGTAATCACGCTTGGCTGATTGCGGCCCGTGAAACGCGGAATATCGGCGAGCGAGTGCGACAGGCCGATGAGTTCGGCGAGAGCGTCTTGTGTCTTGCCATGCTGGCGCGTGACGTCGCCCTCGAACCGCTCGATATAGACGCGCAACGTCGCGCCCGCAGTGCCTGTTCCGGAGAGTCGGTACACAATGCGCGACCCGTCCGTAAACAGGACGCGAATGCCTTGGCGCGCCGAATCTGAGCCGTCGACAGGATCGTGATAGGAAAAGTCGTCCGTTAGGCTGATTTCGAGTGAACCGAAGCGGCGACCCTTCAGCGAGGACAGACGATAGCGCAAACCCTCAATCAGCGCATTCGCGCCATCGGCGTCGACTTCCTCATAGTCATGGCGGGTATAATAGTTGCGTCCAAAGGCAGCCCAATGTTCGCGCACGATGTTAGCAACGCTTTCCTTCCGTGCAGCAACAATGTTGAGCCAGAATAACACCGCCCACAACCCGTCTTTTTCACGGACATGGTTCGATCCGGTTCCCGCGCTTTCCTCGCCGCATATGGTGACCAGCCCGGCATCGAGCAGGTTGCCGAAGAACTTCCACCCGGTCGGCGTCTCATAAAGCGGGATTCCGAGTTTCCCGGCGACATGATCGGCTGCGCCACTGGTCGGCATTGAACGAGCGATGCCGGCCAGCCCCTCTGCGTAACCGGGGGCAAGGCGGGCGTTGGCGGCAAGAATGGCCAGACTGTCAGAGGGCGTCACGAAACAACCGCGGCCGATGATGAGGTTGCGATCGCCGTCGCCATCAGACGCAGCGCAAAGATCCGGCGCGTTAACTCCCATGGCAAGATCGTAAAGATGTTTGGCGTGAACGAGGTTCGGATCGGGATGATGGCCGCCGAAGTCGGGCAGCGGTCTGCCGTTGATGACGGTACCAGGCGCGGCGCCCAACGCGGCTTCTAGAATCGCGGTTGCATAAGGACCGGTCACCGCGGACATGGCGTCGAAGCGCATGGCGAAGCCGCGCATGAATAGGTCGCGAATGCGATCAAAATCAAACAGCGTCTCCATCAACGCTTGATAGTTGGCGACCGAATCGACCACTTCGATCTGCATGCCGCCGAGCGTCGTCATGCCGATTCGGTCAAGGTCGATATCGGGCGCCTGGATCGTCTTGTAGTGATCGATGATACGGCTACGCGCAAAGATGGCTTCGGTGATTTTTTCAGGCGCTGGTCCGCCATTGCCAATGTTGTACTTTATGCCGAAATCACCCTGCGGTCCGCCGGGATTATGACTGGCAGACAGGATGATGCCGCCGAATGCGCTCGCCGATCTGACCAGCGCGGAAACGGCGGGTGTCGATAGGATGCCGCCGCGGCCCACGACAGCGCGTCCAAAACCATTGGCTGCCGCGATCCGCAGCGTGGTCTGGATCGTCTCGCGATTATAGAAGCGGCCGTCTCCACCGATGATGAGAGCCTTGCCCCGAAAATCCTCAAGGCTGTCAAAGATAGACTGGACGAAGTTCTCAACATAGTGGGGCGTTTGGAATACCGACACCTTTTTGCGCAATCCGGAAGTACCAGGGCGCTGATCCGCGAAAGGCGTCGTAGAAACGATTTTTGTAGCAACAGAATATGTTTCGATAGAGCCGGCAGGATTGCTCATGAACTTGTCACGGCCTCGGAGAAAGGAGCTTGGCAACTTGACCGTAGAGATCGGCATAGTGGCGCGCGGGATTGCGCCACGATACATCGACGCTCATGCCATTCTTCTGCATCCTTCGCCAGACCGGCTTGTTGTGGAACAGGGCTTCGGCGCGGCGAATGGCGACGGCGAGATTTTCGCTCGTGACTGGCCCGAACTGGATTCCAGTCGCGACATCGCCGGCGATGGCCATCTCGTTGGCGTCAATGACGGTGTCGGCAAGCCCGCCGACGCGGGACACGACGGGAATCGCGCCATAATGCAAGGCACACAGCTGCGTCAGCCCGCACGGCTCGAATCGCGATGGTACCAGGAGTGCATCCGCCCCAGCCTGAATGAGATGGGCCAGATTCTCGTCATAGCCGATCAGGACGCCGATTTGACCCGGATGGGATTTTGCGGCGGTCCTGTAGCGTGCCTGGAGGTCCGCATCGCCAGTGCCCAGCAATGTTATCTGTATGCCCTCGCCTAATATGAGCGGCAGATTCTCCAGCAGCAGATCAAGCCCCTTCTGCCAGGACATGCGACTGATGAGTCCGAGCAAGAATGCATCCGGCGCGAGGCGAAGGCCGAGGCGCCGTTGTAATGCTGCCTTATTAGCCGCCCGTTTTGCCAGCGTGTTTACGCTGAAAGGTGAGGCGATGTTCGGATCCGTCGCGGGATTCCACACAGAAATATCAATGCCATTGAGGATGCCGCTCAGCACATCTGACCGCGCGCGCAGCAACCCATCGAGTCCCATGCCGGCTTCGGGGCCTTGAATTTCGACCGCATAGGTCGGCGAAACTGTGGTGATGCGATCGGCGAGTTGCAGCCCAGCTTTCAGAAATCCGATCGCGCCATAGTATTCAATCCCGTCAAGGGCGAAGGACTCAGGCGGCAAACCGATATCACTCAGCATCTCCCGCGGGAATTGCCCCTGATAGGCGAGATTGTGAACAGTGATGATCGTGCCTGGCCGCGGCCGGTCATTGTAGTGCATGAAGGCCGGCGTCAATCCGGTCTGCCAGTCGTGCGCGTGCACCACCTGCGGGATGAATGCCGGGATGGCGCCTTGGCCGATTTCGGCGGCGATTCGCGCGAGTGCCGCGAAACGTATGGCGTTGTCGGGCCAGTCACTGCCGTCAGGCGCGGTATAGGGGTTTCCGGGGCGTGCGAAAAGATGTGGTGCGTCGAGCACGAACAGATCGAGTTTGGCCCCGGAACCACCAAGCACGCGCGCGGGTCCTCCATAAAACTCTTGGATATGAAGCAATTCCTCCGCCATTCCCAGCGCCTTCAGCACATCCGGATATCCCGGCACCAGGGTGCGCATTTCGATCTCTTCCGCCTTCAAGGCCGTCGGCAGCGCGCCAATCACATCGGCGAGGCCGCCTGTCTTGATCAGGGGGAAGACCTCTGAAGCGACTGAAAGCACGCGAATGCGCTTCATGCGGACAACTTGTCGATCATCGGTTGGGTAATCAGGCAGATACCTTGCTCGGTGAGGCGGAATCGCTTGGCATCGAGTTCGGGGTCCTCGCCCACTATCAGCCCTTCCGGAATGCGCACGCCTCGGTCGATGATGACATTCTTCAATCGCGTTCGGCGAGCTGCATCGACATAGGGCAAGATCACTGCATTTTCGATCGTGGCATAAGAATGAACATGCACGCCGGTGAACAGCAAGGAACGCCGTAGTGCCGCGCCCGAAATGATGCAGCCGCCGGAGATGAGTGAGGTCACCGCCTCGCCGCGCCGGCCATCGACATCGTGAACGAATTTCGCGGGTGGCGTGATTTCAGCGTGGGTCCAGATCGGCCACGAGCTGTCGTAAAGGTCAAGCTCAGGCACGACATCGGTGAGATCGATATTGGCCGCCCAATAGGCATCCAGCGTTCCCACGTCCCGCCAGTAGCTGCGCGTCTCGGAGTGTGAACGGACGCAAGAACGGTTGAAATGATGCGCCACGGCGCGCCCGTGCTTCACGATATATGGGATGATGTCCTTGCCGAAGTCATGGCTTGAATTCGGATCTTCTGCGTCGCGCCGAAGTTCTTCGAACAGGAATTTCGAATCGAATACATAGATGCCCATGCTGGCGAGCGACATGTCGGGTTTGCCCGGCATGGCAGGGGGATCGGCTGGTTTCTCGAGGAACGATTCGATGACATTGTTGTCATCGGCCTGCATGACGCCGAAGCCGCTTGCTTCGCTGCGTGGCACTTCAAGGCAGCCGACCGTAACGTTCGCGCCATGGTCGACGTGCTGATTCAACATGAGCTCGTAGTCCATCTTGTAGACGTGATCGCCGGCGAGCAGCACGATGTACTTGGCATTGTGGCTCTCGAGGATGTCGATGTTCTGATAAACGGCATCCGCTGTACCGAGATACCACTTCTCCTCGGAAATGCGCTGGCTTGCAGGCAGAATGTCGAAACTCTCGTTACGTTCCGGGCGAAAGAAGTTCCAGCCCATTTGCAGGTGCCGGATTAGGCTATGCGCCTTGTATTGAGTGGCGACCGCGATCCGGCGGATGCCCGAATTCACGGCATTGGAGAGGGCAAAATCGATAATGCGCGACTTGCCGCCAAAATAGACGGCCGGCTTGGCGCGCCGGCTGGTTAATTCCATGAGCCGGCTGCCTCGTCCGCCGGCAAGGACGAAGGCAAGGGTGTGACGCGCGAGCGGTTCGTTTACGGTTGGCCGCATGGGATCCTCCTCGGCAAACCTCAATCAATAGTTTTGTAGCGCGGTTCACACACGACTGCTTCGATCTGGATCAAATTCCAAAAACACCGTTGCGAGAGGGGGCAACAGGATTTCGGCGGACGCCGGCAGGCCATGGGCGGGCTCGTTCCTTGCCGTAATGGCCCCGAGGTTGCCGAGCCCGCTGCCGCCGTAAATCGATGCATCTGAATTCAGGATTTCGCGCCAGCGCCCGGCTGAGGGCAGTCCGATGCGATAGCCTTGGCGTGGAACGGGCGTGAAATTGGTGATCGCCGCGACCGGCCGATCGCCGGGGCCGCCGTAACGCAGCCAGGCGATGACGGATTGCGCGGCGTCATCGACCACAATCCAGCGGAAGCCACCGGCCTCGCCATCGCGGCTATGGAGCGCTGGCACGGCCCGGTACAACCGGTTCAAATCGCGGATGAGAGCCTGCAGCCCGCGGTGCGGTGAATGGTCGAGCAGGTGCCAGTCGAGGCCCTGGTCGAAATTCCATTCGCTGGTTTGGCCAAACTCTTGGCCCATGAACAGCAGCTTCTTGCCCGGATGCGCCCACATGAAGCTGTAGTACGCCCGCGCATTGGCGAATCTCTGCCATTCGTCGCCGGGCATTTTTCCGATGATCGAGCCTTTGCCGTGCACCACCTCGTCATGCGACAGCGGTAGAATGAAATTCTCGGTGAACGCGTAAAGCAGTCCGAACGTCAGTTTGTCATGGTGCCAGCGGCGATGAACCGGGTCTCGCGCCATGTAATCCAGCGTGTCGTTCATCCAGCCCATATTCCACTTGAATCCGAATCCCAGACCGCCGCTGTTGGTCGGATGCGATACGCCGCGCCAAGCGGTCGACTCCTCAGCGATCATGATGGCGCCGGGATAGGATGCATAAACCAGTTCATTGACACGCTGCAGAAACCTCACGGCGTCGCGGTTATCGTTGCTGCCGTCGGGGTTGGGCGCCCATTCTCCGGTCTTGCGTGAATAGTCGAGATAGAGCATCGAGGCCACGGCGTCGACGCGCAGACCGTCGACATGGAACCGGTCGAACCAATAGAGCGCGTTGGCCGCGAGCACATTGGCAACTTCGCGCCGGCCAAAATCGTAGATTGCGGTGTTCCAGTCCGGATGGTAGCCGCGGCGCGGATCGGCGTGTTCATAGAGCGCGGTACCATCGAAACGCGCGAGGCCATGAACATCCGTCGGGAAATGCGCCGGAACCCAATCAATGATAACGCCGAGGCCAGCCTGGTGAGCACGATCGACGAAGCGCGCGAAACCCGCAGGATCTCCGAACCGCCGCGTTGGCGCGAACAGTCCGATCGGCTGATAGCCCCACGACGCATCGAGCGGATGTTCGTTAATGGGCATCAGTTCGATATGGGTGAAGCCGAGATCGGCGACATAAGGGATGAGCGTGTCGGCGAGTTCCTCATAACTGAGGAAACGATTGCCCGCGCCACGTCGCCATGATCCGAGATGCACTTCATAGATGGCAATCGGCGCGCGGTGCGCGGCGGACGCGGCCCGCGCAGTCATGTGGTCACTATCGTGCCATTCGAAATTGTCGGTGCGCGCGATCACAGAGGCCGTCGAGGGGCGCAATTCGGCCCAGAAACCGAACGGATCGGCCTTGAGCGGCAGCAATGCGCCGTCGGCGCCGATGATTTCATATTTGTAATTGATGCCCTCGCCGACGCCCGGGGCGAATATCTCCCAGATTCCGCTGTCGACGCGCTTCCGCATCTGATGGCGGCGGCCATCCCAATGATTGAAATCGCCGACCACGGACACGCGCCGCGCATTCGGTGCCCATACCGCGAATAGCGTGCCCTCGACGTCTTCATGTATCATCAGATGCGCACCGAGCCGATTATAGAGACGCTGGTGTGTGCCCTCGACCAAGAGGTAGTCATCCATAGGACCCAGTACCGGCCCGTGCGCGTAGGGGTCATGGAATATCCATGAACCGCCGCTATTTTCCGCGTGCAGGCGATAGCTGAACCGCTCGGTCGGGATCTTCACTAGGCCTTCGAAAAAATCACCGCGGTCGCGGCGCTCAAGGTCGATGATGATCTTGTCATCGCGATCGAGCGCGGCCACCCGCTCCGCATCCGGCACCAGCGCACGAATGACAAAGCCGGCGTCAACGCGGTGAAGACCCAGAATGGCAAACGGATCAGTGTGGCGCGCGCCGATAATGGCGGCGACATCGGCTTCCTTCGCGTGCCATAAGGCGTCGTTCATCGCTCGCTCACCGGGCCTGGTGGGACAGCCACGTTCCAAATCTCTTCGGCATATTCGCGAATCGCGCGATCGGATGAGAACCAGCCGACGCGTGCCGTATTTAGAATGCTCGAACACCACCACGATTTGTGGTCGCGCCAGCGCGTCTCGATTGTGCGTTGCGCCGTGTAATAGGCGTCGAAGTCGGCCGACACCATGAAGTGATCGTGATGGGTGAGGGCATCGACAAGACCGACATAACGATTGCGGTCGTCCGGTGAAAACACGCCCATCGCGATTGAATCGAGCACTTCGCGCAGCACGGGCGCCGCCGCGATTATCTCGCGCGCGTCGATGCCTTTGGCGCGGCGCGCCTGAACCTCCGGAGCAGTGAGCCCGAAAATGACTATATTGTCGGCGCCGACGCGGTCGCGGATTTCGACATTGGCGCCGTCGAGCGTGCCGATGGTCAACGCACCATTCAGCGCTAACTTCATATTGCCGGTGCCGGATGCTTCCATGCCGGCCGTCGAGATCTGCTCGGACAAATCTGCCGCAGGAATGATCGATTCGGCGAGGCTCACATTGTAGTTCGGCAGGAACACCACCTTGAGCACGCCACGAACCGCCAGGTCGTCATTGACCACGCGCGCAACGTCATGGATGAGCTTGATGATCAGCTTGGCCTGATAATAGTTTGCCGCGGCCTTGCCGGAGAAGATTTTTACGCGCGGAACGAAGTCCCGCGTGGGTTGCGCGCGAATGTCGTTATAAAGCGCTATCGTCTCGAGGATATTGAGAAGCTGGCGCTTATACTCGTGGAATCGTTTGATCTGGACGTCGAACAAGGCGTGCGGATCAACCTTGATGAGCAATCGGTCGGCAATGAGCTTGGCCAGCATTTCCTTGTTGGCGAGGCGGACCGCCGCGAAACGTTTCTGGAATTCGGCGTCGCCGGCGATGTTCGCGAGTTCGAGCAATAGATCGGTGTTGTCGTATAGGCGTGAGCCAATGGTGTCGGCAATGAGCTTGGTCAAGCTTGGGTTCGCGTCGAACAGCCAGCGCCGAAAGGTAATACCGTTGGTCTTGTTGACGATGCGGTCTGGATAGAGTTCGTACATGGTGCGGAACACGGTTTGCTTGAGCAGGTCCGTGTGAAGTTGCGACACACCGTTGACCTTGTGCGATCCGTAAAAAGCCAGGTGTCCCATGCGGACCTGCCGGCCATTGTGCTCGTCGATGAGCGACACCGACGACAGAAAGCTCTGATCGTCGTGGCCGCTGGTTCGTAGTCCGTCGAGATGCAGCGCGTTGATTAGATAGATAATTTGCATGTGGCGCGGCAGTAGCCGCTCCATCATTGGCACCGGCCATCTTTCGAGCGCTTCCTGCAGCAGCGTGTGATTGGTGTAGGAGAAAGTCGCCTGTGTGATTTTCCACGCCTGATCCCATTCGAGGCCGTAGACATCGAGCAGGAGGCGCATGAGCTCGGCGATGCCGATGGCGGGATGCGTATCATTGAGCTGAATCGCAACCTTGTCGGCGAGGCGAGTGATATCGCCGTCCTGTTTGAGATGGCGGCGAATGAGGTCCTGCAACGAGGCTGAAGCGAAGAAGTACTCCTGCCGCAGGCGCAGTTCCTCGCCCGCGGGCGTGATGTCGCTTGGATAGAGGACCTTCGAAATCGCCTCGGCACTGACTTGGTCGGTGTAGGCGCCCATGTAGTCGCCCCGGTTGAAGGCATCGAGACGCACCGGATTGGCCGCGCGCGCTGACCACAGCCGCAGCGTGTTGACGTGCGCGCCACGCCAGCCGACGATGGGCACGTCATAGGCAACCGCTTCAACGGTTTCCGAGGGCTTCCAGCTATGAGCCACCGCCCCGTTGGGGCGATGAATTACCTCGACCGATCCCCCGAAACCGATGGCATAGTTGACCTCGGGGCGCGGGAATTCCCACGGATTGCCGAACTCCAACCAGGTCTCCGGATACTCATGCTGCCAGCCGTCCTTGATGGTCTGCATGAACAGTCCGTGATCGTAGCGGATGCCGTAGCCGTGGGCGGCGATCGAAAGTGTTGCCATGCTCTCCATGAAACAGGCGGCGAGCCGTCCGAGGCCGCCATTGCCGAGGGCTGCGTCTGGTTCGATCTCACGGAGCCTGTCGAGATCGATATCGAGACTGGCGAGCGCGGTGCGCATCGCCTCGGTGAGGCCAAGATTCGTCAGTGAATTGATGAGTAAACGGCCGATCAGAAATTCGAGCGAGAGGTAGTACACGCGGCGGCGGTTCTGCGCGTAGCTTGTCCTGGTCGAGATCATCCAGCGCTCGACGATACGATCGCGGACCGCGAGCGCGGTGGCGATGAACCAGTCGCGCTCGCTCGCGGCGTTGCGATCCTTGCCGATGGTATAGGTCAGGTGGCGGAGCACGGCTTCGCGAAGTGCGGCGGCCTCCGACTCGTTTGTATTCGGTGCGGTGCCGCTCGGATCGCGTACTTCGGTCAGGTTTGCTTCCACGGACTATTCCACTGTCAATCGCGGCCGCCGTCTTGAAACGGCGATCCCCTTGTCTTTGTAACGTCTTATGAGCTTATCGCGCGGCTCGTCCAGTGCAATTTACGAGCATCGGGCCGTTTTCGGCTGCGACCTTCTTGATCGGTCCATAAATGCCGTGATCGTCGAGTTTCATGCTGATGCTATGTAACTGGGAGATCAAATTAAGACGCTTCGGCCGCGATTCATTGCGCTAGGTCAACGCGTTAAAAAGCGGGCAGGCGAGGAATTCCCAATCAATCACGAGCAGCCAGGGCATCTCACGGCCGTCATCGTGAATGCTTCAAACGCCACCGTACCAGGATATGCGTCACGACTTGCGCCACGAGCAGCGGCGCCAGGCTCATGCTGAAAATGATAGCCCACATTGCGGGGGTCGGGGGCGCCAGATGGAGCACGTGCGCCAGCGGCGCCACATAGGGCGGTATTGCCAGTAGGGCCGTGCACAGTGCCAGCGAGGCCCATAGCCACGGGTTGCGGGTGATCTCGTTTCTCAGAATGCCCGAACGCGGATGGCGCATGTTGAAGACGTGCCAGAGCTGCGCAAAGGCGAGGGTCAGGAAGGTGACGGTCACGACCGACCGGCTGTCCAGCTGCAGCCCCAGCCGGGCCAGCGCCAGCGCAGCGAAGGTTGCCGCACTCAGCGCCAAGCTCTGCAGCACGATTGTGATCCACTGCATGCGGCCGAGGATTGGTTCTTTCGGATCGCGTGGCGGGCGTTTGAGCACGTCACGCTCGCCTTCGCCCATGGCGAGGGCAAAGGCTGGAAACACGTCGGTGACGAGATTGAGATACAAAATCTGCAGCGGCAGGATCGGCAGCGGCAGCGCCGAGAGTATCGCCAGCCCGACGACCAGCACCTCGCTCAAATTGCAGGACAGCAGATAGGCGACGAAGCGCCGAATATTGCCGAAAATGATCCGCCCCTCGCGGATCGCCTTCACGATGGTCGGGAATGCGTCGTCTAGCAGAATCATGGCGGCGGCTTCGCGCGCCACGTCGGTGCCGCGCTTGCCCATGGCGACACCGATGTCCGCCTGCCGGAGCGCCGGCGCGTCGTTGACGCCGTCGCCGGTCATGGCGACGATTTCGCCAGCGCCCTGGTAGGCGCGCACGAGTTCGAGTTTCTCGGCGGGGCTCACCCGCGCGAAGATGCCGACGTTGAACAGCTCCCCATTCTTGCCGTTGGTAAGCCTCCCAAGGTGCCGGCCTTCGACGACGGTGGCGGCGGTGTGCCCCAGTCCGACGGCGCGGCCGATGCTGCGCGCGGTTACGGCATGATCGCCGGTTACCATGACCACGCGGATGCCGGCCTCCTGGCAGGCTTGAATGGCGTGCGGCACATCGGCGCGGGCAGGGTCTTCCAAGGCGATCAGGCCGAGGAAGGTCAGATCCTCATATGGCGCGGCGTCGGCAAGCGTACTGGGCTTCGTGGCGCAGGCGAGGACGCGCAGTCCGTGATAGCCGAGATTATCGACACGCTCGTGCCATTTGGCGCGGGCCTCATCGTCCATCGCGGCTTCGCGGTCGTAGGAGACGACTCGTGTGGCCGCGGCGAGCACGGCTTCCGGCGCGCCCTTGACCGCGAACAGGAAGCGGTCGCCATTCCCGTGGACGGTCGCCATCATTTTGCTGGCTGTATCGAAGGCGTGCTTTTGCACGATCGGGCTCGTGTGCAAGAGTGCCTGGCGCTCAAGGCCGGCCAGACGGCCAGCGCGCAACAGCGCGAGTTCCATCGGATCGCCGCTGCTCTCTTCCGCCGTGCCGCCGAGTGTGGCGTCATTGCAGAGGACGGCGATTTGCAGCAGACGTGCAAGCTGCGGGTCATCGCTGAATGCAGCCGGTTCGGCGAGCGTGCCAGTCGGCGCGGCCCCACCGTCCACTTCGATTTCGCCGGACGGGACCCAGAAGCGGCGCACCGTCATGCGATTTTCTGTCAGGGTGCCGGTCTTGTCGGTGAGAATGACGGTGGTGGCGCCCAGCGTTTCGACCGCAGACAGGCGTTCGATCAGCGCATTCTGCCGCGCCATGCGCCACATGCCGCGGGCGAGCGCCAGCGTCGCGACGATCGGCAGGCCTTCCGGGATTGCGGCCACGGCCAATGCGATCGCCGCCTCGACGATAAGATAGGCATTCTCGCCCGTGGTTATGCCGATCGCGGCAATCAGTGCGGTTAGGATGATGGTGGCCCAGACCAGTTGGCCGGACAGCCGCGCAAGTTTTTTCTCTAGCGGCGAGCTTCCCGGTTCGGCTTCCTCAACAAGCTGAGACACCCGACCGATCTCGGTTTGCAGCCCGGTCGCTGCCACCACGCCGATGCCGCTGCCGCGGGTGATGGCCGTGCCCTTGAACAGCATCGATCTGCGCTCGGCCAAGCGTGCATCGACGGCCACGGGCTGGGTGTTCTTGTCGACCGCGACTGATTCCCCCGTCAGCGTCGATTCGTCGGCGGTGAGGTTTGAGCCTTCGACCAGCCGCAGGTCCGCTGAGATCGAGTCGCCGGCCTCCACCAATACGATATCGCCGGGCACCATTTCGTCGGCCGGGATGAGGCGGGTATGGCCGTCGCGGCGGACACGGGCCGAACGGCTGCCGAGGCCACGCAACGCCTCGATCGAGCGCGCGGCCTTCAACTCGGTGAGGAAACCGATCAGCGCGTTGACGGCGAGAACGGCCGCGATCGCGCTGCCTTCTTCCAGTTCCCCGAAGTAGAAGGCGAGCGCCGCCGCGGCGGCCAGCAGATAGACCACCGGGCTTTGGAACTGGTGAGCCAGCACGACGAGCGCGCTGATCCTGCGCCGGGACACGATAGCGTTCGGCCCATAGGCCTGAGCGCGGCGCCTGACCTCCTCGTCGCTGAGGCCGTTACCGACAGAGACGTCCAACAACGCGAGCGCCTCGTTCGGCGGCAGCGTGTAGGGGGCCTCAGGCAAGGCTTCGAATGTCTTCGCCAGATTCATCTCCACGTTATCTTCTTGGGCTACGTGGCACGATGATCGGGTCTGATCCAAACTTCCGACATTCATACGCAAATAGGTTGTTGAGGCAGTTTCAACGTAGCCCAAAATGGCGCAACCTTAGGGCAGGGCTTGACTGACCGGCATAGCCACCGCTTCGGAGACGTCGCAAAGCGGTGTCATATTTGCTGACCCACGCGCGGAAGCCTTTGATGTGGATCATGAATCGTCTGAACTATGCGATAATTGTCTCATTAGACGGTCAGTTCCCGAACGCTTCCGTGAGAGATAGGCCTGACCTGGCTTTTTTAGACCAAGCGTTGTGAGAGAATGAGCTTGGAAAGGAGATGGTCATGCCGAAGAAGAGGTTCAGCGCGGAGCAGATTGTGACGTTGCTTCGTCAGATTGAAGTGTCGATAGCGCAGCGCAAACCTACGCCGGTGGCTTGCCGGGATGCGGGGATATCGCAGCAGAACTACGCGATGAGTTGCTGAACGGAGAAATCTTCTACAGCCTGAAAGATGCAAAGATTGTCGTCGAGCAATGGCGGAAGCACTACAATCCTGCATCACAACACCCAATTGGCTATGTAATTGGAGGAAAGAGGTTTTGTTGATCGTGTACCGCCCCCGGTTCTTTGGACACAAGTTTGAGTTAAGCGGCTTGCTTCATGCTGGCTTGCTCCCAGACGGTGCGGGTTTGGC
>Ga0097691_1002233_pt1 | contig 13283 bp, 11 predicted proteins | sample NGESurdeep072012_8_FD_72858 | JGI IMG/M metagenome (GOLD analysis project Ga0097691, IMG submission 72858) | Arctic peat soil microbial communities from Barrow, Alaska - NGEE Surface sample 210-1 deep-072012 | ecosystem: Environmental > Terrestrial > Soil > Wetlands > Peat ...
CGGGCTGTCAGTCCGAGCCCGTCGAGGATCTCCGGGCGCATCGCCGCCCACCCCGGCCCGTCGAGTAGCTGGGCGCGCGGGTCGCCCCAGCGGTGCGACGCGTGGCGAACACATCCCGGACCCGCAGCGCCTTGAGCCAACTGTTCGAGCACGCACAGCACGTAGGCGTCGCGGGTCCACCGCCCCCGCCTGTAGGTCCGGGTTGGTGTGCACCGCGCGGTGCCACATCGCCGGTACCAGGCGGGCGTCGATCTCGGCGGGTCGCAGTGGCTTGAGCTTCATCTTCCGCGCCGCGAGCTCGGGCAGCGTCTTCACCGCCGCCAGCACCGCGGCGCCGCCGGACGCAGCGCTCAGCGAGACTGACTCGGCCAACAGGCCCAGGAACGGGCGCACCGTGCGGTAGCGCTCGGCCAGCACCACCCGCATCGCCGCCTCCGCCGACCCGTCATCGTCGGGCACCAGCTCCTCGACCGTGGCCAGCGCGCCGGCGATCTGCGCGCGCGGGGCGACCCGCTCGATCGCCGCCCACACCGCCGCCACATCCACCGCGGCGCCGGTCGCGGCGGCGTCCAACGCCGTGAACAGTTCCCGGTTGACCACGGCCAGGGTGCGGGAGGCGCGTTCCAGGCGCGGGAGCGACGCCAGCCGTTCCGCGGCCGACGCCCGCCGCGCCGGGTTGATCAGCTTGGTGGCCATCAGCAGCGCGAACAAGTCCAGCGCATCATCGATCGCGACGGCATCGAGGTGCCGGGTTATGGCCAGCAGCGTCGCGGTGCGCCGCGGCTCGGCCAGCGCGGCCAGGATCGGGGCCTTGCTGGCCAACCCGAAACGGGCCAGCGCCGCGACCCGGTTGGGCGGCACCCCGGAGCAGTCCACTGCCCGCACCCTCAGCCCCGCGAGGTCCGCCGCCCGGTCCAGGGCCCTGACCAGGCCCGGACCCGACACCCGGGTGGGTGGACGGCGCCAGGACTCCATCTCGGAGAACCGCACCCCCGCAGGCACCCGTAGCGACGCGAGCAACCTGCCCGGCAGCGCCGGATCCGTCTGGGCGGCGGCCTCCCGGACTTTGGAGACCAGCCGGATGAGCACTGTGATCCCCGGCAACAACACCCGGGCCCGGCCCGGCGCAACCAGCCCACACCGTGGGTGAACAACGCGCCTGGTCCCTCGGCGTGGGTCCACGCCCGGCCGTCGAGGAACTGGCGGAACTCCTCGCTCACCTCGGCGTCGTCGGCGGGCAACCCGCTGAGCGACCGGGAGGCGTTCACCGATGCCGCTCGGGACTGGCGCCGCGAGCTGCTCATCGCCCGGGCGGCGCCGGCGACGGTGAACCTCTCGCTGGCCGCGCTGGGCGCCCCGAGCGCTGGGCGAGGACGAGGTGCGCCGGTTGCTGCGCACCGCGCGGCATGCCGGGTCGGTCCGGGACCGGGCGCTGCTGGCCCTGCTGTGCGGGACCGGGCTGCGGCTGGCCGAGGCGGCGGCGCTCGACGTCGCCGACGTGCCCACCACCGAAGCACCGGCGCGGTGCACGTTCGCGCCGGCAAGGGGGAGCGGCCGCGCACCGTGCCGCTGCCGGTCGACGCCCGCACCCAGCTGCGGCGGTGGCTCAGTGAGCGGGAGCAGCACCCGGCCGGCCGCCCCGGCGAGCCGGCGCTGTGGTTGGGGCGGCGTGGCCGGCTCTCGCCCCGACAGCTCCAGCGCGTCGTCACGCCCTGGGCGCCGGCGCCGGGCTGGAGGTCAGCCCACACACCCTGCGGCACACCGCGGCCACCCGCTGGCTGCGCGCCGGGGTCGACGTCGTCGTGGTGGCGGGGTTGCTCGGTCACTCGTCTTTAGACACCACTCGGACGTACACCAACCCTCGGGAATTGCATCTGACGGGCGAGAAACCGCAGGTCGCCTGCTAACAACGGCCCCGGGATAGGTCCGCCCAACCCAGCACACCTGCCGTCCGACCTGCGCTGCTTGCGCTGTGTTCCCGCTGGATGCATGATCCTTGCGTCACACGGTCGCCAGCTTCCCCCTGTCGATGGTTCCGGCGATGCCGGCTGGAGGGGTGCATGGGGCGGGGCGATCTGGCTGGTGCCGCGCACCTGGAGTTGGTTCCCGGAGTGGTGCAGCTGCGTCCGGAGGACGCCATGGTCGAGGCGATGCTGTCCGGCTGGCGGGCCCAGCAGGCGGCGCGCGGGCTGGCCGAGGACACGATGGCGCCGCGGGAGCGGTTGGTGCGCCGGTTCTTGGCGCTCACCAACGAGTACCCCTGGAGCTGGGGGCCGGCTCATGTGGAGGAGTGGACGCAGTCGCTGACCGGCGAGCAGCAGCTGGCGCCGTCGACGATCCGCGGCTACCAGACCGACCTGCGGCTGTTCAGCGAATATCTGTGCGACGCCCGTTACGGCTGGGCGGCCGCCTGCGAGCAGTCCTTCGGCACGCATCCGACGCCGATCTGCCACGAGTGGAACACGATCGCGCACCTCAACGACTACGAGGGCAGCCCGGAGGCTCGTCCGCTCAGTCGGGCGGAGCTGCAGCGGTTTCTGGACTACGCCGACGAGCAGGTAGACCGCGCGGTCGCGGCCAAGCGCAAAGGCGCGCTGGCGGCCTACCGGGACGCCACCGTGTTCAAAGTCATCTACGCCTGGGGGCTGCGACGGACCGAGACGGCCAAGCTCGATCTGACCGACTGGGGCCGTAATCCGGCGGCGCCGGAGTTCGGCCGGTACGGGATGCTGCACGTCCGCTATGGCAAGGCGGTGCGTTGGCAGCCGCCGCGGCGGCGCAACGTCGCGGCGGTGATGGGCTGGGCGGTGGAGGCCGTCGCGGACTACGTGGAGAACATCCGCCCGCGCTTCGGCGGCGCCGATCACCCGGCGATGTGGGTGACCGAGCGGGGTGGCCGGATCCAACCGGCGGAGATCAACGCCCGGTTCGTCGCCTACCGGGACGCACTCGGGTTGCCGACCGCCCTGACGCCACACTCGCTGCGGCACTTTGTCCCTGCTTTGTGATCGTGTTGCGGTAGTCAGGGAACTGCTGGTGGGAGACGGGTTTGGGTGTTGCCCCGGCCCGTGTTGTGTTTCTACGGTCAGCGCTCATGTTCTTGACCTTCTTCTCGTCCCGGGGCTGGGAGTCCTGGGATGTCGAGCATCGACCGCTGATCCCTGAGCGGATGCCGGTGCTGATCGATGACGATCTTCTCTTCGAGGACGGCCCGGGAGCTCCCCGAGCGTCGGTGGCGGTGAATCGATGGCTTCGAGAGCTGCCTGCCAGCGGAGCACCGTCGCCGAAGTCGTGGGAGTACTACGCCCGGGCGGTGAAGGAGTGGATGGAGTTCCTGGCGGTTCATGGGGTTGGCCTGTTCGACTCGCGTGAGCAGTTGAAGCAGGCGCTCGGGAAGTACGCCGCGCATCGGGCCGCTGGGCCAGTGGCGGCACGGCTGGTGGCGACCACGTGGGGCCAGCACATGAGCATCGTGTCGCTGTTCTATCGGTGGGCGATCGAGCAGGGTCACGCCGAGGCCGAACCGTTCACCTATCGGACTGCCCGAGCGCTGTTCAACGGCACAGGCCGGCAGGTGCGGGTGAACCTGGCGGTGCGCCGCACGCCGAAACCACACGTGACGATCAAGTATCTGGACAGCGACTTCGCCGAGTTGTTCTTGAATGCGTTGCGAGGCCTGGCTCCTGACGGTGGAGTCGACGCCGGCTATCGGGGCAGGGAACTGGCACGCAACAGCGCGGTCGGTGGACTGGCGCTGGCCACCGGCCTGCGGCTGCAGGAGTTCAGCTACCTGCTGGTCTATGAGGTCCCCGTCCTGCCGGCCAGACGCACCGACGCGCCGATCCCGTTCCCGGTGCCCGCGGGGGTGACCAAGGGGGGCAAGTTCCGCACAACCTGGATCAGCTACGACGCTGTGGCCGCGGTCGCTCAGTACGTCGAGTTGGACCGCGCCGCGACCGTGGACGGCTCACCGTGGCGACCGCCCGGACGGTGGGGCGAGCCGTTGAGGGTCACCGAACCGGACGGGCGGGGAGGACGGATCAACGGGATCCGTCGGGCGTGGGACTGTCTGACCCCGGACGAGCGACGACGCCTGGTCGCTCCCGGCGGCGGGTCGTGCCTGCTCGCGGTCCGGGGTGACGGTGGCCCGTTCACCGCCTGGCCGACGGTGTTCGAGCGTGTTTCGACGCGGATCCGTGCCAGGTGGGAGCCTCGGTTCCCGAACGTTCATCCGCATCGGCTCCGTCACACGTTCTCGATCCGAACCCTCGAACAGCTGGTCAGCGGCCACTACGCACAGGCTGCCCGTCTGGTTGCCGACACCGGTCCGGACGCGGCGCTGGCGTTCTACCTGGCCAAGGCCGACCCGCTGATGGTGCTGCGTGATCTTCTCGGTCATTCCTGCGTGCTGACCACAGAGAAGTACCTGCGGCGGCTGGACACCACGCGCATCTACCGGGAGGCCTACGAGCGGGCCGGGGCCGTCGGCGGCCTACTGGAGGACGACACCGCCGAACGGGAAGCGGGCGCGGAGTTCGACGACGACCCGCAGGAGAGCAGCTGATGCCCGCGACGGTTCAGGAGAACCCGTTGGGCATCTCCTGCGTGTTCAGCGACGGCCGCCGGGACGAGTTCCTGCTCCGGGATGTCGCGAACCCGCAGCTTGCGCGGGATCTGTTGTTGGGGCTGGCCGAGCTGGTCCATCCGCACGGCAGCGTGGACGCGGCGGGTTCGGTGCGCCACTACGTCCGGGCGGTGCGCGGCATGGCCGCGACACTGGCCGGACACGGGTTTATCGCGGGGGCGGCAGGGCTTCGGCGAGTACAGCTGGCCGAGTACTGGATGGGGGCCGGCGCGGCGCGGGAGGCGTGCAGCCGGCGGATGCTGCTGGGCTTCGCCGCGGCGGGCGGCCTGCTGGACGCCGGGGTGCGCGAGCTTGCCGAGGGACGTGCCTACAACCTGCAGCCGTACCGGCGTCTGCTGCCGCCTTACCCGGAGGCAGCCTGGGGCCGGCTCACCCAGGCTGCCGAGCGGGCCGTCGATACTGCCTATCGAGCGCACCGGGACGCCTTGGCCGGGGCCGGACGGGGGCAGGACCCCGCGACGGGGGGCTGCGAGCTGGACAATCTGCGCTGGCTGCTGGCCCGGACCGGTCCGATGACGGTCTTCGATCTGGCGGCGCGTCTGGAGATCTCCGTCGAGACGGCGCGACGGCGGACTGGCCTTCGGGAAGTAGCGGGCGAGCTGTTCCCGCACCTGGACGTGACCGTCGCCTACGTGCTGCTGTTCAGCGTCTACTCCGGCATCGTCCCGGACGGTATCGACGATCTGACCACGGGCGACATCGACTGGGCCGGGGACGCCACGATCCTGTTGTCGTATGTGAAGGGCCGCACCTCGGCCGAGAGCCTGACCCTGCCCAGGCGGGCGGTCCGGCTGTTGGAGCAGTGGCTGGAGCACTCCAGCCTGCTGCGCGGCTTCGTCCCCGCGCCGGAACGGGACCAGCTCTGGCTCGGGGTGCGCCAACGCGGCCATTCCAGCGTGATCGCGGGCCCGGTTCACCGGAACGTCACCCACCGGTGGCTGGCCCGCCACGGCGTTGTCGACGACAACGGCCGCACCCTCAAGCTGCACCGGCACCGGCTGCGCACCACGCACGAGTCGATGCGGGAGCGGAGCACATGGAAGGGCAACGGCCGGGCCACGATCGACCCCAACCACAGTCCCCGGGTGGAAGGCGACCACTACCTGAGCGCCACGACGCCGGCCCAACGTGACGCCGTGGACACGATCATCGAGGACGCCCAGCACGACCTGACCCGGCGGGCCCGGCCCCCGATCGTGCTCGCCGACGAGCAGACCGTCGCCCTGGCGCGGGACTATCCCGAACTGGCCGCTTCGCTCCAGCTCGATGCGGGGGTGCTCAACGAGCTGGTCGGCGGCCAACGGGACGTGTTCACCGCGGCCTGCGCCGATCAACTGTCCGGACTGCACGGCCCCAAGGGCAAACCGTGCCCGGCCCGGCCCTGGGTGTGTCTGCTGTGTCCCCTCGCCGTGTTCGCGCCGCGGCACGCACCGAACCTGCTGCGGCTGAAGAGCTTCTTCTCCCGCCAATGGCAGCAGCTGCCGAACGGCCAGTTCATGGCCGTGTTCGGGCCCTACTCCCAGCGGGTCGGGCAGGTCCTGGACCGCTACGACCCCGCCGTGCTGGCCGCGGCCACCCTGCAGATCGGCGACCACGACGACGAGCTACCCCTGCGCCCTGAGGAACTCACCCGATGAACCCCACCCTCAGCACTGCAGCGGCGGCTGCTGTCACGCAGCAGTCGGTCTTCGCCGGCCTCGACGTCTGCGGCGTGGCCGGCCTGGCTCTGCCCACCGGAGCAGCCCGTCCGCTCTTCGAAGACGAGGTGTGGGACTTCACTGACGTGATCGGTCTGCCCGTCCAGATGCCGCTGGCCAACAGACGGTTCGACTTCACGGCGATCCTCGAGTCCCGCTGGCGGGTGGTCGCACGGGAACTCATCCTCGCGCTCCTGGCCCCGCGGCATCCGGCGGTGGCACCCTTGCCCAGGGCCGCCCGGACACCGTTGCACGTGCGAACTGCCAAGGGTCGCCTCGACGAGGTCACCCGATGGCTGAACTGGCTCACCCAGCGCGGCGTCGCCAGGCTCGCCGAGGTAGACGACGACTGCTGCGCCGCCTACCTGATGCATCGCCGTCACGTCCGCGACGAGAACGGCGTCGTGATCGGCGACCGCAGCCCGGCCACCCGGCGCGGGGCCGCCCAGGTGGTGGTCGACCTGCTCAACTACGGGGAGCTGTTCACCACCGACCGGCTCGACCCGAGCCTGCGTCCCTGGGCAGGTGCCTCGGCGTCAGCCGTCGCTCAGATGCGCAGCGGGCGAGCGGAGAACAAGACCCCGCCCGTCACGGACCTGGTCCTGCAGCCGCTGCTGGCCGCGGCGCTCTACCTGGTGACCACGCACGGGCCGCACGCGGTCAAGCTCGCCGCGCAGTTGCGCGGGACGGCCACGATGCGGTCAAGGACACCTCTACAGCCAGGCCAGCGGGCCTCGCAGAAGGATCCGCTCACCCATCTGCCGCCCGTCTTGGACCGGCACCGGGCAGAGCACGACCCGTTGCCCGAGCTGATGGACTTCATCGTCCGCAAGCGGCTGGGCAACGGCTGGGCTGCCGACGATCCGTTGCTGCGGGTGAATCTGGACGCCCTGGCCCGTGAGGCCGGGTACTGGGGTTTCGACGCCAGGTGGCTGCCCGGTCTGCGCCCGCAGATCGAGGTGGCCCTGGCTCAGGAGGGGACAGCCAAGGCCTTCGGGCACGACGCGGACACCGTGCCACGGGCTGACCGCGACGAGCCTGTGGCCTGGACGACCCCGCTGCACCGCGATGAAGCGGACGCCCTGGTCGGCATCCTCCGGACAGCCGCGATCATCGTGATCCTGGCGGTCTCGGGCATGCGTTCCAGCGAAGTCATGGAACTGCAGGTCGGAGGCCGCCGCCCGCCGCAGGAACTGGGCCACGGCCTGGCCCGATACCGGCTGGCCAGCAGAATCGTCAAAGGTCAGCCGCTGGGCGGGCTGCAGGACGAGTGGGTCGTCATCGAGCCCGTCATCCGAGCCGTCGAACTCGCCGAACAGCTCCATGACGACCCACGCGACGGGGCCCTGCTGTTCGGGCGGTTCGCGTTCGGCGTCCGTTACCAATGGTTCCGGAACTGGGTGAACGGTCCAGCCGGACACCGGCTCGGGCTGGCGCCCATCCCGGGCGGGGACCTGGTCACGCCGAGGATGCTCCGCCGCACCCTGGCGATCGAGCTGGCCTACCGGCCCAACGGACTGCTCGCCACCAAGATCCATCTCAAGCATGTTTCCGTCGCGACCACCGAGGGCTACGCCTCGCGGCCCGGCGGCGCGCAAGCCGAACTGCTGGCCGAGGTCAACAAGCACGAGAGCGAACGCAACCTGGACCTGGTCTGGGCGGAGTTCCGCAACTACCAGCAGGGCGTCATGCCCGCCGGCCCCGGAGCCCGCGAACTCACCGCGTTCTTCGCCCAGATCGACTCCGGACTGGACCCCGATACCGCAGCGTCACCCAAGATCCAACACGGCGACCGCGAGGTCCTCAACCTGCTGTCCAAACGCGCCAAGACCCTGCATCTGGCGACCGCGAACTACTGCTGGTTCACCGATCCATCCCGGGCGCTGTGTCTCAAGCTGGCCGGCACCCCCACCGCGGACAAGCCGCTGGCCGGGATGTGCGACTCGGCCCGCTGCCCGCAAGCGACCCACCACCCCTGCCACCGGCCCGTCTGGGCCGCCGCCGCGGCGACCACCAAGACCTTCCTCGACAGCCTCGGGCCGACCCGCAAGACCGAGCGAGCACGTCTGCGCGACGACCACACGCGGGCCCAACGGGTGCTCGCCGAGATTGACACCGCCACCTCCAACCCGGGCAAGGACCAGTAGACATGCGCCGCTCCGCCGAACAACGACTGCAGCACGAGAACCGGATCCGGGCTGTGATGGACCAACTCCTAAACGGCGAGGTCCCACCCAACGGGAGATGCGACATCAAGACCCTCGCCCGCGAGGCGGGCGTGGACCGCACAGCATTCTACGGAACCCGGCCCTACACCCACCTGCGCCAAGAGTTCGAGACCAGACTCCAGGCCTGCCACCAGGCCGGCGACCACCCCGACCGGCGCGACGCCCAGATCAACCGACTCAAAGACGAGATCGCCACCCTCAAACCACGACTCGCGAGACGAGATCAGACGATCGCCGACCTCACCACCTTCAAGACCGAAGCACTGGCCCGGATCGCCGCCCAACACGAGGAGATCCACCGCCTCCGCCGGCAAGCCGACCAAGCCACACGAGTACACCGCCTGCCCGTCCGCACCCCCGCAACAGGACCCTGCAGTTGACCGGCCCCCGCGAGCGACACCGCGTGAACTGTGAACTGCGTCACCAAGAGAACGCCGCATCGCCACACGGGCCAAGTCCTGCGGGTGGCAGACGCATGATGCGCCAGAGCAGGTCAATCGCTACACGAACCCATCCGAACACGGTGAGTGCAGAGACAAGGCACACCTATGTCACCCACCTCACCGAGGACGGCGTCGATCGGCGGTTCATCCAGTCCCAGGTCGGACACCGCTGTGACACCTCGACCGCGATCTACACCCACGTCAGCGGGGACTTCATGAGCACCGCGCTGCGCATGGCCGGCTGAGCGCGGGACGCGAACTCAGGATGCTCGTCGCCAGCTCGTCCCAGCCTAGCGCTGTGGCGCACCGAAGCAGTCACGGTGACGATCGCGACGGTGCCGATGACCAGCAGGGACAGCCAGATCGGTATGGGGGCAGGTCGAGGATCCTCACGAGGTCACGAAAGTCATTGATCGTGTAGTCCGGCACGCAATCCAGGTGAACCTTCGTCCCCTGATCGGAGTCGAACATCACGGTCTTCATGCCGACCTCCCGCGCTCCGAAGATGTCACGGTGCATGTCGTTGCCGACGTACAGCGCGTCCTCGGCCGCCACTGCCATCCCGTCGAGCGCGAACTGAAAGAGCCGTCGGTCAGGCTTGCGGTACCCGTGGTCGCCGGAAACGATGATGGGGTCGAAGTAGTCGAGCAGGCCCACCTTGTGTAGCTCGGGGCGGGCGTACGCGCTCTGCGCATCGGTGACAAGTGCGAGCGGGTAGCGCTCGGTCAGAACGTCGAGCACCGCGCGCACGTGCGGGTAAAGACTCAGCCGGCGGCGCGAGATGCCACGGGACATCTCGGCCAGGAACAGCGGCATCTGCTCGAGTTTCTCGGCCGGCAGGCTGCGGGTGAAATCCGTCCGGTGCCCTTCGATGATGCTGCGCCAGATGCCGACGGCATCGAATTCGGGATACTCCTCCAGGCTGGCCCGCTGCTGCTCCTTCATGATCCGGAAATAGTGCTCCTGGACCTGGTGTCGGCGCAGGTCGATGCCCTGATAGGTGAGGAAGTGCGCTGCGGACCGGAAGATCTGATTCCTGTCGTCCTCGGTCAGGATCCTGACCAGAGTGCCGTTCACGTCAAAGGCAATCGCTCGAATGTCCATGCCGTGCCGTCAGCTCCTTGCTTGATAGGGCGAGGCAGGTTTCGTTGGTGCTGGCGGCGCCCGGTGGCTCAGGCGGCTCGAAGCAGCTTCTTCGCCTGCGTCACGAGCCGGCGACCGTAGTTCCGGCCGATGTAGTCGTTTCGGGCGATCCGTAGCAGAGTCAGCGCCATATAGTACGGCGCGCGGGCCGTAATCGACTCGAACGCTCGATGGCGATCGGGGAAATGGCAGCTGTATTCCCAGAGGAAGTGCCCGATGAACGGCTCCGCAGCCTGCCGGTCGCCGACGGCACGCATGAACGCATGCTGCAGTTCGCCGGCGACCCGGCCGACATCGAACACCCGGTCCCCGCGCTTCATGCGTTCGAGATCGATTGCCGCCACGTCCATGCCATGACCGAACAGGAAGTTCGCCGGAGTCGCGTCGCCGTGCAGCCAGACCTGCTGGTCCTGCCACATCTGCGGTCGGTCCCGCCAGCGGTCGCGCAACCATAAGAGCTCGTCGATGTCCCACTGCCCGACGCGGTGGGCCCTGTTGAGCCGACCGACGAGGGTGTCGAAGTACCTGCAGTCGGGATCGAAATCGACGGTTGCCCCGTTGGCCGTTCGGTTGTGCTGGGTGGCAAGGAAGTACGCGAGGGCTTTCAGCCGCCAATAAAGATGCGCGTCGTCCCGGTGTTGCGTCGCGCGCGCGATCGCCTGGCTGAATTCCTCGCCGGCGTAGTACTCGACAGCGAGCACACCGTTGATGTCGCGACTGAAACCCAATGGGCGAATCACGTGGTGCGGCGACCCGATCAGGTTGTATCGGCGTAGCGTCTTGAGCCCCTCGTACTCCTGGCGTGCCATCCTGGCTGCCTTGTCCTGGTCTGACCCGAATCTTGAGCCGTAGAACTTGCAGATGATCTTTATGCCGCTGGCCTTCTCCTCGTAGCCGTAGACCTCGTTGCTGCCGGACAACCGGAAGACGCGGAACGCCGGCTGTAGCTCGCGAACCGCCATCCGATCGCTGATGATCCTGCTGAGAAAGTCATGGAGCGGGTCATGACCCGGGACGTATCCGACGTACCGTCCAATCATCAGAAGCCTTCCCTCGCGCCGGCTCCCGCAGCGACGGCAACGAACGGCGCGCAGTGCTCACAGTGCTCCGCTGGTGTGATCTTGTTCACGTCTGTCCTTTGGGGCTATTAGCCATGGCAGCCGCCGCCAGTGCCCCACCGATGGACGGGGCAACACCGTCGGTACCCGCCATACCTGCCCGGGGCCGGGCCAGAGCGGCAGCGAGACTCTTCTTGCGACTTGTCACTCACGGTTTCCCGTTTCCCCGCACTTCGCCTCCCGGCCATGCGGTGGAAACCGAACCTTCACCTGACAGAGAAGCGCCTTACTCGCTCCTGATACGGCGCAGGTACGCCAGGTGCCCCGCAGCCGCTGGTAGCGCGCGGCCGTACTGATCGTCGCCGGGCCGGGTAGGGCGGCGGCGGTCGCAGCGGCTCGGCCTCGGCCACCGTGGTCACCGTGGTCACTACCCGGCGTGCTCCAGCGCCGAGCGTCCCCGACTCGCACGCGGACCGCTGTTGCAGTCCAGCTGGGAGGACGTGATCCTGGCCGTCTTCGCCCCGCGGTCGGGAAAGACCACCGCGGTGGCGGTGCCGGCCGTGCTCGACGCCCCGGGCGCGGTGGTGGCGTGTTCGAACAAACCCGACCTGTACCTGGCCACGGCGGCGCTGCGGGCCGCGGCCACCGGCCGGCGGGTGTGGACCTTCGACCCGCAGCGGATCGCGCACGCCGGCCAGGGCTGGTGGTGGAACCCGCTGGCCGGCCGGCTGCGCCTCGACGACGCCACCCGGCTGGCCGGGGCCTTCGTGATGGCGGTCGCCGATGACGAGCACCGGGAGATCTGGGGGCCGGCGGCCACCGAGCTGCTGGCCAACCTGCTGCTGGCCGCCCACCTGGCCCACGGCACCCTGCTGGATGCCTACCGCTGGCTCTACGACGAGTCCAACGACGCTCCGGTACGGATCCTGCGGGCGGCCGGCCACGCCGCGGCCGCGGACTCGCTGGCCGGCACCCAGGGGCTGCACCCGGAGACCCGCGGCTCGGTCTATTTCACCGCCCGGGCCGGCTGTGCGTCGCTGCGGGACAACGACATCGCCCGCTGGGTGGTCCCGCAGCCGGGGCTGCCGGAGTTCACCCCGGAGCGCTTCGTCGCCGGCGCGCAGACGCTGTACCTGCTGAGCAAGAACGTCGCCGGCGGCGGCGCTGGTGGCCGCGCTGACCACCGAGGTCCGGGTCGCCGCCGAGCGGGCCGGGGAGCGCCGCGGCGGCCGGGTCGACCCCGCCGGTGCTGCTGGTGCTGGACGAGGTGGCCAACATCTGCCGGATCGCTGACCTGCCGCAGCAGTACAGGCACCTGGGGTCGCGCTCGATCGTGCCGGTCGCGATCCTCCAGTCCTACGCCCACAGTCCTACGCCCAGGGCGAGCGGGTCTGGGGCAAGGCCGGCATGCGCGAGCTCTGGGGCGCGGCCACCATCAAGCTGATCGGCTCCGGCGCGGACGACGCCGCCTTCGCCGAGGACATCTCGGCCATCATCGGCGAGCACGACGTCGACGTGCTCTCCTACAACCGCGGCCGGGGCGGCGGCAGTTCGTCGACCTCGACCCGGCGCGAGCGCATCATGCCGGCCGCGCAGGTCCGGGCGCTGCCCAAAACCCAGGCCGTGCTGCTGGCCACCGGCGTCCGGCCCGCGCTGATCCGGCTGCTGCCCTGGTATGAGGGAGCGCGCCGGGCTGAGATCGCCGCCGCGGAGCAGCAGGCCACCGCCGAGCTGGTGGCCCGGGTCGCCGGCGCACCGGCATGACCGAACCGGAGCCGGCGACGCCGGCCGAGGCCGGGCCGGGCGGCGACCCCGTTCCTCCGGCCGACCCCGTTCCTCCGGGCGACCCGGTTCCGCCGGTCGAGCCGGCACCCAGTCCCGACGCGGTACCCGCGGCGGCCACCGCCGCGGGTACCCGGGCGCTGCGCCACCAGTTCGACGCCGAGGCCAAGACCGCGCTGGCCGAACTGCTGGCCGCCGGCGGCGGGCGCGCACTATCGGCGCAGCCGATCTACGCGCTCCGTGACGGAGCAGACTGCTCCGGGTGACCGCCTCGTTGAAGGATGGGC
>Ga0097691_1002234_pt1 | contig 13282 bp, 13 predicted proteins | sample NGESurdeep072012_8_FD_72858 | JGI IMG/M metagenome (GOLD analysis project Ga0097691, IMG submission 72858) | Arctic peat soil microbial communities from Barrow, Alaska - NGEE Surface sample 210-1 deep-072012 | ecosystem: Environmental > Terrestrial > Soil > Wetlands > Peat ...
TCTTAATCCTAGCTCCATAGATCTGAAGTTGTTTGTTGGTCATGGTTCTTGTTCTCACTTTCACTCCTTTCTAGTTTAGTGAATGTGTCCAAGATGTATGGTGGCTCAATACTTATTTTAGTAATATGCTTGTAAAATAATGGGAATATGATTTACTAGTATATTATGACAATAGATGGTTCAGGAGATCTTGGCGGAGAATTAAGACGGTCAGCAGAAGCCAACGGCCACATAGATAATTCGACATATTTCGCCCATGATTTCGTCCAAGAAGATGGTGAATTTCTAGAACTGATTTTGGCAGTAAACCCAAACCCAACTCCCGAAGAGCTAGCAGTACTATTGTCGTTTGCTGTATATGGGGTTACAAGAGGTATCGAGTACTGTCGGGAGGTGCAGGCCGTAGTAGCTCTCACTAAGATTGAAGACGCTGAAGACGGGACTTCCGAAGCGCCCGAAGCAGATCATCATTCTGATGGCGGAGTGGTCGCATCCGCTATAGTAGATATAGTCTATCAGGAACATGGCCCTGGCGTACGAACGAATTACTGCAATCAACATAGCGACGAGTACGACCCCAAGAGCAGGCCCTCCAATTGGTCTTGAAAAATAACATAAAAAGCGGCATAATAATGATTTATGACACGAGGTGAAGTTGATCCACATATTGTGGTAGGGATTATTAGGGGTGAACATTACGCCGACTTTGGTGCTTGGGCTGTAGAGTTTGCTGATAAGCATCCAGGCTCAAGATTTGTTATAGATGATTCTGATGCTCCGTCTATTGAGGCAGTTGAAGACTGGACATATGACAAAAGCTTGTTTCATATGATAGTTGACCCAGACAATACCGAACTAAGTAGACCTATAGCAGTTACGACTGTCATGGACCTCGCAAGGTCTGAGACCAAGATTAGGCGCGATAAAGCAAAGGCCGATACTTTAGCCGTAAAACTTTTCGATAGTTTATTTGATCTTAGTGGAGGGGCTCCTTATACTCGATACTTCAAAAAGACAGCTGAAGGCCAAAACCTGGGACTTATAACGGATGATATACCAGAACTAATTGCCTTACTTTCGTCACGTTCTGGATCTTATAAGGAGCTGGGCATTGAAGAAATAGAGCTGTTAGAGGGTTACTGGGATAGCGTAAGAGTCCCCAGACCAATAGCTGAGTAAGCTTTAGCATTGTATAATCCCGGCCTGGAGCAAAAAACACAAACATCAACATCAGAACGACCTACCATAGCCTAAGAATCAGATAAGTGGTCAGCACCGGTAAATCGGACCCCCACTATCTTTAGCTGCTGGATACGCCGCTTTGTTTTCAATACTAATCGTACCGGCACCGATTGTTTTATGTTTGGGCACTTATAGATATAAAGAAATAGCCAAACATGTGGGGTAAGGGAAGGGCTTGGTTCGCAGTAATAGCCGGGGGGTATTTTTACATTAGTGCTAATTGCAATAATAGTCGCCTTCATTATTTCGGGCACTCATAATAAATAAACATAGTAATATTCGATAGAACGAAGAATATTTGCTAAGATATTAACCAGCGTCTGGCGCCTTGGCGGAGTGGTTACGCACAGGTCTGCAAAACCTTTTACGCCGGTTCAATTCCGGTAGGCGCCTCCAAGAGTTATTAAACTTTGTTCATTAAAAATTTGACTTTATTTTTACATAAGAGTTATGATGTCCAGTTATGTTTACGCGAAGATGGACAGATGAACAACTAGAAGAAGCTGTAAAAGTTTCGTACAGCTATCGGAATGTTATTAAGCTTTTAGGTTTAATCCCGGCTGGCGGAAACTACAAACAAGTTCAAGAGCGAATAGCAAAACTAGGGCTAGGCACGGCACATTTTAAGGGTAGAGGATGGAATACAGGCTTACTATTTAATCCGAATCCCGCTAAACCACTTGTAGAGCTTTTGGTGTTAGGTAGTCGTCCACAAAGCTACCTTCTTAAGAAGCGACTGTATGCAGCAGGTCTAAAAATTCCAAAATGTGAACTATGTGGTTGGCATGAGAAGTCGATCGACGGTCGAATCCCAGTAGAGCTTGATCACAAAAACGGTGATCACTACGATAACAGGATTGAGAATCTAAGAATACTTTGTCCGAATTGTCATAGCCTGCAGGTAACACATCGAGGTAAAAATAAGGGAGTAAATAAATATGCGCGGGTGTCGTAATTTGGTAGCCGATACAGACTTAAAATCTGTTGCCTTCGGGCGTGCGGGTTCGAGTCCCGCCCCGCGCACCAAACTAATTTTCAGCTATTTTAAGATGCTTAAGCTTGCATTGGCCAGCTAATAGATCATAATTTTGACTATGACAGAATCTGACGGCCATGCTTTTACGGAAGGCAGCGAACAAGAGAAGGCAAGAAGCGATATAGACTTAGAGGTTCGAAGCCTTATAAATGTGTTAGAAGGTGGCGATGTACCTTATGCGTCCACAGTATTAGAAATCGATGGTAAATCCTTTAGGCTAACGCTAAGTCCGGTTGAACAAGCTTGATTACTTGATTAGTAGGATTATCCTGTTAAATCTTATAGAACGTAGCTTGGGTGAGTAATTAGCCACCATTTGGACGGTTTTTCAATAATCGTCTGGTCTACTAACACTGGAGTGCTAGTGTTAGTTTTAAGTTGACTATTCTGAGTCGATATATTGCCAACAATATCACTAGTTTTGGTGCTTAGCGTTATTGGGTTAAGGCTAATTAAGGCGGCAACTTTAGTACCTTTCCATGCTTCGACATCAACCGACTTACTTGCTATGGCGTTAATTCGTTGATTACTCCAAGGGATAATATAGCCCCCGACTACGCTACCAGCGTGTATTTTATCTAATGTTGGTGGGGTAGCAAAGTTTGATTGTGCCGACGCCACCAAGCTGACGCTAGAATGAAGCGCATCCCATAAGCTAGGAGCGCCCATTATCGCCGTAAAGACATTTACCGGCTTCTTATTAACAATAATCGTCGAAGACGAAATAAACACACCGCCTGCCTCATCGGTGTTGCCGGTCTTAATGCCGTTAATACCCTTGTATCCAAGGAGTACATTTACATTATGAATCGTTCCAGCGACCGGGATATTACTGGCGCTTGGCTGACTAACAACTTGGGCAATAACTGGGTTCTGGTTCGCTATTTCACCCAGCATAATCAAATCTGAGGCCGAGGTAGTACTACTGGGATCGTAACCACTGGCGTCAACTCCGATCTTGGTGTTATTAAGTCCCGCTGTCTTGAGGTATTGATTAGCATAGGCATTGTAATTAGATAATGAGCCAAATGCCCAGATGGCTAAACTATCGGCAATATTATCTGCCGAGGGTAGCAGCATAGCTTGAAGCATCTGATACTCAGTGATCTGTTCACCGTTTACTACGGCAACTACAGAGCCTCCTTCACCTAGGTACTTATCGTATAGTTCTACATCTACCTGAGTCATGGTAAGAACTGGGCCTTTTTCGCCAACGATTAACGGTTTTTTAGATAGTACACTGATTGTGGTTATTAATTTTGCCGTCGATGCCATAGGGACTGACTGTTGTGTACCGTTTGTTGCTAAGACCCCAAGATTATTTAAGCCAATTGCAGACTGGCCAAAAGTAGGCCAAGCAAAAGTTCCACTTGGTGTTGTAGAGCTGATATTGCTAACAGAGTTAATCGGGTTAATATAGGGCAAAGCGCGGGTCGTTACCCAGACAATATAGCCGCAAATAATCAGGACAATTATTACTACCCATAGCAAAAATGGCCGTTTGCTCTTATGTTTTACTGTTTCCATTGTCTTTTCATAATATCATCAATAAACTCTCGCTTAGTTAACTTAATTTAAGCTTTAAAAACCCGTGTTTAGGGTTGTTGCCGATCACGCCCGTAAAGAGCTATAATAAAAGGAGTAAAATAACAGATATTCGGAGGCACTAGATGGGAGTCGTAATTATTGTAATAGTAGTTATCTTAGTAGTGATTGGCCTATCAATCGCAGCTATGTATAACGGGCTTGTAAAGCTCAATCAGAGATCAGATGAGGCTTGGAGCGATATAACGGTTCAACTTAAGAGGCGTTACGACCTAATACCCAACCTAATAAATACCGTCAAAGGCTACGCCTCTCACGAAAAGACCGTCTTTGAAGACGTTACCAAGGCTCGTACAGCGGCTTTAAGTGCTCAAGGAGTCGAAGAAACAGCAAAGGCAGAAAATCAGTTCTCTAGTACCATGAAGAGCCTATTCGCCGTAGCTGAAAACTACCCAGACTTAAAAGCTACCGAGAACTTTCAACAACTTCAGGCTGAGCTAACTGACACAGAGGATAAGATTCAGGCCTCAAGGCGCTTTTATAACTCAGTTGTACGAGATTTCAACACTAAGCGTAAAACATTCCCAACAAACATATTTGCCAACATGCTGAAATTTACCCAAGATAAAGTTTACTTTGAGCTTGATGAAGGTCAGACTCAGGCAGTAAGCGAACCTGTAGAAGTAAAATTCTAGAGATTAGACGGATATAAACCTTAGGAGACATAGAAAAGATATATGTATAGCGACATTGCCGCCAATAAGCGACGAACGGTGTATATTATGGTTCTATTCTTCCTATTTGTGACAGGAATCCTGTGGCTACTCACCAAGTTCCTCGGAGGCAATACAAATGTCTTCTATTTTGCCATCGGCATGGCGCTTCTGTATACCGCCTTTAGTTACTTTAGCGGCAGTAAAATGGCGCTAGGCCTAAATCGGGCTCAGAAAATAGTAAAATCAGATAATCCAAGACTTTGGCGAGCCGTTGAAAACCTATCTATTACTGACGGGCTGCCAATGCCACAGGTCTATATTATTAACGACCCAGCAGCCAATGCGTTTTCTACCGGAAGAGACCCTAACCATTCAGCAGTCTGTGTCACTAGCGGGCTACTCGATATGATGGACGATGACGAGCTGCAAGGCGTTTTAGCTCATGAGATGAGCCATATTAAAAACTATGACATTAGGGTCAATATGATTACCTTCGCTCTGACGGCCATCATTTCAGTGGTGGCAGATATAATAATCAGGGTAGTCTGGTTTAGCGATGAACGAGATAATGCCAATAACCAATTGTTCCTAATACTGGGCATCGTTGCTGCTGTTCTAGCCCCTATAATAGCAGTATTTATTCAACTAGCGGTATCACGCCAAAGGGAATACTTAGCCGACGCTTCGGGTGCCTTAACAACTCGGTTCCCAGAAGGGCTAGCAAGCGCCTTAGAGAAAATCGAGAAGTATGGCAGTAGCCTAAAGGTACAAAATACCTCGACTGCCCATTTATTTTTCGCTAGTCCTCTAAAAAACCACAGCCTATCGAGCCTTTTTAGCACTCACCCACCAATCGATGCTCGAATAAAGCGACTTCGAGATATGGAAAATCACACATAAAAGTATAACGACTATGAGCAATAAGAATCGACGAACTCAAGCAAAACATAAGAACACTAAAGTAGCTCCTCATGCCGAAACTTCTCATATGGAAGCTTCGAAGACCATTGACGATGTCCTGACCATCAGCCGTAGTAGCCTTAAGGTGCTATGGTCAAATAAGAAACTTTTTGGCGGTATAATGCTAATTTACGGCCTCGCTTACATATTGCTTGCACGAGGGCTAACTAACTTACCAAGTAGCTCATCTTTATCTAAGGGCGCTGGTAAATTATTCTCGGGCCTTTCTACCTTTACTTTGATTGTTGGTGGCAGCGCTTCGAGCAGTACTAACCCGACAGGCTCAACTTACCAAGCGTTTTTAATTGTGGCAGTTAGCTTGGTCCTGATTTGGACTTTAAGGCAAGTTTATTCGGGCAATAAAGTGCGAATTCGTGACGGCTACTATAAGGCGTTATACCCATTCATACCATTTGTCCTAATCCTTATCTTCATTGGCATAGAACTGTTGCCGCTTATAATTGGCTCAACCCTTTACAACGCTGTTGTTACTCAAGGTATTGCGGTTAATGCTATTGAAAAACTATTTGCTATAGCAGTCTTAATCGGCCTGATATGGTTAAGTTTATTTTTCCTCAGTTCGTCTATCTTTGCCTTGTACATCGTAACTTTAACCGATATGACCCCGGTTAAGGCCTTAAAGTCTGCCAAAGCTCTAGTTAAAGACAGAAGAGCCCTTATAATGCGGAAGATACTTTTTCTGCCACTTGCTCTATTCATTGTAACTAGCATTGTCGCTTTACCATTTATTCTTATCTATCCTCCGCTTGCCGCCTGGATCATATTTTTACTGACCCTAGTCGTAATAGCTGCCACACACTCGTATCTGTATAGCCTATATAGGGAGTTAATAAAATGACAAAAAGTGAAGCAGCCAAACGAATAATAAAGCTACGTAGCTTAATCGACGATTACCGTTATCACTATCATGTACTTAACGAGTCAATCATGAGCGAGGAGGCAGCTGATAGCCTTAAACATGAGCTATCTAAGCTAGAAGAGCAGTTTCCAGAGTTAATCACACCAGACAGCCCAACTCAGCGAGTAGCTGGGACCCCTCTCGGAAGCTTTAAATCAGTCAGTCACTCGGAAAGAATGCTCAGTATTAATGACGTATTTAATGAGCAAGAAGTAGAGGCTTGGAAAGACCGAATATCTAAGTTGATACCTAAAGATACAAAGCTAGAATACTTTGTTGACATTAAGATGGACGGCTTAGCCTGCGCGCTAGTTTATGAAGATGGCAAGCTCACCCAGGGGATTACTCGTGGCGACGGTTTTGTCGGTGAAGATGTAACAACTAATATTCGAACCATCGAATCTATTCCACTGAGTCTTCGTAACTCGACAAAGTTTGCTCGGCTAAACTCTGGGCGAACCGAAGTTCGTGGCGAAATTGTGATGTATAAGGGAGACTTTAATAAGCTCAACGAGGACCGAAGGGCTAAAGGGCTGCCACTATTCGCCAACCCAAGAAATACGGCCGCTGGAACAATTAGACAGTTGGACTCATCATTAGTGGCCGAACGAAAGCTTCACTTCAGAGCCTACGACATTATCAGGGAAAATAGCCCACTCAAAACAAACCAAAACGTCTATGAGGCGCTCAAAGAGCTTGGCTTTTTGGTTAACCCAATGAGCAAGGAGGTTAATAAGCCAGAAGAGATATATAAGTTTGCCAAAGACTGGGAAGAAAAACGAAAGACACTGCAGTTCAATACTGACGGCTTAGTAATCAAAGTTAATGATCGTAACCTTTTCCGACTTCTAGGTGTAGTCGGTAAAGCACCAAGAGGGTCGATTGCCTTCAAATACGCGGCTGAGCAAGCAACCACCAAAGTCAAAGACATCTTTATTTCGATTGGACGCACTGGTTCGGCGACTCCAGTTGCGATGCTCGAACCGGTGGTTATTGCTGGCAGTACTGTTCAAATGGCAACACTGCATAACGAGTCCGAAGTTTTAAGGAAGGATATTCGGGTTGGCGACACAGTAATTGTCCATAAAGCTGGTGATATTATCCCAGAGGTTATTGGGCCACTAGTTAAGCTAAGAGACGGCAGCGAGAAGCCATTTAAGATGCCAACTATATGTCCAGATTGCAATAAGCCACTATCCAAGGTTAAGGCTGAAGATGCTGCCTGGCGCTGCACCAATGAATCATGCCCATCAAGGACTTGGAAACGAATAGAACACTATGCCTCTAAAGCAGCACTAGATATTGAGGGTCTGGGCGAGAAAAACGTCATCGCACTTCTAGATGCTGGCCTCATTAATGATCAGGCAGATATTTATGGCATGAGTGTTGAAAGCGTACTGAAACTGGATAGATTTGCTGAAATCTCTGCCAATAAGTTAATAGAGGCAATTAACGCAAAGCGGCATCCAGAGCTAAGTAGATTTATCTATGGTCTTGGTATACGACACATTGGCACCCAAACAGCTATTGATCTGGCCGCTACCTTCCACGAACTCGAAAAGCTCCAAGAAATCGAAATAGAAGAGCTGATGCAAGTTGAGGGCATAGGTGAGGTAGTTGCCGAATCAGTAGTTGAATGGTTCGCTGAACCTATAAACCGAGAGCTAATTGGCAAGTTTAAAAAATTTGGCGTTTGGCCTAAGAAAGCTGAGACTATATCCGGACCATTAGAAGGAAAAAGCTTTGTCATAACTGGCGGTCTTGAATCGATGAGCAGAGAACAAGCTGCCGATAAGATCAGAGCTCTAGGAGGCACTTTCCAGTCGAGCGTAGGTAAAGAGACGACTTATCTAGTAGTTGGAGCTAATGTAGGCGCTAGTAAGCTTAAAAAAGCTGACAGCCTAGGCATAGAACAGATAAATGAAGCTAAACTACTGGGGATGATCAACACTTGACGAAATAATAAGACTTGTTATGCTTAAAACAGGTCGTGCGCTTCAATAGCGGCGTTTGCAAAAATAAAAAACAAAAATAAACAGCACCCGCCGCTACGGGTGGGCGCGCACGAGAACCCCGTTAAAACTAACGGGGTTTTTAGTATCTATTTATTCACGTACAACAAAATATTTGCTACACTTTGACAGTATTTGTGGGGCATTGGCGAAGTTGGTTATCGCGCATCAATGGCATTGATGAGATCATCGGTTCGAATCCGATATGCTCCACCAAACTACAATGATGTTTAAGAATGACTAAGAATTAAGAAGAAAGCTGCTCAAGAAGTGTGCGATATCGGAGCAGTTCTGGCTTCATATAATGCACGTGGGCCATCAGTGACTAATACCAAGTCCTCTGCAAGCACTCTTACGAGCGCCTCTCTATCACCTGTCACGGCTCTGAGATGATGGTATGTATCAGCAACGGTAGTTTCTGTATCGCTAAACTCGGCTCCAAGTGTGTATTCAGTTACCAGACTTGAATAAATGTCTTCTCCTGGCCTTGGCGCCACTACTAGACACAGTGCATAAGTATCGCTCTCGTCTTCCGTTACTCTCAAGCGAATGTCGTATACATCTACCAATCCAGCACAAAGAGGTAGCTGTTCGCTCTCGTCCTCGCTTCGTTCCAGAGGCAATTGACCATTGGTTCGTTTTAGAGCTAGCTCTAGCGCTTCTTTTAACATACGCTCGTGTTCATCTATCAGCTCTTGGCGGGCCTGAACTCTGTCCGGGAAATAATCATCTAGCCTCCCTGAAGGAAGAACGAGCGGTAAAACTCTTTGAGGCTCCCCGACGCCTTCTGGTCCCATAGTCATAAATCTAGTATCTCAAAAGAGCTAAAAATAGCAACCATAGTTTTATTGAGCTATGAGTCGAACACGGCAACTCTGCTCACCCTCATTGTGGTTACTTCCACCAAACACAAATGGAGTCTAGTTAATTGACATTAAGTAAAATGTACAGTATAAAATAGTCTATGACTTATTACGATCGATTTAATTTTAATACTGATCCTGGCACTGACCCTATAAAGCAGCGAATAAATGCTCTATTAGATAAAATAAAGCAGTTTACCCCAGACGATCTTGACAATGTACCAGTCCCAGACGGGGCCGATGGGCCCGTAATTGAACTTTCATGGGTTAAAGTACCAGATCCACGACCTCGATTAGAGGAACCACGAGAGATCGAAGTCTTGCCAATTCTGCCTGTTGAGCCAGTAAGTGACGATGGCGGACTCTCATCAGAGCTTAGTGTCAGCAACCTTATGCTAATGGGCAAATTACCTTCAGGCGGAGAAGAACTACTAGGCTATATGTTTATTCCTCATGAGAAGTTTCATCTAGAACCAGTGCTTATAGTAAATATGGGTGAGGCTAGCCGCGCCTACAATGTTGACTGGCAAAGTGCCGATGCTGAACTATGGTTGACCATTGCTGAAGCGGCCCTAGAAGCACAACCATAAGCCTTGTCTAGCGTAAAAATTCTTAGCTAAAGTATAATAGCTTTATGCAAGTAATAATCGACGGCCTGCTAATTAATTATCAAAAAGAAGGCAGCGGTAAAACTCTACTACTCCTCCATGGCTGGAACGATAACTCGATTGGACTAGCTGACCTACGAAAATCTCTAGCCAAGGACTACTGTGTAATAACTCCGGATCTACCTGGATTCGGTGCCAGCGATGCCCCTAAAAAAGATTGGGGACTAGAAGACTATGCTCAGTTTATTAAAAAGTTTGTCGCTAAGGTGGGCTCCGGAACGCTATACGCCGGGATCGGTCATAGTAACGGCGCAGCCATCTTAATTAAATCAGTCTCAGAAGGTCTAATAACCCCAGAAAAACTAATACTACTTGGCGCAGCAGGGATAAGGCAGACCCAAAAAGGCAAAATGACGACAATTAAGCTGACAACTAAAGCCGGTAAGATTATTCTCTCGCCACTGCCTAGGAAATATAAACAGAAGATACGAAGACGACTATATAGCCAAATTGGCTCCGATCTATTAGTTGCCGAACATTTGACCGGCACTTTTAAAAAAATAGTCTCCGAAGACCTACAGTCTCAAGCAAAAAAAATAGACATTCCGACGCTACTTATGTATGGGGAAGAAGATAATCAGACGCCAGTAGTCTACGGTGAGCTATACCACCAGCTAATAAATGGTTCAACCCTTGAGGTGATAACTGATGCTGGACATTTTGTTCATCTCGACAAGCCGAAAGTCGTAGTAAACTTAATCATAGGTTACCTTAAGCAATAATAATGAATAGTCTTTTTCGCTCAATTAAAACCATATATTCTCCGGCTTTCCCGAAGCTAATTATCTATATGCTTCAATCGGTTGAATATCAGGTCTGGCCGTACTTAAAGTGGTTTTGGCGGACTCAGGATTTCTCAACAGTTAGGCAGCGTAAAGAGCTAGATAAAACAAGGGCCGCGAAACTACTGCTAGATACTCTGAACATCGGGATTATGGTTGAGATTCTAATAGGTTTGCTACTCATCGTGCTCAATCTAACTAATCACTTAGCCGGAGGCCTACTTTTTGGACTTGCGCTTATCCTAATTGCTCCGATAATCTGGGCACATTTAATCTGTATACCGCTAGTTGCTGGACGGCTATTAATTAGTGGCCCGAGAGAAAGAAAATTAATCAGGCGCTCAAAGCAAATCTTTGTAGGTCACCAAGGTCTCAAGATTGCTGTGGCTGGTAGTTACGGCAAAACCAGCATGAAGGAGTTACTTAGGATTGTACTGAGCGAAGGCAAGAACGTAGCAGCCACACCAGCAAACAAGAATGTTGCCAGCTCACATGCAGTATTTGCCAAGAAACTAACAGGCAAAGAAGATATTCTGATCATTGAATTCGGCGAGGGAGAACCAGGAGACGTCGAACGATTTACGTCTACCATAAAGCCAGATGTCGCCTTAATTACTGGTCTTTCACCAGCTCATCTAGACAAATATAAGACGATAGAAGCGGCTGGCAAGGACATATTTAGCCTATATGGTAGTCTGCCGGTAGAAAAAATATATGTAAACAGTGAATCAAAAGCTGCTGACGCCTTTATAAAGCCGGGATATCAAACATATAACCGTCACGGCGCTCTAGGCTGGAAAGTCGAAGCCGTCACCAGTAATCTTGAAGGGCTGTCATTTAAGCTCGTTAAAAACGACAAAAAAATTAATATTAAATCAACCCTACTTGGACGTCATGAAATAGGCCCAATATCTATTGTGGCAGCCATAGCTATGGAGCTTGGCTTAAACGAAAAACAAGTCAAAGACGGCATCCTGAAGGCTAAAGCTTATGAGCATCGAATGCAGCCATACGTACTAAACCACGCTCACATAATTGACGATACATATAATGGCAACATTGAAGGAATTAGGGCTGGGACTGAACTTCTCTATGAACTCAAGGCTAATAATAAGATCTACGTTTCGCCTGGACTAGTTGATCAAGGCAAGGAGGATGAGGCCGTCCATAGGCTTATGGGAGAGCTTATTGCCGATGCAAAGCCAGATAAAGTAGTGCTTATGAAAAACTCAGCAACAAAATATATTGAAGCTGGGCTAAAGAAGAAAAACTATTCCGGGCAGTTAATAATCGAAACAAATCCGCTAGATTTTTACACCAACCTCAAGAATTTTGTGGCTAGTGGTGACATTGTGTTGATGCAGAATGACTGGACAGATAACTACGCCTAACAATTGCCTAAATCTTCTCTCGGACATATACTTTAGCTAAATGGAAACAATAGCAGTAATCTTTGGTGGGCGATCAGCCGAACACGACGTCTCTATCATTACCGGCTTAGCATCAATAATAAAGCCACTTGAGCTGACCAGAAAATATAAGGTTGAGCCAATATATATTGCTAAAGACGGGGCCTGGTATAGTGATCCGAAACTTAAACAAATTGAGCGCTTCACCAAACACGACATTAGCGACCTACTGAGAAAACTAAAACCAATTAGCCTGCAGCTAGATGGTGGACTAAAAATAGTGAAGTCGACCGGTATCGGTAGCCGCAAACATAAAATCAAGATAGATTTAGTCTTTCCGGCAATGCATGGAACTTATGGTGAAGATGGCAGCCTGATGGGGCTTTTAGATATGTGCGGTATTCCTTACGTGGGTTGTGGTGTAGCAGCCAGCGCCATAGCGATGGATAAGCTACTGTCCAAGCAATTGGCAAAAGCCAATGATGTAGACATTACAAAATTTGTTAGTACCACCAAAACTGAAATTGACGCTAGCCAAGCCGAAGTCGTTAAAAGGGTTAAAGCTGAGCTAAACTACCCAGTCTTTATTAAGCCAACACATCTCGGATCGAGCATCGGAATCACCAGAGCAGCTAATGATCAAGAGTTAAAGAACGGACTCGAGGTTGCCGCTCACTATGACCGTGACGTTATTATTGAAGAAGAGGTTGCTAACCTAGTCGAGGTTACCCTGCCAATAATGGGCAATGAAAAACCAGTGCCGTCTCTACTTGAGCAGCCACAACTTAAAGCCGAAGACTTCTTTGACTTTGAAACCAAGTACTTACAAGGCGGTAAAAAAGGCAAAGGTAAATCTGGACCTAAAGGCTCACAGGGCTACAGTACTATACCGGCAAATATAGACAAAGATATATATGCTAAAGCCGAAGCCACTGGCTTAAAGATATATAAGTGTTTCGGACTGAGTGGTATAGCCAGGGTCGACATGCTGATCGACACTAAGAGTAGAAAAGTTTACTTTAATGAGATCAATCCACTACCTGGGGGACTCTACTCGCATAACTGGAATAAAGCTGGCATTAGCAATGTCGAGCTTGTTGAAAAGCTAGTTGGCTACGCAAAAGATCGAT
>Ga0097691_1002235_pt1 | contig 13280 bp, 10 predicted proteins | sample NGESurdeep072012_8_FD_72858 | JGI IMG/M metagenome (GOLD analysis project Ga0097691, IMG submission 72858) | Arctic peat soil microbial communities from Barrow, Alaska - NGEE Surface sample 210-1 deep-072012 | ecosystem: Environmental > Terrestrial > Soil > Wetlands > Peat ...
GCCGACGGATCGGGAATGCAGCCGAGCGCCGTCACCGTCTCGCGGATCACGCGCGGATTGTTCTGCCGCAGCAGCGGCTGCAGCAGCGGCACCGCCGTCGCGGAGCCGATGCCGCCGAGGAGACGCGCCCCGGCGCACTGCGCGAACCAGCGCGGGTCGCTGAGCAGCGCCGCGAGGCGCATCACCGCCTCCGGCCCGCATCCCAGGATCAGCTCTCCGGCGCGGCGCGACGCGAGCGTTTCCTGCTCCACCGCCACGACCGGCTTGAGCGCCTCGATGCCTGGCGGCCCGATAATCCGCATGACCGCGCGAATGGCGTCCCAGCCGCTGTCATCGACCTCGCCCAGGACCGCCGCCGTTTCCAGCATGGCGAGCGATTCGCCGAGTGTGTCGAGCGCATGCCGGCAGGCATCGCGCCCGACGCCTGCCGCCGAGCCGGCGCGATCGGCGAGCGCCTGCGTCACGGCCTGCGTGTCGTCGTACGCGCCCGCCATGAGCAGGTCCTCGGCGAGCGCCTCCATGTCCTGCGCGATGCCGCCCGCGCGGTCGGCGTCGGTCTCGATGGTGAGGAGGTCGATCAGCATCCGCACCGACAGCGTGCGGACACTCTGCTGGCCGAGGCTGTCCATCCACTCCGACAGCTCCTCCGGTAGATCGATCGACGCCATCCGTTCGGCGCGTCCGCCCACGCCGTCGAGCGCCGAGCGGTACGCCTCCGACACGAACGGCTTGTCGTTGTAGGAGATGAGCAGCTCCTCCATCGACGTCCAGAGCACCTGAAACTGCCCCGACTTGCCGAAGTCGGTCTCGTTCAGCAACGTGCGCGTCAGCGTCAGGACGCGGCGCTTGCGATCCTCGTCCGGCGCGATCGTGTTGAAAATCGTCGCCAGCCGATCCGATGCCTGACCGTCGATCGCGAGCGAGGTCGCCAACAGCTGCGCGACCTTGGCATCGTCGAACGCCGCCGCGACGCCGCGCACCACGCCGATGCCGCCCGCCGGATCGTCGTCGGTCTGCAGCACCTGCATGACGACGTGCGGATCGAGCTGGGTGGCGGCGGTGGCGAGGTTGCTCATCACCTCCGGCATCCGCTCGGGCGCCATCACGCCGACGATGCTCGTCAGGTGGCGGAAGGCGGCCAGCACGGTCGCCGCCTGCGAGGTGATCATCGGCGAGCCGTCGACGGCGCACTTGGGCGCCATGGCGGCGGCGGCGAGGTCGGTGATGTCGAGCGGGCTGCCGGCGATCGCGAGCAGGCGCTCTTGCGCGCGCTCGTCGAAGACCGCCTGCTGGCCGCCGGCAATCGACATGACGATCGAGCGCCAGAGATCGTCGCGCCTGGCCGGCTCGGCGATCTCGCCTTCTTCGCGCCGGAGGACCTTCTCGTAGTCAATCTGCTCGAGCGCGAGCGACGGGTGTCCCTGCGTCGCCCAGATCGTGGCCGGACCGCCCAGCCGGCGGCGCTCCGCCGGATCCAGCGTGACGACGCGCAGGAACGCGTGAAGGGCGTTGGTCGGCACATCGCCGACAAACGTGACGCGCAGCAGGTCGCAGTCGTGGAGCAGGCGCGCCGCTTCGGCGATGCCGCTCTGGGCGGGGTCGGCGGACGTGCCTTCGACCATCAGCGTATCGGGAGTGATGCCGAGCGAAAACACGGCGCCCATCGACGACTGGCGAATCGCGTCGGTGAAGCGGCCGACCGAGAGGCCGACGGTCGGATGTTCCGGCGGATAGAGCGTCCAGTTGCGGGCCGCGACGAGCAGCGCCCGGGCCAATTGCAGCACGCCCCGGGCCAACTCCGGGGACAACTGAGAAACCTGGGACATGGTTTCCCGAAGTATACTGCCCGGCGCATGCGTGCAGTCGACATCATCATCAAGAAGCGGGACGGCGGCACGCTGGGCCGGGAGGAGATCGGGTTTTTCGTCACGGGCGTGACCGACGGCACGCTGCCCAACTACCAGGCCTCGGCGCTCCTCATGGCGATTCTCGTGCGCGGCATGAGCACCGAGGAGACCGCGTGGCTCACCGACGCGATGGTGCACTCCGGGGAGCGCGTCGATCTCTCCGGGATTCCCGGCGCCAAGGTCGACAAGCACAGCACGGGCGGTGTCGGCGACAAGACGTCGCTCATCCTCGCGCCGCTCGCCGCCGCATGCGGGCTGGTCGTGCCGATGATGTCGGGGCGCGGCCTCGGGCACACCGGCGGCACGCTCGACAAGCTCGAAGCGATTCCGGGCTTCCGCGTGCAGCTGTCGCTCGAGGAGATGAAGGCCGCGCTCGTCGCCGTCGGCTGCGCGATGATCGGACAGACCGCCCAGATCGCGCCGGCCGACAAAATCCTCTACGCGTTGCGCGACGTGACCGGCACGGTCGAGAGCATCCCCCTCATCAGCGCGTCGATCATGAGCAAGAAGATCGCGGAAGGCATCGACGCGCTCGTGCTCGACGTGAAGACCGGCAGCGGCGCGTTCATGAAAACCGAGGCCGATTCGCGCCGGCTGGCCGAGTCGCTCGTCTCGATCGGCAACGCATCGGGCGTCCGTACCGAGGCGATCATCACGGCGATGGACGTGCCGCTCGGGCGCGCGGTCGGCAACGCCCTCGAGGTCATCGAGTGCTTCGAGGTGCTGAAAGGCCGCGGCCCCGCCGATCTCACCGACGTGTCGGTGGAGCTGACGGCGCGGATGCTCGTGCTGGGCGGCGTCGCGTCCGATCGCGCGGGTGCGGCGCAGCAGGTCCGCAAGGCGATCGCGTCGGGCGAGGGCCTCGAGCGCTTCCGGCGGATCATCGAGCGCCAGGGCGGCGACCCCCGCGTGGCCGACGACTACGCGCGGCTGCCGTCGGCGCCCGAGCGGCACGCGATCACGGCGGCGCGGAGCGGCTTCGTGACCAGGCTCGACGCCGAATCGGTCGGCCGCGCGTCGGTGTCGCTCGGCGCGGGGCGCGACCGCGTGGCCGACGCGGTCGATCCCGCGGTCGGCATCATGATCAAGGCGACCGTCGGCGATGCGGTGCGTGAAGGCGATCCGATTCTCGAGCTGCACTACCGCGATCCGGCGAAGCTGCAGCAGGCGATCGGCCGGGCGTCGGAGGCGATTGGGATCGGGGACACGCGACCGGCCGCGCGGCCGCTCATCGTGGGTGAGGTGCATTGATGGCTGTTCAGTTCGACACTCCGCCGGGCAGGCCGGCTCGCCGCACGCAGCAGACCGACCTCATCATTGTCGCGGCGGCGGCGGTGCTGGCGGTGGCGGCCGCGCTCGCCGCGCAGATGGGCGTGCCGCAGGCGCAGCCGCTGGTCGGCGCGATCGTGATTCTTGGGATCGCGTACGCGTGCTCGACCGATCGGCGCGCGATCGACATGCGCACGGTCGCCTGGGGGCTCAGCCTGCAGATCGTCTTTGCGCTGATCGTCCTCAAGACGGCGATCGGACAGCGCGTGTTCTCGACGCTCGGCGCGGGCATCAACAAGCTCCTCGGCTTTGCCGGCGTCGGCGCGTCGTTTGTCTTCGGTCCGCTGGGCGACAGCGGCGTGTGGGGCCGCGCGATGAACGGCGCGCTCGGGCCCGAAGGCGCGCGCTACGGCGTGATCTTCGCCTTCCAGGTGCTGCCGACGATCATTTTCATCGCGGCGCTCTTCGCGATTCTGTATTACTTCGGCGTCATGCAGATTGTCGTGCGCATCTTCGCCGTGCTCATGCGCAAAGTGATGAAAGCGAGCGGGGCGGAGTCGCTCAACGTCGCGGCCAGCATCTTCATGGGACAGACCGAAGCGCCGCTGACGATCCGTCCGTACCTGCCCGAGATGACGCAATCCGAGCTGATGACGGTGATGACGTCGGGGATGGCGCACATCTCGGGCGGCATCATGGCGGCCTACATTCTGTTCGGCATCGAGGCCAAGCATCTCCTGACGGCCGTGATCATGACCGCGCCCGGCACGATCATGATGGCCAAGATGTTCGTCCCCGAAACCGACGTGCCGAAGACGATGGGGACGGTGCGGCTCGAGGTGGAGCAGACCGACGTCAACGTCATCGATGCGGCCGGCCGCGGGACGGGCGAAGGGCTGCACCTCGCGCTCAACGTGGGCGCGATGCTCATTTCATTCTTGGCGTTGGTCGCGCTCGTCAACTACGTGCTCGGCGCGTTCGGCCATCAGGCGGCCCGCATGGGCGTGACCAGCCTCCAGAACTTCAGCCTCCAGCAGATCTTCGGCTGGGTGTTCGCGCCGGTCGCCTGGAGCATGGGCGTGCCGTGGCGCGACGCGCCGACGATCGGCAACCTCCTCGGCACGCGCATGGCGCTCAACGAGTTTGTCGCCTACTCGCAGCTCGGGCCGCTGAAGTCAGCGATCGATCCCAAGTCGTTCACGATCGCCACCTTCGCGCTGTGCGGATTTGCCAACTTCAGCTCGATCGGGATTCAGATCGGCGGCATCGGCGCCCTGGCGCCGACTCGCCGACACGACCTGGCGCGCCTCGGTTTGCGCGCGATGTTGGCGGGCACGCTGGCGAACTTCATGACGGCGACGATCGCCGGGTTCCTGCTGTAGACCGTGCGACGACGATCAACGCAGAAACCGCAGAACTCGCAGAGAAACATGTTGAGCGTCCGAATGTCGTTCTCTGCGAGTTCAGCGAGTTCTGCGTCGATTGTCGTATCTTCGTGATATGAGCTACTACGACCAGGTCAAGGAAGCGGCTGACGCGGTTCGCGCGCGCGTGCCGGAGGTGCCGCGCATCGCCATCGTGCTCGGCTCAGGCCTCGGCGACTTCGCGAACGACCTCGGCGACGCCGTCTCGATGCCGTACGGCGATCTGCCGCACTGGCCCACGTCGACCGTCATCGGCCACGCCGGCACGCTCGTGGTCGGCACCGTGAAGGGCCGCACGATCGCGGCGCTGTCGGGGCGGTGCCACGCCTACGAAGGGCACGATCTGCGCACCGTCACCTTCGCGGTGCGGGTGCTCGGCCTGCTGGGGGTCAAGACGCTGATCCTGACCAATGCGGCGGGCGGGGTGAACACCGGCTTTGCGGCGGGCGCCCTGATGGTCATCGACGACCACATCAATCTCACGGGCGACAACCCGCTCGTCGGCGCCAACGATGATCGTTTTGGCGCGCGGTTTCCCGATATGTCGGAGGTGTATTCCACACGATTGCGCACAATGGCAGACCAGGCGGGGAAGGAGTTGGGGGTACCGCCGCCGCACGGGGTGTACGCGGCCCTCCTGGGACCCAGTTACGAAACACCCGCTGAGATCCGATACTTACGGATGATCGGCGCGGACGCGGTCGGAATGTCGACCGTGCCCGAGGCCATCGTGGCGCGCCACATGGGGCTCGAGGTGCTCGGGATTTCGTGCATCACGAACATGGCCGCCGGGGTGCTGCCGCAACCGCTCGATCATCGGGAGGTCATGGAGACGGCCCGGCGCGTCCGCGGGCAGTTCATCGCACTGTTGGAGGGCATCATTGGCCGACTCTGATCACAGTCGTCTGTCGGTCGCGCTCGTGGACGTGAACGAGGGTGGCGAGGCCGAGTTTCTGACGCTGGCGCGTACCTTCGCGTCGCTGATCCTGCGGAAAGGCTACGGCCGCGCCGAGACGATCCGCGACGAGGCGCTGCCGCAGCGGTACTACGTCGTCCGCCATTGGGCGACCGCGTCCGCGGCCGAGCAGTGCCACAGCGACACCGACATCCAGGCGGTGACGGCGAAGCTGTATCAGATCGCGCGCATCACTCACGTGGTCAACGGCGCGCGGCGCGCGGATCAACTGCGCCTCCTGATGGACAATCGACGCGCCCGCGCCGAAGCGGATCGCCGCGCCGGATTCGATCGGCGCGGCAAGAACCAGGGACGCGCCGGGGGCGAGCGCCGGAACGCCGGCGATCGCCGGCTCGGCCCGCGGCGGCTGCGCGATCATCCGGGCGAAATCGATCTCATCGGCGCCGCGCGCCGGGCGCGTGAGTTCGCCGACGCGGCCTTTTCGCACTTCAAGGTCGGCGCCGCGCTCGAAGCGGCCGGCGGGACGGTCGTGTCGGGCTGCAACATCGAGAACGCCACCTACGGCCTCACGATTTGCGCGGAACGGGTGGCCATGTTCAAGGCGTTGTCGGAGGGCCATCGCGCCTTCACCCGCATCGCCATCGTCGCCGACACCGCCGCGCCGACCCCGCCGTGCGGCGCGTGCCGCCAGGTCCTCTGGGAATTCGGCGGGAATCTCGAGATCCTGCTCGCCAACCTCAAGGAAGAAAAAGGGAAGCATCAGCTGAAGGATCTCCTGCCCCTCCCGTTCGACGCGCGCCTGCTGTAGCATACGTTTCGTGCTCCTCGCTTTGAGCTACGTCGCGGTCGGAGCGGTGACGTTGGCCGTGATGCTCACGTGCCGTGCATTCGACAAAGCATCCGTTGGGCCTGTGACCGCCGCCATTCCCTTTGTAAATTTCTTCCCCTGTAAATTGTAAATTTCATGCTGCCGACAATCGCGAGAGAATCCGACGCCGTTGTCATGATCGACCAGCGCAAGCTGCCGTCCGAAGAAGTCTACGTGCGCTGTAAGACCGCGGCCGACGTCGCGCGTGCCATCAGGACGATGGTGATTCGCGGCGCGCCGGCGATCGGGGTCGCCGCCGCGTACGGCATCGCGCTCGGCATGCGCGGCAGCAAAGCCACCGGCACCCAGAAGTTCGCCGCCGAGTTCTACAAGACGTGCGAGCTGATGGCGTCGACGCGTCCGACCGCGGTGAACCTGTTCTGGGCCATCGACCGCATGAAGCGCCTGTACATCACGCTGCGCGGCAAGCCTTTGGCCGAGATCCGCGAGCGGCTGATTCGGGAAGCGCAGTTGGTGCGCGAGGAGGATATCGCCATCAACCGCGCCATCGGGCGCCACGGCGCGGCGCTGGTGCCGGACCACAAGACGGTGCTGACGCACTGTAATGCCGGCGCGCTGGCCACCGCCGGGTACGGCACGGCGCTGGGCGTGATCCGCGCCGCCCGCGAGAGCGGCAAGCAGATCGATGTCTTCGCTGACGAGACACGCCCGTTTCTGCAAGGCGCCCGCCTCACCGTCTGGGAACTCCAGCAGGATGGCATTCCGACCACGTTGATCACCGACAATATGGCCGGCCACTTCATGAAGTCGGGCCGCATCGGTTGCGTGGTGGTGGGAGCGGACCGGATCGCCGGCAACGGCGACGTCGCCAACAAGATCGGCACCTATTCGGTGGCCGTGCTGGCCAAGGAAAACGGCGTACCGTTCTTCGTCGCCGCGCCGGTTTCGACGCTCGATCTTCAGCTCGCTTCCGGCGGCCAGATCCCGATCGAACAACGTGCGGCGGCCGAGGTGACGCACGTCTGCGGTCACCGGGTGGCGCCGGAAGGCACCGCGGTCGAGAACCCGGCCTTCGATGTGACGCCCGCCCGCTACGTCACCGCCATCATCACCGAGAACGGTGTGGCGCGCGCGCCGTATGAGGAATCGCTCAAGAAAATGGTGGGCTGAAGACGCGTGTTAAGGTGAAATTGTGATGAAGAAAATCGTAGCTGCACTGCTCTGCTGGGTTGCCCTGTTTGCCGCCCTGTTTGCCGCCGGCCCGCTGCGCCGCGCGCCGGGCTTTTGCCTGATCGATACCAGCGGAGAATGGCGGGATCTCGCCGATTACCGCGGCAAGATCGTGCTGGTGGAGTTCATGCAGACCACCTGCCCGCACTGCGCGAGCTTCAGCACGGTGCTGAACGGCCTGAAGTTGAAGTACGCCGATAAGCTGGCCATTCTCGCCATAGCCAATCCGCCCGTCGATAGTCCGCAAACCATGGCCCAATTCGTCAAAGAGCACAAACTCACCTACCCGCTGCTGCTGGATCAGGGCCAGGTGGCCTACGCCTATGTGCGTTCGCCATCTTTCGATCTGCCGGGCGTGTATCTGATCGACGCCAACGGAATGATTCGCAACTCCTGGCAGAATGGCGTGTTGACGAAGGACATTTTCGAAGGCAACGGGCTCTCGCGGGAGATCGATAAGTTGCTGGCGCCCGCGCCCGCTGTCAAGAAATAGCGTAGAGCAGCCTTCCAGGCTGCCATGCCCCCTTTCGTGGGGGCATGCTTCCTCCGCGCCCCCGTTGAATGCGCTAGAATCCAGGCAATCGGCTCTTGCCGCCTCAGGATGGGACTTTTCAAAGACCGCACGCCCGTGCCCCAGCCGTTAGGCCCGCTGGAGGTGACCGTAATGGAGATCCTTTGGGCGCGCGGCGAAAGCAACGTGCGTGACGTGGTGGATCGGCTGGACCGCCCCCTGGCCTACACGACAGTGATGACCACGCTCGACCGGCTGTTCAAGAAGGGTCTGCTGGCCCGGCGCAAATTCGACCGCGCCTTCCTCTACTCGCCCACCCTGAATCGTACGGAGTGGGAGCATAAGCGCGCAGGCGATTTTGTGGCCGGATTCCTCTCCGTCGCGGAGCCTTCGCGCGATCTGCTGATTTCCTGCCTGGTGGAGGCGGTGGGCCGGCACGATGAAGCTCTGCTCGACGAGTTGCAGAAGAAGATCAAGCTGCGGCGCAAGGAACTGTGCCGGAGGCCGAAGCCATGATGGCGCCGTACCTGCTTCGTTTGCTGTGCCTTTGTCTGGCCGCCTTCTTCGTCATCCACAGCGTGGTGGGCCTGGTGGTGGCGGCCGGCGGCCCCGCCGCGGTGCGCGCCGCGCGGCGCATGCGCCCGCGTTCCGCCGGGAGATTTTTGCTGGCGCTGCGTCTGCTGCCGGCGGCGTTGGCGCTGTTCGTGGTGGCCGGACTTTGCGTGCCCAGCTACCTGTGGCTGGAACCCGAAACCAATGCGGAAGAGGTGGGCGCGGGCTGTCTGGCGGCAGCGATTCTGGCCGCCGCCCTGTGGACCCTCTCGACCGCTCGCGGGGTGCGCGCCGCCGCCCGTTCCATGCGCCACGCCCGCGGCTGCGAGCGTCTGGGCCGCCTTTCGACCCTGCCTGGTTCGCGCCTGCCGGTCTGGATTGTGGATGCCCCGGCGCCCTTGCTGGCACTGGTGGGCGTCTTCGTTTCGCGCCTGGCGATCTCGCGTCCGGTGATCGGCGCGCTGTCGGCGGCACAGATGGCCGCTGCCCTGCGCCACGAGGAGGCGCACCTGGTTTCGCGCGACAATCTGAAACGCCTTTTGATGCTGCTGGCGCCCGGCCTGCTGCCCGGCTTCCACGGCTTCGACGCCATCGAGCGCGGCTGGGCGCGCTTCACCGAATGGGCCGCCGATGACGACGCGGTGGCGGGCGACGCCCACCTGTCGCTGTCCCTCGCCGCCGCGCTGGTGCGCATCGCCCGCATGGGAGGAACTCCGCCAGCGTCACCGCTCTCCGCCTCATTTCTGGGAGATAGCCGCGAAATCTCGGCGCGCGTGGACCGCCTGCTGAGTCCCGCGCCGGCCGCGCCCGTTCGCCCCCGCAACGGGGCGGTCGTGGCAGCGGGGGTGGCGCTGGCCGCTGTATGCGCCGCCGGCATGCTGCATCCGGCGACTCTGCAGTCGGCTCACCGGATCATCGAGCAACTGATTCACTAGCCGCAACCTTGTGGGGCAGCTTGTCAAGCTGCGGCCGATTGTCAATCGGCCCTTTGTCATTGTTCCATGCCCGGACAGCGGCGGTTGGCAACCGCCGCGCAGGATGCCATCCTGCCCCACATTCCAGCTCGAACCAGCGCTATACCTTGACGATGCTCCGCAGCACGCCATCCCACGGCGCCCGGTACGGACGCACGCACATGGCGGCGGCCTCTTTATCGCCGATCACCTGCTCCTTGACGGGGTCCCATCGAATGGCGCGTCCCAGCCGCAGCGACATGTTGGCCAGATTGCAGACGAGGGCTACGCGGTGCCCGTCTTCCACTTCGCAGAGCGGCCGCTTCCGGCTGCGCATCGAGTCCAGCCAGTCGCGCTCGTTCATCGCCATGGTGTCTTCGCCGCCGGTGCCGTAGCGGGCGTCCGACGCCACTCCGCCTTTGGAGGCCGCGATCCAAGGAGTCGGTTGGGTAGCCGAATACACCGGGCCGCCGACGGGATGCCCCGAGAATCGCGGGATATCGTTCACCGGGTCGATCTTGTTCTCCGGGACAACTTCATAGCCGCCGCTCAGAACCAAACTGCCTTTGGTCCCGAGATAAACCTGGCCCCGGGCCGCGGGATCGCCGCGCATGGCATTGGCCTCGCGGATGGCGTAATTGACGGTGAAGCCGGGGAATACCCAGAGCGCGTCTTGCAGGTCGGGGGTCTCGCCGTCGTCTTCCAAAGCGAAGCGGCCGCCGGTCGACATCACCATCGAAGGTCCCTGCACCTTCATGATCGACAGGACCTGGGAGAGCGTATGCGCGCCGAGATTAGTCATCTGTCCGCCGGAATAGTCCCAGAACCAGCGGAAGTGGTAGAGCGAGCGGTGCGCCGTATACGGTTTCTTGGGCGCTGGCCCGAGCCACATGTCGTAATCCAGTGCGGCAGGCGGATCCTGCACCGGCGTCTTGCCGAAGCCCGGATAAATGTTGCGCATCGATGCGATGCGAATGGAGTGAATCTTGCCGAGTTGGCCGCTTTCGGCAAGCTTCTTCGCTTCGGCCACGCCTTTTCCATGCATCCGCTGCGTGCCCACCACGACGATCCGCTGGTGCTTGCGCGCGGCCTGGATCATCCACTTGCCCTCGTCGTTGAAGACCGTCATGGGCTTCTCGACGTAAACGTCTTTGCCGGCCGCGCAGGCCATGATCGTCAAGAGCGCGTGCCAATGGTCCGGCGTAGCCACCACGACTCCCTGAATGTCCTTGTTCTCGTACATCTTCCGGAAGTCGCTATAGCCCTTGGTATTGGGGTTTCCGATGAACGCCAGGCCCTCTTCCACGCGGGGCTTGTAGACATCGCAGAGGCCCACGATATCGACGTCTTTGAACTTCTTGAAGTCTGCGACGTGCTGTTTTCCAATCAGCCCATACCCGATGAAGCCGACACCGATGCGGTCGTTGGCCCCCAGTATCCGTTGATAGGATGCGGCCGTCACCGCGGCCGCACCCAGAAAAGTCCTCCTGCTGCTTCCCTCCATGATTCTCTCCTTCCCACTCAAAACGTGTATTTCGGGGCCGTTTGTAACTTCTAGAGTCTACGCCAGTACTCTTATCACATTGCGCGGGAAAGGTGGGGCAGGCGGGATACCCTCTGGGTTCGCGCGGTCGCGGAAAGCGTCGTGTCCCCAAAACGGTTAAGCACCCGGTACCCCGCCTGCCGCACCACTCGGGTTAGGATAGGGTAGACATGTTGGGCATCGAGCGGTCGGCGGCGCGTTACACCTGGACAGCGGCGGTCGTGCTCCTGTTCCTGTGGCTGGTTTACCTGTTGCGCTTCACGCTGTTTATCTTCGCGGTGGCGCTGCTGTTCGCCTATCTCCTTTCTCCGCTGGTGGACCTGCTGGACCGCGCGATCCCACGGAAGGGCACGCGCACGCTGGCGTTGGCGCTGTCCTACGTGATCTTTATCGGCGCGGTCGTGCTCATCGGGATTCAGATTGGCACGCGCGTGGTGTCGCAGGCTGAGACGCTGGCCAGCAAGCTTCCCGAAATGATGGTGAAGCTCGAGCAGCCCTCGCCTCTCGCGCCCGAAGGCGTCAACGCCGTCAAGGCCCAGTTGGTCGCCAGCCTCCGCACGGATTGGGCCCAGCGCAGCAGCGACATTATGCGCGAGCTCCCCTCTGCCGGCCTGAAATTTCTCTCCGTGGCCAGCAACCTGATTTATGTCGTGATCGTTCCCGTGCTGGCGTTCTTCTTCCTCCAGGATGGCGGCCTCATCCGCAGCCACACGCTGGAAATGCTGGACGTGGGTCCGTTGCGCGGCGTGGTAGAGAGCGTGATGTCCGACATCCACCTGCTGCTGGCGCGTTACATGCGCGCCCTGGTGCTGCTCTCGCTGTCCACGTTCACGTCCTACGGCATCTTTTTCACCATCGTGGGCGTGCCTTTCGGCGTCCTGCTGGCGGTGGTGGCCATGGCGCTGGAGTTTATCCCCATGATCGGACCGCTCACCGCCGTCGCCGTTATCCTGCTGGTCACGCTGATTTCGGGCGCGCACTTTTGGGCCGTGGTCATCTTCATCGTGGCCTGGCGCATGTTCACGGACTACTTCCTCTCCGTGCGCCTGATGGGGCAGGGCGTGCAACTGCATCCGCTGCTGGTGCTGCTCGGCGTTTTCGGGGGCGCGGAGGTGGCCGGTGTCGCCGGAAGTTTTCTCTCCGTGCCGACGCTGGCGATGGCCCGCATCCTCTACGTGAGAACCCGCCGTTCGCGATTGAGCGCTCCCCTGGAGGCCCATCCTGACACGCCGCTGCTGACGCGATGAGACGCGCGCTCTGCTTGGTTCTGCTGGCGTGGCCTCTCCCGGCCCACGTCATGAGCATGAGTTCCGGCGATCTCGCCATCCTCGGCGCGCGCGCGCATTACGAATTGCGCATGCCGCTTTACGAAGTGGCGCACGTACCGAATCCCGAGCGTACCCTGCTCGAGCACATTCGCTTCGCCGGCGCCCGAATGGCGCGTAGCGAGTGCCGCGCCGATCCCGCGCGCGATACCTACATCTGCGTCGCGGATTACGAATTCGCCGCGCCGGTGGACCGTCTGGACGTAGAGTGTACCTTCACGGCCATCACGGTGGCCAACCACGTTCACCTGCTCCGCGCCTCGCTGGGCGAGAAGCGCGATGAGGCCATCTTCGACCTCGGCTTCACGCGCGCCACCCTGCGCTTCCGACCGCCGACTGCCGCCGAGATCGCCATCACGCAGGCCGGCGCGGGCTTCGTGCGCGCGCTCGGCGGCACAGTGCAGGTGCTGTTCCTGGCGGCCCTGGTGCTGGCCGCCCGTTCGCGCCGCGAACTGCTCGCCATCGCCGCCATGTTCCTGGTGGGACAGGCGGCCAGCGTGCTGACGATGGCGCACGCCGCCTGGCAACCCGCGCCGCGATTCGTGGAGGCCGCGACGGCGCTGGCGGTGGCCTATCTGGCGGTGGAGATCCTGCTGCTCCCGCGGGCGGGTGCGCGCTGGCTGGTGGCGGGCGTGCTGGGCGCGCTGCACGGCCTCTACTTCCATTTGTTCGTGCAGGCCACGGGATACTCTCCCGCGCTGGTGCTGCTGGGCGCGGCGCTCGCCGAGGCGTCGGCCGTCGCCGTGCTCGCGCTCGTGCTCTCGCGGGTGGGCCGCCTGGCGATGGCGTTCCGCCCGGTGCAGGTCGCCGCCTCGGCGCTG
>Ga0097691_1002236_pt1 | contig 13279 bp, 9 predicted proteins | sample NGESurdeep072012_8_FD_72858 | JGI IMG/M metagenome (GOLD analysis project Ga0097691, IMG submission 72858) | Arctic peat soil microbial communities from Barrow, Alaska - NGEE Surface sample 210-1 deep-072012 | ecosystem: Environmental > Terrestrial > Soil > Wetlands > Peat ...
CGGGCGGAGATCGCGTCGCGGCTCGGCTGGCTCAGCAAGGAGCTGGGCGACACGCACGGCGCCGGCCGCTACTTCGCGCGGAGTCGCGGCCGCGAGCGGACGCCGATCGTGAGCTACGCGATCCTCGGCGTAACCGTGGTGGTCTCGTTCCTGGCGCTGCAACCCGAGGGTAGCGGCGTGCTGCGGCTTCTCTGGCTGGACAAGCGGGGACTGGCGGACGGCGAGTGGTGGCGTCTCCTGAGCCCGGTGCTCGTCCACGGAAGCCTCCTGCACCTGGCCTTCAACATGTACTTCCTGTACCTCGTGGGGCCGCTCGTGGAGCAGGTCTACGGCTCGGCCCGCTTCCTGGTCCTCTACCTTCTGACGGCCGCCACCGCGTCGCTGGCGAGCTACCTGCTCGGCGGGCCGGGCGCCAGCGTCGGCGCGTCGGGCGCGCTCTTCGGCCTGTGCGGTGTGCTGCTGGTCGGGCGAGTGCTCCATCGCCCGGCGCTCCAGGGCCAGCAGCGGGCGATGATGAGCCAGATCGGTGGCCTGGTCGTGATCAACCTCGTCCTCGGGTTCGGGCTCAACACGTTCGGCGGCAACATCGACAACTTCGCCCACCTCGGTGGACTGGCCGGCGGGCTCTGGCTGGGGCTGCTGATCCCGCCGATTGGCGCCCGGGAGCTCCCGATCCTGGGCCACCGGCCCGGCGGCGGGATGCCGGGCTCGCGCACGGCCCAGATCGATGCCTCCGGCCGGACAGACAACCCCGCGGCTTCCCGCGCGAGTGTCGTCGCGAGCACAGGCGGGCTTGCCCTGTCCCTGTTGCGCTGGGCGGGCGTCGGCGCGCTCGTCGTCGTCGTCTTCGCGGCCGTGGTCCTGGCCGCGGGGAAGTACGTGTAGCGACGGGAGCCGTCTCGGCCCACGAGAACGCGGTCCACGGACCCGGGCAGGCCGGCGCAGGGGTCCGCTGCCGTGATGTCCGAATCCCGCGAGCGCGGGTGCGCCCGAGGTGCGATCCTCCGGGCCATGACCGTTCCCCGCGACTTCGAGCACCGCTACCGTGCCGTCGCCAGCCGGGATCCCCGGTTCGACGGGTACTTCTTCCTGGGGGTCACCTCCACGGGCATCTACTGCCGCCCGAGCTGCCCGGCGCGCACGCCGCGGCGCGAGCACGTCCGCTTCTACCCGACGGCCGCGGCGGCCCAGGCGGCCGGCTTCCGGGCGTGCAAGCGCTGCATCCCGGGCGCCGTGCCCGGCTCACCGGAATGGGATGTCCGCGGCGACGTCGCCGGCCGGGCGATGCGCCTGATCGCCGACGGGGTCGTGGAGCGCGAAGGCGTGCCGGGCCTCGCGGGTCGGCTCGGCTACGGGGAGCGGCAGCTCCGGCGGATCCTGCTGGCCGACCTCGGTGCGCCGCCGCTCGCGCTGGCCCGGGCCCAGCGCACCCACGTCGCCAGGCTGCTGCTGGAGACGACGGGCCTGCCGGTCACGGAGATCGCGTTCGCGGCCGGGTTCGCGTCCCTGCGCCAGTTCAACGCCACGGTGCGCGAGGTGTTCGATGCGAGCCCGACCGTGCTCCGCGAGCGCCGCCGGCGCGGCAACGAGCCGCACGTCCCGAACCGGATGGAGATTCGGCTGGCCCGCCGGGCGCCGTTCGACTTTCGCTCGCTGCTCGCGTTCCTGGGGCTGCGTGCGATCCCCGGCGTCGAGGAGGTCGTCGGCGACACGTACCGGCGGAGCCTCCGGCTGCCCCACGGGCCCGCGATCGTCGAGGTCGCCGACGACGGGACAGCGGTCCGCTGCCGCCTGGCGCTCACCGACCCGCGGGACCTGGGGCCGGCGGTTGCGCGCGTGCGCAGGCTGCTGGACCTCGACGCCGACCCCGTCGCCGTCGACGACGTGCTGGGCCGCGACCCCGTGCTCGGGCGACTGGTCCGTGCCGCGCCCGGGCGGAGGGCGCCCGGGGCGGTCGACGGTGCCGAGCTCGCGATCCGGGCGGTGCTGGGCCAGCAGGTCTCGGTCGTCGCCGCGCGCACCATCGCCGGGCGACTCACGGCCGCCCAGGGGACGTTGCTGGCCGTGCCGAGCGGCGGCGTGACGCACCTGTTTCCCGAACCGGCCCGGATCGCCGGGGCCGCGGATGCGAGCCTGCCGATGCCGGCGGCGCGCCGCCGGACGGTGCGCGCGTTGGCGGACGCGCTCGCCGACGGGTCGCTCGCGCTGGACGCCGGCGCAGACCGCGAGGTGGCGCTTCGCCGCCTGCGCGGGCTCCCCGGCATCGGCCCGTGGACCGCCGGCTATGTCGCGCTCCGTGCGCTCGGGGATCCGGACGTGCTGCTCGCCGACGACCTCGGCGTCCGCCGGGCCGCCCGCGCGCTCGGCCTGCCGGACAACCCGGCGGCGCTCCGCGCCCGGGCCGAGACGTGGCGCCCCTGGCGCTCGTACGCGACCCATCACCTGTGGGCGTCGCTCGCGTCGGGCGGCGCCACGGCCGGCGCCCCCGCCGGCGTCGACCGCGTCCCCGCCGCACCGGAGGAGCTCGTCCCGTGACTGTCCACGCTTTCCACCCGACCCCCATCGGCCGCCTCCTGCTCGTCGGGGAGCCCGACGGAGCCGGCGGCACGCGCCTCGCCGGGATCTACATGGAGCAGCACCGCCACGGACCAGTTGTGGACCCATCCTGGGCCGAGGACGCGGCGGCGCTCGGGGAGGTCGCGCGCCAGCTCGACGAGTACTTCGACGGATCGCGGACGACGTTCGACCTGCCGCTCGCGCCGGCCGGGACTCCCTTCCAGCGTCGGGTCTGGGACGAGCTGACCCGGATCCCGCGGGGCACGACCGTCACGTATGGCGAGCTCGCCACGCGGGCCGGCCATCCGGGCGCGGCCAGGGCCGTCGGCGCGGCGGTCGGGCGCAACCCGATTTCGATCGTCGTGCCCTGCCACCGCGTGGTCGGCGCCGACGGGACGCTGACCGGCTACGCCGGCGGTGTCGCGCGCAAGGCGTATCTCCTCGCGCTGGAGGGCGCTCACAGCTAGCCGCCGAGCGCTCCCGCGAGGTCGCGCGCAGGTCGTCAGCGGGATGCCGACGCTCGGGACGCTAGCGAGCCCGCCGCGTCGTGCCCGAATCGGTGCCCGGATCCAGGCCCAGGCGTCTGCGTCAACGTTGCGTACCACCCAGCAGATCGGGCCCGTGGGGCGCCGGGCGCTCCGCGCTGACGGCTTTCGCTGCTGCACTCGCAACAAAGCGAGGGAGCAGGGCGCCGGCGAGCCGTCGCGAAGCCTGTTTGTTGCAGTCCGGGCAACCGCCGACTTGCGCCCAGCCGGCAGGCACGGCGGCGGCGAGGGCGGGCCGAGCATACGAGGGGGGCCGGGGCTGAACCGCCCGCGCGAAGGCGCCGATGACAATGAGCGGCGCGGTCGACGGGCTGTTCACGACCCGTAGTTCGAATGTGGCGTCCCTTCGGATGGGTGCGCCTGCGTCGTGGCGCGGATCAGCCCGCAGACGACCCCGAGAGCAGATCCGTGCGATCCCGGAACCGGTCCAGCACGCGGTAGAAGTTGCGCCTGGAGAGGCGGTCGCGCTCCGCCGCGGGAAGCGAGGTCCAGCCGCGGTGCTCGTGGCGGACCAGCGGCAGGTCCAGCCGGAGGGCGCGCCGCGGCGGCTGGGCGGGGTCCGCGCCGGTGCGCAGCACGAGGCTCCACCAGATGTCCAGGTTCCGGTAGAAGACGAACTTCTCGTCGAGCGGGCCGAGCGTCGACAGGTCTGCCCGCCGAAAGGCCAGCCAATAGGCTTCGATCGCGTCCACGTCGGGACCCGCCGCCTCGACGAAGTGGCGGAGGTCGGGCGAGGCGAGGCCGAAGCCCCCGGCGACCGCGACGTCCGGGTCGGCGAGCGCTTCGGCGAGCGGCGTCAAGGCGTCACCGGTCGGTTCCACGGACGTGTCGGCGAGCACGACGACCGAGCCGCAGGCCCGGTTGAGCCCCGCGTTCAGGGCGGCGGCATACCCGAGCCGCGCGCTCGTCCAGAGCACCTGCGGCTCGGTCCCGGCGACGGGTTCCAGGTCCGCAGAGCCGGGGGCGAGCAGGGCCGCCTGCGCCGGCGCCGGGTCGTTGGCCACGATCACGACCTGCGTGCCGGCCGGCGCGTGGGCCCGGAGGCCGCCGAGCGTCCGGGCCAGGTCGTCGGGCCAGTCCTCGGCGAGGAGGAGGACCGTGAACCCAGCCGTCGCCGGCACGTCCAGCACCGACGGCACCGCGGCCGCGCTTCCGTAGCGGACGACGCCGACGGCCTCGATCGTGGGCGGCGCGGCCGGCTCCAGGCGGTACGCCGTGCCGTGGTCCACGACCCGCCAGCCCGCCGCCTCGATCTCCGCGCGGAGCGCATCGGCGCGGGCGTATTCGCGGTCGCCGCGGGCCGCGGCGCGCTCGCGGGCGAGCGCGCCGATCTCGCTGGGCGGGGTGGGGGCGGGTTTCGTCACTCCGCGAGTGTAGCCGGGACGACCGGCAGCACGACGCTGACGCGGGCGCCGCGCGGCGCGAGGTTCTCGGCGGTGGCATCGCCGCCGTGCGCGCGGGCCAGCTCCCGGACGATGGCGAGGCCGAGCCCGGAACCGGGTCCGGTACGCGCCGGGTCGGCCCGGAAGGATCGCTCGAAGACGCGCGCGACGGCACCCGGCGGGAAACCCGGCCCATCGTCCGAGACGATGAGCGCCACCGCCCGGCGGCCGTCGAGCAGCGTCGCCGCGCGGGCGGCCACCAGCACGCAACCCGGACCAGCCTGCGCCTGGAGGGCGTTCTCGACGAGGTTGCCGACGATCCGGTCGACGGCGAGCCGGTCCGCCGCGAACGTCGGCGCGTCCGGCGCTACCTCCGTCTCCAGGGCGATTCCCGCCGATTGTGCCCGCGGCGCGAAACGGGTCGCGGCGGCGGCCAGGACGTCGGCCGGCCGCAGCTCCTCCGGGCGCAGGGATGCAGCCCCCTCGCCGGCCCGGGCGATCGCGCCCAGCTCGTCGACGAGGCCTTCGAGACGGGCGGTCTCGTCCGCGATCGCCCGGGCGGCGCGGACCGCCGCCTCTCCCTGGGCCGTGCCGTCAACGAGCGCCTCGGCGAATCCGCCGATGACGGTGAGCGGGGTCCGCAGGTCGTGGCGAAGGTTCGCCAGCAGCTCGGTCTCCGCGCGGCGGGTCCGCACCATCTCGCCGGCCATGGCGTTGAAGCGGCCAGTCAGCTCGCGCACTTCGCGCGGCCCCTCCTCGGGCAGCAGCGGTGCCTCGGCGCCGTGCCCGGCGCCCGGGATCGACGCCGTCGCGGCGGCAAGGCGGCGAAGTGGCCCGGTCGTGGAGCGAGCGAGCACCCAGGCCAGCGGACCTCCCACGACCAGCACCACGAGGGCCACCAGCGGGATCGTCCGGACCAAGTCCCCGAGGGTCGCCGCGCCGGCCCGGTCCGGCGCGGCGAGCACGAACCCGCGCGGGACCACGGCCGCCGGCGCCGTGGCGGCCACGACGGTCACCGTCCAGCTCCCGCCGTCATCGAACCGCAGGGTCGCGTCGTCAAACGTCCCGCGGCCGCCGACCGGGAGAGGCGGAAGCGCCTCCGCCGGACGCGCGTTCCCGGCGAGGAGGACCGGGTCGCGGTCGCCCGCGACGAAGAGCACGACGAGGCCGAGCTCGCCGACCTGCTCCCGGAGCGAGTCGAGCGCGTCCTGGACGGAGCCCTGGGCAACCCGCGTGCCGAGTTGGGCAAGGAGGGTCGTGCCCACCGCGTGCAGGCGGCCGAACGCGGCGTCGCGGTGGAGCTCGCGCAGGACCACGAAGAGCGCTCCGCCGACGGCGAGGAGCACCGCGAGCGCCGTGACGGTGAGCGTCAGCGCGAGGCGGCCCCCGAGGCTGCGCGGCATCGTGGTCAGGCCTCGCGAGGCAGCGGCGCGCGCCCCGGCTGGACGAGCCGGTAGCCCAGGCCGCGCACGGTCTCGATCGGCGGCCCGTCGTCGCCCAGCTTCTTGCGCAGCTCGGCGACGTGGACGTCGACGGTTCTCGTCTCGCCCGGGAAGTCGGTGCCCCAGACGTCCTCGAGCAGCGCGTCGCGGGTCAGCACGACGCCCGGGTCCCGGGCCAGCGCTGCCAGCAGGTCGAACTCGCGCGCCCGCAGCTCGAGGCGGCGCTCGTCGACATGGGCTTCGCGGCGACGCGGGTCGATCCGCAGCGGGCCGACCTCGATCGGGCGGGCACCGGATGCGGTCGTGGCCGTGCGCCGGAGGATCGCCTTGACGCGTGCGACCAGGGCACGTGGGTTGAACGGCTTCGTTACGTAGTCGTCGGCGCCCAGCTCAAGACCGACGATCGCGTCGATGTCGTCGGTCCGCGCGGTCAGCATCAGGACAGGGGTCGGCCCGCGCCGGCGGATCTCGCGACACACCTCGAACCCGTCGATCCCCGGCAGCATCAGGTCCAGGACGACAAGGTCCGGGTCGTGGCGGGCGTGGAGCGCGAGCGCCTCGTCCCCGTCGCGAGCCGCGATCACCGCGAAGCCCTCTTTCTCGAGGTAGAGCCGGAGCAGCTCCACGATGTTCGGCTCGTCATCGACGACGAGGATGCGTTTCATGGCGGCGAGTCTACGGCCCGGGGACATGCCGTCGGGCGGCCAACGTAAGCGCGCCGTAAGGCACGCTCCGGTCAGGGGAGCGTCGCAACGGCGTTGACGAGGTCGAGCGTTGCTGCTTCAAGGGCACGGGCCGGCTCGCCGCTGACTGTACGGCCCGAGACGTACGCGTCGACTTGCGCGGCCACGCGGTCGGTCGCGGCGCTGGCCGCGGGCGCGTCCCGGTTTGCGAGCGCGCCGGCAACCTTGTCGAGGAGATCGCCCAGCTTCTTCGCCTCGTTGCCCTTCAGTGCGCCGGGGCCCTTCGCCGCGTCGATGGCCGCCCGGAGGGCCGCCACGCGCGCTGTGGCGGCTACGAATGGGTCCGCCACAGGGGAAGCCGACGGAACGGGTGACGCAGTCGTCGGTGCCGGGCTGGGAATCGGCGTGACGCGGGCGGGCGACGCGAATGTCGGCGTTGCCGGGGACCCGGTCTGGCCGGGCGTTGCGACCGGCCCGGCGCCGAACGCGCCCGTCAGGGCGAGCAGGATGAGGAGCACGATCGCGGCGACGATCGCGATCAGGAGGAACTCGCCCGTCCAGAGCGACGGCCCGCGATAGCGGTCGGAGACGTGGCTGGGCCGCGGGGGAATCGGCGTCGCGGCCCGGGACCGATCCGGATGACCGAGCTCGCCCGACTCCTTGGTGGCGATCGCTGGTCGCGTCGGCGCGTCCTGGCCGGCGGCAACCGCCAGGGCCCCGGCGCCCGGTGCACCCGCTGCCACGCCTGCGGCCGGTCCAACAGGCGCCGCCCCGCTGGCCATGTCCGCGGTCATGGCGGCGGCCGCGACCGCGAGATCCCGGAGCCCCGCCGCGAGCTCGGCGGCTGTCGGGCGTGCGGCGGGCCGAACGTCGAGCGCCCGCGCGACGAGCGACGCCAGGGCAGGCCCGACGCCGGGCACGTGCTCGCCCAGGGGTGCCACCGGCCGCATGCGGGCTGTGACGAGCTCGGCCACGCTCCCCGCCGAATGTGGCAGGACGCCGGTCAGCGTGCGATACGCAACCGCCCCCAGCCCGTAGACATCGGACGCGGCATCTGGCGGCTCGCCCTCGAGCAGCTCGGGCGCGAGGTAGGCGAGGGTCCCGACCGTCGTGCCCGCGGCCGTGAGGTCGGACAACGGGGGCCGCTCGTCGGTTGCGCTCGCTCGCGCCAGGCCCAGGTCGCCGAGCTTCGCCCGCCCGCCCGACAGGAGCACGTTGCGCGGCGTCACGTCGCGATGAAGGATGCCGCGAGCGTGCAGCGCCACGAGCCCCTCGGCGGCGTCGGCGAGCAACCGAAGCGCCTCGGCGACCGGCAGGGAGCCGGCGGCATCGAGGCGATCGCCGAGGGAGCCGTCCGGGCAGAGCTCCATCACGAGGAAGGGGTCGCCGCCGGCGCCCGTGACGACGTCGTGGATCGCGATGACGTGCGGGCTCGTCACGGCGGCGAGCGCACGGGCCTCCCGGTCGAAGCGCTCGGCCAGCACGGGGTCGCCGGCGACACTCGGCATGAGGACCTTCACGGCGACGTCGCGGTCCAGGCGCAGGTCGTGGGCGCGCCAGACGGATCCCATCCCACCCGCCCCCAGGCGGGCATCCACGCGATAGCGACCCGCGAGTAGATCACCGACGGCCAGCATGTTTCGAGAGTACCCCGCGCGTCGTCGCGTTGCGGGCGGCGTACGATTCGCGCCGATGTTCCGACGCTGGGCGGAAGCTGCCCGCGCGCCGGCCGCTGGTCGACGATCCGGACCTGCTGGTCCGCCGGTTTGACCCGCATGCCGTCGACCTGCGCAGCGCCGCCCTCGGGGAGTATCGTCCGGGGCGTCGCGCTGCACGGGGGGACCGATGAGCGCGACGCACAGTCCACCCCGCTACGGAGTCGAGAGCCCTCATGACGTCCCACTACTGGCACCCGTTCGCCGACATGCACCGCGTCAGCGGGCGTGAGCTGATCTTCCGGCGCGGCGAGGGCTGCTGGATCGAGGACGTGGACGGGCGCCGCTATCTCGACGCGACTGCCGGGCTGTGGTACTGCAACGTGGGTCACGGCCGGCGCGAGATCGCGGAGGCTGCCGCCGCCCAGCTGGAGAGGCTCGCCGCCTACTCGAACTTTGGGGCGTTCGCCACGGAGCCGACGATCGCGCTGACGGAGCGACTCGCCGCCATGGCACCGATGGACGAAGCGGTCGTCTTCCTCGGCTCGGGCGGCTCGGATGCGGTGGACACGGCAGCGAAGCTGGCCCGCCGCTACTGGGACGCAACCGGTCATCCCGAGCGACGGCTGATCGTGAGTCGCGAGCACGCGTACCACGGGATGCACGCGTTCGGGACCGGACTGGGCGGGATCCCCGCGAACCGGGAGGGCTACGGCGGGCCGATCGTGGGCGACACGATCCAGGTGGGCGCCCACGACGTGGACGAGCTGGAGGCGCTCTTCCGGGCGCGCGGCTCGCAGATCGCCGCGTTCATCGGCGAGCCGGTCATTGGCGCGGGCGGCGTGATCCCGCCCGACGACGGCTACTGGGAGGCGGTCACGCGGCTCTGCGACGCCCACGGCATCCTGCTCGTCGTGGACGAGGTCATCACGGGGTTCGGACGGCTGGGCACGATGTTCGGGAGTGAGCGCTTCGGGATCGCGCCGGACATGGTGACATTCGCCAAGGGAGTGACGTCGGGCTACCTGCCCCTCGGCGGCGTGCTGGTCGGGCGGCGCGTCCAGGAGCCGTTCTGGGACGGCCCCGCGGGCCCGGTCTTCCGCCACGGCTACACGTACAGCGGGCACGCCACGGCCTGCGCAGCGGCACTCGCGAACCTCGACATCCTGGAGCGCGAGGGGCTGGTCGGCCGGGCCGCGGCGCTGGAGCCGGTCCTGGCGCGCGAGATCGCCCGGCTGGACGCCGCCCCGCTGGTCGGGGAGACGCGCGTGGTCGGGCTGACTGCGGCGGTCGAGCTCGACGGCGACGTCCTGGCCGTCGATCCGGGGCTGCCGGAGGCGGTGGCCGCGGCCGCACGTGGGTACGGGGTGCTGACCCGCGTCCTGCGCGGCGTCGCCCTCCAGGTCTCGCCGCCGTTCGTGATCACCGAGGTGGAGATCCGAACGCTGGTGGACGGGCTTGAGGCCGCCCTGGCCGAGGTCGGCGCACAGGTGGCCGCGCACCGGTGAACGCTGGCGCCCCAGGGCCGCTTCGGCGCTCCGTCCCTGGTTCGGTTCGTCTCGACTGTCGCCGCGCGATGGCCGAGGTCGACGCTCGGCGGGCGATCAAGGCTGCCGTCCTCGGGCGCGGATGAGGATCGTTCACGTCGTGCCCGGCGAGCCGCTCCCAGAGCCCCGGGGAGCGCTTGGCGGGGCCGTGCTCGCCCGCGACCTGGCAGTCGGAGGCGAGCGGTGGTCGAAGGGCCGGCGGCTGACGAAGGTGGACCTCGATCTCCTCGCGGCAGGCGACGTCCGAGGGTTCGGTCCCGGGGCGGGCCCGGCGCGCCCGGTCGCGCTCCTCGTGCCCGAGCGCGGCGAGGTCCACGAGGACGACGCGGCGGTCCGCCTGGCGGTCGCCGTCGCGGGGCCTGGCCTCGAGGTCCGAGGACCCCACGAGTCGCGGATCGACCTGCTCGCCGTTGGTCCGGGTGTCCTCCGCGTTCACGCGATGCGCCTCGAGCAGCTGAACCGGATCGACGGGCTCAGCGTCTTCACCCTGTTCGACGGGCAGCTCGTGGCCGCGGGAACGTTGGTGGCGAGCATCAAGACAGGCCCGCACCTGGTCCCGGCGGCCGATGTCCTCAGGGGCGAGGCGGTCGCCGCCGCCGGCAGGCCGGTCGTCGATGTCCGCCCGTACGCGGCGCGCCGGATCGCCGCGATCGTCAAGGAGTCCCTCGCGCCGACCGGCCGGACGCGCTTCGAGGCCGCGCTCGCGGCGCGGGTCGAAGGGCTCGGCTCCTCGCTCATCGCGCTCGCGTACGTCGCAGATGACCCTGCGGCCGCCGAGCGCGCGTTCCGCCACCTCCTGCGCGGGGCGGACCGCGCGGACGTGATCCTCACCGCGGGCGCCGTGTCAACGGATCCGACGGACGCGATCCTGGTCGCGTTCGCGGCTGTCGGCGGGAGGGTCGTCAGCCACGGCGTGCCGGCCCATCCGGGCTCCATGCTCTGGCTCGGGCGCGCCGGCCGGACGAGCGTCCTGGGCCTTCCCTCCTGCGGGGCGTACTCGACGGCGACCGCGGCCGACCTGGTCCTGCCCTGGCTGCTTGCCGGGGAGCCGCCGAACCGGCGGACGGTTGCCCGGCTCGGACACGGCGGAATCCTCACGAGGGAGATGCGCTTCCGCTTCCCGCCGTACGCGCGGTCGCTCGACGCCCCGGAGGGGTAGGGGAGGCGCACCGGGACCGTGCACGTCTGCGTCATGGCCGATCCGCTTGCCCCGACGGCCCACACGTCCCGCGGCGGACCCCCGGTGTACGATCCCGCCCATCCCGACCCCGAGCGAGGAACGATGGACGAGCAGAGCGCGGCGCTTCCCGACGAGCTGGCCACGATCGAGGGCCTCCAGGCCGCGTTCCGCCGGCGCGACTACGTCGCGGACCGCTCACTGATGACGGCGGTCTTCCTGGCCCTGCGCCTCGGCCGCCCGCTGCTCCTCGAGGGCGAGGCCGGCGTCGGCAAGACGCAGCTCGCAAAGACGCTCGCGGACACGCTGGGCACGCGGCTGATCCGGCTCCAGTGTTACGAAGGCCTGGACGTCACGACCGCCGTCTACGAGTGGAACTACGCGCGCCAGATGCTCGAGATCCGTCTGCGGGAAGCGCGCGGGGAGATCGGGACCGCGACGGCGCACGACATCTTCGGCCCCGAATTCCTCCTCAAGCGTCCGCTCCTCCAGGCGCTGGAGGCGCCCGACGGCGTGGCGCCGGTCCTGCTGATCGACGAGATCGACCGCGCCGACGAGGAGTTCGAGGCGTACCTGCTCGAGATCCTGTCGGATTTCCAGGTCACCATCCCGGAGATCGGGACGGTGACCGCGGAGCGGCCGCCCCGCGTGATCCTCACCTCGAACCGGACGCGCGAGGTCCACGATGCCCTGAAGCGCCGCTGCCTCTATCACTGGATCGACTATCCCAGCGTACACACGGAGATGGAGATCGTCCTCGCCCGCGTGCCCGCCACGCCGGATCGACTGGCGCGCCAGGTCGTCGGCTTCGTCGGCCGGCTTCGGACGGCCGATCTCACGAAGGTTCCTGGCGTCGCCGAGACGCTCGATTGGGCGTCCGCGCTGCTCGCCCTCGGGGCGCGCGAGCTGGCGCCCGAGGTCGTGGACGAGACGCTGGGAGTCCTCCTGAAGTACGAGGAGGACGTCCGGCGGGTGCGCGGCGCGGCCGCGGCCGGATACCTCGACGAGCTCGTCTCGACGGGAACCTGAGGGACCCGCGGGCGTCCGCCATGACCGGTATCCGTGCCCCTGTCCCGGACCCGCTCGATGCGTTCGACGGCTCGACCTTCCTGCGCAATGGGGTCCTCTTCACGCGGGCGCTTCGCTCTGCGGGCGTCGTGACCGATCTCGGCGGGGCGCTTGATTTCGCCCGGGCGCTCACGCTCGTGGACCTCGGTGACCGGACGCAGGTGCACGCGGCCGGCTCGGCGATCTTCTGCCGGCGGCGCCTCGACATCGAGATCTACGACGCAGTCTTCGACCAGTTCTGGCGTCGCCACACGGCACGGATTGCCCCGACGGGCCTCGAGGTCCGCGCCCCACGGCCGCCCCGGCCTCCGAAGGATCGCGAGGCCGCCCTCGACACGGAGTGCGGGCGGGAACGACCCGGCCCACCGCGCGGACGACCCGAGCAGGCCGAGCCGGGCGCCGGCGACGAGGAGCAGGAAGCCGACGCCGGCTGGGTCGTCTCGCCACGCGCCTTCAGTCCCGGCGAAGCGTTCCGCCACCGCGACTTCGACCGGATGACGAGCGCCGAGCTCCGCGACGCCGAGCGGCTGATCGACCTGCTCCGCCCCCGTCTCGAGCCCCGGCGTACCCGGCGCTACGAGCTGCACCCGCACGGCCGGCGGCTCGCGCCCCGGGCCATGTTTCGGCGCAACCTCGGCGCCGGCGGCGACCTCGTCGAGTGGGTCTGGCGGCGTCGCGTCCGGCGCCCGCGCTCGATCGTCATCCTGTGTGACGTCTCGGGATCGATGGAGCGCCACGCCCGGATCCTGCTTCGCTTCGCCCAGGCCCTCACTCGCACATCGGGCGTGCGGACGGAGTCGTTCGTCTTCGGGACCCGGCTGACCCGGATCACGCACCAGCTGCGGGGACGGGACCCGGACCTGGCGATCCAGCGCGTCAGTGAGGCGGTCCGCGACTGGTCGGGCGGGACGCGCATCGGAGATTCGTTCCGCACGTTCAACCTCCGCTGGGCGCGGCGGGTCCTCCGCACGTCGGGCGTGGTGATCGTCGTGTCGGACGGATGGGACCGCGGCGACCCGGAGCTGGTGCGCGCCGAGACCGCCCGGCTCCAGCGCAACTGCCACCGGCTGATCTGGCTCAACCCGCTCGCTGGCGCCGGGGGCTACCAGCCGATCGCGGCGGGCATGGCGGCCGCCTACCCATCGATCGACGACTTCCTGCCGATCCAGTCGATCGCCTCGCTCGAGCGGCTCGGGGCGGATCTCGGCGGGATGGGGCTGGGCA
>Ga0097691_1002237_pt1 | contig 13278 bp, 8 predicted proteins | sample NGESurdeep072012_8_FD_72858 | JGI IMG/M metagenome (GOLD analysis project Ga0097691, IMG submission 72858) | Arctic peat soil microbial communities from Barrow, Alaska - NGEE Surface sample 210-1 deep-072012 | ecosystem: Environmental > Terrestrial > Soil > Wetlands > Peat ...
GAGACCGATGGCGAAATAGAAGTTGTGGGTCGTGAGCAGCAGCACATAGCTGACCATGTTCAGAATCAGGCTGCCATTGATCAACCAGAAGATCATTGTCTGGCGATCATGTGCAGGCTTCCCCAGACCGTACACCTGCGGCACAAAGCGCTGGCTGACCCCAGCGATGATCAGTGCAGCGAAACCCAGCAGTTGGATGTCCCGCAACGGGCCGTCGATCAGCGCGATGCGCATGATCAAACCGTGTTCCGAATGAGCCGTGGCCTTAGCGAAAAAGAACACTGCTTCCAGGATTGTGCCCAGCAAGAACCAGATGAACGAAGTGGCAATGAACTTCTCATACGGATTGTGCGGCTCGATCGACTGCCGCGCCGTCCGGTACAACACCAACATGAAGAGCACGACGGCAGTAATTTCGGATACTCCGGATACCGCACCCAGCGCGAATGAAGCCAAGGTTGGCAGCAGCATGTCGGCAAGCATCCCAGCCACGATCCCTGCAGCCAGCAGATAGAAGCTAAGGTTCGCCAGACCTGGCCGCCAGAGCGTGGTGTTCTTGAAGCGTGGAAAAGACTGGTAAGCGAAGCCCATTACGAACATTCCTACCCAGCCGAAGATCATAGCGTGTGCGTGCGCGTGAATCGAGGGCAGAAGGTGCAGTTGCAAGAAGCTTTTACCGAGCGCGATCTGAAGCAGGTTGATTGCCCCCCAGAGACAGCCGACGGTCAGTACGATCGCCACACCGGCTTTGAAAAACCGCCGATAGATGTAGTCCTGCAAGGTTTCGTTGTACACAGAGGGCTGGGGGGATGGACTGTCTAGCTCAGCGTTGATCTCCCGCAGCAGTTCATCCACGTTCGCGTCATGCACTGCAGCAAAGAACGCCAACGGCTCACTGGGACCGTGCTCGCCGCCACAGCCCTTCAGCCCGTGACGGTCAAAGATGCGGCGCGCGTTCGGGCAGAGCTTCACGATCTCTGCCACGCTTGTGTTTCCCGTGATCTTGTTCATGGTTTTCCTACCCTTTTCTCACACTGTAAAGATCATAGGAACCGGCCAAAAGCGCGACGATGACTTATGTCACGGTTCCCAAAGCGACCGGCAAGGCGGACTTGGTGGTTCAAAGGTCCTCCTTTCGCAGACGCCCACACCCCCAGCATTCACTTGACGACCACCACACCCTTCATGCCGTTGGCTTCATGCAACGTACAGACGTAGCGGTACACTCAAGGAGCTGTAAAGACACCGGCGAAGGTCTGGCCAGGTTGCATCAATCCTGAATCGAATGATTTTTCGCCCTCAGGAACATGAACGTCTGCCTTTATCGCCTTCCCGGCAGCTACGCGGTTCGCAATGGGTGATGGAACATCGGTCGGATCACGGAACTGCGGCTGGCCGCACTTATCCTATCCATCTCGCGAGGCTACGAAAAGGGGCCGTTGCCCGGGCAAGTAACTGGTTCTCGGTCGATTCCTTCATTCCATCGACCCACGGTCCTGTTCCCTGAGAAGGGCAGCCAAGCCATTTGGATGGCTTCGTCCATGCAAACCGCGATGCAGTGCTCCTCGCTTCCGCAGGTATCGGGGAAAGCAAGTACTGCAATGCCGTCTGCCATTACTAGAGACTTGGGACCGCAGGCCTCTACACACAAACCACAGCCTGTGCATCGATCTTCGAGAATAGTGGGCATCCATTTGTCGGCCACCAGGAACACCTCCGCGTGTCCTCACCAATTGGGCTCGACAACACAGGGTGCGGTTCACAGGACGGATCTTAGGAGGGATTAGGCCGTCTTAGCGATGACTTAGGTCACGCGAACACAGAGTAGAGGCTGCAACAGGTCTACTGACATCTTGGCTTGATCTAGCGCGGGAATCAACGCAACTCATCAGGATCGCGACTACGTCGGTGGCGGTGTAGGTGGTTGCGCCTGGCGGTAAGAACCGCGTGATTCCGGTCAAGTCGTTCCCGGAGGTGACCATACCATTTTCCACATACTTGCCGTTTCGTGTCTGTGGATGGCCGATATTTGCCATGAGGGCATTGCAGAGGCATTTCCTCCCCACCGTATTCTCCACTTTTCCGCCCTTCGACACATATGTTGTCACCGGCTCCGCCGAGCAGCGGTAGTCGATAGTCCCCGTAGGCGTCCTGTATGCTTCCCGCAGATAGCCCAAATCGCAAATCCGCGGTCGGGCTGAATAGATCTCGTGCTCCGAAAGCGTGCCTTCCAATTGTGCCACTTTGAACGGGAAATTTGTCGGGGATGCCGCCGGGTCGGTAAATACGCGAGCTTCCCCAAAAAGAGCTTTTGCCAAAAGCGCTTGCTTGTAGTCCTTTCTCAGTCCCGATTCCGCGCAGAATGCAAAGGCAGTCCCTACCTGTACCCCGGCGGCTCCGGCGGCCAAAGCCTCTGCCAGCTTCTCAGCCGAACCATATCCTCCGGCAAGCCAGAACGGAACGCTTAGGGCACGGATCTTCTCCAGATCAACGGTGTCGCGCTCCCCATAGATCGCCTCTCCCGCCTCGTCCAGTTGGAGCTTTCCGCGAGGCGGCGCATTGTGGCCCCCAGCGGTAGATCCCTCGATCACGAATCCATCAATCGTGCCATCCGCCTTCTTCAGCATCGTTGTCGCCAGGGTATTGGAGGCGATGATCGCGATGAACTTTGGCCGAGCTAGTGGCGGAAGATCGCGACCAACGAACTCCCGCGGTGCGAACACCATGGTTCTGTCGTCATCATCCTGCGCCCCTGTGACCTGCAGGAGATAGGTGGCGGGTTCGTGATTTGTGAAGCGATCGAGCACACCGGGAACTTTGAGTGGCACTCCTGCCCCCATCAAAACGTATCCGACGCCAGCGAGCATAGCGCCGTAGATCGAAGGCAAATGCGGCAGTTGAACTTTTTCTAGGTAGTTGATGCCCACTGGATTGTCGTGGCCTGCGCGCGCGAGAAAGACTTCGACAAAATTGGCTACGACGCAAAGCTCCTTCAGTTCGAGAGGACTGTCCTTGGAGTGCGTCGGCAGGCTCTTGTACGGCGTTCTTTCCGCCTTCCCGCCTGAGATGTAATACCTGCCCCAAACACGTTCAGCGATTTCCGGAATTGGAAACTGATCAAGACCGCGGCGCATATGGCCGCCGGGATCGCCGTCTTGCAGGCGTCTGGCAAAAATTACATCCAGAGCAGTTCCAGAAACCACGCCAAGCTGGCCAAGTCGGGATACCGCCCTCGCCAGCCGCCAATTGGAAACGGCTGCGCCCATTCCGCCCTGAATGATTGTTGGAAGATTGCCCATGATGAAACACACAGCGAACGAGCATTATTTCAGAGATGGAGGATTCTCATTGTCTGAGTTCTGTAATAGATTTGCGTTCTTACCGGCTTGGTGAGGGGAGAACTCTTCCGCGGTTGGTCGAAGTAATCTCTGGTTCTACTTACGACGCTCAGATATCTCTGTCACGACCCTCACTTTTCTCCGGCCTGCCATTTCGTCTGCAATAGCCGATTTGTCGGCGCCAGATAACATCCGGGCTGCCAAAGGAAACACCAGTTCGTCCTCGACACTGATGTGCTGTTTGTACATCGATGCAAGACTCGCAACGGCTTTGCGAAATTCCTCGACCTCGGGACTGGAGAAACTGCCCGTCGAAAGATATTGCGCTCCTAGGCGTTCCACCTCTGCGTGTAACGGGGCTGCCCAGCGATGTTCCTCCTCCAATTGCTCCACCTTTGAGAAGGCAGCCTGGACTTCAGGATGGTGGACCCGGCGCAACCGGGGAAATAGCGACTCCTCCTCGTCAGCAGTATGCTTTGGCGCAGCTTGCGCGAAGTAGCGCAAGGCAGACTCCAGCGCTCGCCTGGTCTCCTCGGTGGCAGGACGATCTATCACGCCCGCAACCGCCTCGAGCGTACCAAGGAACATCTCGACGCGCCGGTGGCAGTCCGAGAGCAGGCCGGTGGGGTCAGTAAAGTTGTGGGTCTTTGCTCCAATCTGGACAGGCATAGTCTCAGTTTACCGGCCTGGTTCTATACCGCTGTGACAAAAGTCTCAGAAGTGCTGTTTACTTTTCTTGAGTATCAGTTCGTCAGCCAGATCAAAGAACCGCGCGATCACACCCCGTCCTATTCGCTCAATGGCTCGATGCTTCTGCTCTGAGCTGTCTGTCGACCCAGTCGGAAGGTGCTCACGCCACGCCGACCACGTAGCGGAATCGGGCTCAACGTGGAACTGCAGTCCGTAGACACAACTCCCAAATCTGAACGCTTGGTGCGGATACTGCACGCTGGAAGCAAGTAATGTCGCTCCTGCGGGCAAATCGAAGGTGTCACCATGCCAATGGAACACAGGAACGGACGGTCCGTTCGGTCCGAACAGCGCGTCTCGCTTCCCTTCCGCAGTCAGCTCGACAAATCCAAAACCGATTTCCGGCCCCTGCCCGGGAAACACTCTCGCCCCGAGCGCTCGCGCGAGCAACTGAGCACCCAAACACACGCCAAGCACAGGACGATTGCGCCGGACGAGTTTTGCGATGAGGCTGCACTCTTCGGCCAAAAAGGGATGCTTGTCTGTTTCATGAGCACCCATGGGACCGCCCATCACAACTAGGCCCTCAACGTCATCGGGCCGCGGAAGGTCGGCTCCCAGATCCAGGCATCGGATGTCTGTATGCAGACCTCGCGCCTGAGCTTCGGCAGCGATCAATCCGGGGCCCTCCCACGCTACGTGCTGCAGTATTGTCCAGGTACCAGTCATGGCCCGTGTCTCCACAACCTCCGACCAACTTCGTCTCGGATTAGAGCCGAGTCTCTCAAACCCGTGTTGAACACTGTGCTCTTTAAATGTAGTGCCCCGCTAGACCAACTGTGATGTAGGGCGACTCATGAAGGTGACCAGCAGATTGATCGTAAAAATCGTGACCGCGGTCGTCTCTATGACAGCCGACACTGGGAGCCACGACCATGCCCAGCCCGCAAAGCCTTGATATGCGAGAATCTCGGAGCTGACACGAAGCAGACACCCTGCCCCCAGCAGCAGCAGTGAAAGAAACATCAGTTTGGTGCTGAAGAGCAAGCGCATTCCGGAAAATGCCGGCAGAATTCTCGGTCCGACGCTGAACACCATCGTGGCCAGGAAGCCCACGGTCAACGCGTGGCGCGATGCACCCCAGATGCCGTGAGAGCTCTCGACCGAGCTCGCCCAGATTCCCAGGGCCGCCGCGACGATGGCCCAGACGTACGCCAAGCGCACAAAAAACGGAAAGCTGGTGTGCACTCCCTTCACCTTTGCCGGCTGCTGTGTTCGCTCGAGGAAGCGGAGGGCCCAAACCGCGACGATGATCCCGCCCAATAACAAAAGCACGGCTGATCTCATCCAGCCCATCATTGCAGCAATTACGCCGGCAGAGTTCACTGCGACTGCCAGGAGCAGCACGCGCCCGCGTACCGGGCGCAATCCCAGGAAAACTGGCAGCCACTTGGCGCTGAACCCCCAGACGAACGGAACAAGGAACCCCCATGTCTGGAGCACCAGGAAGCGCTGGTCGAATTGGGTTGGGAGATCAGGTGAAACGCCACGATAAGCGAGGAACAACGCCGCGCCCAAGTTAACCAGCAGCGTAACCAGCAGACCTACAGCGGCAACAGTCACCACCCATACCCATTCCTCCAACCTCTGCTTGCCCGAGTCGTGGGGCCGGTGACCCGACACCGAATAGAAGAAAATTGAGAAGGCGATTATTTCGAGTGCCGCCGAGACGGGCAGCACGACGCGCCATTGCCACTGGTAAACGCCCGTCAACCAGCGCAGGCTGACGCCCAACGTCCAAAGTACCCAGCACACCCATGCAGCCCACAGCGCGAACGGATTCATGCGCCGCAACTTGGGAATGGAGTAGAAACCGATTCCCAAGATGAAGGTGCCGATCCAGCCGAAGATCTGTGCGTGCCCATGGGCCTGGATCCATCCGGCCGAGACCGAATTCGCGGCGTGGCGGCTGCTGATCGCCAGCAGATTCCAGACGCCCAGGAACGTTCCCGGGAGAAGCATGAACACCAGGCCGGTCGTGATGTAAAGCATGAGCAAGCGGGAGAGGCTGGTCTCCCTCGCCCGCGTGATCTCGAAGACCTCCCCTGGTGTGAGCGCCCGACCAACCTGGGTCTCAATGCGAGTTGCCTGCGCAGCCATCCTGTCTCCGTTTCTCTCAGTGCCCTCGTTCCATCTCGATCGAGCGCGGGAACAGGATGTTGTTCTCTAGGTGAATGTGCTGATGAAGGTCGGCTTCAAAGTCTGCCAGGGCTTTGTACAAAGTCTGGTAGCTGATGCAGGCGTCGCCCGGGGGCGTATAACCCGCGCTGGCCTGACGCATCGCGCGCAAGGCTTCGCCTACCGAGTCATGTTCATGCATCATCATCGTCACAGGATTCTGCACACTACCGAAGGGTGGGGGCAGAACAGGCTCCCTCTGGATGACGGCCTCCTCCATCCGCACGATGTAGGGGAACAGAACCATCTCTTCCTTCATCATGTGCGTAGTGAGTTCCTGAGCGAGTCCTCGAAAGCTGGCGCGGACATGCTGCAGCTCAGGATGATTCTTGCCGTGCACCGAGCAAACCTTGTCGAACAGCGGGCCCAACCGGGCGATCTCCTCGCGCGTGTACTTGTGGTGCGTCTTGTTGACGTGATCAACCAGATCAGCCAATGGTTCTGCCTGCCAGTTGCGGTCCTTCTGCTTTGCCCGGGCCGTCTGCTCTGCCACCTCGAGTGAATCCAGTATCTCGTTTGCCGATAGATTGGCCGCAGTGCAAGCCTCTTCCAGAGACTTGTTTCCGCCGCAGCAATAATCGATGCCCAGCTTTTCAAACACTCGGGTCGCATTCGGGAACTCCAGCGCAAGTTCCCGCACAGTCTTCGCAGTAGTCAGGCTCATTGATTTCTCCTCCCAGCCCTGGCAGAAGCCCTAAGGCCGGCTCTCTGTTCCGAAAGGTAGTGCCGCTGGGAACCCATTACGATGACTTTTGTCACGGAGTTTGAAGCTGCCCCACCGTGACATCAGTCACATGCACGCTGTGACAAGTCTGTCAGGCTTGACTACAAGACAAGATGCAGGAGGGTAGCGTGGAAGCGCGTTTTGACTTTAATGAGCGTCCATTCATTGTGATCTGGGAAACGACCCAGGCATGCGATCTAGCCTGCGTGCACTGCCGCGCATGCGCCCAGCCCCTGCGTAGCACTCTCGAACTGAGCACCGGTGAAGCCGAGCGTCTCATTGATGAAGTCGCGGCGTTGCGAGCCCCCGTCTTTGTGCTGACTGGTGGCGATCCGCTGAAGCGTCCTGACCTCTTCGAGTTGGTCCAATACGCTTCAAGTCACGGAGTACGAATCTCCCTGACCCCAAGTGCCACACCGCTTCTGACGCAGGAAACCATACACAAGCTGAAACAGTGCGGTCTGGCACGCCTGGCCATCAGCCTGGATGGGCCCGGCGCTGAAATTCATGACGCATTCCGTCGAGTTCCCGGTTCCTATGATTGGACACTACGCGCAGTGCGCTGGGCGCGTGAGATCGGGCTTCCCGTGCAGATCAATACCACGATTACGCGGCACAACCTGCAATATCTAGACTCGATGATCGCTCTGATCGAGCAACTCGATATCGTGCTGTGGAGTGTCTTCTTCCTCGTGCCGACCGGCCGTGGCTCCGCGATCAACCTCATCTCTGCCGAGGAGTTCGAGCAGGTCTTTGAAAAACTCTACGAGACCTCGCACCGGGTGAAATTTGATATCAAGAGCACGGAAGCACAACACTATCGTCGCTTCCTGCTTCAGCGCCGGACGGAGGAAAAACGGAAAGGCAACGGCCGGCCGCTGGTGCCGATGTTCGGCATAAGCACCGCGGACGGAATCGGACGCGCCCCACGTGGGATTAACGACGGCAAGGGCTTCGTATTCATCTCTCACCTCGGAGAAGTATTCCCCAGCGGGTTCCTGCCCGTCTCCGCTGGAAACGTACGCAAGCAGTCATTGACGGAGATCTACCGGCATTCGCCGCTCTTTGTCTCCCTGCGTGACAGCACAAACTTGAAAGGTAAATGCGGCATTTGTGAATTCCGCGAGGTCTGCGGCGGATCGCGGGCACGCGCCTACGCCCTGACGGGAGATGTGTTTGCCGAGGAACCCTGCTGCGTCTGGCAACCTAAGGTCCCCATCACCGGAGTTGGCGAAGGTACGCGTCCAGTTGAGCATACGCACGCGTAGGATCCGCAGAACCATCCCATCGCTGTTCGAACACGTTCAGAAAGCCTGACTCGCTGTACATGCGATGCTGCACATCGCCTTCGAGCGCGGACCCGGCCGGCTTCCAGTCGCGGCCTCGTGCGTTGCGCGCAGTGGCTAGCATGGCCGACGCTCTCTGGAAGTCCCGTTGCTTCCAGGCGACGTAGCCGCGCAGAAACCATACATTCGCTGCGCGCGGATTAGCCTGGCAAGCGTGCGCAAAGTGCTGTTCCGCCGCCGCGAGGTCTCCCTGCGCTAGTGCCACCTGACCCAGCAGAACGAGCGTTCCGGTTTCTTCCGAATTCAGGCGGAGCGCAGCATTCAATGACTGCCGCGCAAGCTCGAGTTGGCTCCTCGAAGACGCGGAGGCGGCGAGCAGTTCTCCCTTGCGTTGAAAGGCGCGATGGTTCTGCGGGTTGATTCGAGCGAGCGCGTCGAGTTCGGCAATCGCAGATGGAATGTCGTTTAGTGCCGCCAAGCAGTTCGCAAGATAGTAGTGCGAATCCTCATGATCAGGGTTGATGGCGAGCGCGTCGCGGAACAGTTGTGCGGCCTTCGCAAAGTTCCGCTCCCGCTTCATGGCATCCATCGCGGCATGCTGCTTCTCCCAGAACTGCACGAGCCCGGCTCTGTCGAGTTGGGCGGAGGGGTTAGCCTGAGTAAGGTTGGCAGCATGCGGCGTGAAAGGTTTCGCTTCCCGCTCGCCCTGCGTGATTTCCCAAAGGTTATTAGCCGCAAGATTTGTCCACGTCTCCGCTCGCCCGCGGAGCCAGCGCACTTCCAGGCGATCGATCTTGGTCGCCGCACCCAGCCCGATATGCAGGCGATGGCTATCTTGCGACAGGTAAGAAGAACTGCTGACGGTGCGGCGCAGTGGGACTCCGGCCACCCAGGCGATCACCGTGGCACCATCGCCAAATCCCAGCGAGGCCCCACTGGGCGGGACATGGTTGTGCAGCCGGAACTCGGCCCAATTGCCTTGCGGGATGTCATTGCGTAACAATCGCACGCCTTCTCCCTGATCCACGATGGCCACATCCATCGCGCCGTCATTGTTGTAATCGGCGACGGCAAGACCACGGCTCACATGGGGCTGCGAAAGCGAGCGATTCCACGGCGCCAGATCGTAGAAGAAACTGCCCTGGGCGTTCCAGAATAAGAACGACGGCATCGGAGTGAGCCGGCGAGGCGACGTTTCCTTTTGTTCGAAGGTGCTCCCGTTGGCGACGACGAGATCAGGCCAGCCATCCGAGTCGAAATCGACGAAGCTCGCGCCCCATCCGATTTTCTGCAACGAAGGTTGCCCGATGCCCATGTTTGCGGCCACGTCGGTGAAGTGCAACTCCGACCCGTTGGCCATTCCTTTCTGCTCAGAAAGCAGGGACTGGTAGAGCGCAAACCCCTGCGCGATCCAGTGCGAAATGAAAAGATCGTCGTCGCCATCGCGGTCGAAATCCCCTGCGGCCAGGCCCATGGAGCCGCGGTATTCCTCGACCCACGCACTTCTGCCGGCGTCGACGAAGGTCCCGTGGTGGTTCAGGTAGAGCTTGTTCTCCGAAATGTCATTGGCCACGTACAAGTCGAGCCAGCCATCGCCATCGAAGTCGTGCCAGAGTGCGCTCAGGCTACGGCCTTCGGGATTGGCAACGCCAAGTTCCTCGGCGACTTCGGTAAACGTGCCGTTCTTATTGTTTCGGAACAGTAGGTTCCGCTCCGGTTCGTGGGAAGCGGGATTCAGCGTGAACGGGACCTCGAGCCCAAACTGCGTCGAGTTGGCGGACGAGTTGCGCTCTCCCGGTTTGTACTTAACGTAGCCACAAACGTAGAGATCGAGATAACCGTCCCGGTTGTAGTCGCCCCACGACACGCCCGTCCAAAATCCTTTGGGTGATGGGAAGCTCTTGTCGCGGACCAGGTGGCCGTGGTCGTTGCGAAACAGAATGATGGTGTCGTAACCCGTCACGACCAGGTCCAGCCAGCCATCGTTGTTGTAGTCGCCCCATGCGGCGCCCATGCCGATGATGCGGAGGTCGGGAAAGTCCTGCACCTTCTCGAAACGGCCGTCGCCCAGATTGTGGTAGAGCACCGACGGTGCGCGTTGCGACGCCGGCAGGTCGAACGAACCGCCGCCGCTCACTACGAACAGGTCATCCAATCCATCATTGTCAAAGTCTCCCCATGCCACGCCGGATCCCATGTCCTCGGGCAACTGGGAAGTGCGCGCACCTTGAAACTGCCGGAAGGACGCCAACCCGGCCGCTTTCGTGACATCGGTGAATCGCGGCTCTGGCGCTCCCGGTGGAAGATTTCGTCCCGGGTCAACCAACCGGTCCACCGCACGCGAACTCACCGCGTTCTTGACAGTTTGAAGTGTGACTGGTGTCGCTTGTGCGACCGGTCTGCTCAGCGCACTGGTGATGTCCTTGGAAGCTTCTCCCGGCGTGTACTCCTCCAGCGCAGTCTCGTTGCGAATTCGCCAGGTGACGAGGGCCCCAATCAGCACCAGGACAACGAACGTGGAAGCTGTCCACACGACACGGCGCAGCCGTCTTGATCCTGTCCGAGGACGCCCGGGGAGAGCGGCTACCGACACGGCGTACCCTCTCCGTTGCGCGCGACGCAGACGGTGGCCGTTGCACTCGCAATATCAACCACCGGCGCAGTGAGACCGGATTTCTCGCCCATCACATAATTGAGCAGGAATTGATCGATCTTGCGGTAGTGCAGCGTAGCATTGATGCGCAGCGTTCCGCTCGTGTGGCCCACGGGCACCGAGAACTCGCGGTCTCCGTTCGCCTTTGAGGCAGGCGCGCGCGGACCGCCGGATGGACACATCACGTTGTACTCGACCGTGTCCGAGTATCCCGGAAACAGCGACCGGCGATAACGCACCCCGACCATCTCCCACAAGTTGTGCCGGTCAATCAGATTGCCGTACTGGTCGACAGGTTCGGCCTTGAACAGGAATGTACCCGGCTCCAGGAAGTGACGTGCATCGCGTTGTCCAGAAGCGAAAACAACGCGCCCGCTTTCGTCCTCGACTCGCAGTTCGACCCAACTCTGAATCATGTCGAGCGGACCGGTCGGATAGTCGTGGCCAACTTTGTTCGAGGTCATGATTACCCGAACAGACATGGCTTGGCCGGGTGCGACAGTTGGCGGGGTCTCGATCCGGATTTTCACTACCGGCCCCTCCGCCCATTTATTGCGAATCTCCGGGATATCGATCTGGCCTTGCAGCCAACGAATCGTCAATGCCACGTGCTGGTCCGCGCCCTCCAGATGCAACAGTGCAGGCACGAAGTTATTCGCCGCCAGGAAGCGATGACTGCGGTGCTTGTGATCATCGGCGGTGCGGTTGTAGTCGGTTGAGTCTCCCGCGGCGGGGTCGTGGGAATCAGTCAGGGGCATGTGACACTCGCGGCACTCGACGGTCGCGCGCGCATCGCCCTTGTGGTTCCAGTGGCTGGCAGCCCAGTTGTCATACTGGTTCTGCAACTGCACCCAGCCCACGCGGTTCACTTCCTGATCGATGAACTGCTTGTGGCAGGCCGCACAATACTCGGGCTTCTTGTACATGCGCTTGCTCAGGCGGTTGTGCTGCACGGGCCATGCGCGGATCAGGAAATTGCGCGTAACGGCACCCAGCGTGTGATCGGGGCTCCATTGCCAGAGATACTCGGTAGGCTGCCAAATGGTGTAGTTAGCATTGCCCTGGATATCTGTCTTCTGGATGGAATGGCAAGCCAGGCAGGAGATGCCTTCGTTGTAGCCCTGCAGACCTGTGAGCTTCTCCACAAAGATGTTCTTGGAACCGGAAAACAGCGAGATCGGGTCGTGACACCCGCCGCAGTATCGTGTCGATTCCGGGCCATTCTGCTTGGCCATGACGCTCTGTATGCCCTGGAAGATCGGATCCATAGCGGCATAGCGATGTGCGCTTGTTTTCCACTCGTTATAGATTTCGGTATGACATCCGCTCGCACCGCAGGTCTCGGAACCCGCCAGCGACCGCGCATCGAACGCGCCGTTCGTGGCGGTGTGCGCCAAACTGGGCGCAAATGGACGATCCTTGCCGAAGGCATAGCTGTAGTCGGACGGAAACTGGTTTCGGTATTTCGCTCCGGAGTATGCCAGTGTGAACGCGGCAACGACACAGATGCCGACAACGGACGCTGTCGTGGTAGCAACGAGCCATCCGGCAGCACCTCTTGAAGCTTCAGACCTGCGTCGCCGCCACCACGCAATAAGGATGTGAGGAACGGTGGCGGCCACGGTCAGCAGCGTTGAGATCAGGTGCACGTACCGCAACCACGGTGAGGTCCGGACCCCCAGCAGCGCCTGCCACGTCACCAGTAGTCCCGACGTGGCACAGACGGCCAGAGCGCCAATCCCGACGTAGCCGAGCAGCAACACGTCCGATAGCGCCTGGTCGGAGTAGTCTTTCCAATGCCGAACGAAATACCACGCCAACGGAGCGATCAGTATTACTCCGGCGACCGTGTGGAGTAGGAGTCCCCATTCCATGGCCGGACGAAACGGGCCGAATGTGATTGCCAGACCAGAGACAAGCTCAAAGAGAAGAATGGCGCCTGCGGTTCTGGCTAGGACGGTGGACCAACCGGCCCGGACGCGGCTGGCTGGAGGCTCTGGTGATTGCATACCTGCCCTCGATGAATCGAGCAAGGATACCCAGACAGCGCAACCGGTGAAGTGACTAAAGTCACAGCTCAAACCATACTGTTTGGGGTTATGAACGATTCGCGGTCAATTCCCTGAAATCGCCCCCCTCAAGAGTGAAATTCATGGCTGCTCGAAAGCCGCGATTCGATGGCTTGAAGATTCAACTTCCGCCACAGCCGTCGAGCAAATATGCATACGCGCTGCGCATTCAACTGCAGTAGGGGCGGCCTGGCAAACACGGAGCGATCTGATTTCTTTCTTCTGCAATTTGTTTTTGTGTTTACAATACCGCCCATGGACTCTCTTCTGAAAACTGAAC
>Ga0097691_1002238_pt1 | contig 13269 bp, 13 predicted proteins | sample NGESurdeep072012_8_FD_72858 | JGI IMG/M metagenome (GOLD analysis project Ga0097691, IMG submission 72858) | Arctic peat soil microbial communities from Barrow, Alaska - NGEE Surface sample 210-1 deep-072012 | ecosystem: Environmental > Terrestrial > Soil > Wetlands > Peat ...
GGGAGACGATCCAGAAAGCCTGTCGCTTCTCAAAACTTGATCCGGCCCGAATTCCTTCGCAAATCTAAACGACCTCGCATAGCCTGAGGGGCGTGATGAACTGGTTCTGACGGACGGCCGCTGCGGCGCAAACCAGGTTTGAGAAGAGACAAGTCGGCTCGATTCGCCAAAGATTCGCGGATCTTGTCTGGCTGGCTAGCAGGTCCTGTGGAACTACCCAAGCTGGCGACATCATAGCGGCGAATCTCAAAACTCTAGACTTTTCGCCGCCTTCGGAGTTTTTGTCAGGCACAGCCAGCGTCGTGGTGACGATTAAGCCGGCGAAAGTCGAGCATAGGGTCCGAATCAAGGATTTTCAGAGTTGGTTGGAGTCAGCGCCCAGGAGTCCTGCAGAGATAGCGCTGAAGCGCCGATTGAGAGATATTCTGGGGCGCCAGCTCTAGGCGCGACAGATTGTTTACCTCGGGAAGGTGAAAATGGCTGAACAGGCGCTTTGCCGAATCCTCAGCCTCGATGGAGGCGGGGCCAAGGGTTTCTACACGCTCGGGGTTCTCAGAGAGATCGAGGGCATGATCGGACGCCCTCTGTACGAGCGCTTTGACTTGGTGTTCGGGACGAGCACGGGCGCAATCATCGCGGCGTTGATTGCGCTCGGCTACCGAGTCGATGAGATCCACGCGCTCTACAAGGAGCACGTGCCAAGGATCATGCAGAGGAAAAAACCGCGAGAAAAATCGCGGGCGCTCGCTGAGCTGGCAAAGGAAGTGTTCGGAGACAAAAAATTCGATACCGTTAAAACGGGCGTCGGAATCGTCGCCACGAAGTGGGTCATTGAACGACCGATGATCTTCAAGGGCAGTAGCGCGCAAGCTCACGGTCGAATAGGTACGTTTTCCCCGGGCTTCGGCTGCACCATTGGCGACGCGGTACAAGCGTCGTGCTCGGCCTATCCATTCTTCGAGCGCAAGATCCTCACGACGGAAGCAGGCGACCAAGTCGAGCTGATTGACGGTGGTTACTGCGCCAATAATCCGACGCTCTATGCGGTTGCCGACGCCATCATGGCAATGAAGGTGTCGCAAGAAACATTGCGGGTTGTGAGTCTCGGCGTCGGTGTGTATCCCGAACCGAAGCCCCCTCTGCTGAGTAAAATGCGCTGGTATAAGTATTTGCGTAGCGTTCAACTTCTCCAGAAGACTCTGGAGATCAACACACAGTCGATGGACCAACTCCGGGAGGTCTTGTTCAAGCGGATAGCGACGGTGCGGATCAGTGACACGTTCGAAAAACCAGAGATGGCGACGGACTTGTTCGAGCACGATCTGAACAAACTGAACATTCTTCGCCAGCGCGGCAGCGAGTCGTTCGCAAGCCGCGAACCGCAGCTCCGTGAATTCCTTCTTTAGGAGCTAAACCGATTATGGCCATCCCTGAAACACAGCTCGATACGTGGTCGCACCAGGGCTCGGTCACCCAGTCAAAAGGTACGTATGCGACGATCAAGCGCGCATTGGAAGATCCCAATGCGAACTACGCCAGTCGCAATTTTGAAGTGTTTCTCCAGGGTTCGTATGGCAACGACACCAACGTCTTTGCTGAGAGCGACGTCGATGTTGTAATCCGCTACGATGGAGCATTCTTCTCCGACGTCAGGGACCTTCCTGCTGACCAGCAAAGCGCATATAGCGCATCCACGCAGGATGGCACTTACGCTTACTACACATTCAAGAGTCACGTCCAAGCGGCACTCGTGGCAGCGTTTGGAAGTTCGGTCAAGCCAGGTCAGAAGGCGTTCAAGATTCAAGCGGACGGCTCGCGGCGAGATGCCGACGTAGTGGCGGCTTTTGAATATCGGCGCTTCTACCAGTTCAATTCCTGGGCTGATCAGAGATCTGAGATAGGAATGGCCTTCTACACGTCGGACGACACACTCATTGCCAATTATCCGAAACAGCATTCAAGAAATTGCACCGCCAAACACCAATCCACCGGAGGCAATTTCAAACCGCTTGTTCGCATTTTCAAGAACATGCGCAGCAAGCTTATTGACGACGGCTTAATTGGAGAGGGTATTGCGCCTTCATATTTTATTGAAGGCTTGCTCTACAACATTCCGAACACCGAGTTTTCGGGGGCCACCTTCGGAGAGAAGGTTTTTAGTCTCCTTACATGGCTCTACCAAACAACTGACCGTACGAATTTTGTTTGCGCAAACGAACAGTATTATCTGCTGCGCGATAACGATCCTGTATGCTGGCCGATCGGCAACGGCGCTCAATTCATCGACGGCGTGACTCGACTTTGGAACAATTGGTAATCTGCCCATATCTGTGCGCGAATTCCATTGCGCCTCGGAGAAATTGCAAAACATTAGAAGTCAGGAAACGCGAAACTGATGTGAAAGCAACCGCCTTGTCTGCGCTTGTAGTGTGGGGACATTGTGGGCTAGTCAAGGCCTCGGACGATTTCGTCGGTCGGTTGGCGGTCCATCATTGTCGAGCCGGGCAATAGTCCGAAAGGGGCATTTAAGATCAGAATGTTCAGCTCAAAAACAATGGGTGCAACCGTTTCACTCGTATTGATTTTCTTGATCTTGGCGGCGCCGACTCCCGTGCAAGCCGGCTCCCCAAACGCTATGGAGGCGCTTAACGGGAAGATTGTTGTCGCCCCGGCGACGTCTTCTGGCGTGAGCTTACGTTATCCACGTACCACAGCTTTTACAGATCCGGCGATCATGAATCGGATCAATAAGCGCCTCGCCGAGGCCGAACGCGCCGGTCGCGAGCAGATTGACCAGTGTCGCAAGGATCTTAAGGATGCCCACTTGCCCTTTGACCCGAAGGGTTTCGATGAGCGGGTGACAGTGACTTATCTCTCGACCCGCTACCTAAGTTTATACGCTAACCTCAGCTATTACTGTGGAGGTCCCTATCCGGTCAACGAAGACATCCGGCCAATGACGATCGATCTGACTAATGGCGCCGAGATCGACTTGCGGACGGTGTTCACACCGGCCTTTATTGAGGCGCCATCCCAAGCGCAGGCAGCTAAGCACAGCAGCGGTCCTGCGCCGACCCTGCTCGGCCTCTACGCCAAGAAATATCGTAGCCAGGATCCGAAACCCGACCCCGACTGCTTTGACGCGATCGATGGACTCGACATGGGTGATGTCTCCCTGTGGCTTCAAAGCGGCAAATCGGGAGGCTTGGTCATGCAGCCGAGCTTGCCTCACGCGATCGAGGCATGCGAAGCGACTCTGGTCTTCTCACCATCCGAGATCGTTCCCTTCATCAGCGACAAGGCCCTGGCCACCGACCTACAGCGCAACGTAGCGGCAATTCCCTGTCCAGCAGTTGGTTGGTTAGAAGGGCGACGCGACCGCCGCCTCTGCCGATCAGCATCGCGCGGCACGGACGGCTACTACTCGTCGCGTTAAGAAGACATATTGGACGCAGGGTGTTGAAGCGCTTGAAATCGAAAACGACAATTGAACCGAATCTTCAACGCCCCGCTAGGAAAGTCTTGTACCTGGACGATTGCTCGCGATAATCGCCGACCCGACTACCGACGCCACCACTACCAGGCCCATCGCAGCGCGCGGCGTGATCGACCAGAGTATTCCGACCGCCGCGCTGGATAGAAAATCGCCGATTCCATTGACCGTCGCCAGCACGCCAAATCCGGTTCCGCGAATTTCGGCGGGCAGCGTCTCGGCGGCAGTCGCGCTCTCCAGTGTCTCCCAGGAGCCCATGTAGACTCCGGACATCGCGAAGACCACCGCGAATTTCAGTAGTGAGGCACCCGGCATCATGAGGGCGAAGGCGGGAACTATGGCCATGCTATAGCCAGTCGCCAGTACGTACCGCTTTGGGAATCGATCGGCCAGCGCGCCGCTGACGTAGCATGACACGGCGTAAACCGCATTGTAGCCGACGTAAAAGAGCATCGCGAGCTGAGCACCGCGCGCCATCCCATAAACGGGCGTCCACGCCTGCGTCGCCCATAGGATAAGAAGCGTATTCGAAAAGTCGCCGAGACCCGCGATTCCTACTCCGACCAGGTACTTGCGAAACCCGCGCGGCAACGTCGCGATACCGGACAACAGTTGCGCTTGCGGACGCGCCTGATGCTGCCGTTCGTCGACCAGCGCCCAAATCGCAATCGCTGCGGCGAGTCCGGGAATCAACGTCAATGCAAAAATTGCGCGCATCCCGACAGCGCGTAACAGCACAATCGAAAGAATCGGACCGACGAACGCGCCAACGCTGTCCATCGCGCGCTCCAAACCGGAGGCGCGTCCGTAAGACTCGGGGGTCGTGGCGTCGGCCATCAGGACGTTGCGTACCGGAGTACGTGCGCCACGACCCATCCACCCCGTGACGCGTCCGAGCATCACCTGCCACCAACTGGTCGCAAGTGCGAAGCTGGCCATCCCAAGCGCGGTGACCACGTAGCCGACGACGGCGAGAGGCTTTCTTCGTTCCAGTTTGTCGCTGTAAAGCCCGAGAGCAGCTTGGCGAAGCTCGACAGTCCGTCGGCGAGTCCCTCGATGATTCCGAGCAGCGCGGCATTAGCGCCGATCGAGGCCAGGAACACTGGCATCGCAGTGATTGCCATTTCGTGGCTGCCGTCGGAGCAGAGACTGGCGATGCCTATTCCCAGGACGGTGCGATTGAGCCATCCCGGAACGTCGGTCGTCGACGCGGAGGGCTTGGTCTGTTCAGTTGATGACATCCAACAAGGGCCCCGTCGGCCGCGTTGCAATTGTATCAGTGCGCTGCTTTGACCATCGCTTGCAGCGTGAACATGTCTTTGGTCGTCACGCCCATGTTGATGTACCAGGTTTCAAGTTCGGGAGTGGTTCGCGACGGCAGGTAGTGGACTTCCGACAGACCGGAATCGATATCGGTAGTGGCCTCAGCCACTTCGAAAAGGCGCTTGTACGGATAGATTGCAACGCGTGCTGTAGGCACCGGCCGATCGCGGTATGTGAGCCAGTTCGTAAAATTCTTGTGCAGCTCGCCTTTGCGACTATAGGCGTCGTGGGCGAGAACGACCCAAGCTTCGACGTCGACGTAAACTACGTGTTTCGAATACAGTTCCTCGGGCACCCGACTCCGTCGTGGAATTCCTTCGACGACGAACATGCGCCGCAGTTGCCATTGCGCCGGACAGACGCTCCCGCCCCCATCAGTTAGGCACATTGGTGCGGGCACTTGCTCGATGTTCACCGCGCCAAGCATCTTCTTCTCACCAAGGAACCGCCAGTCGTAGTTCTCATTCTTCGCAGCGAAGCCCTCGTAATCGTCCGAGTAAAACTGCTCGACGCCTTCCGCGCCACTTAGGCTGTCCTCGCTTAAGCGCCTGAGACGTCGATCACCGGGTTTAAAGATCCAGGTGTTGTCGCCCTTGTTTGGGTCAGCGTAGCGATAACGAATCAGTCCTTTCCCTCGAGATTCCGCAGGGGCCAGAAATGGATAGATCGCTGACATGAAATAGAGCCCCGTTTTCTTGAAATCCGGATCGATCGGGAGAGGCTCCACCTCCGTGCGCCCTACAAAGTTGTAAGCTCGGTAGTGTCCGATCTCTTCGTACTCGACCACGCGATGAGATTTGTTGACGCCTTCGTATGCGGCCTCGCACCCGAAATATCGAGCGTCAAGATCATCGGTATACATCGGCCGGAACGCATTGTTCCACATCACCTTCGTGCCCGCGGTAGGATCGTTCGGATCAATTGTGGTGAACGGCTGTCCCGCAACATAGCCGACGAGGCTTCGATGATCCGCAGAGAGGCTCACCTGTGACGAGTATTTCTCGGTTGCTTCCCTATACGGTGGAGGCCAGTCGATCCTCTCTGTTGGCGCGACCGTGAGCTGCATTCCGTGCAGTACCTTCCAGTATGTACCAGGGGCAAGAAGGTCTTTGACCCTCACGGCGGTGTCCGCAGTGATGACGTCGCCGGGTTTGAGGGTCTCTTCGGCCGCGCCTGAACCCGCAAGGATCGCAATTCCGATCAGATCGACAACCAGAGCAAGAGCAATTAAAAAGGTTCTCGATGGGCGCATCTATCAGACCTCATCTTCGCATGCACCCTTTCATTGTGCCTGAATTCCAAGTTGTGGAGTAGAAAAAATCCGCGAGGGGCGTAGACCGACCGTGTTTCGCCGCTTCGGACGCGGCTCACCAGCTCACTCCACTGAATATGGGTGAGCGTGACATTGCTGCCTTCTTTCTTCGATTGTGACGTGCTCATCAGGTTTATCACGACTTCCGGACACTCCGCTGGACAGTTTCCTTGAGAATCACCAACGCGATCATGCGGGTCCGAGCGCCCTTGCGGAATCGCCGTCCAAGGATCGATCGAGACGCCTTGTTGGGTCAGGTCTCCTTAGGCAGCTTCCGACCAACGAGATTTACCTCGATAGCGCAGGCAGGCCGAAAAGAGCAATTTACCATCGCAGAAGTTTCGGCCCGAGCATGGATCCGATGAACGTACGTACAGGCGGGCTCGTCTCCGAACAAGCTGTAGTCAGGTATGGGCATAGACTGCCACCTTGGCAGCCCTCACACCACCCCGGCGGGTGAACCCGCGATCACCTTGGAGGTCGATCGCGCTCGTAGGTAATCTGGCGTTCCTGCCCCAGGCGAATCTACGGCGATGATCCACGGACCTAGCAAAATCGCGCCCGGATAGGTTTTGCCCGATTCTGCCGATTTGCGCCGACCAAGGCGCTCTCCGGGTCCGCGCGCGATCGCGAATCGCGCGCACACGCGCCGATTTCGATCGATTCTCTGACATCTCCAAAAATCTGGAGACTGAAATGTGGAGCGCAGTCGTTTCGAACTCTCAGGCGACTTCGAGGAATCGCTATGTCGCCGCAAAAGACGCGAAAAGTCGCCCGTGCGAGGACTGGCTGTTCGCAGCGAATCGAGCAATGTGTGTGGTATCCGGAGAGGAGCCGGCCACATGCGGCCTTGTGGCCAGGTCAAAGTGGACATCAGGGTTGCCTCGTGTATCTGATTAGTTTTTCTTTTTCGCCGCTACTTCCGCAAAATGCTTCTGCACGGTTTCTGCGGCGGCGGACATCGCTTTACCCATCAGTTCCTTGCCATGGTCGCGGGTCCAATTCAGCGAAGCAGCGCGCGCGATATTGGAGCCGTTGAAGTGCGGCAGGACGTGACGGGCAAACAGTTCATACGAGCGTTTGGTCGCGTCGAAGTTTGCCCAGTTATGGGCGAGCAGGAGGATGCATCCGAACCCGCCCGACTGCTTCTCCAGTCGTTCGATCATCGCGATCGCATCGTCGGGTGTGCCTATAACGGCGCGGCCCGACTCGATCATCGCTTCGGCGGGATCCTTGGCCGTCAAGTCATCGCCGCTGGCGGTTGGATTGATCGCCGTAAAGTACGCGAGCCACTTGTTCAGTCCATACTTGACGTCGCGCAATGCATCCTCGCGGGTCTCGGCGATATGCATCGGCGCGACCAGCCTCAGCACCGAGCGATCCATCTCGCGCCCGTTTTCACGCGCGATATCGGATGCGACCTGCCAGTTGGTGCCGAGTACGTCATAGCCCGCCTGCTGCGAGGCCGCCACGCAAAGCATCCCGGCGCCGTAGCGTCCCGCGAGCTTCCCGCCCGAGGGCGTGAACGTGCTGGCAACGGCAAATTCCGGGCGAGGACGCGTGTATGGCAGGAGCTGGCAACGCGCTTCCTTCAGTGTGTACCATTCGGTTTGCTCGGTCACGACTTCACCGGCAAGCAGTCTCAGGATAACGTCGAGCGACTCGGCCATTCGATCGCGCTGCTTCGAGACCGGCACGCCCAGCATCTCCGCGTCCGACGGCAACAGGCCCGGGCCGATCCCGAACATGGCCCGTCCCCGCGTCATGTGATCGAGTTGCACGATGCGGTTCGCGACCGTTAAGGGATGATGGTACGGCAGCGAGATGACGCCCGTACCGAGTCGAATCCGCTGGGTCCTTTCGGCGATGGCTGCGATCATCAGTTCTGGCGACGCTATGATTTCGTAGCCTGCCGAGTGGTGCTCACCAATCCATGCCTCGTCGAAGCCGATGCGATCGAGATGCTCGATCAAGTCGATATCGCGTCTGAGCGCGAGCGTTGGGTCCTCATCGACAGGATGAAACGGAGCGAGAAAGATTCCAGCCCGCAGGCGGTTTGGTCGAATAGTTGTGGTCATTTGATCCTCAGTTGGCAATATACCCTCAGTTGGCGATTGCGGCGGGTGGATACGGCGACAGTTCTTCTGGTTCGATCGGAGGCTTCGACCGCCGCTGCATGATTTTATTGACGGCGGCAAGGAATTCGGAATCAGTCATCAACGATTCCGCGGGACGGTTGAGGTTGATGACGTTGAACAGAGCCTCGGCGATGACGGGGACGCCGGCGCCTTCGCGCAGCACGCGTTCCCAGGCCTCGCCACCCATCGCGCCCTCGGAACCATCCGATTGTCCGAGCGCCTGGCGATCGCGCGCGACCGACAGACCCCATGGCTGTCGCACAAACTCAGCCTGACGCTCGAAAAACGTAACCGGGAAATTCGGGTCGGTCGGATCCATTTCGCCGACCAGCGTCCCGAGTATCCGGGAACATACGGACGCACTGGTCATGCCCTGCGCATACACCGGGTTGAATCCGCAGACCGCGTCGGCCATTGAAACGAACCCGGCCGGGCCGCGCCATTTCTCGTAGTGCTTCCAGATATTCTGCATTCCCTTGCGATGGAAAATCGCGGAGATAGGCGTCGAAATCGCGAGCGCCTCTGCCACTATCGGCGAGCGCAACCTCCCGCACAGCGCGGCGAACGATTCATGATCGGCGGGTAGTGTGCGGCCGCCCCATGAAGCCAGCGTCAGAAGAAAGCGGTCGCCTTCAATCGGCAGGATCAATGCGACGTAGTAATCCTCCGCGCGCTTAGGCTTTGCCGAGGGATTGAGAAAAATTCCCTTCCACCACCAGTTGGCGGGCCGTCGATCGGCGGGCGGCATCTGGTACCAGCAAGTGCTGTAACCCGCCTGCGCGTCCACGACTTCGAGCTCGACTTCAGGATAGCCGAGACCGGTCAGCCATTCCGAGGCGCGCGAGCTGCGGCCACTGCAATCAACCACCAGGTCCGCTTCGAGCCGGCTCACCGAGCGGTCGCTGACCTTGCGAGCTTCGGCGCCGGTTACGCGCGGCGTGTCGCCCGGCGTGAATAGCAGCGCCGTGACCTCGGTCCCCTCGACGAATTTGACGCGGGGATTTTTTTTGACGCGATCGCGAATCACCGACTCGATCAGCAGGCGGCTCGCGAACAACATCTGATGTCCAGTGCGGCGGCGAGGGGCCCATCCTTCCGGATTCAAGGTGGCGAGTTCGAGGCCGGCATCCAAGTCGAGGCCGCCGCGTTCGTGCAGTGAATCGTCGAGCCCTGGAAACAGCGCGCTTAGCTCGCGACGCCCGCGGTCGAGCAGGCCATGCGGATGGCGGCTCTGCGGCACGCCCTTGCGATGCGCCGCGCCTTCGGGCAGCTCGTCCCGCTCGACTAATGTGACACGCTCGAAGTGATCGGATAGCACGCGCGCCACGCACATCCCGCCGATGCCTCCGCCGATCACTACGACATGGTTCGTTTTCATCTATATGGATTCACTTCCTGAAGTTCAGATCCGGCGAAGCCTCTTGGGCGCGAGGATTACCGCCGCCGCTTCGAAGCTCTCCGAAACTGCCTACAATTTGAAGTCAGGGCCTTTGCGCTCTTCTATCACTCGTCAAACGGCAAAGACAGCAAATTCAAAGATTGTTCAGGTCTCAGGAGTGCTGACGCGGCTCGATTATCGTCGCACGAATCGAATTCGCATCCGTTCTTCTCGAGACACGGACTCTTCGCCGCGGACGATCGATATGATCGAACGACTTCTCGATGATCGTCACTGCGATCGCAGATCGAGGGAGCACAGTCGCAAGCGCGCTGTCGCCGATTCCCGCACCTGTGCCTACTGAAAACTCCGAAATCAGCGAAAAGTCTAGAGTTTTGGGATCGGCCGCCGTAGTGTCGTCGGCATGCTTAAGCTCGTGCGATCGATCCTTTCTCGGCTTGTACGCCGATTCCGTAGTCGGGCGGTTGTGGAACTAGAGAACCTCGCCCTCCGTCATCAACTGCATGTTCTTCGCCGCCAGCGGCCGGGTCGGCTCCGGCTGTTTACTTTCGACCGCTTGCTCTGGGTCTTGCTCTACCGACTGTGGCCGCGCTGTCTGGAAATGATGGTGTTGGTCAAGCCGGCCACGGTGATCCAATGGCTGTGCCTACCAAAAACTCCGACCGCGCCGGAAAGTCTGGAGTTTTTGGATTCACTGACGCAATATCGCCGGCATGCTTGAGCTCGAACGATCCGTCATCTCTGTTGTTGCCCGCCGATTGCGCAGCCGGGCGGCGGTGGAACTAGAGAACCTCGCCCTCCGTCACCAGCTGCACGTTCTTCGCCGCCAGCGGCCGGGTCGGCCCCGGCTGTTCGCGATCGACCGCCTGCTCTGGGTCTTGCTCTACCGATTGTGGCCTCGCTGTCTGGAGGTGATGGTGTTGGTCAAGCCGGCAACTGTGATCCAGTGGCATCGTCAGGGATTCCGCCTGTTCTGGCGATGGCGTTCGAGATCCGGGCGGCCGTCAATGGATCGCGAGATTCGTGACCTGATTGGGCAGATGAGCAGCGCCAACCCGCTCTGGGGCGCGCCCCGGATCCACGGTGAGCTGCTCAAGCTCGGCATCGAGATCAGCCAGGCGACCGTCGCAAAGTACATGGTGCGAAGGCGAGGAACGCCACCTTCTCAGAACTGGCGGACTTTCCTGGTCAATCACGCCGAAGGCATCGCTGCGATCGATATGTTCGTTGTGGCGTCCGCATCGTTTCGGCTGCTCTACGTCATGATCATTCTGGCCCACGATCGCAGGAAGATCATGCGCACGGCCGTCACCGAACATCCGACCGCAGCCTGGCTCTCGCGCCAGGTAACCGAAGCATTCCCGTGGGACACGGCGCCCAGGTATCTGCTGCGTGACCGTGACGCATCGTATGGCGCGGACTTCCGCAGCCGGGTCGAAGCGATGGGGATCACGGAGGTAATCACGGCGCCACGCTCACCTTGGCAGAACGCCTACGTCGAGCGCGTAATCGGTTCGATTCGCCGCGAGTGTTTGGATCACATCCTGATCTTCAACGAGCGCCATCTGCGCCGCGTCCTGTCCTCGTACGTCGACTATTACCAACGCACCCGCACGCATCTTTCGCTCGATAAGGATTGCCCGGATTCGCGCCCGATCATGCCACGCAGGATCGGAAAGGTGATCGCCATCTCGCAGGTCGGCGGCTTGCATCATCGCTACGAACGCCTCGCAGCCTGATTCGTCCCGGATTCTTGCTCACCAATCGTTGCGTCACGGCCAGTACGCCGTCGCCTGATGATCTATGTATCGGAGGGTTGTTCGATCTCGATCAGGGTGGGCCGCTCGAGGTTCAGATCGCAAACCGTCTCACCTAAGTACATCGATTCGATGGCGATTCTCGCTAGACGACTCAAAGTCCGGTTCAGATTGAATTTTTAGTAGCGACAGCGCACTCATTTTGAGTGAAGCGTCCGGCGCGGAGGACAGGTATGAAAATACGTCCACGATTTTTCACCGGCGCGGGATTGATCATCCTTGCGCCGTGGAAGGCCTATGCTACCTGCTGCAGCGACCTCCGGAGTCACCTGTCGTTGGACAAGCACGCCAAGGTTGTGGTTCCTCAAAACTAAATCCGCGCGAATTCGTTAGTGGTTTCGATGGGCTGGCGATATATTACATTTCAGACTTGCGCGCAGGCGCCGCCGGGCGGCTGAACCAGAAGGAGAAGCATTATGGCCCGCATCTCGGATGAGCGCGCAGTGAGAGGGCCAAAGCGTCGAGCTCTTTTGGTCCGCTGCTGCAGGTAATCGCGACGAGGAATCGCATGGAAAGCTTCCCGCCAAAGGAAGTGCTCAGAGACCTTATCGAGGGCAAGTTCGACTGGGTCCGCGTAAAGCAGATCATGAGTTCGCCCAAGGACTCGGTGTCGGTACCGAAAATTCAAAATTCTGCAGATGACTCGACTCTTTTCCGGCCATTCGGGGTTTATGATAGGGACGACGGTATATTTGAATCGCGAGAATCTCTTAAGGTGCCGAAATGCCGAGAAAGCTGGTTGTGTTGCTGATTTGGGTCGTGATCAGCGCGGCGGCGGCCGGAAACGTCAGCGTCTGGGCTGCGGACGATCACTGCATGGACCCATCCCAGGCTGAGCCTGACTACTATATCCATCCATCGGATGTGGATCTCGTTCACATCTTGGCGCCGCCACCTTCAATCGATTCACCCGAAGAGAAGATGGATCTCCGCGAGGTGCTGAACCAGCAGAGAGTCCGAACCGAGGCCGAGGTGAAGAGCGCTCAGGATGATGCGTGCCTCTCGATTTTCCGTTTCGGCGACGTGATGGGACCGGGATTCAAACCTGAAAATCTGCCCTTTACCACTCCCTTCTTCCAGCATGTCTTTTCGGACGACATGCATGCGGTCGCGACCGCAAAGGCATACTTCAGCCGCCCGCGTCCCTTCGTTGCCGACGAAGCTGTAAAGCCGGTCGTCAAGCAGGGAGCAACCGCGGCTTACCCAAGCGGTCATGCGACCTTTGCATACACTGCCGCCATCCTTCTGGCGGATATGGTGCCAGAGAAGGCCTCGGCGATTTTCGATCGCGCCGCGGTCTACGCGAATTATCGCGTGGTGGGCGGCGTTCACTACCCCACCGATGTGGAGGCAGGTCGCATTTCCGGCTCAGCGATCGACAATGTCCTTCTGCACGACCCCCGTTTTCTCGGAGACCTCGCACGGGCACGCGCGGAAGTACGACATGCGATTGGATTGCAGTAGAACGACGCGTCCTGACCGCGTCGATATTTGGTGACTGAGCGGAAAATTCTCAGAGACGGGGCCTTGTGCCTACCAAAAACTCCGAAAGCTCGGAAAAGTCTAGGGTTTTGAGATTCACCGCCATGCGGGACGGCGCCTGCTACGGCCGGGCGCGGTTCATCATGCGATGGTCAACGTAGAGTCGGCCGAATCTCGACGGGCGATGGAATCCCGAGATCTTGCTGGATTGAGCCTGCGTTGTCGCCGGATAGCATGCAGACCACGAGAAATTCTATGCTATGAATACCTTTTGACCACCCCTCCCACCCACTCGTCAGATAACC
>Ga0097691_1002239_pt1 | contig 13261 bp, 10 predicted proteins | sample NGESurdeep072012_8_FD_72858 | JGI IMG/M metagenome (GOLD analysis project Ga0097691, IMG submission 72858) | Arctic peat soil microbial communities from Barrow, Alaska - NGEE Surface sample 210-1 deep-072012 | ecosystem: Environmental > Terrestrial > Soil > Wetlands > Peat ...
TCACCACCGCGCCTGTCCGTGCGGGTCGCGAGAAGGAGCCGCTGACATGCACGCCGATCGCACCAACCGCGCCATGCTGACCTTGTTCGCCCTGCTGCTCATCGCTGCCGGCGCTGCCGCCGGTGCTGCCTCACTCGGCTTCTTCGGCACCGCCACCAAGCACTGGAGCCTGCTGCACAACGCGGTAGGCGATTCTTACGGCCGCCAAGGGGACTGGCTCTGGCCGGTCACCGCGTTATTAGCGTTGCTAATCGTGCTGCTGGCGCTGCGGTGGCTGCTCACCTTGCTGTTCACCACCGACCGCGCAGGTGACCTGCGTATCGACAGCGGCGGCGGAAAAGGCCGCACAACTCTCGCCTCGGCCGCGCTGACCGGGGCCGTCACCGAGGAAATCGAAAGCTACCGCGGCGTCGACTCGGCCCGGGCCCGGCTTGTCGGGGACCCCGCCGCCCCGCACCTGGTGGTCACCGCCACTCTGCAGGACTCAGCCGACCTGCCCGCGCTGCGGCGGCGCATCCAGACCGGTGCCCTGGCCCACGCCCGCGCCGCGCTGGACCGGTCCGACCTGCCGGCGCAACTGGACCTGACGGTCACCACGAAACGTTCCACCCGCGTCACCTAACCCGGCCTCTGGTCGCAGGAACAGGCGGTCGTTTCCGCAGAGCTGGCCGCGGCCGCGGAGATGATCGCGCGAAGCTTCGAGAGTGTCGACCTCGACCAGTGGTCGTCCCCAGGCCAGTGCTCGAACGGCTCGGCGTTTGCAACCGACTCGCTCGGACGCTGCTTTCTACACGATCTGGTGTACCACCTGCACGACGTCAGCGCCTGAACTCTGATCACCCCGCCAAATCCGGGTGGTTTGGTTGTCGCCGCACGAGGATCGGTCTACGGACACCGAACCTGGCTCAGGTGCGTCCGGTCATCGTTCCCCTTGGGATGTAGGCGACGCTTTAGTCCGAGCCGATCACTCCCCGGTAGTGCCGTCGAGAAGTTCCCGCGTCGCATCCGCATGACCCGCATGGCGTGCGGTCTCGTTGATCAGATGAATTAGCACCCAGCGAAGGTCCGTATCTTCGCCCCATCTGCATGGCTCGGCAAGTGATGGCATCGATCTCACGATCGCATCCGTGGCACTTGCCCTCTCTCGGTATCCGGCAAGTGCGGCAGCCAGCGTGAGCTCAGGACCGGGGCTGAACTCCTCGTCGCTCCTGCTGACCTCCTGGCCGCGCATTCCCCCTTCGATCCACCGCCACTCCACGTGAGTGAGGTGATTGACGATGCCGATCAGGGAGATCAAGGCACCGTCGGGCGTCCACCGAGCGTTCTCGTCGCTCAACCCTTCGACTTTCCGCTGTATTGCGCCCCGAAGGTAGCCGAGCCAGCGAAGGAGCAACTCCCTTTCATCGGGAGTCCCATCCGGAAAATCAATCTCTTGGTCGGAAGACATCGTTCGACGATAACGACGGCCCGTCGCTGGTTCTCAAGGGGATCGACTAACGCGCCGCGGCCCGAAGGTGCCCTGGATGTGTGTAAGGCGTGGTGGTAGCTAGTTCGACAAAGCCCAGCCGTTTCAGGATGGGTCGGCTTTCGGGGGTTGCGTCGACCTGCAGATACCGAAAACCCCGTGCTCTGGCCAAGTCGGCTCGGTAGGCGACCAGCGACCGGAACACCCCGCGGCCTCGCCACGCCGGTAACGTGCCGCCGCCCCACAGGCTGGCGAAGTCGGTGCCGTCGCTGAATTCCACCCGACCGGCGGAGACTGCCCTGCCTCCCGCCATCGCGACCACCGCCTCAACCGAACTCGGCTGCTCCGCGAGCCCAGCCAGGACCGTCCGGCCGATCCCCGAGTGGTCCCCACCGAACACCTCGTCGTGCACCTGAACGAGAGCGTCGACTCCTGCCGAGTCGACGACGGGGACCAGTTTCACACCCGTCGTCGGTGACTGCTGCGGTGCCAGGTCGGCGATCTCCGCGACAAGCACAGTTTCCGCCGGGTCCGCTGTCAGACCGGCGGCTTCCAGCCGATCAGCCAGATCCAGTGGTCGGTCGTAGGAGTACAGCTTCCATTCCCACGGCTGGCCAAGGTCCGTGAACCGATTGATCTGGCCAGCAATCGCCGTGTCGGCCCCGTCATCGGCGAGGTCGCTCCAGACCACGCCGCTCCATCCATCGGCGGAGGCGACGACCCGCACGACCTGGCCGTCACGTTCGACTTTCTCCCCCGGCCCAGGTCTTACGTTTCGGCGCATCTGATCGTCGAACGTTGACAGCACCGCACGAATATCCATGGGGCACCCAACCACCGAAGGCGGCCATTAACCAACTGCATTTCAGGTCCGGCGACCGGCTGAGCTCTCCCTTGCTATCTGAGCAAGTCGAACAAAGAACCACACTCGCCGCAACCCGCAGAGGAACGCTGACTGACACTCAAACCCTTCGACGCGGACGCCAACGAACAGGCTCTAGCTGAGCCGGTGAGGGATCGTTCACCGGGCACAGTTCAGCGTGGCGGTGCCTGTGGCGTGCGGGGTTGTCAGCGTCCAAGCCTAGGACGGCTGACCTACGAAGGCCTGTCGGCCGCCTACCCTGCGATGACCGTCGCATGATTCCAATCCCATCACCCCGCGGCCGGTCGAGGCCGCACGCTGGCAAGCAAAAAGAGTCCAACCCGGTACGCCCGAACCCGGCGCTCAGCGGCCACGCGGGCGGGCATCACACGGCGCATGAGCTGGTAGGCCTGATCGAACGGGACCGCGCGCTAAGCGGTGATCCCCTTGGCCTGTTCGATGACGACCACGAACGAGAACACTGGCCTGCTCCGTCAGTACCTGCGCATCAACGGGGCGTTTCGGCATCCCTGTCGTCGGTGGTGCTGGTGTCCGGTGGGGTGGTCTGGCCGGACCTATCTGAGGTGGTGCCTTCCTCTGCGCGCGAGTTGTCGTGATGAGGATCGACCTCGTCAGCCTTGCGGAACTGGTCGTCGACGTCGGAACGCTGCTTGGACGCCTCGGCCTTCTGACGCTCGGCCGTCAGAGCCAGTCGCTCTGCCTCCGCCGCCTTGACATCTGACTCGGCTTGCGCTGCGCGAGCGCGGGCGTCAACCTCGGCCGCCTTACTCTCACGTTGTCGTACGAGTCTGGACTGCTCACTTGCTTCCGATCGCAGGGAATCAGCGCGCTCGGCTTGTTTCGTCTTACGCTGGCGACCCACCATGACGACCACTGCCACGATGACGGCGATCACCACAACGGTCAAAATCAGCCCAAGCCATCCGTTGCCTTTCATAGCGTCCTCCCTAGGTCAGCCCAATTGCGTCAAGCGCAGCCCTCGGGCTGAGCTTGAACTGGTTACCAGTCCTGTTCGCGAATATCGGTGCCATGGTGATCGAGGATCTGCGATCCCTGCGGCTTGCGGCGGAGTCAGCATAGAGGCAACAGGACCCGACCCTCAGTCCTTGTTTAGGGCGTCCTTGACCTTCTCGCCGGCCTGTTTGAGGTTGCTCTTGGTCTGGTCGATCTGGCCTTCACGTTCCATCTGCTCGTCATCAGTCGCCTTGCCAAGCTGCTCCTTGGCTGCGCCCTTCGTCTCGTCCTTCTTGTTCTTCAGCTTGTCGGTCCAGCCCATCACAGGGCTCCATTCTCGTCAGGTCCATCAATGGCGTGTGGGGGCAAGTTGGACGATCGTCCACGCCCGCCGTAGGAGGCATCCGTCAGTACGGTGAGACCCCGTCAGTAGTAGTGCTTGCGACCGCCGACGGCGCGACCCGTGGAGCCCAGCACCATCAGGATCACTCCAATCACCAACAGGATGACGCCAATGGTCTCCAGGATGGGAATGCTGGCGACCAATCCCACGACCACAAGCACAATCCCGAGAATGATCATCTGAGGTTCCTTTCCGCTTTGCGTTGACGGGTCCGTGTGAGCCAGGAACACCTTGGACAAACAAATCTAGCCGATCGACTGGTCGGAGTGCTACACATCCTCGGCCGGTCCCTCACGGGAGAGACGCTTATGGCTTGCGGCCCGGGTAACCTTGAAATGTCCACGAACCCCAAGAAGGAGAACGGCTGATGAGAATCGGTTCCAGCTTGGTATTGATCGCGATCGGAGCGATCCTGAAGTTCGCGGTAACGACATCGGTCAGCGGGATCAGCCTGTCCACTGTGGGCGTCGTCCTCATGGTGGTGGGGATCGCCGGCCTGGTCATCTCGCTCGTTTTGGCCAGCACCGCCCGGCGCACGGACGTTGTGCATCACACGACAAGCGGGGACTATGTGGATCCGCCGCGGGGTGACGACCCAGTCAGTCGGCGGAACTGTTGGACGCAGTATGCATACTCACCCTCGCAGACTGTGAGGCTGCCGGCTTCGTTCACCCGCGCATTAGCCGGCCCGGTGAGCCGCACCCAGCCACGACAGCGGCCTGCGGCCTGGACATGTAGCTCGCCCGGCCAAGACAAGACATAGAAATGTATCTGCAGTGAGTGCCTGGCCAAACCCCTACCCCAGGCGCCTTCACGACTGACGAGCCCCCAAAAGGGGGTGGCACATGCAGCCATTTGTGGTTAACCGATATGACCGGATCGTGTTCCCCTCGAACTTCGTCCCCGAGCTGGACCTGTCCGTCATGCACAGCCTCGCGCAGCTTGATGCCGTGGTCAGACGTGACTTCGAGGTGAAGGCGCCGTCCGGCACCGACATCTTGGGCCGGGTGGAAGAGGGCGGCTACGCCAGCCGCTATGAGCTGATGCGTGACCTCGCCCTGAACCTCTTCTGGACCAACCGATTCTCGATGACGCTCTGGGAGAAGCGGCCGACCCGCTGGGCTGATGTTCCGCGCAGCCGCTCCGATGTCTTCTTGCCGATCGTGACCCCCTGGGCCGACGGTGACCGCAAGGTCGCCGCGGTGCTGGGTGCCTACGAGGCGCTGCCGCCGACCTGGAACCGCGCCGTGGAGGACGCCATCTTCGCGACTCTCTTCGACGTGTTCGGGCACCGCAGACACGACGCCACCGATCTGCAGCCGATCAAGCCCACCGTGGCGCAGATCCTGTCCGATCCGAGGAACCTGACGTTCCGGCTGCCGAGGTACGACCCCGACTTCCCGATGTACGACTTGGCCGACATTGTCGACACCTCCGAGGAGGTCCCTGAGCTGGAGGCACTGAGCCGCTGGGCCAAGGTGCTGCACAACCAGTACCCCTGGGAGCGCTCCCAGGCAGAGCTTGTCGAGGTCGGCCAGCTGCGCGACGACGACTACGTCGTGGTCATGCACCCCCGTGACCAGGAGGTTCGTCACTTCCTGCAGCGCCTGCGGTCCGGCGTGGCGCCGGTGGCGGGATCGAAGGCCCCGGAGGCCGTCCAGCCGGTGCGACCCTACCCGGCGGTGAACGTGCGCAGCCAGTTCTCGGTGATGCCCAAGATCGAGGCGTTGGCGGTGGTTCACGGCGAGCTGGTCTGCAGCAATGAGGACCTGATCCGCAACTCCGCCTACAACTGGTCACCGATGACCGCCGACGAGATCCTTGCGAAGACTGGCATTGAGTCACGCCGCTATACCGCCAGGAGCCTGGAGGAGATCGCGCTGCAAGCAGCCAAGTCTGCACTGGCCCACTCGGGCCGTGGTCCCGACGAGATCGGGGCCGTGCTCGTCTGCACTTGCACGAGCACTCGGATAATCCCTTCGGTAGCGACCTGGATCTCCGGTCAGCTGGGCATCTACCAGACCCACGCGTCCTGCGACATCATCGCGGCGTGTGCCGGGATGGCTTACGGCCTGTCCGACGCGACGCGGATCCTGCAGGAGGTACAGCGTCCCGTGCTGGTCGTGTGCGTGGAGAAGTTCTCGGACAAGATCGGCAACGTCCGGCCTTCACGGATGATCTTCGGCGACGGGGCGGCTGCCTTCGTCATCGGGGTTGCCCCGGCCGGCGAGCCGCCGGATATCGAATTCATGCAGACGTACGCCAGCGGTCCGGCGAGCCAGGTCAACTCGATCATCTGGCCCAACCCCGCGTTCGACAACAACATCACCGTGTACGGACCGGACGTCAAGGCGCTGGCCGGCCGCTACCTGCAGCAGATGATCGGCGAGCTCACTGTGCTCCCCGACCCCGACGGGGTCAAGGCGTCGCTGCTGGAGAGCATCGACCTCATCGTTCCGCACCAGGCAAACAAGACAATGGTGACCGACCTTGCCCTGAAGGCGGGGCTGAGCGAAGACAGCCTCTACTTCAACGTCGAGACGGTCGGCAACGCCTCCTCGGCCAGCATCCCGCTGGCCATCCACGACGCGGTCTGCGACGGCGTCATCACGGAGCCCACCCGGATCTTCGCTCCGGGCTTCGGTGCCGGCGCGGTGGCCGGGTACACCGTGATGCGCATCGACCCAGCCGTCGTGGCGATGGCCGACGATGGGCAAGCAGAGGTCGGCTCATCCTCCGAAAACGCCCAACCGACTCACGAGCCGTCCTCGGATGACGTAATGCTGGCCTTCGGTTAGGCCAGGCGGCAGGGTGACCCCGGCCGCCCTGGCCTCGACGTGTTGGTTGAAGCAGCCCGGCCCCGACGCTCCTGCTGAAGCCCAGCGCCGACCTCTAGTGTCGGGGGATCCGCCGAACGCAGGGAGTCGTCGCACATGATCAGCCGCATCGCGATCGTCAACCGCGGAGAGGCCGCGATGCGGCTGATCCACGCCGTGCGCGAGCTCAACGCGCAAGGCGGACCCCAGATCGAGACCGTCGCGCTGTACACGGACGGCGAGGGGTCGGCCATGTTCGTGCGAGAGGCGGACACCGCGTACTCTCTCGGTCCCGCCGTGGATCGTCCCTATCTCGACCTCGCCGTCCTCGAGCGTGCCTTGACCCAGACGGGTTCGGACGCCGCATGGGTCGGCTGGGGCTTCGTCGCCGAGGACCCAAACTTCGCCGAGATGTGCGACCGGATCGGCGTCACGTTCATCGGCCCGAGCGCGAGCGCCATGCGACGTCTTGGCGACAAGATCGGATCGAAGCTGCTGGCCGAAGAGGTCGGCGTGCCGGTCGCGCCGTGGAGCCGGGGCGCGGTCGACGACATCGAGGCCGCACACGCGGCGGCGAAGCAGATCGGCTACCCGTTGATGCTCAAGGCCACCGCCGGTGGCGGCGGACGCGGCATACGGATGGTCACCTCCGACGACGACCTGACCGATGCGTTCGATCGCACGCGCGACGAGGCGGCGCGGGCCTTCGGCAGCGGCGTGGTTTTTCTCGAGCGCCTGGTCACGGGCGCGCGCCACGTCGAGGTACAGGTCATCGCCGACGGCCAGGGGACGGCGTGGGCGCTCGGCGTGCGCGACTGCTCGGTGCAGCGACGCAACCAGAAGGCCATCGAGGAGTCGGCCTCCCCCGTCCTGGACGAGTTGCAGGTCGACGACCTCAAGGCCTCGGCCGAGCGGCTGGCCCTGGCCGTCGACTACCGCGGCGCGGCAACCGTGGAGTTCCTGTACCACCCCGGCGAAAGATCCTTCGCGTTTCTTGAGGTGAACACCCGGCTGCAGGTTGAGCACCCGATCACCGAGCAGACCACAGGCTTCGACCTGGTCAAGGCGCAGCTTCACGTCGCCTCAGGCGGCCGGCTCGAGGGCGAACGCCCGACTGAGGTCGGACACGCGGTCGAGGCGCGGCTGAATGCCGAGGATCCGGACCGCGACTTCGCACCCTCGCCCGGACGCATCGCCCTGCTCAACCTGCCCTCCGGCCCTGGCATCCGGGTCGACACCGGAGTGGGCCAGGGCGACCTGATCCCGGCTGTCTTCGACTCGATGATCGCCAAGGTCATCGCCCACGGGCGCACGCGTGCCGAGGCCTTGTCACGGCTGAGGCGAGCAATGGCCGACACGACCGTCCTCATCGAGGGCGGTACGACGAACAAGAGCTTCCTGCTCGACCTGCTCGACCAGCCCGAGATCATCGACGGCAGCGCCGACACGGGGTGGATCGACCGGGTCCGCGGTCAGGGGCGGCTCCAGACGGAGCGGTATGCCGGCGTCGCACTGGTCGCCGCGGCGATCGAGGCGTACGAGGAGCAGGAGCAAGCCGAGCGCCTGCACTTCCTCGCCACAGCGCACGGCGGCCGGCCCCAGGCACGGCACGAGGTTGGGCGCGCGATCGACCTGAAGCTGCGCGGAGCCTCGCACCGGATCACGGTCGCCCAGGTCGGCCCCACCCGCTTCCGGGTCGGATTCGGTGCGGCACAACAAGATCGGCAGGTCGACGCCGACCTGGAGCAACTCGATGAGTACGTCGGGCGCCTGGTCATCGGGGACCACCGGTTCCGGCTGGTCAGTGCTACCCACGGCGCCGTGCACCTGGTCGAGGTCAACTCCACCACCCACCGCGTCACGCGCGACGAGGGCGGCGTGCTACGTTCACCAGCCCCGGCGCTCGTGGTTGCCGTGCCAGTGGCCGTCGGTGACCGCGTCGAAGCCGGCGCGCCGGTGTTGGTGCTCGAGTCGATGAAGATGGAGACGGTGCTCCATGCACCGTTTGCCGCCCTGGTGCGCGAGCTTCTGGTGAGCACCGGTGGTCAGGTCGAGAGTGGCACACCCGTCATCCGGCTCGAGCCCGTCCCCGACGACGAGCTGAGCACACCGGGAGCCCCCGCCGAGGCCAGGCCCACCCAAGTGCTGGACCTGCCAGCGCCGCCGGAAGAGACGGCCGCCACCCGTGGTGCTCGCAGCCTCGACGACCTGCGCAGGCTGCTGCTCGGGTTCGACCTGGCACCCCGGGACGCCTCGCGCGCGCTCGCGGACTACCAGCGCGCCCGCGACGAGCTGAGCTCGACGGGCGAGATTCCGCTGCACCGCGAGATCGAGGTGTTCAGCGCGTTCGCCGACCTTGCCGAGCTCGCCCGCAACCGGCCAGCCGCCGAAGAAGGCGGTGACGAGCGGGTGCACAGCCCGCGCGAGCACTTCCACGCCTACCTCCACAGCCTGGACGTCGACCGCGAGCACCTGCCCGAGGGGTTCCGCCGCCGCCTGGCCCGAGTCCTGGCGCACTACGACATCACCGATCTCGAGCGCACCCCCGCGCTCGAGGAGGCGGTCTTCCGGATCTTCCTGGCCCAGCGGGCGGCATCCGATCTGGTCGTTGTCACCACCCTTCTACAGCACTGGTTGGTCGAGCCGCCGCCAGTGGGCGACGTCGCCGGCCTGGCGCGTGAAGTTCTGGACCGGCTCGTGCTGGCCACGCAGCTTCGCTACCCCATGGTGGGCGACCTGGCCCGCAGCGCCCGGTTCCGCTGGTTCGACCAACCGGTCGTCGACGCCGAGCGCAGCGCCGTCCTGGCCGGTGTGGGCCCGGAGCTCACCTACCTCGCCGACCATCCGGATGCGGCCGACTACGCCGCCCGGCTGGACGCCCTTGCCGCGATCCCAGAGCAGATCGTGCGCTTCCTGGCCAAGCGGATCGAGCATGGTCTACCGGAGCGAGAGCCCATGCTCGAGGTGCTCGTGCGCCGGCACTACCGCGAGTACGAACTGCATGACCTGCGCCGACTGACCAGTGCGGGGCGGCCTTTCGTGGTCGCGGACTATGCCCTGGACGAACGCCCAACCCGGCTGGTCACGACCATCGCCGAGTCGTCCGAGCTCGACGCGTCGTCCGACCTGGTCGCCGAGATCGATGCCCAGCTCGAGGAGGCGCCAGCCGGTCATGCGGTCGTCGTCGACCTGTACCTGTCCTGGCCGGGCGCCCCGGAGTCGGTCACCGAGATGTCCGTTGCGCTGCAACGGGTTCTGATCGCGCTGCCGTTCGCCGCTCGGGTGCGGCGTACTGCTGTCGCCGTCTGTCCCGGCGGGGAGCGGCCAGTCTCGTACTTCACGTTCCGCCCCTCCCCCGACGGCGTCGTCGAGGACGACCTGGTGCGGGGAGTCCACCCGATGGTCGGCCGTCGGCTCAACCTGTGGCGGTTGCGCGACTTCGACATCACCCGGCTCGACGCGCCGGAGGACGTGCTGCTCTACCACTGCGTCGCACCCGGCAACGCGGCCGACCAGCGGCTCGTGGCCCTCGCCCAGATACGTGAGCTGGCCGTCGTGCGGGACGCCGACGGGCACGTGACGTCGTTGCCCCACGCCGAGCGTGCAGTCGCCAGCTGCCTTGAGGGGATCCGCCGCGAGCGCACAGCGCGGGGTGCGGCGGGCTCACGGCTGGATATGAACCACGTGTTCCTGCACGTCTGGCCCGTGATCGCGGCGCCCCTCGATGAGCTCACGGCGTTGCAACGCACTATCGCGCCGCTGACCTCGGGCGCCGGCATCGAGGAGGTGCTCGCGCAGGGCCAACTTGCCCTCCCCGACGGGCGGGTGCGCGAGGCCGCGGTCCGGTTCTCCTATCAACCGGGCGCGGGTGTCGTCATCAGCGTGACCGAGCCACCGACCGAGCGACTGCGGCCGCTGGACGACTATGCCCAGAAGGTGCTTCGCTCTCGCCGCCGCGGAACGGTCTACCCCTACGAGCTCGTCAGCCTGATCGCTGGGCACGACGGCAGCTTCGTCGAGCACGACCTGGACGACGGCGGTGCACTCGTGCCGGTGAATCGCGCGCCGGGCGGCAACCGCGCCGGCCTGGTGGTGGGGTTGGCCCGGACACTGACGAAGCGGCACCCCGAAGGGGTCAGTCGGGTCGTCCTGCTCGGTGACCCCACCCGCGCGCTGGGCGCCGTGGCCAAGGCGGAGTGCGCGATAGTGGTCGCCGCCCTCGACCTGGCCGAGGAGCTCGGCGTGCCGGTCGAGTGGTTCGCCCTGTCGGCGGGCGCTCGCATCTCGATGGACTCAGGCACCGAGAACATGGACTGGGTCGCCAAGGCGCTGCGCCGCATCGTGACCTTCACCCAAGGGGGCGGCGAGATCAACATCGTCGTGGCCGGGATCAACGTCGGGGCCCAGCCGTACTGGAACGCTGAAGCCACGATGTTGATGCATACCAAGGGAATCCTCGTGATGATGCCGGACAGCGCAATGGTGCTGACCGGCAAGCAGTCGCTCGACTTCTCGGGCGGGGTCTCGGCCGAGGACAACTTTGGCATCGGTGGCTACGACCGTGTCATGGGTCCGAACGGTCAGGCCCAGTACTGGGCGCCCGACCTGGCCGGTGCCCGCAAGGTGCTGCTCGCGCACTACGACCACACCTACGTCGTGCCTGGAGAGGGCGCACCCCGAAGGGCCGATACCAGTGACCCGGTGGATCGCGACGTCTGCACCTATCCGCACGAGGTGGCCGACAGCGAGTTCCGAACCGTTGGTGACATCTTCTCGTCGGCAACCAACCCCGACCGAAAGAAGCCTTTCGACATCCGCACGCTGATGCGCGCCGTGACGGACCAGGACCACGAGGTGCTGGAGCGGTGGGCAGGCATGGCCGACGCTGAGACCTCAGTCGTCTTCGACGCCCACCTGGGCGGGTTCCCGGTGTCGTTGATCGGGATCGAGTCCAGGCCCCAGCCGCGCCGGGGGTTCCCTCCGAGCGACGGCCCCGACATCTGGACGGCAGGGACGCTGTTCCCACGCTCCTCGAAAAAGACCGCCCGTGCCATCAACGCCGCGAGTGGCAACCGGCCGGTCGTCGTCCTGGCCAACCTGTCGGGCTTCGACGGGTCACCTGACTCGATGCGACACCTGCAGCTCGAGTACGGCGCCGAGATCGGCCGGGCCATCGTGAACTTCCAGGGGCCCATCGTGTTCTGCGTCGTGTCGCGCTATCACGGCGGTGCGTTCGTGGTGTTCTCCAAGGCCCTCAACGCCGGTATGACGGTGCTTGCCGTGGAGGGGTCCTTCGCGTCGGTCATCGGAGGAGCACCAGCGGCGGCCGTCGTCTTCGCCGGCGAGGTGGACTCGCGCACCGCTTCCGACCCACGCGTCGCCGATCTCGAGGCTCGGGTGTCCAGCGCCGACGGCGCGCAGCGGGCAGCCTTGGTCACCGACCTCGCGCAGTTGCGCTCCAGCGTCCGGGTCGAGAAGCTCGGCGAGGTCGCCGCGGAGTTCGACGGCATTCACAGCATCGAGCGGGCCGTACAGGTGGGCTCGGTCGACGCGGTGATCAGCGCTCGGGAGCTGCGTCCGCGGATCGTCGCGGCCGTCGAGCGTGGGCTGGCTGGATGAGGGCCAGCTCCCCTTCGCGCTGGTCGCGGCCCTGCCGTGGTCAGCGGGAGCTCAGCGCTATCGGTCGTGGTCCGCATGCTCCCACCAGACCACGGTGGCTGCGCTTGCCGCGGCCCCGGCGACCACCACCCCGGCAATGCTCACTGCGCCTGGGCCCGCCTGCTCAGGACCGGCGACGCCGCTGAGCAGCGATGGAACCGACCAGGGGAACCACGCGCCGAAGCCGAGAGCGGCGATCACCTGCGCCGCGAACAGGCTCACGAACATGGCCGCCACCGCGGCGAGGTAGCCCCGTCCGACGCTGGCCACCAGCCCGTAGGTGGTCGCCAGCGCCACGGTCAGAAGGGTCGTGGCGAAGACTGTCCCCAGCCCGCCGAGTGCTGTGTCCGCCGACCAGCCGGGCAGGCCGAGCAGGGTCCCGAACAGAAGGCCGATGACGACGAGCTGGGCCGCCAGAAGGAGGCACCAGCCCAGGGCGACGAGCAGCTTGGCGGCGACCACCGCGCCGCGCGAGGTCGGCAGTGCCAGCAGGTCCTTGGCTGTGCGGTCGGAGAACTCGCGGCCGAACAGCCAGATGACGACCATGCCGAACACGAGTAGCCCGCCGACCGCGGCGATCTGTGCGGTGAAGGCGAAGTAGCCGGCCCAGTCTGCCGTGCCTCCAGCGAACTGGGCCTTGGCCCCAAGCAGACCGAGGGATCGCGCGCGGTCGGGGTTCTGCAGGACAAACATGAAGAACCCGCCGACCAGACCGGCCACGGTGAACGCAGCAAAGGTCACCCACGGGACCCGGGAGCGCCGGACCTTGAGCAGCTCCGCCCACACAGCGGGCGCGATCTCACCGAGCACAGGTCGCCTCGCTGCCGTCGGCCGCGGTCGAGTTGACCAGCCGCAGGAAGTAGGAACGGCAACCGGCGATCAGAGACCGGCCCTCGGCCGCCGAGCCCAATGTCGTCGAAAGCGGAACGGTCTGCGGATCACCTGGCTGCTGCCCACTGCCGCCGTAATCGTCCCGTAGGCGGATCCCCAACTGCGACGAAAAGGGCGTTGTGCGCGGCGTCGAGGTCGTGTCGACGTCATCAGGTGCCGAGCGCGAGAACCGCAGGGGGGTGTGGCCTGCT
>Ga0097691_1002240_pt1 | contig 13259 bp, 11 predicted proteins | sample NGESurdeep072012_8_FD_72858 | JGI IMG/M metagenome (GOLD analysis project Ga0097691, IMG submission 72858) | Arctic peat soil microbial communities from Barrow, Alaska - NGEE Surface sample 210-1 deep-072012 | ecosystem: Environmental > Terrestrial > Soil > Wetlands > Peat ...
CTCCGATGGCGCGGGCGGGGCGTGCACCCAGGCCCAGCTCCGCCGCTTCATCAAGAGCCGCCCGTACGTGCCCATCCACGAGCTCCGCCGCCGCTTCGCGCTCGCGGGCGACGACGACGACGTCACCGGCTTCGACTCGGCGGGCGGGCACATCTTCGTGGGTCTCCCGGCCCGCGAGGCGGGGATGCTCGCCGACCTGGTCCTCCAGGGCGATGTCGGATATGAGCTCCTCCTGGATCCGACCAGCCCGATCATCGTCGGGGTCTTCCCCGTCCGGCCGGTCCAGCGCTCCTGAAGCGCCACGATCACCGGCGCCGCGCCCCCCGCGTGACGTGGGCTCAGCGTCCGCGGACGGCGACGCCCTCCACGGCGAGCAGCGCCCGCTTGAGCGCGAGGAGCTCCTCGCGGCTGCCGAACCAGCTGCCACCGTAGCCCCCGAGCGTCCCGTCGCCGGCGATCACCCGGTGGCAGGGGATCAGCAGGCCGATTGGGTTGCGTCCGACCGCACCGCCGACGGCTCGGGCCGCGCCCGGCGAGCCGATCCGGCGCGCCAGCTCTCCGTACCCGGCGGTGGCGCCGTGCGGGATCGTCCGGACGCCCTCCAGCACCCGGCGATCCCAGCCCGAGAGGCCCTCGAGGATCACCGGCACGGTGAACGCCTGCCGCGCGCCGGCGAGATGCTCGGCCAGCTCGACCTCCAGCCGGTGGACCATGGCCCGGGTTGCGCGGTCTGCCTCGGCGATCGGCTGCGTCGTCCGGCCGGTCCGTCTCGCGACGGAGGCCGCGAAGGCCTCGGGCGTCGTCCGCAGCTTCAGGCCGTGGATCCCGTCCACGCTCGCGGCCACGTGCACCGGCCCCAGCGTCGAATCCAGGACCGCGAGGGCGAGCGGCAGCCTGGCGCCACCGTCCCGGTTCCTGCCCGTGCTCCCTGTCATCGGCCGAGTGTACGGCGCAGCCGCAGGCGCCCGACGCGTCCCGCCCGCCGTCCGCGGGACCGCCCGAGAGTGCCGCATGGGGGAGGCCCGGGCTGGGACGATTGCCCGAGCGCATGACCAGCCCGAGTTAGGCGACCCGTGGCCTTTGTCCTGTCCCTCGCGGAGTGCCGACGCATCTCGGTGCACAGTGCCGATGCTGGCCTGGCATCCGACAGGGCATCTGCCCCGCGCGGGGCTGGGGCATCCCCGGGTGATATACTCCCCGGGAGTATGAGCGCAGTCCCCCGCACCCAACCCGCCCCCGGCGTTCCGCCGGCGACAGACGTGTCGTCGGCTAACGTCGCGCCCGCCGAGGTCAGCTTCCCCGTCGTCGGGATGACCTGCGCCTCATGCAGCAACCGGATCGAGCGCTTCCTGCGCAAGACGGACGGCGTGGTGGAGGCGAACGTGAACCTCGCCACCGAGGTTGCCACGATCCTCTATCTGCCCGGGCAGGTGGGCCGCTCGGAGCTGGTGGGGGCGATCGAGAAGGCCGGCTACGAGGTCCGGCCGGGAGCGTTGGCAGCCGCCGACGCCAGGGCTGCCGCGATGGGCGGCGCGATCACGACGGGGGCCACCGGCGCCGCGGCCGCCTCCGCAATCGACTCCGAGCTGGACGAGACCGAGCGTGCCCGCGCCGCCGAGACGCGCCAGCTGGGCATCCAGTCCGCGGTCTCCATCGCCGCCGCCATCGGGATCATGGTCCTCATGTTCGGGCCGTTCCCGCTCGCCATGAACGACGTCAACCGCCTGGTCCTGTGGCCGGCCACGTTCATCCAGCTCTGGGCCGGGCGCCGCTTCTACGAGGCGGCCTGGCGTGCGATCCGCCACGGCTTCGGCACGAACATGAGCACGCTCGTCGCGGTCGGCACGAGCGCAGCGTGGGCATACAGCGTCTTCGTGACGATGTACCCGGAGGTCGTCATGCGCGCCGGCCTGTCCGGCGAGACCTACTTCGACTCGTCGACGATCATCATCGGCCTGATCCTCCTGGGGAAGTGGCTGGAGGCGCGGGCGAAGGGGCGCACGACCGGCGCGATCAAGCGACTCATCGGGCTCCAGGCGAAGACCGCCCGCCTGGTGACCGCGACCGGCGACCTGGACGTCCCGATCGACCAGGTCCAGCCCGGCGACCTCCTGCGGGTCCGACCCGGCGAGAAGGTCCCGACCGACGGCGTGCTCACCGAGGGGAGCAGCGCACTCGACGAGGCGATGCTGACCGGCGAGGCGATGCCCGTCACGAAGCGCCCCGGAGACGAGGTGATCGGGGCCACCCTCAACACGACCGGCAGCTTCGTGATGCGCGCGACGCGCGTCGGCAGCGAGACCGCGCTGGCCCAGATCGTGGAGCTCGTGCGCCGGGCGCAGGGCTCCAAGGCGCCGATCCAGCGTCTCGCCGACCGGATCAGCGGGATCTTCGTCCCGGCCGTCCTGGGAGTCGGCGCGCTCACGTTCGCGCTCTGGTGGCTGCTTGGCCCGGAGCCGAAGCTGACGCTGGCGCTCGCCGCGTTCATCACCGTGGTGGTCATCGCCTGCCCGTGCGCGATGGGGCTCGCGACGCCGACGGCGATCATGGTGGGCACCGGGCGCGGCGCTGAGGCCGGGATCCTGGTCCGCGGCGGCGAGGCGCTGGAAACCGCCCAGCGGGTGACCACCGTCCTGTTCGACAAGACCGGCACCCTCACCCGGGGCACCCCCGCCGTGGCGGAGCTCATTCCGACGGACGGAGGCGACCCGGTCGGGCTCCTCCGGCTGGCCGCTGCCGTCGAGGCGGGTTCCGAGCACCCGCTCGCGAGTGCCATCCTCCTCGCCGCGCGGGAGCGCGGCCTCGCGTTCCCCGGCGCGGAGCAGTTCGAGGCGATCGTGGGCGGCGGCGCACAGGCGACCGTGGACGGCGTGCTGGTTCTGGTAGGGAGCGCGCGGCTGCTGGGCGAGCGCGGCATCGATCTCGGCCCGCTCGGCGAGATCGGCGATTCGCAGGCCGGGCAGGGCCGGACGCCGGTCTTCGTCGCCCGTGACGGCGTCGCGCTCGGGCTGGTCACGATCGCGGACCCGGTCAAGCCGGAGGCCGCCGAGGCGGTTCGCGCGCTCGCGGCCCAGGGCGTCACCGCGTGGCTCGTCACCGGTGATCACCGGGCGACGGCCGAGGCGGTCGCGCTGGCCGCCGGCATCCCGACCGAGCGGATTCGCGCCCAGGTCCTGCCGGGGGACAAGGCCGCGCTCGTGGCGGAGCTGCAGGCCGCCGGCGCAGTCGTCGCGATGGTCGGAGACGGGATCAACGACGCGCCGGCGCTCGCGGCGGCGGACCTCGGGATCGCGATCGGGACCGGCGCCGATGTGGCCATCGAGGCCTCCGACGTGACGCTCGTCGGCGGCGACCCGCGCGGCGTGGTGTCCGCGCTGGCGCTCTCGCGCCGGACGATGGCGGTCATCCGCCAGAACCTCTTCTGGGCGTTCGCGTACAACGTGGTCCTCATCCCGGTCGCGATGGGCATCCTCTACCCGGCGTTCGGCGTGACGATCAACCCGGCGATGGCGGCCGGCGCGATGGCGCTGAGCTCCGTGAGCGTCATCTCGAACTCCCTGCGACTTCGGGCCTACGATCCGCGCCCCGCGGCCGTGCTCGCGGCCAGCCGCCACGCGGCCTGGACGCGAGTCCGCGACGTCGCTTACCTCGGGCTGGTGGCGCTCGCCGCGATCGGCGTCGCCGCCGGCGTGATCGGCTACGGACGCTGGCTCGACGCCAACGCGCGGCCAGTGGACCTCGTGGCGACCGGCCTTCGCGGCGAGGCGCCGGTCGTCCGGATCGCCGCCGGCCAGGACGTCCTCGTCACGTTCCGCAACGACGACGTGGCGGTCCAGGTCTGCACGCTCCCCGGGGCGCCCCGCGTCGAGCTCAACCCGCGGCCCGGCGCCGCCCAGGCCGCCCGCTTCGCGATCGCGACGCCGGGAACCTACGAGCTGACGTGCGCGCCCGCGGACGGGGCGGCCATGTCCGGGCTCGACGCCGCGACCCCGGCCGGCGGCGGGCGAGTGGGCGCGCGCTTCGTGGTCGGCCCCTGACCGACGTCAGGTGACCTCGTCCCGGACGCGCCACTCCTGGGCGCCGCCCGGGCGGTCCACCACCACGACGCCGATCGCCGCGAGCTCGGCGCGGAGGGCATCGCTGCGCGGCCAATCCTTCCCAACGCGAGCCGCGGCCCGCTCGGCGAGCAGCGCGGCGGCCCCGGCCGGGAGCGGCGCATCGGGCGCGGTTCCGGGCGGCTGTTCCCGGGCATCGCTTGCGGCGGCGGCCGCGCCCGCATCGATCTCGCGCGCCAGGTCCAGGCCCAGGACCCGGTCCGCCTCGAGGAGCAGCCAGCGCCGCTCGGCCGCGGGGAGATCGCTCGCCTTCACCGCCTCGCGGACGATCGCGAGCCCCTTCGGGAGATCCAGGTCGTCGTCGATGGCGGCGGTCCACCGCTCGTAAAGTGCCCGGGCGGGCGCGGAGAGCTCGGCGGGATCAGCCGTCCCCATGCCCGGCGGCACGACGCCGTCGGGTCCGGGATGGCCGGCCGCCACGCCGCCGTCCGGCGCCACCAGGCCGCCAAGCGCCGTCGAGGTCGCTGCCTCGCGTCCGATCGCCCGGGCCCGTGCCCGCAGCGAGGCGAGGCCCGCCTGCGCGCCGCGCAGCGACTCGTCGGAGACGTTCATCTTGGCGCGGTAGTGCGACGTCAGGCAGAGGAGCCGGAACGCGAGCGGCTCGATGCCCTGCTCGGCCAGCTCGGTGATCCGCTGGAAGTTGCCCGCCGACTTTGCCATCTTCCGGCCGGCCACCAGGAGGTGCTCGCCGTGGACCCAGTAGCGGGCCGGCAGGACGCCCGTGAGCGCCTGCGACTGCGCGATCTCGTCCTCGTGGTGCGGGAAGACGTTGTCGATCCCGCCGGTGTGGATGTCGAATTGCTCGCCGAGATACTTCGTCGCCATCGCGGAGCACTCGATGTGCCAGCCGGGGAAGCCCTCGCCCCAGCGCCGGGTTTGCCACTTCGCAAGGCGCCCTTCGCCGGCGCGCTTCCAGAGCGCGAAGTCGGCCGGGTCGCGCTTGTCGGCCTCGATCTCGCCCCGGTGGCCGGCGCGCAGCTCGTCCAGCGTGTTGCCGGACAGGGCGCCGTAGCCCGGGAAGCGCGACACGTCGTAGTAGACGTTGCCCTCGACGGCGTAGGCGAAGCCGCCATCCTCGAGGCGCTCGACCATCGCGATCATCTCGTCGATGTGATCGGTCGCCCGGGGGAAGACGTGGGCCGGGAGGATGTTCACGAGCGCCTCATCGGCGTGAAAGGTCGCCTCGTAGAAGCGGGCGATCTCCTCCGGCGACTTGGCCTCCAGCTTCGCCGCGACGAGCATCTTGTCCTCGCCGCGGTCGAACCGCTCGTCGCGCAGGTGGCCGACGTCCGTGATGTTCTTCACGTGGAGCACGTCGAACCCGCGCGCCAGCAGCGCCCGGCGCAGGAGGTCCGCCAGCAGGTAGCTCCGAAGGTTGCCGATGTGCGCGTAGCGATAGACCGTCGGCCCGCAGGTGTACATGCGGACGGCGCCTGCAACGAGGGACGCGAACGGCTCCTTTGTCCGCGTGAGGGTGGAGCGGAGGTGCAGGGTCATTCCAGGGCTTCGGTTCAGTGAGGATGCCGGATGGGGCCACGAACACGCCGTCGCAAGCGCCTGGGCACCACACTACGCCAGCAGCGGCACCCCGACCAGCAGGATCGGCGTTGCGACGATGACCGCGGCGACGGCCCCGATCCTCCCTGCGCGCCGCCCGAACCCGTGTGGGGAGAAGAGCTGGCTCGCGGCGATCCCGCCGACGGCGGCGGGCGTCGCCAGGATCGCGGCCAGGAACCCGACCGGCAGGACGCTGGCGCCGCCGAGGATCGCGACGCGCTCGCCGGCCGCGACCGTGATGAGCGCCAGGAGGTCAGCCGCCACGATCGCGCCGGTCACGGCGCCCAGGATCGCGTCGAGTCGTGTCGCGGCCAGTCCGACGGGGTAGACGACCGCGAAGACGCCCACCGCCAGGACCGGCAACGCGAGGACGATCGACCCGGTCAGCCCGACCGGCAGCGTGGCCACCCCCACCGCCGCGCCCCGATCCCAGCGGTACGCGATGACGGTGAGCAGCGAGAGCAGGCCGGCGAACAGCCCCGCCTCGAGGCCGCGCCGGAGCCACCTGGGAGGGCGAAGGGCACGCATCGCCGACGATCGTACTCGGCGCCGAGCTGCGTCGGGGTCCGCGCCCCGCTGGTCCGCCGGGTCGTCGGGTCGGGTCGTTGGGACGTCGGGCCGGGTCGTCGGGCCACTGCCCGACCCCGGCTATGCCCCCTGGTACTTCCGGAATATCGCGACGGCGTTCTGGCCGCCGAACCCGAACCCGTTGACCATCACCGTCTCGAGCTTCGCCGGCCGCGCGATCCCCGGGACGTAGTCGAGGTCGCAGTCGGGCAGGTCGGGGTTCTCCAGGTTCGCCGTGGGCGACATCACCTGGTCGCGGAGGCCGCCAAGCGCGGCGAGCGCGCTCGCGATCCCGGCCGCGCCGACGAGGTGCCCGATCATCGACTTCGGCGAGCTGATGGCGCGCCCGTATGCCGCCGGCCCGAAGGAGGCCTTGATCGCGCGCGACTCCGTTGAATCGTTGAGCGGGGTGGAGGTCCCGTGGGCAACGATCCAGTCGATCTCGTCCGCGGTCACGCCGGAGTGCTCCCGGGCCAGCGTCATCGCGCGCGAGGCGCCGCGGCCCGTGGGCTCCGGCGCCGAGATGTGGAACGCGTCCGCCGTCAGCGCCCCGCCGAGCACCTCCGCGATCGGCGTCGCCCCGCGCGCGAGGGCGTGCGCCAGCGACTCCACGACCACCACGCCGGCGCCTTCGCCAAGGACGAAGCCGTCGCGGTCCCGATCGAACGGCCGCGACGCGTGGGTCGGGTCGTCGTTCCGCTTGCTGAGCGCGCCCATGTTGCCGAGCGCGGCGATGCCGACCTCCAGGATCGGCGCCTCCGAGCCGCCCGTCAGGACCACGTCGCACTCGCCGGTGGCGATGAGCCGGAGCGCGTCGTGGAACGCGATCACGGACGTGGCACACGCCGCGACCTGCGTCATGACCGGCCCGGTGATGCCGTACTCCATGCTCAGCATGCACGCAGCCATCGAGCCGGAGAGGGAGGGGATCGCGAATGGCGAGACGAACCGGGGGCCGCGCTCGCGCCGAACGCGCGTCCCCTCGACGATCTGCTCGATCCCGCCGCCGCCGGTGTTGACGACCACGCCGAATCGGTCGCGCGCGTCCTGGTCGAATGTCGCCGGATCCAGCCCGGCCGATGCCAGGGCCTCCTTCGCCGCCGCCATCGCGAAGTGGACGAAGCGGCTCATCCGGCGGGCCATCTTCGCGTCCATGTGGTCGCCGGCGCGGAAGCCCTTCACCTCGGCCGCAATCTTGACCTCGAAGTCGGTCGGGTCGAAGGCGGTGATCCGGGCCACGCCGGAGACACCGTCGCGCAGGTTCCGCCAGTACGTCTCGAAGTCGTTGCCGATCGGCATGACGGCTCCCAGGCCGGTCACGACGGCGCGGCGGGCGGGATCGGCGCTGGGTGGCACGGGCAAAGACCCTCCGGAGCGGGACGCGCTGAAGCAACAGGCAGTGTCGGTTCGATTGTACGGCCCATCGAGTCGCCTCTCGCCCGCGGCGTCGATGGCGATCGGTACGCCGGCGCGGCGGCTCAGAAGTGGCGGGGCGCGAACCGGTCGGTAGCGGCGACGATCGCGCTGGCGAGGCCGGCACCGGAGCCATGGCCGGCGTCGTCGAGCACCACCAGCTCGCTCCGGGGCCAGGCGTGGACGAGCTCCCACGTCGTGCCGAGCAGGTTGCCCAGGTCGAGCGTGCCCTGCACGACGACGCCGGGGATGCCAGCGAGTTTGCGGGCGTCGCGGAGCACGATCCCTTCGTCGAGCCACGACCCGTGGCTCCAGTAGTGGGTGACCAGTCTGGCGAATGCCATCCGGAAGACCTGCGACTCGTAGCGAGGGTTCGGCGGGGAGTCGGGCACGATCGCCTCCTCCCAGGCGCACCAGTTCCGAGCGGCCTTCTCGCGCACCGCCGGGTCGGGGTGGCTCAGCAGGTGCGCGTAGCCGGCGGCCAGGTCGCCGTCGCGATCGGCCTCGGGCACGCCGGCCCGGAAACCGGCCCACGCATCGGGAAACAGGCGCCCGAGGCCCCGCGTCAGGAGGTCGGTCTCCGCTCGCCGGCCGGTTGCGACGGCGGTTATGACGATCTCCGAGACCCGGTCCGGATGCCGTTCCGCGTAGACCAGCCCCAGGACGGCGCCCCACGACCCACCGAACACGAGCCAGCGCTCGATGCCCAGGTGCTCCCGCAGCCGCTCCATGTCCGCCAGCAGGTGGTCGGTCGTATTGGCGACGAGCGCGGCGTCCGAGCTGCTCGCGTGCGGCTGGCTTCTGCCGCACCCCCGCTGGTCGAACAGCACGATCCGGTAGGCCGCAGGGTCGAAGTATCGGCGCATCCCGGGCGTGCACCCCGAACCGGGGCCCCCATGCACGACCAGAGCCGGTTTCCCGGCCGGGTTGCCGCAGACCTCCAGTAGTCGAGGTGGCCGTCGCCGACTTCGAGCAGCCCGTGCTCGTACGGCTCGATCTCCGGGTAGCGGTCCCTCATGGGATCGCTCGCCGCGCCGTCAGTCGCCTTCGTAGTGCTTGAAGATCACCGCGCCGTTGTGGCCGCCGAGGCCGACGTTGTCGGAGATCGCGTAGCGGATCTCGCGGCGGACCGTCTCGCGCGGAACGTTCAGGTTGATCTCCGGATCGGGGTCGCGGAAGGTGGGCACGCCCGGGACCGCCTGGTGGTGGACCGAGAGCACCGTGAAGATCGCCTCGACGGCGCCCGCCGCGCCCATCAGGTGGCCGGTCAGCGACTTCGTGGCGCTGATCGGGATCTCCGGGGTCCGGTCGCCGAAGACGGCCCAGAACCCCTCCGCCTCGCGAAGATCGCCGAGCGGCGTCGACGTCCCGTGCGGGTTGATCATGTCGATCCACTCGGGCTTCACGTCGTAGCGCTCGAGCGCCTGCAGCAGCGCCCGCCGGACGCCGTCGCCCTTCTCCACCGGCTGGATCAGGTCCCACGCGTCGGCGGCCGAGCCGAACCCGGTCACCTCGGCGTAGATCGTCGCGCCGCGCGCCTTTGCGAGCTCGAGGTCCTCGAGGATCACGGCGCCGGCGCCCTCGCCGAGGACGAAGCCGTTGCGCGTGATGTCGAACGGCCGTGAGATCGTCTGCTCCGGCTCACCGGGCCGTGGAGTCCCCATCCCGCGCATGTTCGAGAAGCCGATGTGGATCAGCTCGTGGAGCGGGCTCTCCGTGGAGCCGGCCACCGCTGCGACCACGTCGCCGCGCCGGATCAGCTCGGCGGCCTCGCCGATGTTGTGCGTGCCCGTGGAGCAGGCCGTGACGATGCACATGTTCGGCCCGCGGATGCCGGTCTCGATCGCGATCTGGCCGGACGCAGTATCGGGGAGCATGTTCGCGATGTAGAACGGGCTGACGGCGCGGGCGCCCTTCGTCTCCCAGGTGTGCCGGTTCTCCATCAGGAGGCGGGAGCCACCGCCCCCGGAGCCGAAGACGACCCCGATCTCGTCGCGGTTGGCATCGTTGATCTGGAGGCCGCTGTGCGCAAGCGCCTTCTTCGCCGCCGCGACGCCCAGGACCACGTTCTTGTCGGTCCGGCGGACTTCCTTGAAGTTCATCCAGGCGGCCGGGTCGAAGTCGTGGACTTCGCCGGAAACCTGGCAGTCGTACGGCGCGGGGTCCCAGTAGGTGATGTGGCCGAGGCCGCTGACGCCGTCGACGAGGTGCTGCCAGACGGTGTCGACGTCGGATCCGATGGGGCTGACGATGCCAAGGCCGGTGACGGCCACGCGGCGGGTGAAATCGGGCTTGCGCACGGTGCTAGGGAATCCTCCGGGTATGTCGGGTGCGGGTTTTACGCTCGAGGTTGTGCATGGATGGCGCTCCGGTCAGCCGGCCGCGGCGGGATCGGGATCGGGGTCGGCGAGGCCGCCCGGGGCCCCGGGGTCATCGAGCGCGACGGTCTCGGCGTCCGGGGCAATCCGGCGGATGAGCCCGGAGAGCACGCGTCCCGGTCCCACCTCGACGAATCGCGTGACGCCGGCGGCGCGCATCGCCTCGACGGCGGCAATCCAGTCGACGCCGGTCGTGAGGTGGTCAACCAGCTCGGCCCGGCAAGCATCGCCCGTGGTGAGCGGTCGCGCGTCGGCATTGGCGAGGAGGGGAATGCTGGGGTCGTGGAACGCGACCCCAGCGAGCACCGTGCGCATGCCTGCGGCCGCGTTCGCCATGAGCGGGGAATGGGCGGCAACGCTGACCGGCAGCACGAGCGCGCGCTTGGCACCGAGCCCCTTCGCGGCAGCGGCAGCAGCCTCGACGGCCGGGCGGACGCCGGACACGACGACCTGGCCGGGCGAGTTCCGGTTGGCGATGCCGAACGTCCCGTGTGCCGAGCCCGCTGCGACCAGGTCCGGCAGTCGTTCCTCGGGCAGCCCGATGATCGCGGCCATCGCGCCCGGGCTGCCCTCGCCGGGGGTGCCGCCGGGGCTGCTCTCGCCCGAGGCCTGCATGAGCCGCCCGCGCTCGCGGACCAGGCGCATCCCGTCGCTCAGCGACACGACGCCCGCGGCGACGAGTGCGCTGTACTGGCCCATGGAGTGGCCGGCGGCGAACGCCGGCGCAAGCGGGGGTCGGCCGCTTGCTGCTCGTCGCTCCTCCATCGCCCGAAGGAACGCGATCGAGGCAGCCAGGAGCGCCGGCTGTGCGTTGACGGTCAGGTCAAGCGCCTCGGCCGGCCCGTCCCAGGCGAGGCGGCTCAGCGGCTCGCCGAGCGCGGCATCGGCCTCTGCGAACACGGCGGCGGCCGCGGGCGAGGTCGCGGCGAGCGCGCTGCCCATGCCGACGACCTGCGACCCCTGGCCGGGGAAGACGAACGCGAGCGTGGACATCTGCCTCCTCGGGCGTGCCGGCAGGCGCCGGGTGCTGGGGATTGGCGGGCGTGGGCTGCTCGCCACGTGAGATTGGGCACGAGCGTACTCCCGGTTTCGCACGACCCCGGCAAATCGCGTGCAACCTTGCATCAATCGGCCCGTCGGGCTAGGCTCGCAGCGATGCCGATCCCGCCCCGACCGCGCCGCCCTGGCGCCCACGCCCGCGTCACGACGGCCAGCCTGGAGGCAATGGCCGACGACGTCCTCCTGGCCCCGGTCGCCGCCGCGCGGAACCGGATCCAGAACCCGCGCGAGCTGTCCGAACGGGTGGCATTCGGGAAGGCGCTCTGGCGTGAGCTCGTGATCGGGTTCGCGGCACAGCTCGGCGAGGTTCGCCTGGGCTTCACGCAGCTCGCGGCGCTCTACGCGCTCGCGGACGGCGGCACCACCACGATCGCGGACCTGGCGGACACGCTGAACCGGTCCCCGTCGGCGACATCGCGGCTGGTGGACGTGCTGGCACATCGTCGCCTGCTGGAACGACGCGCGGAATCCGACGACCGGCGGATGCGCTCGGTCTGGCTCACGGAGCGCGGACGGGCGCTCCTCGCGGTGATCGATCGCTCGCGAGCCGACCAGTTCCTGGCGGTCGTCAGGCCGTTGCCCGCAACCGAGCGCGCGATCGTCGCCATGGGCGTCGCTGCGCTCGCGACCCGCGCCGTCTCGCGCCGTGGGCGGCTCATCAAGCAGCGGCCGGAGTAGGGGCGGTTTGACGCCGGCGCCTCCCGACAGGAGATCCTCGTGGACGCATTCTGGCTGAGCTTCGGCGTCATCCTGCTCGCCGAGCTCGGCGACAAGAGCCAGCTGATGGCCCTTGCCTTCGCGGCGCGCTACCGGGCCCGGACCGTGCTGGTCGCCGTGACGATCGCCACCCTCATCATTCACGCGCTCTCGGTCCTGCTCGGGTCGGCGGCGGCGCTCGCGCTCCCGACGAACGTCATCAATGTCGTCGCCGGCCTCGCCTTCCTGGCCTTCGCCGCGTGGACGCTGCGCGGCGACCACCTCGGCGAAGGCGAGGAGTCGCGTGCCGCGCGACCCGCCCGGTGGGCGATCCTCACGATCGGGACGGCCTTCTTCCTGGCCGAGCTGGGCGACAAGACGATGCTGGCCACGATCACCCTCGCCACCACGGAGGAGCCGATCGGGACGTGGCTGGGCTCGACGGCGGGGATGGTGGCAGCAGACGCGCTTGCCATCGCGGCCGGGGCGCTCCTCGGCCCGCGACTCCCGGAGCGCGCGATCAAGCTGTTCGCGGCCGCGACCTTCGTGATCTTCGGGACGCTGTTGATCCTCGAGGGCCTGGGCGTCCTCTGACGCGGAGCCGCCGCGGTCAGCCGCCGCGGTGGGCGATCAGCTCCTGGGCCAGGGCGACGATCGTGAGCAGGGTCGGGATCAGCACGAGCGCGGCGACCATCAGGAGGAGCAACCGGAGGTTGCGCCGTTCGTCGGCTCGCCGCTCGGGCGTCGCCTGATCCTCGCCGCCGGGCGCGAAGTACGCGTTCAGGCCGCGCGGCCGATCGACCGCGGTATAGACCGGGGGCTCGGCGAGCCCTTCGCCCTCGGCAGGCACGCCGTCCACGGTGCCAGGTGCCTCGGTATGCACGCCGTCCTCGGCGGCCTCGGCGGCAGGCGCCTCGGTGGCGTGCTCGTCGTTCGGCGTGGTCATCACGCGTTCGGGAGGCTGGCCCGCATCCGTGCCCCCGTCGTGATCGCCCCATCGGAGGCGGAGGAGACCAGCGCCGCGTACTTCGCCATGACGCCGCCACGGTAGGGCGGGGGAGGCGGCGACCACGCGCTGCGCCGGGCCGCCAGCTCGGCGGGGTCGACCAGCAGGTCCATCGCCTTGCGATCCACGTCGATCTCGATCTCGTCGCCTTCCCGGACCAGCGCAATCGGCCCGCCGAGCGCCGCTTCCGGCGCCACGTGGCCCACCATCAGGCCGTGCGTGCCACCGGAGAACCGGCCGTCGGTGAGGAGCGCGACCTGGTCGCCCAGGCCCTCGCCGACGAGCGCGGCGGTGACGCTCAGCATCTCCTGCATCCCCGGCCCGCCGACGGGGCCCTCGTAGCGGATCACGATGACATCGCCCGGTCGGATCGCGCCGGCCTTGACTGCTGCAAAGCAGGCCGTCTCGGAGTCGAACACGCGAGCCGGGCCGCGCTGAAATCGGCGCTCGTGGCCGGCCAGCTTGATG
>Ga0097691_1002241_pt1 | contig 13255 bp, 10 predicted proteins | sample NGESurdeep072012_8_FD_72858 | JGI IMG/M metagenome (GOLD analysis project Ga0097691, IMG submission 72858) | Arctic peat soil microbial communities from Barrow, Alaska - NGEE Surface sample 210-1 deep-072012 | ecosystem: Environmental > Terrestrial > Soil > Wetlands > Peat ...
GGACAGAGCTCAATAGGCGGGTTGGGCGCCCTGATGGAGGAGACCCACGTTGCCGAGTCGAGAGAGGCGACTGCCAAGCTCTCTGCCATGCGCAAGGGCAACGATTCGTTCGTGGTTGAAGAGTCCGGCCCGCACGCCGTGCCGGATTTCGGCGCCGACACCGGCCGGTTCGGCGATACCGGTGAATTGAAGTCTCCCGACGACACCATGTCGAGCGAGAGTGCCGTCAACCTCGATCAGGGCGACCCGCTGGCGGAAGCTGACTTCCACATGGCGTACGGCTTATACGACCAGGCCGCCGATTTGGTGCGTATCGCGCTCGAGCGCGAGCCCGATCGGCGAGATCTGCGGCTCAAGCTGTTGGAAATCTATTTCGTATGGGGAAACAAGGATCTGTTCCTGCAGACCGCCAAGGCGCTGGAAAGCACGCGGGATCGTGCGCCGGCCGGCGAGTGGGACAAGATCGTGATCATGGGCAAGCAGATTTGCCCGGACGAACCCATGTTCGGGTCGAGCGCCGGCAGCGGACGCGGCGCGGGCGCTTTGGTCGACTTGAACCTCGAGGGCGGCGAGAATCGCGTCGACATCGATCTGTTCGGCGAACCGGAGGGCGAGCGCAGCAGCCTGGATCACCCCCTCGCCAAGGAACATGACGACAATGCGGCCACCGGCGAGTCCCCCGGGATGGGCGCCAAATCGAACCTGGACTTCACCTTGGACATGCCCGAGCGAGGCGCGGACGAATCGCCCACGCGGGAAATGCCGCAGCGAGACGAGCCGACGGTCGAAACGGAGCTGATGAATTTCGCCGATTCGCCCACGGCGGAGTCGCCGGCGCTGAAGACCGCGGAGATGAATACCGCCGGTATGCTCGATCGGAATCCTTCGCAACCCGCGGGCTTGAAGGCGGATCAAACCGCCGAGGTGTCGATCGATGACTTGGGGTTCGATCTCGATCATCTGGAGCAGACCGGGGCGCCGTCGGCCAACAGTATCGGACCACTCGAAGAAACCGATCATCCGTCCGATGCGCCGACGATGGTGGCCGGCCTCGACGACCGCTCGCGGCGCATGATGGAGGAAGCGGCAAAGGATTCGCGCCATAAGGATTTGACCGAGCTCGAGCGCGAGCTGGAAGCGTCATTCATCGCCGATCTCGACGCGCAACACGACGAAATAAAGATCGCGGTGCTGGGGCCCGAATCCGCTCCCACCGTGCTGATGCCCCGTGAAGGAGACCTCAACGCGACTTCGCACTTGAAATCCTCGCCCGAATACTCCGACATTAGCGAAGCGCAAAAGGTCGACATCGATTCGACCTTGAAGCTGCACGGCATCCAGGCCGATCGCGTCGATTTGGATCTGGATCGACTGGCGACGGCGCTCGGCACCGGCGATACCGTGGATCAGCCGCGCGCGGCCGAGGAAATATTCTCGACCGAGGTGTTCGAGGCCAGCCAGCGCACTCGGCGCGTGGATCTCGACGTCGGCGAGGCGATGAACGGTGCGGAGCATCCGACGAACAGGCTGCAGGCTCAGACCAACAAGCTCAGGGCCGTCGATGCGGCGATGTCCGAGTTGGAGCCGGTCACCATGAGCGAGGTCGGGACCAAGCTCGATCTGGCACGCGCCTATATGGATATGGGCGATCCGGAAGGCGCGCGCAGCATCCTCGAGGAAGTGGTGCAGGAAGGATCTGCCAGCCAAAAGCAGGAAGCGGCGCGCCTGATCGAATCGCTGCCCGGCTAGGAGGAGCGTGTCTGAGCATTCCGCATGAGCCGCTTCGCTCAAGCGAGGGGGTGGATGCCAGGCGCATAGCGGCCCTGGTCGAGTACGACGGCACCGATTACGCCGGGTGGCAGTCGCAGGCGCACGCGGCCTCAGTGCAGGACGCGGTGCAGAATGCCATCGGATTCGTCGCCGGCGAGCCGGTAGCCGTGATTTGCGCCGGCCGGACCGACGCCGGCGTTCACGCCATCGGCCAAGTCATCCACTTCGACACCAGGGCGGCGCGCACCGCGCGCGCCTGGGTGCTGGGCGCGAATACCAAGTTGCCGCCCGCGATCGCGCTGCAGTGGGCCGGTGAGGTGCCGGTGGGATTTCATGCGCGGCATAGCGCGCTGCGCCGCGTCTATCGCTACTACATTTTAAATCGCAGCGCGCGCCCGGCGCTCGAACGCACGCGCAGCGCCTGGATCCACCGCAACCTCGATGCCGAAGCCATGCACGCCGCAGCGCAGGCATTGCTCGGCGAGCACGATTTTTCGGCCTTTCGCTCGATCGAATGCCAGTCGAAAAGCAGTGTGCGTCGCATCGAGCGCGTGGCGGTGCGGCGCACCGGGGATTGCATACGGCTGGAGATAGTCGCGAATGCCTACTTGCACCATATGGTGCGCAACATCGTCGGAACCTTGCTCGACGTGCACGGCGAGCCGGATCCGTCGGGCGCCATGTCACGCGTCCTGTTGAGCGGCGAGCGTCGGTTGGCGGGCGCAACCGCGCCGGCCGCCGGCCTGTATCTGTGGCGCGTCGAATACCCGGCCGCTTACAGCATTCCTGCGCCCCAAGGCTGGGTTTGCTAAACTAGCGCATGTCCTGGTTCGAGCGAATCGTCCCGTCGCGCATCAAGACCGAGCGCCGTACCCGCTCGGTTCCCGAAGGGCTGTGGGCCAAGTGTCCGGCCTGTGATGCGGTGCTGTATCGCGCTGAAATCGAGCGCAGTCTTCACGTCTGCCCCAAATGCAGCCACCACATGCGCATCAACGGGCGGGAGCGCCTGCTGAAATTTCTGGACCCCGGGTCGAGCAAGGAAATTGCCGCCAAGGTCATGGCGGAGGATCCGCTGAAGTTCAAGGATTCGAAGCGCTACCGCGACCGCATCGCCCAGGCGCAGAAGCAGACGGGCGAGCGCGACGCGCTGATCGTGATGTCGGGACAATTGGCCGGGCTCGACGTCGTGGCCTGCGCCTTCGAATTTCGATTTTTGGGCGGCTCCATGGGTTCGGTGGTCGGCGAGAAATTCGTGCGGGCGGTCGAGCACTGCCTTGAACACCGCACGCCGCTGGTGTGCTTCTCGGCGAGCGGCGGCGCGCGCATGCAGGAGGCGCTGTATTCACTGCTGCAAATGGCCAAGACCAGCGCGGCGCTCAAACGCTTGTCCGAAGCCCGGCTGCCGTTCATTTCGGTGATGACCGATCCGACCACCGGCGGGGTGTCGGCGAGCCTCGCGATGTTGGGAGACATCAACATCGGCGAACCGAAGGCATTGATCGGTTTCGCCGGGCCGCGAGTCATCCAACAAACGGTGCGGGAAACCTTGCCGGAAGGCTTTCAGCGCAGCGAGTTCCTGCTCGAGCACGGCGCGCTCGACATGATCGTCGATCGGCGCGAGCTGCGCGATCGAATCGGCGCCATGTTGCGATTGTTGACCGGCAAGGAGCCCGCAGCGGCTTAGGAGCCCGGGTTTGATGCCCATGCGGAGTCTCGAGCAGTGGTTGGCCCACCAGGAACGGGTGCACCCTAACTCAATCGATCTGGGGCTCGCGCGTCTCGTTCGGGTACTCGATCGTCTCAACTGGCGCCAGCCGACCGTCCCGGTCATCACCGTCGCCGGGACCAACGGCAAGGGTTCGGTCGTCGCGTACTGCGCAGCGATGCTGGCGGCGGGCGGGTACCGGGTCGGCACCTTTACTTCCCCGCATTTGCGCGATTATCGCGAGCGGATTCGCCTGAACGATGCCGAGGTCGCGAGCGAGGCGCTGGTGCGGGCATTCGAGAGAATCGAAGAGGCCTGCACGGATGCGTCGCGCGACCGAGTGTCGCTGACGTTTTTTGAATACAACGCGCTTGCGGCCTTGCTGATATTCGAGGCGGCACAACTCGATGCGTGGGTGCTCGAAATCGGCATGGGCGGGCGCCTTGACGCGGTCAACGTCGTGGACCCGTCGGTGGCCGTGGTGGTGAGCATCGGCCTCGATCACCAAGAGTTTCTCGGGCCCACGCTCGAGCGCATAGCGCGCGAGAAGGCCGGCATTTTTCGCGCTCGCACGCCGGCTGTGCTCGGCAGTCAGGGGATGCCATCGGTGCTGGAGAGGATTGCGAACGAGATCGGCGCGCCGCTCAAGCGCCTGGGGCTCGAATATGACTTCACCCGGCACGCCGACCGATGGCATTATCGCGGGCCGCGCTGGGATTTGGCGGATCTGCCTGCGCCGGCGCTGCTCGGCGACACGCAATTCTGCAATGCTGCGGCGGCCATAGCGGCCCTCGAGGAACTCGCGCAGCGTTTGCCGCTGCCGGCCGCGGCGGTGGCTCGCAGGCTATCCTCGGTCCATCTGGTGGGGCGCTTTCAAGTGATCGCGGCGGCCGGTCGGCCCACGTGGATATTGGATGTGGCCCACAATCCCGATGCGGCCGGCGTGCTGGCGAGCAATCTGCGCTCGCGGCCGATTGCCGGCAGAACGCTCGCGGTGTGCGGAATACTTGCCGACAAGGACGCGGCCGCGGTCGCGTACCGGTTGCGCGATTGCATCGACGAGTGGTGGTTGAGTTCTACCGAAGGAGCGCGAGGTACGAGCAGCGCGGCGCTGGCGGCACGGATTGCGCCGCAGATCGAGGTGCGGTTCAACGAAATGAACAACATCGCCGCCGCCTGCGCTGCGGCATCGGCCGCCGCGCGTCCAGAGGACCGGATCGTGGTCTTCGGTTCTTTCCACACAGTCGGGCCGGCAATGGATTGGCTCGAGGCACAAGACATGCTGTCACCGCCGGACCTTCCCGAATATACTGCGCCGCCCAATGGTCACGAATAAAATGGGCACGGTCATGGATCGTCGCGTCAAGGAACGTCTGGTCGGCGCCACGATTTTGGTGGTGCTGATCGTGCTGATCGTGCCGGAATTGCTGTCCGGCCCGCATCGCCTTTCATCGCCGCCGCCATCGGTGAGCCTGCCTGCGCCTACGCGCAATGTTTCGGTTGATTTGGCGACGAGCAAGGCGACTCCCACGCCGCAGGCTGCAGATTTGACGCCGCTGACCACCGAGCCGCAGCCCGCGCGGCCGCCAAGCGCGCCACCTTCGGTGACGACCTTGGGGGCGCAAGCTGCCGCGGGACCAGGGCTTGAAACCGGCTCTTCAGCCGCCAAATCCTCCTCTTCGGGAACGGCGAGATCCGGGGCATCGAGCGAGGCGCAACCGATGCCGGCTCGGGATTCGTGGTCGGTGCAATTGGGCAGTTTTTCCAGCAAAGCCAATGCCGACAAATTATTGCACCAATTGAAGGCGCGGGGTTTGTCGGCTTACGTCATTTCGAGCGGTTCCAGGTCCTCCGCGCGATTCAAGGTTCGCATAGGGCCTTTGGCGGATCGCGCGGCTGCCGAACGCGAAGTGGACAAGCTGAAGACGGCGGGCCATGCGGCAACAGTGGTTGCTCCGGCATCGTGAATTTTCGGTTGCCGCTGGATTCACGGCAATGGCGGCGCGGGTTGGGTAGAATGCGCCCCTGTCATGAGGCGAGCCGCCTCTTTAATGAGGCCACGCTAGAGGTGGGAGTTTGACCGGAGCCGATGTATTAATTGCGCTGATCGTGTTGGGCTCAACATTGTTGGGATTCTTGCGCGGTTTCGTTCGCGAAGCGGTGTCTCTGGCGTTCTGGATCCTGGCTATTTGGGCCGCATGGAAATTCGGACCCACGGTCGAACCGCACCTTGGCGGACTGTTGGCGGATCCAAGGGTGGCGCCCTGGATCGGACGCTTGGTCATCTTGGTGCTGGTGCTGCTGGTCGGATGGACGATAGGCATGCTGCTCAGCTATTTCGCGCGCAGCGCGGGGCTGGGTCCCTTGGATCGGGCCATCGGCCTGCTGTTCGGCATCGCGCGCGGCATGGTGTTGATGGGGTTGATGATCATCGGCGGCGAACTGTTGCATCTGAATCAGGAAGAATGGTGGGGTCGAGCGAAGCTGGTTCCCTATGGTGAAGCCGTCGGCGATTGGCTGCGAGCCATGGTCGGCGAGCGCGGCGAACCTTGGGCCAAACTCGAGCGCATCACCGGAATCAACGTGAAAGCCAAATAGCCCGGAGATCCTACATGTGCGGAATCGTCGGAATGGTTGGTGTGAGCGCGGTCAATCAGCGGGTCTATGACGCGCTGACGGTTCTGCAGCACCGCGGGCAAGATGCGGCCGGTATCATGACCAGCGAGGCGGGCGCGCTGTTCATGCGCAAGGATTCCGGGCTGGTGCGCGATGTGTTTCAGCAGAAGCACATGGTGAAACTCCTGGGCAACGTCGGCATCGGCCACGTCCGCTATCCCACGGCCGGCACCGACAGCGCGCACGATGCGCAGCCGTTCTACGTGAATTCGCCCTACGGCATTTGCCTCGGGCACAACGGCAATCTGACCAATGCGCGCGAACTCACCGAAGTACTGGTGCGGGAGGACCGCCGGCATCTGAATACCGGGTCCGATTCGGAAGTGCTGCTCAACGTGCTCGCGTCCGAACTGCAGCGGGTCGGCACGCCGCGCGTCACGCCTGCCGATATCTTCGCCGCGGCCAACGCCGTGTACCGGCGTTGCCGGGGCGGCTATGCGGTCGCCGCCATGGTGATCGGCCACGGTATCCTGGGCTTCCGCGATCCGAACGGCATCCGCCCCCTGGTAATCGGCAAGCGCGATACCAAAAAGGGCACCGAGTGGATGCTGGCGTCCGAAAGCGTCGCGCTCGACATGCTGGGGTTCGACCTGGTGCGCGACGTGGCGCCCGGCGAGGCCGTGTTCATCGACGAACAGGGGCGATTTTATGCGCAGCAATGCGTGGCAATGGCGCGGCACACGCCGTGCATCTTTGAATACGTGTATTTCGCCCGGCCCGACTCGATCATCGACAATATCTCGGTGTACAAGGCGCGCCTGCGCATGGGCGAACGTCTCGCCGAGAAGATCAAGCGCGAACGTCCCGATCACGACATCGACGTGGTGATCCCGATTCCGGACACCAGCCGCACCAGCGCGGTGCAAGTCGCGCAGCTCCTCGGCGTCAAGTACCGCGAGGGCTTCATCAAGAATCGATACATCGGCCGAACGTTCATCATGCCGGGACAGGAGCAGCGCTCCAAATCCGTGCGCAGCAAACTGAATGCCATCGATCTCGAATTTCGCGGCAAAAATGTGCTGTTGGTGGATGACTCGATCGTGCGCGGCACCACGTCCGCGCAAATCATCGACATGGCCCGCGAAGCCGGTGCAAAGAAGGTATATTTCGCATCCGCTGCGCCCCCGGTCCGCTACCCGAATGTCTACGGCATCGACATGCCCGACGTATCGGAGCTGGTGGCGGCCGGGCACACGGATACCGAGGTTCGCGACATCATCGGCGCCGATTGGCTGATCTACCAGGATTTGGAAGATCTGGTGCATGCGGTTCGCCACGACAACGCGAAAATCACCGATTTCGATACATCTTGCTTTTCGGGCCAATACGTCACGGGCGACGTCACGCCCGAGTACTTGAAACGCCTGCAGGGAGAGCGATCCGACGAAGCAAGGCAGCAACGCCGAGATGCCACCGCTCGTGGACTCAAGACTATTCGAAATTCGTAGCGTCACGCGCGGCTCGGCTCGGATCGCAAGGTCTTGAGCTTGCGCCTGCTTTTGATCGCGGAACGCCCCGAGTATCGGCTGCTGCTCAAGAAGCACGTCGAGATCGAGTGGCCCGATGCGACGGTTGTTGAGCACAGTTTGGGAGAGGACGAACCGCTGGAGGCGAGTTTCGCCGCCGCTGGATTCGATGCGGCGATCATCGTCGCCGCGCCGCCCACCGCGGCCGCCGAACAGCTGGCGCAGGAACTCGCCGCAAAACCCGAGTTTGCGCCGCTGCTGATGTTGCTGCTGCAGGATGCGCCGACGCCTTTGCCCGGCGAAATGCCGCGTGTGCGCCGGCTGTATGGGCGAAAAATCGGCCGGGGCCAGCTCATTGCGGCGCTCACCAGCGCATCGCGTGAACAAAAGCGGGCATTGGCTTCGTTGCGCTCGCAACCGGAGTTCGCGCAGCGCTATAAGTTCGGCTCCGTGATCATCCGCGGGCACCGTTGCATCCGCCAAATCGGCAGCGGCGGCATGTGCAAAATTTACCTGGCGGAGAGCGAACGCGCCGGATCGCTGGTGGTGCTCAAAATATTCAGCCAGGTCCCCGATGTCTCGGATCGCATCATCGGGTTCGACCGGTTCCTGCAGGAATACGAAATCGTCGCCGGCTTGAAGCACCGCCACATCGTGCGAATTTACGATCTGGGCGTCGCGGACGATCACGCCTATATTGCGATGGAGCACTTCCCCGCCGGCGATTTACGGCAGCGGATGAAAACCCCGCTCGCGCCGGCCACCGCGCTGCACTATCTCGAACAGATCGCGAGCGCACTGGAGGCCATTCATGCGGTGGGCGTTCTGCACCGTGACTTGAAGCCGGCCAACGTCATGTTGCGCACCGACGGGTCGCTGTGTTTGATCGATTTCGGCTTGGCCAAGGCCAATGAACTCGATTTGGAATTGACCGGAACGCGCGAGATCTTCGGCACTCCGTATTACATGAGTCCGGAGCAGGGCCACGCCGAGCTGATCGACGCCCGCAGCGATCTATACAGCCTGGGCGTCGTGTTCTACGAGATGCTGATCGGCCGCAAGCCCTACACGGGCGGATCGGCCATGGAAGTCATCTACAAGCACAAGCGGGCGGAGCTGCCCGCCATCGATCCGCAATATGTGAGCTACGAACCGATATTGAGGCGCCTGCTGGCGAAATCTCCGGAGGACCGGTTCCAATCGGCGCGCGCGCTCCTCGACGCGGTCACCGAATTGAAGATGCCTGCATGAGCCAGAGGCTCCCCCCCGCATTGTTGCGCGTTCCGACCCCCGCAAGCTGGATCGCCCGTGCTCGCAGCTTGCCCGATGAATTGCTGATCGATCATGCGAATTGCGAGAAGAAGGCGGCCTCCACCGCTCTCGCACTGATGTTCGCTTTCATTCGGGCGTTCCCTCTTAATCGGGACGCGGCATCGACAGCAATTCGGGACCGTTCGAATCCCAACGCAACAGGCTGCCCTGGGCATGCCAGTCGCCGAGGACGATGCGCATGCAGGCGCGCCCGTCCACCGACAAAGACTGCGTACCCGGTCGGTGCGTGTGGCCGTGCAATAGAATGGAAGTGCCGGCTGCTCGCAGCGCGGCGGCGACGCTTTCGGCGTTGACATCGGTTATGGCGTCTTCCATTGACGCCATGTGCGCCTTGCTGCCCGTGCGCGCAGCGCCGGCGAGCGCTCGGCGCGCCGCCACCGAAAGGGCGAGGAACTGCCGCTGCCAATCCGCGTCGCGGACGGTGGCGCGCAGGCGTTGATAAGCGCGATCGTCGGTGCACAGGGCGTCCCCGTGCATCACCAATACCGGCTCGCCATATAGCGTCACGATCAACGGATCGGGCAGCAATCGCGCACCCGTGTCCGTGCAGAACTGCGGTCCAAGCAAGAAATCGCGGTTGCCGTGCATCACGAAGCACGGCACGCCGCTCGAGGTGAGGGCCTTGATCGCGGCAATGGCGGCGCGTTGCCCCTCATCGGGCGCATCGTCTCCCACCCAGGAGTCGAACAGGTCCCCGAGGATGTACAAAGCGTCGGCGGCGCGCGCCTGCGTTTGCAAAAAACCCGTGAATTGCCCGATGATTTGCCGGCTCGACGCGTCGATGTGCAAATCGGAGATGAAAAGGGTCGCCATGCCAGCCCCGCCGCGGTCAGGGCGTCGGAACGCGCTCGATTCGTTCGATGATTACCGGCTGCAAGGGCGCGTCCTCTTTGAACGGGCCCTTCGCGCCGGTTGGCACCGTGCTGATCCGGTCGACCACATCCATACCTTGCACAATCTTGCCGAACACCGCATAGCCCCACCGGGACTGATTCGGGTCGAGCGCCGAGTTATCGGCGAGGTTCACATAGAATTGCACGTCCCCGGCGTGCGGCTCCTGCGGCCGCGCAAGCCCTACGCTGCCGCGCTGGTTGGTCAAGCCGTTTCCGGATTCGTTGACGACCTTGCCGGGGCTGCCTTTGAGTTTGTAATTGGCATCAAAGCCCCCCCCTTGGACCACGAAATTCGCGATCGCGCGATGGATTATCGTGCCGGAATAGAAGCCCTGATCGACGTACTTCAGGAACTGCGCGACCGTCAGCGGTGCGCGCTCGGCGTTCAGTTCGATGGTGAAATTCCCCACGCTGGTGACCACCTGCACCTGGGGATTGGTAGCCGGTGACGCGGGTGCCGACGGCGATGCACCCGGTTTCGCGGGGGCCGGCGTCGACTGCGCTGCGGTTGGCTGCGCCGCGGGCGATTGGGCCGCGGCCGAAGCGGGCGGCTCGGCCGCGTTGCTGGTCGAGATCAGAGTGGCGGCGAGCAGGCCGAGGCCGAGTATGAGTTGCTTCATACGGCGAGATTCTACTCGAATAATGTGGGTACAATCTTCTGATATGTCCATACCGATCGTCACGCGCTTCGCGCCCTCGCCGACGGGTTCCCTGCATTTGGGAAATGCGCGCACGGCCTTTTTCAGCCATCTGTGGGCGCGCAAGCTCGGCGGGCGATTCATATTGCGGATCGAGGATACGGATGTCGAGCGCAGCGATTTGCGCCACCGCGACGCGCTGATGGCGGAATTGCGCTGGCTGGGATTGGAGTGGGACGAGGGGCCGGAAATCGGCGGTCCGTCGGCGCCTTATTCGCAATCCGAGCGCGGCGCCTTCTACCGGCAGCTGTTCGGCCGCTTGGAGGAGGGCGGCCAAGTCTACCCCTGCTATTGCACGGCCGATGAGCTCGAGCTGTCGCGCAAGCTGCAGCGCATGGCGGGCAAGCCGCCGCGCTATGCGGGGACCTGCCGGGATCTCACGTTGGCGCAACGTGCGGAGCGGTCCGCGCGCGGACTGAGGCCGACGCTGCGCTTCGCCGTGCCGCCCGGCGCCGTGATCGAATTCACCGATTTCGTGCACGGACCGCAGAGATTCTCATCGGCGGACATCGGCGATTTCATCATCCGCCGCGAGGACGGAATGGCGGCGTTCTTCTTCTGCAATGCCGTGGATGACGCGGTGATGGGGGTGACGCACGTGTTGCGAGGCGACGATCATCTCACCAATACCCCGCGCCAATTGATGCTGCTCGATGCGTTGCAGTTGCGTCGCCCCGGCTACGGTCATGTCGGACTTCTGGTGGGAGCGGACGGTGCGCCGCTGTCCAAGCGCCACGGCAGCACCAGTGTCGCGGAGTTTCGTGCACGCGGATTTTTGAGCGCCGCGCTGCTCAACCACCTTTTGCGATTGGGTCATGCCGGCGATGTCGACGGCTGGCTGGCGGTGAAGGACATGCCGGCGCATTTTCGCCCCGAACATCTGGGCCGCGCATCGGCGAGATTCGAGGAGTCGCAGCTCATGCACTGGCAGAAGGAGGGGCTGCAGCGCATGTCGAGCGCCGAGCTGCGCACCTGGATGGGCTCGGAGGATTCGATCGAGTTCGTGGAGCTGGTGCGGCACAACGTGGTGCTGCCCGCGGATGCCGCGCCGTGGGCGGCGGTGGTTCGCGGCGAGCTGCCGCCTCTGGGGCAGGACGAAGAGCGCGTCATCGCCGCAGCCGGCCCGGAATTCTTCGCCGCCGCCGCCGATGCGCTGCACCAGTCGGGCTCGGATCTGAAGCTGCTCGCGAAAATATTGAAGGAACGCACCGGGCGCAAGGGCGCGGACCTTTTCATGCCCCTGCGGGTCGCGCTGACCGGCCAAGCGCACGGCCCCGAACTGGCGCGGCTGCTCAAACTGATGTCTCCGGAGAGCGCGCGCCGCCGGCTCGAGTCCCATGCTCGAAATTCATAATTCGCTCGGCGGCAAGCAGGCGCAATTCAAATCGTTGCGTCCGAACGAAGTACGCATGTACGTCTGCGGAATGACCGTGTACGACTACATTCACATCGGTCATGCCCGCATGCTGACGGTATTCGATCTGGTGCAGCGTTATTTGCGCGCCAGCGGTTTCAAGGTGACCTACGTCCGCAATATCACCGATATCGACGACAAGATCATCCAGCGGGCGGCCGACAACGGCGAGGACTGGGCCGAACTCGCGCGCCGCTTCACGCGGGCGATGCAAGAGGACTGTGCGACGCTCGGGTTGGCGCCGCCCGATTTGGAGCCGCGCGCCACGGATTACATCGGACCCATCATCGCCATGACGCAGACCTTGATTGACAAGGGTTTTGCCTATGTTGCCGCGAATGGCGACGTGATGTATTCGGTGCGCAAGTTTGCGCACTACGGCGCGCTTTCCGGCAAGAAGCTCGACGATTTGCGTGCCGGATCGCGCGTTCAGGTGGACGAATTCAAGCTCGACCCCTTGGATTTCGTGTTGTGGAAGCATGCAAAGGCGGGTGATCCGTCCTGGGCCTCGCCGTGGGGTCCAGGCCGTCCGGGCTGGCACATCGAGTGCTCCGCCATGTCGACCAGCCTGCTCGGCGACTACTTCGATTTGCACGGCGGCGGCATGGATCTGAAGTTCCCGCACCACGAGAACGAGATCGCGCAATCCTGTGCCGCCTGCGGCACGCCGTTCGTGAACGTGTGGATGCACAACGGATTCGTGCGCATCGACGATGAGAAAATGTCGAAGTCCACGGGCAATTTCTTCACCGTCCGCGAGGTGCTCAAGACTTTGCGCGATCCGGAAGTGTTGAGGTTCTTCTTGCTGAGCAGCCACTATCGGGGGCCGATCAATTATTCCGCGGCGCAGCTGGCGCAAGCGGATGAGACGCTGCTTGGTTTGTATCGAGCGCTCAAAGGCGTCGATGTGCCCGGCGGCTCCTCGGTCGGCGATTTCAAGATTGCGATGGCTGATTTTCATGCGGCGATGGACGATGATTTCAATACGCCGGAGGCACTCGCCGTGATTCAGGGGGTGGCGCGCGACTTGAACAGCGCCAAAGCCGCCGGCGATACCGTTCGAGCCGCGGCCGCGGCCGCGGCGCTGTTGGCGATGGGGGCAATGCTCGGGTGCCTGCAGCAACATCCCGACCGGTACTTGAAGCGCGGCGCCGCTCCGGCCATGCCGCAGGATTCGCTTGGGCGTTTGACCGACGGTGAGATCGAGGAGCTGCTGTCGGCTCGGCGAGCGGCGCGTGCTGCGAAAAAGTTTGCCGAATCGGATCGAATCCGCGACCTGCTGAGCGCGGCCGGTATCGTGC
>Ga0097691_1002243_pt1 | contig 13234 bp, 10 predicted proteins | sample NGESurdeep072012_8_FD_72858 | JGI IMG/M metagenome (GOLD analysis project Ga0097691, IMG submission 72858) | Arctic peat soil microbial communities from Barrow, Alaska - NGEE Surface sample 210-1 deep-072012 | ecosystem: Environmental > Terrestrial > Soil > Wetlands > Peat ...
GGGTGGGCAGCGAATTCTGGATCGAACTGGTCCGGGCCATTGCACCGCAACTTGCGGATGGACATACCATGCCCACGGAATTTGCGCCGCTAGCTCCGGGAAGCGCGGCGCTGCGCACTCTGCTCTATGTGGAAGACAATCCGGCCAACCTGATGCTGGTCGAGCAAATATTCGCGGACTACCCGCATGTACGCATGATCAGCGCGCGCGATGGCAATCTCGGCATCGCGCTGGCGCGCGCCCATCTCCCGGATGTGATCCTGATGGATATCAATCTGCCCGGCATCAGCGGGATCGAAGCCCTGAATACCCTGCGCGAAGACCCGGCAACCAGGCATATCCCCGTCGTTGCCCTCAGTGCCAATGCGATGCTGCACGATATCGAGAAGGGACTGGAGGCGGGATTCTTCCGCTATCTGACCAAGCCGATCAAGATCAATGAATTCATGGCGGCGCTGGACGATGCACTGGAATATTCTGAAATGGAAATGGACGTTACAAATGAGACAGGACAAATACTATGATTAGCGAACACGAAATTCTTAACGCCAATATTCTGATCGTTGACGATCAGCAATCCAATGTGATTCTGCTCGGCGAAATGCTGCGTGATGCCGGCTATGCTTGCATTGCGTCGACGACAGATCCCTATGCAGTCTGCGAGCTACATCGCAAAAACCGCTACGACCTGATTCTGCTCGATCTGTTGATGCCCGGTATGGATGGCTTCCAGGTGATGGAGGGCCTCAAGGAACTCGAAACGGATGGTTACCTTCCGGTACTCGTGATCACCGCCCAACCGGATCACAAGCTGCGTGCGCTCGCCGCCGGCGCGAAAGATTTTGTAGCCAAACCGTTTGATTTGGTCGAAGTACAGACGCGTATCCATAACATGCTGGAAGTGCGGTTGTTGTACAGAAAGCTCGAGAATTACAACAAGGTGCTGGAACAGACGGTGCTGGAACGGACCGCCGAATTGCGTGCAAGCGAAGCGCGTTTTCGCCGCCTGACCGAATTGTCGTCCGACTGGTATTGGGAACAGGATGAAAACGGGCATTTCACCAAGATTTCCGGCCCGGTGCATGAAATGCTCGGTATCCAGGTCGACGCCGCGCTGGACAAAGCAAGTAAATATCCCAGTAATGATCCAGCTAAAGATTCTGGCAAAGATCAAGTGCCGCGCTGGAATCCAACCGAGCGTGAAGTACTCGAGGCGAACATCGCTGCCAGACGACCGTTCCTGGATTTCGTCTACAGCCGGACCAAACCCGACGGTTCGCGGCAATATTTAATGGTGAGCGGGGAACCGATGTTCGACTCATCCGGCCGCTTTACCGGCTACCGCGGGATCGGCAAGGATGTGACCGAAACGATGCTCCCCAATTATGAACAGTTACCGAATCACTAGACCCCTTTAATCATTAAATTCAGGACTACTAGAGCAGCGATTGGCTGTTCGATCCAGTTGCGCATCGATAGCGAATGGGCGCTCAATTTACTGTCGATGGCGTTGTGGTGCAGGCAGCCCGCACATTGTGGATGCTAAAACGCAGTCAGGAAAGAATACCATCGCTTGTTCGGCGATGGATATAATCGTCAGGAACATTCCTCTGCCAGGCATTGTTGATCCATGTAATTTTTTCACGCTTTGCTTAATACCACCGTCTTGGCTTTGCATAGCCATTCGGCTAAGTCACCAAAAGGCTTTGCATAGCCATCTGACTAAGTTGGCAAACTACGCCAACATAAGTCATTGGTTAACGGTGACATAAGCCGCTGGTTAGCTCTGCATAGCCATTCGGCTGATGAACTAACTAGCCATTCGACTAGGCTACCAAAAAACGCCAGCCAAGTCGCTGGTTATGTTCGCTGGCGCACAGAGCGCGGCAGTATTGATCGCTATGATGAAATACAGTCGTTCAAAATTCATCCGCGGACTCGATTTATTCCCGGCGCCTGCAGGCAAAAGCATGTGTGTTGTTGTGCAAGCTGAACGTGATAGCAGGTGATGTGTTTCTCGCCTCTTCGGCCTGATCCGTCTCCAGAGCATTTTACGATTTGTACCCAGAAAATTTTACGATTTGTACAAAGGTAAGCCATGCCCGAAAAAATTCGCGATACCGCCATCCTCAACCCCGCCACTGGCACGACGGATGGCATCATCGAGAGACGACGCCAGGAAGACTTGCTTAAAACCGGGGCCCTGCAGAGCGCGATCTTCAACAGCGCCAACTTCTCAAGCATCGCCACCGATGCGAAGGGCGTGATTCAGATTTTCAACGTCGGCGCGGAACGCATGCTGGGCTATGCGGCCGCCGATGTGATGAACAAGATTACCCCGGCCGACATCTCCGATCCGCAGGAAGTGATCGCGCGTGCCAAGGCGTTGAGCGTCGAGCTAAACACCCCGATTACACCGGGCTTCGAAGCGCTGGTGTTCAAGGCCTCGCGCGGCATCGAGGACATCTACGAATTGACCTATATCCGCAAGGATGGCAGCCGCTTCCCGGCGGTCGTGTCGGTCACCGCGCTGCGCGACGATCAAAATACCATCATCGGTTACCTGCTGATCGGTACCGACAACACCGCGCGCAAGCAGGCGGAAGAGGCGCTGCTCAAAGCGGGCGCGTTGCAAAAAGCGATTTTCGACAGCGCCAACTTCTCCAGTATCGCCACCGATGCGAAGGGCGTGATTCAGATTTTCAACGTCGGCGCCGAGCGCATGCTGGGCTACGCGGCCGCCGATGTGATGAACAAGATCACCCCGGCCGACATCTCCGATCCGCAGGAAGTGGTCGCGCGCGCCAAGGCGTTGAGTACCGAACTCGGCACCCCGATCACGCCGGGCTTCGAGGCCCTGGTGTTCAAGGCCTCGCGCGGCATCGAGGACATCTACGAATTGACCTATATCCGCAAGGATGGCAGCCGCTTCCCGGCCATCGTGTCGGTCACGGCGCTGCGCGACGATGAAAACGCCATCATCGGTTACCTGTTGATCGGTACCGACAACACCGCGCGCAAGCAGGCCGAAGAGGCGCTGCTCAAAGCAGGCGCTTTGCAGAAAGCGATTTTCGACAGCGCCAACTTCTCCAGTATCGCGACCGATGCAAAGGGCGTGATCCAGATTTTCAACGTCGGCGCTGAACGCATGCTGGGCTATGCGGCAAGCGACGTGATGAACAAGATCACCCCGGCCGAGATTTCCGATCCGCAGGAAGTGGTCGCGCGCGCCAAGGCGTTGAGTACCGAACTCGGCACCCCGATCACGCCGGGCTTCGAGGCATTGGTGTTCAAGGCCTCGCGCGGCATCGAGGATATTTACGAGCTGACCTATATCCGCAAGGATGGCAGCCGCTTCCCGGCCATCGTGTCGGTCACCGCGCTGCGCGACGATGAAAACGCCATCATCGGTTACCTGTTGATCGGTACCGACAACACCGCGCGCAAACAGGTCGAAGAAGAGCAGAAGAAGCTCGACCAGCGCCTGCGCGACCAGCAATTCTACACACGCTCGCTGATTGAATCCAACATCGATGCGCTGATGACCACCGATCCGTCCGGCATCATTTCCGACGTCAACCAACAGATGGTGGCGCTCACCGGTTGTACGCGCGACGAGTTGATTGGCGCACCCTTTAAGAATTTTTTCACCGATCCGGAGCGGGCCGAGGCGGCCATCAAGCTGGTGCTGGGCGAGAAGAAAGTCACCAATTACGAACTCACCGCGCGTGCCAGGGACGGCAAGGAAACGGTGGTGTCCTACAACGCGACCACCTTCTATGATCGGGACAGAAGGCTGCAGGGCGTGTTCGCCGCCGCGCGCGACGTCACCGAACGCAAACGCCTGGATGTCGAGCTAGAGAGCGCCAAGTCTGTGGCGGAAAAAGCCAACCTCGCCAAATCTGAATTCCTTTCCAGCATGAGCCATGAGCTGCGCAGCCCGCTCAATGCCATCCTCGGCTTCGCGCAGCTGATGGAGTCCGATTCCACGCCACCATCGCCGTCCCAGAACGAAAGCATCGCGCAGATTCTTCAGGCCGGATGGCATCTGCTGACGCTGATCAACGAGATCCTCGATCTCGCCAAGGTCGAGTCCGGGCAGGTGCCGCTATCGCGGGAGCCGGTGTCGCTGGCCGAAGTCTTGCTCGAATGCCAGGGCATGGTCGAACCGCAGGCGCAACAGCGTGGTATCAGCATGACCTTTCCCAGGTTCGACAAGCTCTGCTTTGTCAATGCCGACCGGACCCGGGTGAAACAGGTTCTGATCAACCTGCTTTCCAATGCGATCAAATACAACCGCGAACACGGAATGGTCGAGGTGACGTACACCGAGAGCACACCGGGACGCATACGCATCAGCATCAAGGACAGCGGCGCCGGCCTTGCTGCAGACCAGCTGGCACAGCTGTTCCAGCCGTTTAATCGTCTCGGACAGGAAGCCAGCGCCGAGGAAGGAACCGGTATTGGCCTGGTGGTGGCCAAGCGTCTGGTCGAACTGATGGGCGGCATCATCGGCGTGGAAAGCACCGTCGGGGTGGGCAGCGTGTTCTGGTTCGAACTCATCTCGGCTGCTGAACCGCAGCTTGCCATTGAAGAAGGCGATGGCGCAGCGTTGACCCAACGGCTTGTGCCACAGGGCGCGCGCCTGCAAACCCTGCTCTATGTAGAAGATAACCCGGCGAATCTGAAACTGGTCGAGCAGGTCATCGCGCGCCATCCCGATATCCGACTGCTGACCGCAGTGGATGGGAATAGCGGCATCGAGATAGCGCGCGCTTCCAAGCCGGATGCGATCCTGATGGATATCAATCTGCCCGGCATCAACGGCTACGAAGCTCTGAAAATCCTGCGCTCGGACCCGGCCACGGCGCATATCCCCGTCATTGCCGTCAGTGCCAATGCCATGCCGCTTGATGTCGAAAGGGGTCTGGAGGCAGGGTTCTTCCGCTATATCACCAAGCCGATCAAGGTCAATGAGTTCATGGCGGCACTGGATGTGGCACTGGAATTTTCTGGAAAAGATCTGCCAAGAGCAAATAAGGAGCTGCAACTCTCATGATAAGCGCAACTGAAATTCTTCAAGGCAAAATCCTGATCGTTGACGATCTGGAAGCCAACGTTCAACTGCTCGAGCGGATGCTGCGCGGTGCCGGCTATGTTTCCGTCACGTCGACGATGGATCCGAGCGTGGTATGCGAGCTTCACCTCAAGAACCGTTACGACCTGATCCTGCTCGATCTTCATATGCCCGGCATGGACGGATTCCAGGTGTTGGAGGGACTCAAGAAAATCGAACCGGACGGGTATCTTCCGGTGCTTGTCATCACCGCCCAACCGGGCCACAAGCTGCATGCGCTTCAGTCCGGCGCCAAGGATTTCATCAGCAAGCCGTTTGAGATGGCCGAGGTGCTGGCGCGGGTTCACAACATGCTCGAAGTCCGTCTGTTGCATGCGGAAACGAAGCGCTACAGCAAAGCGCTGGAACAAAAGGTTGAAGAAGTGGAAGCCAGTCGCGATCAGATCAGTCGCCAGAGCGACGAGGTCAAGCGCCTCTACGATGATCTCGTGGCGGAGCAGAAGCGGTCGTTAGAGTTGAGCGCCCAGCCTGGCGCCATGGTTGGTGTCGAAAAGGAGGAACGTATTACCACGCCCTGGGTACGGAGCTTGAGGCTGCGTCATCCCTGGCTGCAGTTCAACCTGTTCACTTCCCTGTTGGGGGGCAGCATGGTGTTGCTGTTCCATGACACCATCAACCGGCTGTTGGTTCTCGCCGTGTTCGTGCCGATTCTGATCAGCCAGACGAGCAACACCGGTGGTCAGACGTTGGCGATCACCCTGCGCGGGCTCGCGCTGGGCGATCTGAAAGCGGGCAAGGAAAAAGCGCTAGTCCTGAAGGAAGCGCTGCTCGGCTTGCTGAACGGCATCCTCGTCGGGCTGGTGGCGGCCATGGCCATGTACGCAGCCGCTACCCTGATGCACTTGGCTGTCGCCCCCAAGCTGAGCTTGGTCGTGTTCCTCGCCATGACCGGCAGTTGCGTCATCAGCAGCATTAGTGGCGCCATTGTGCCGCTCGCGCTGAAAAAATACGGTGCCGATCCCGCCACCGCTTCAAGCATTGTGCTTACCACGATTACCGACGTGGCGGCTCTGGGGTTACTGTTTGGACTGGCGACGATCATGGTGAGGTGAGATGTGCAGGGATTGTCTTCATGGTTCGACAGGCTCACCACCGACGGACGTAACCCAGGCTGCATTGTTCTGCCAGAAGCAAATAAGGAGTGGCGATATTCATGAAAAGTTCACCTGACATTCTTCACGGCAAAATCCTGATCGTCGACGATCAGGAAGTCAATGTCCTGCTGCTCGATCGCATGCTGTGCGGTGCAGGCTACGTTTCCGTCACGTCGACGATGGATCCGAGCGAGGTATGCGAGCTTCACCTCAAGAACCGTTACGACCTGATCCTGCTCGACCTGCAAATGCCGGGCATGGACGGGTTCCAGGTGTTGGAGGGGCTCAAGGAAATCGAACTGGACGGCTACCTTCCGGTGATCGTCATCACCGCCCAACCGGGTCACAAGCTGCGCGCGCTCCAGGCCGGCGCCAAGGATTTCATCAGCAAGCCGTTCGAGATGGCCGAGGTGCTGGTGCGCGTTCACAACATGCTGGAAGTCCGTCTGTTGCACAAGGCAGCCCGCATTAACGGCAAGTTGCTGGAATCCATGGCGCTGAAGGATCCGCTGACGGGGCTTGCCAACAGACGGCAGCTAACCGACAGAATGTCGATGGCCATAGTCCATGCGCGCAGGAACAAGAGCACCATGGCGGTGGTGTATCTGGATCTGGACGGATTTAAGCAGATCAACGACACCTTGGGGCACGGTGCCGGGGACACTTTGTTGAAAATGGTCGCAGAACGCCTGGTGGCAACGGTGCGCGAAGAGGATACCGTGGCGCGCCTGGGCGGTGACGAATTCATGATAGTGCTATGGCTCAGCGGTGCCGACGAAGCCGCCAAAGTGACATTAAAACTGATCAAGGCCGTGTCGCAAACCTATGACATTGAGGGACACACCGTCAGCGTAACCACCAGCGCGGGTGTCGCTATCTATCCCACACATGGCGAAGATGTGGACACGCTGATGAAGAGCGCGGACCTGGCCTTGTACGAGGCCAAGCGCGCCGGCAAGAATACCTATCGAATCTCGGCGTGCCCAGAACCTTCGGTGGCGCGCAGGAATGAGACAGAGCGAGAGAGCGATGTTACCAAACCATGAATCGCCTCTGAGCAATTAAACACCTTTAAGCCAGCGTTCAAGTGCTTTACGGGCGATTTTCCTTGATCAGGGACTCAACGTAAATAAACCGATTCATCCTTGGACTTTCTGTACAAAAGGTAGCTATGCAAGAACCAACCCAAAAGAAACCCAATCATCAATGTGAAAAATATCAACAACGCGCTCGACATTGAAGCTCTCCAGTATAGAAAGCCGATCTCGACCATAGCGACATTTTGCGCGATAAATATCACCGCCAGGCTCCCGAGAATAAGTACCAGTGTCAGTCTTAAATTCATCTTTCAGGCCCTCTCATGTGGACTGTCAAATGCTTCCGGGTTGGCAAGGTGGCTCTGGGGTACCGATTATTTCATTTGAATTTTGAATGGGCGTCAGCTACGCCAGCCTTAAGGTCATCCCAGATCTTGTCAGCAGTTTTTTTCACCTGCTCCCATGTTTCGCCGCTGGCCTTACCCAGTTCCTTCAATTTTTCGGATGCCGTTTGCTGTTTGGCACGCAACTCATGAATTGCCTTGGCACGCGCGACCTTGATGTCAGCCCCCGCATTCTCTGCCTTGGCTTCCAATAAATTAATCTGGGCGGTCCATTCTTTCAGTTGCGCCTCCATTTTTTGTTTATAGGCATCTTTGATTTCCATGGTCTACTCCTTGACTGGTTGAGGACAAATCAATCTTATTTATTCGACTTTACTGCTAGCCGGTTTTCAACATGATTCACGCCCGTTACGGCATTTGCCAGCTCTTTTGCCCTATTGCTGTTCGAAAGCGAATCGACCGATCCGCTTAATGTCACCACGCCTTTTACGGTATCAACACTGATCTGCAGTGTCTTGAGACCGGGCTCGGCAAAAATGGCCGCTTTGACCTTGGCAGTAATTTCAGTATCATCAATGGCCACACCTGCTTTCGCGCCTTGCGCGCCCAATTTGTCACCGACTTGATCGGCCGTCTGGTCTATCTTTTTACCTGCGGTCTCTGCTGGCCCCGGCTTCTCGCACGCGGCAAGTCCGACCACCAACAGCATTGAAACGCCGATCAATTTGCAACTCTCTATGACTTTCATTTTGTTTTCCTTTCAAGGTTCATTGACATTGCCGAAAAATAAATTCGCAATGGTTGGACAGATCAAATGAAGAGCGTCACACGGCCCACTGATTGAACCACTGTAACCAACCAGATATTGAACCAAGACGCGAAGAATCTGCTTCTAAGCCACTACTTATAGCCGGTGGTCATGAAGCAAATTCCCGGAGAGCCGTCTGACGATTGCTGTTACTTAATCCAAATGCCATCCCTGACCAACGTCACGCCCTTGACGTAGCGTGCAAGTTCAGTCGCTGTGTTTTCAGCGGCAGCGGAATTGACGAAGCCGGTCAGCAGGACAACGCCTTTGGAAGTTTCGACGTTGATCTCAGCCGATTTCAGCGTAGGTTCGCCACTGATCGCCTTTAACACTTTGCTCGTGATGATGTCGTCTGCGGTGGCCTCCTTGGCTCCATGCTTAGCCGCGGTCGATGCGCATCCGAGCATAGAAGTCAGCGCGATAGCGAAGATGAAAGTAGCGAACCGCTTATAACCTGTGGTAAATTTCATGATAGTGCTCCTTGTATAAGATAAATCCTGCTCAACCTGAATCCGGTAGTTGCTACCCCATTCATGCCCTTTGATGCAACTCAGGACAGGCTTCGATACGCCTTGCCACGCAAGGCATATCGAAGGGTATTCACTTTTGAACTGCCGGATTCACGATTAAATTAAAATGCCAGCCAAGTCCGATACGACTCCGATAATCCGTAGCTGCATCATTTGGCTGGTCGCGTACCGGTAACTTCGACTTCCACGCGGCGATCAGGCGACAGACAGGCTTTCAGTTTCGGGGTCGCTTTCTTGCCTTTGCATTCGCTTGGCTTCGTCAAGGGATTTGATTCGCCTAATCCTTTGGCCGAGATCTTGTTGGCCGGTATACCTGTGGATCCCACCAGATAAGCCTTGACCGCTTCAGCGCGTCGCGTCGAAAGTCTCACGTTGTAGGCGTTCGAACCGATCCGGTCGGTGTATCCCGTTATCGTGATGACCTGATAGTCAGCACCCTTTAGGTCGGCAGCAAACTTATCGAGGGCACGTTTACCGGTAGGCTTGAGGGTAGTCTTGCCGAAATCAAAAAGAGCATCTGCGTCGGAATCCGCAGAGAAAATCACCTTGGTTACAACGACTACCACCGGTGGTGGAGGGGGAGGGGCCGGGGCAGTAACAACAACAACCACAGGTTCCGGCATCAGCACTTTCTCGACAGGAGCCGGCTTATGCTGGGCGAAGCGATAGACCAGACCGACCGAATACATGTTGATGTCGCCTCTATTGCCGACGGCATCATCGATCCGGTAGCGTTCCGCCTCGGCGCGCATCCCGAGAGATTGGTTGAAGTCATATTGAAGCCCCACGCCGGCCTCGTAGTTACCAGCTTTCTTGCTGGGACTCGCATCCCACGGCACGGGAACAACACCCGTGCTGGTGAAATCGTCTTTGGCTTGAGCGTATTGATAGCCGAGCCGGGCGAATGCCGAAAACTTATCGCTGATAGGCACTATGCCGACTGCGTCGATATTCAAGCCCTGGAGCTTGATATTTCCGCTCAGTGTTCCGGCCGGTACCGTGGTCGCCGTATAACCGAACTTGCCCAGATTGAAATAGCCTGCTTCAAGGGCAAAATACCTGTTGAACTGGTAGCCGCCAAAAAGTTTAAAGGCAGTTTTATGGTTATCATCGCTGATCGTGACCGAGCCCGGTAACCCCGGTAACTGGGGGGTGATCCGCGCATCGTCGATCCTTGCTCTCGATTGGCCTACGTTGCCGCCCAGGTACCAGAATGTATCGTCCGCCATTGCGAATGGGCTGTTCATAGCAGCGCACCCCACCAGGCCGAGTGCCCCTACGGTTTTAGCTACTTTTTTAATTTTCTTCATGTTATTCATGTCGTTCTCCAAAATAATTTGGTGCAAATGATCGAGTGCCGCCTATTAGTGCCGCCCATTACGGGGCAGGTACGTTAACAGTGCTGGGGGTTCCGTTCAAAGCAATCGTGCCTGCAGTGATCGCTCCGGTCAATATTCTGCCGTTGATCGTGGCGAAACCTGCAGAAGTACTATCTCTGCCAGCCACGATGGTTCCATTGAAGGTCGTGCCCGAGCCGATAGTCATATCCGAAGTAGGGACCCAGAATACGTTCTTGGCCTGAGCGCCGTTACGCAGCGTGACATCGGCATCCGAAGTCATCGAAGAACCGATCTGGAACACCCAGACCGCATTCGCGTCACCCCCTCCGTCGAGAACGATTGGAGCCCCGACATTGACCAGCATCGTGCTGCCAGAACAATAGACGCCCGGGGGAATTCCCGCAGGATAAACATACATCGAACCCAGAGCCGCAGTCACGTTTGTTGTACATGCCAAGCCCTTGGCATAGTTATACGCGGCCAACAGGTCGTTCCTGGCCTGGTGTGACACGGTGTCATTGATGTGTAGCGCGCCGTTTATCACTGCTGGCGGAAATCCGGTTACTGAAGTGCCCGGCTCCAACGAAACATCCCCATTTATAACGGAGGCAGAGGCGGCAGTGACTGCGGCGGTTGCCATGAGTCCGAAAGTGCTGGCCGAACCAAGATCTACTGCACCGAGTGCGAGAACACCGGCACCTGTGGTAAAGACCCATGGATTATCCGGCAACCCGACTGCCGGTACAACCAGTGCATTACCTGCCAGATCCGTTGCCCCATTTGTGATTGTGGCGATATAGGTGGTGCTGGGTGTGAGATTGCTTGATGGTTTAAACGTCGCAACCATGGACGGTGCATCATAAGAGGATGTCCCGGATATTGTTGTTCCCGCCGGTACGCCGCTTTGTGCAACTTTAAAAGTTGCATTACTGATCGTTGACGGATCCATCGCTTCGTTGAACGTTGCGTTGACTGTGCTGTTGATTGGCACAGCTGTGACACCGCTAGCAGGGTTTGTTAAGGTTATTAGGGGTGGGGTGGTGTCTGTCGCTCCTGCAGTAAAGGTCCACACATGGTTATTTGCCACAGTTGGAGCGCTTGAAATACCTGCCAGTGCATTTCCTGCCAGGTCGGTGGCTCCAGTCGTAACCGTGGCGGTATAGACACGACCGACAGTTAGATTAACGCTGGGCTTAAAGTCCGCAGTTTTGCTGCCAACTGTGTAGGTGACGCCTAACCCGGTTACCGGTACGCCACTTTGTGCAAGTGTAAAAGTTGTATTGCTGATCGTTGCCGGGGCCATAGCCTCAGAGAAGGTTGCGGTGATCTTGGAGTTGGCTGGCACGCCTGAGGCAGCATTAGCAGGGACGGTAAACGTCACTCTGGGCCGGGTTGTGTCAATCCCTACACGTGGAACGCCGGCGCCGCCTCCGCCCAGGATTGGAGCGCTTGATCCATCCCCGCATCCCGCCACCAAAGCGGCCATCAGTAACGCCATCAACCACATCAATGGCTTGGTAATATTATTGAATCTGTTCATTTTATTCTCCTCATATCTGATTCAGAAAAACATCGGTGCAAATGACCGACCCCTTGCTGGTAATTGCCCTAGTGTGCTAAGCCAATATCCTTTGTTGACCTGTTTCGCTTTCATGCGAGCCTCAGTTTGGTCTGTTCCAAATTCAATACCGGATCAACCGGAACCAAGGCACAAGTCACACTAATTGCACTATTCCACTTCTGTCTACATCGCTCCGTGCGTTAGCGCACATAAAGCAAATTATTTTTTGAAATAGAACTTGTTGAATAAAAAGGCCGTCTTGCGACGGCCTTTTATTAACTGCTTTACATCCTGATACTGATACTGGATGACTTGTTGTAATGCCGCCAGCCTTACGGTTTGGTGATTGTGTTGTTGGTCACTGTCACCGCGCCGGCCGCCAACACACGGCCATTTACCAAGGTAGAGCTATCGCCCAGTGTGACCGCACCACCCGTCAGGATGGTGCCCTTCCATATGGTAGGTGTACCAACAGAAGAGGTGATATTAGCTGAACCAACTACCCAGAACACAGTGGTATTGAGAGCAGTCGCTGTGCCACCAGTCCCTGTGCCATATGCCACACTCGAACCCGCCGCTGGGGTCAATGCAGCGGTAGTGCGGATGATGTATACACCCGGGCCGTTCAGCGTCACGACCCCGGTATTAAGGATCGCAGTGCTGAAGCAAGTTACGCCGGGTGCCAGATGTACGCCGCTAAGATCACCACTGAGGTTGTAAGTGGCACCAGCACCACAAGGAAACTGGGTAATGCTGTTGGCATTGCTAAGGACTGTTGGCAGATCGGCCTTTGCGTTCACATACGGTGTCTCTGTACCGAGCGGGTAATTGTTGTAGCCGGTGCTCACGGTAAGAGTACCTGCGATTGTTTCCCCTGTTGCACCGACATCACCGGTGGTGACCGTCGTCACACCGGCATTGGTGATCGTGGATCCGGTGGACAGTACGGCAAAGTTGGCTGTCCTTAGGAGGTCCGGTCCTGGCGGTGCGGTCACGGTCAAATCGGCTGTATTGGACACGGTGCCTTTTGTGGCAGTGATGACGACCGGTGTGCCGCTGGGAGTGGCGCTGACGCCGCTAGCGGCGCCGGTATTCAGACCGACTGTGGCGTGGCCGCTGGCGTCTGCAGTCCAGTTAGCGGTCCTTGTCACGTCAGGGTGTGTCCCATCGGTATATGTCCCAGTCGCCGTAAATTGGAAAGTGCTGCCAGCCGCTACCACACCACTTGCAGGCGTTATTGCGAGCGACAACAATGCTGCATTGGTTACGGTCATTGGGGCTGTCACGGTTTTGCCACCAATACCGCCAATAGCGGCAGTGATGACGACCGGTGTGCTGCTGGGAGTGACGCTGACAGCGGTAGCGAGGCCGGTATGCAGATCG
>Ga0097691_1002244_pt1 | contig 13233 bp, 12 predicted proteins | sample NGESurdeep072012_8_FD_72858 | JGI IMG/M metagenome (GOLD analysis project Ga0097691, IMG submission 72858) | Arctic peat soil microbial communities from Barrow, Alaska - NGEE Surface sample 210-1 deep-072012 | ecosystem: Environmental > Terrestrial > Soil > Wetlands > Peat ...
GTGATGCGCGTCGCGCTGGTGGCGGCGGCCGTCGCGCTCGCGCGTATCGGCACGCCCGAGGCGCGCGCCGTGCTGGAACAGGCGGCCGCCGCCGGATCGCGCGGCGTGCGGGCGGTCGCGAGCGCTCACGCCGCGCCGAGCCGCGGCCGCGCAGGACGGGAGCCGCGCCGATGAGCTCGCCGCGCCAGCAGCTCGCCGACGAGATCCTCCGCCGCTTCGCCGCGGCGCTCCGCTCGGCGCAGCTCTATTCGCCCGGCCATCCGATCATCGCGCGGAATCTCGAAGGGCTCTCGACCGCGACGCAGCTCCTGCACGCGCTCGAGCCGGCCATCGTCATCGGCATCGTCGGCGAGGAGATCATCGTCGACGACATGCCGATCGCGAACGCGGACACGCTGGGCGCGCTCGTCCAGCGCCTGCAGCAGATCGGCATGGAGCGCGTCACGATCGAACGGGGCGTTACCCTCGACGAGATCGCCGCATTTGTCGACGCCATATCGAAAGTCCAGCCGCGAACGGGCAACGAGGAAGCAGCACCGTTCCCTGCGCTGCCGCACATTCGTGTCGGCCGCGTCAACATCGAGCAGCGGATCGAGGGCAGCCTCGCCGACATGGCGGCGATCCGGCGCCTCTATAACGACGCGGTCTCGGTCGCCGGCGACGTCTGGACCAGCGCGCAAACCGAGCAGAAGCCCGATGCGACGATGGCGCGGACGATGATCGACGGGCTGGCGCAGGCGGTCGCGCAGAACCGTACCGCGCTCCTCGCGCTGACGACGCTCAAGAACTACGACAACTACACGTTCACACACATGGTGAACGTCTCGATTCTCACGATGGGCCAGGCGCGCGGCCTGGGGATCGACGGGCCGCTGCTGCGCGAGTTCGGCCTCGCCGCGCTGATGCACGACATCGGCAAGGTGCGCACGCCGCTCGAGGTGCTCAACAAGCCGGACAAGCTGACCGACGAGGAATTCACCATCATGAAGCGGCACGTCGTCGACGGCGCAGAGATTCTGCGGCAGACGCCGGACATTCCGGCGCTCGCGCCGGTGGTAGCCTTCGAGCACCACTTGCGCCTGGACGGTACCGGCTACCCGCACGAAATCCGCCGCCCGTCGCTCAATCTGGGCACGATGATCTGCGGCATCGCCGACGTGTACGATGCGATGCGCTCGCAGCGCCGGTACCAGCAGGCGTTTCCGACCGAGCGCATCCTGGAAGTGCTGAAGCGCAACGACGGCACGCAGTTCGACCAGCATCTGATCCGCCGATTCGTCCAGCTCATTGGCATCTACCCGGCCGGCAACCTCGTGAAGCTCGACTCGGGGGAAATCGCCGTCGTGCTGAAGGTGTACGCGCCCGATCCGTATCGCCCGCAGGTGCGCGTCCTGTTCGATCGGCTCGGGAAGCGTCTGGATCTCGCCTACGACATCAACCTGTGGGAAAGCGACGGCGCCGACGGCCAGCCCAGCTCGATCGTCGCGCCGCTCGATCCGGCCGACTATCAAGTGGACCCGCTGGCGCTCATGTCGGTGACGTAGCGTGGCGTCCGACTTCACCGCCCGCGTGCTCTCGATCGTGCGGCGCATCCCGCCGGGACGCGTCGCCACGTACGGCGACGTCGCCCGGCGCGCGGGCCGGCCGCGCGCCGCCCGCGCCGTCGGCAACATCATGCGGGCCTGCGGGCGCCCCGATGTGCCCTGCCACCGCGTGATTGCGGCCGGGGGGCGCCTCGGCGGCTATGGTGGCCGCGAGACGATGAAGCGCGCACTCCTGGCGGCTGAAGGGATTACCGTGTCAGGCTCGCGCGTCCGCCAGCTCGACCGAATCCGGTGGTCCTGAACCCTCCGGCCGTGCTTTCTCGTATCTGCTTACGTGACCGTGCCAAAGCAACGCCAGCCCCTGCTCTTCCCGTCTAAGTCAGTGACGGTCGGCGTCGGCGATACGGCTTTGGTGGCCAGAGTGCAGGCAGGTGACGTCGACGCGTTCGAAGCGCTCTACAAACAGCACGCCGCGCGCATCTACAGCCTGGCGTCGCGAATGGCCGGGTCGCCCGACGAGGGCGAAGACCTCGTGCAGGAGATCTTCCTTCAGGCGTATCGCAAGCTCGGCAGCTTCAAGGGCGATGCGTCGGTCGGCACGTGGTTGTATCGCCTGGCGGTCAATCACTGTCTGGACTTTGTCCGCAGCCGCCGCGCGAAGATGGGCCGGGTCACCGACACGCTCGACGCCGCCGGATCGTTCGAACCGGTGTCGCAGAGGGAGACGCCGCTGGCGCGTATCGATCTCGAGCGCGCGATCGAACAGCTTCCCGCCGGGTGTCGCGAAGCGTTCGTGCTGCACGACGTCGAAGGGTTCGATCACAAAGAGGTCGCCCGCCTGCTGGGGATCGCGGAGGGCACGTCGAAGTCGCAGGTGTTCAAGGCGCGCATGAAGCTCCGGGGGCTGCTCGCGCGACGGACGTGAGCACGTAGTGTCCGGCTCTAGCCGGACTGATGTTATGCATCCAAACGAAATCGTCATCAACGATTACGTGGACGCCGCACTCGACCGGGCCGAGCGGGCCGACGTCGAGCGTCACCTGGCGGGCTGCGTCGAGTGCCGAGAGCTCGTCGATGATCTCCGCGAGGTCCGCCGGCAGACGGCGGCGCTCCAGCCGATGGAGCCGCCCTCGCGCGTCTGGACGCGGATCGATCGGGCGCTGCGGCAGAATCCACGCTCGGCGCGCCCCAAGTGGCGGTGGCTCCCGGTCGCCGCCCTGCTCGTGATCGGCACGGCGGTCGGCGTGCGCTACGTGACGTCGGCGCGGCCGGCGGCTCCGGCGCCGGCCGTCGCGGCCCCTTCGGCAAACGGCGGCGGCGCTGCGGCCCCAGGGAGCAACGACAGCGCTGGCAGCAGGGAGCTGGCCAAGTCGGTCGAAGACGATCTGCTGCAGGCCGAGCAGCACTATCAGCGCGCGATCACCGGACTCGAGCAGATCGCCAACGCCGACAAGGGCGCGCTCGATCCGCACACGGCGGCCACGCTGCAGAAGAACCTGTCGGTCATCGATCAGGCCATCAACGAGAGCCGGGCGGCGCTGAAGGCGCAGCCCACCAGCGAGCCGGCGCAGCAGAGCCTGCTCGACAGCTTCAAGACCAAAATCGCGCTCTTGCAGGATACCGTCGCACTCATCAACGAAATGCGAAAAGGCAACGACGCCGGGGCGGCGCGCATCGCCTCCGGCCTGAAGCAAAAGAGTTAATCATGAGAATCCGATTGATCCCGATTGTCGTCTCCGGCGTGGCGCTCTTCGCCGCGCAGGCTTCGGGTCAGGACGCCGCGTCCATCCACGAGGCCATCCGCCGCATGCTCCCGACGGCCTACCAGGGGCGGAGCCGAGGGCCCGAGCAGACCGAGCATTTCTCGCGCAAAATAAAGATTGGCCGCGACGGCCGCGTCACCGTGGCCAACATTGCCGGCGATGTCGTCGTCACCGGCGGGTCGGGCGACGAGGTATCGATCGAGGCGACGAAGCGGACGCGCGGCGACAAGAGCGAGTTCGAGAGGGTGCAGATCAACGTCGAGGAGCACGCGGGGCGCGTGGACGTCCGGACCGAGAACGTCCCACCGAACGATCACGATCGCGTGTGGGTCGACTTCACCGTCACCGTGCCCGCGTCGGCGTCGGTCGAGCTGCATTCGGTGTCGGGCAACCTGCGCATTTCCGGCGTGCAGGGGGTGGCCCGGCTGGAGACGGTGAGCGGCAACGTCACGGCATCGTCCACGCCGCGGATCGAGGTGGCGAAGTCGGTGTCGGGTGACGTGGATGTGAGCGGGACCTCGTCGGACGGCGACCTCGCGGCGAGCAGCGTGAGCGGCAACGTCCACATCAAGGGCGTCAAGGCGCGATCGATCCGGCTCGGCGCCATCAGCGGCGACGTCGGCGTGAGCGACGCGGCGTGCGACCGCGTGGACATGAAGTCGCTCAGCGGGAGCGTGGAATACGCGGGCACGCTGGCGAAGGGCGGCCGCTACGACCTCACCTCGCACTCCGGCACGGTGCGCATGATCCTGTCGGGCGCGCTCGGGTTCGAGCTCGACGCGAGCACGTTCAGCGGCTCGATCAACTCCGAGCTGCCGCTGACGATCGGCGGCGACCCCGGGGCAAACGCGGCGAACGGACGGCGCCGCGGCATCAGCAACCGGGCGATGCACGCGACCTTCGGCGACGGCAGCGCGGTGCTGACCCTGCGCACCTTCAGCGGGTCCATCGTCATCACCAAGGGTGACAGCAAGCGCTGACGAGGCTGTCGGGCTTCACTACGCCCGAGGCGGCAGACGTCGATTTCTCGTCAGGCATCTGACGCGCCCAAGGCGTCGCCCGAAATGGCCGGCGTGTAAGTCCTTGGATATCAGCAGCTTCATATCCTGGCTTCAATGGACGACGAGCCAGGCGGTGGCATCCCGCTTGCTGAACCTTCTGTATAATTGAGGGGCAACGATAGCTCAGCCGTTCTTCAAACGCCACGAACGCCCCGGAGGTAACGTCGACATGATGAAGCAACTGGTTCTGGTGGGAGCCCTCGTGGGCGCGCTCGGTGCAGGCGCATACGCGCAGACGACCGGACACACCGCACCGAAAATGCAGCCGGAAACCGCGGCCACACCGACCGCGCCGGCCGGCGAGGTCACCCTTCTTCCGGTCCACCTGACGAAGGCCGTCAAGGCCGATGGCAAGACGCTGCCGGCGGGGACCTATCAGGTGCGCCTGACCGCGCAGCAAGCCTCACCCGACGCGAAGGGCGAGACGGCGGGGCTCGAGCGCTGGGTCGAGTTCATGCAGAAGGGGCAGGTCAAGGGCCGCGAGGTCGTGTCGATCGTGCCGCAGTCGGAGATCGACAAGGTGCAGAAGGATACGCCGCCGCACGCCAACGCGTCGAAGGTCGAGATGCTCAAGGGCGGCGACTACGTGCGCGTCTGGATCAACAAGGGCGGGAACCACTATCTGATTCATCTGCCGCCCGCTTAGGGGACGTCATGTAATGCCGAATGCCGAATGCCGAATGCTCTTCTGCATTTTGCATTCGGCATTTTGCATCTCAGGGTTCAGACCGCCATCACATCAAACTGCTCGTGATGCAGGTGCGCGTCCGGCTTGATCGTCACGTCCTTGCCGATTGACTGCTTCAGGTCGCGCAGCACGGCGCTCTCTTCTTCCTTGAGCGCGCGCGCGATGTCGGGGTTGACGCGCAGCAGCAGCCGGTGGCCGTTCAGATCCGGCCCGATCTTCTTCACCTCGCTCAGAATCTCGTAGCAGATCGTCGAGCTCGACTTGATGACCCCGGTCCCCGAGCAATAGGGACACGGCTCGGTCAGGACGCGCTCGAGGCTCTGCTTCACCCGCTTGCGCGTGATGATGACGAGGCCGAAGTCCGACACCTGCAGCGCCTTGGACGGCGAGCGGTCCTTCTTGAGCTCCAGCTCCACCGCCTGAAGGACCTTCTGGCGATTCTTCCGATCGTCCATGTCGATGAGATCGAGGACGATGATGCCGCCGAGATCGCGCAGCCGGATCTGGCGCACGATCTCCTTCACCGCCTCGAGGTTCGTCTTGACGATCGTGTCCTCGAGCCGTCCGCTGGTCTTCTTCCCCACGAAGCGTCCGGTATTCACGTCGATGGAGACGAGCGCCTCGGTCTGGTTGATGACGATCGATCCGCCCGACTTCAACCACACTTTGCTCTTGAGCGCCTTGTCGATCTCGGCCTGGACGCCGTATTCCTCGAAGATGGGGAACGGCTTCGTGTAAAGCTTCACCTTCGGGGCGAGGTTGGGCAGGATGTGTTCGACCAGCTCGAGGATGCGCTGATGTTCCTGCGCGTTGTCGATCCGGATCGCCTGGAATTCCTCCGTCAGGAGATCGCGCAGGAGCTTGCCGACCAGGCTCGGCTCGCGGTAGACGACGACCGGCGCGCGTGCCGACTCGGTCTTCTCCCGGATCTCGGTCCAGATCTTGTGGAACGCGTCGAGGTCGCTGACGATGTCTTCCTTCGGGCGTCCGGCGGCGGCGGTGCGGATGATGACGCCGCCGGTGAAGCCGTGCGCCTCGCGGAACTCGCGGACGATGCCGCGCAGGCGCGCGCGCTCCTCGCGCGATTCGATCTTGCGCGACACGCCGACGTGATCCACCGTCGGCATGAACACGAGGAAGCGTCCCGGCATGGTGACGTGCGAAGTGAGGCGCGCGCCCTTGGTGCCGAGCGGCTCCTTGACGACCTGCACGAGGATCTCCTGGCCTTCCTTGAGGAGGTCCTCGATCTTGGTCTGCGGCCGGCTCTGGTCATCGCGCTCGCGATCCTTCCCGGAGCGGGACGGCTCGCCGGCGCCGTCTTCGTCGGCCGACTCGAGCTTCTCGAATTCCTCGAGCGTGTCGATGACGTCAGCGACGTACAGGAAGCCGTCGCGCTCGAGGCCGAGGTCGATGAAGGAGGACTGCATGCCGGGCAGCACCTTCGACACGCGCCCCTTGTAGACGTTGCCGACCACGCCGCGCTGGCGTTCGCGCTCGACGAAGATTTCGGCGACCAGGTCGTCTTCGAGAATCGCCACGATCGTTTCGTGGCCGTTCGAGGAGATGATCATCTCCTTGGTCATCACGGACTCCTAGAGCACCGGGCGGGAAGGGCGGAATGATTGTCCTGCCCCTCCTGCCCGGTGCGCAGTCAGTTCGTGAACCTGCGCATGCGGACGTTGAGCACCAGCCCGAAACCGGCGAGCGTGGCGATCATCGACGAGCCGCCGTAGCTCATGAAGGGCAGCGTAATCCCTTTGACGGGCGCCAGTCCGGCCGACATGGTGATGTTGTAGACCACCTGGAAGGCAAAGCTGGCGAGCACGCCGAGCACGAGGTACGAGCCGAGACGGTCCTTGGCCAGGCGGGCCGCCTCGAGCGCGCGCAGAATCACGAATAAATACAAGCCGAGCGCCACGAGGACGCCGGCGAACCCCTGCTCCTCGGCCAGCACCGAGAAGATGAAATCGTTGTGGGCGACGGGCAGGAAGTTCAACTGGCCCTGCGTGCCTTTCTTGAAGCCCTTGCCCGTCAGGCCGCCCGAACCGACCGTAATGCGCGCCTGGATCTGCTGGTATCCGGCGCCTTTTGCATCCTGCGACGGGTCCCAGAACGTCGAGATGCGCGATTTCTGATAATCCTTCAACGCAAATTTCCACGCGACCGGCGCCGCGAGGACCAAGCACAGACAGAGCAGGCCGAGAATGCGCATCGGCATGCCGGCCAGATAGGCCACGGCGAGAAACACCGGCACGAGCGTCAACGCGGTGCCGAGGTCGGGTTCCTTCGCAATCAACGCCAACGGCACCAGCGTCAGCGCGCCGCCGATGCCGAGATCCATCCACGTCGGCGACCCGCGATTCTCTCCGAAGAACTTCGCGAGGACGAGCGCGACGACGACCTTGGCGAACTCGGACGGCTGGAGGTTGAACATCCTGAGCGGAATCCAGCGGCGGGCGCCCATCTGGGCCATACCGAAGAAGATCACGTAGAGCAGCATCGCCAGCAGGCCGATGTAGATCAAATGCGACTTGTCGGTGAAGGTGCGGTAATCGAGCGTCAGCATGAACACCATGACGCCGAGCCCGATGACGATCGCGTAGATCTGCGTGACGTACATCGGGTGCAGCACGGTGCGCGTCGGATCGGAGCGCGTGCTGTAGATCATCACGATGCCGAGCGCGCACAGCGCGAGCATGGCGATCACGAGCGCCCAGTCGATGTGGTAGTACAGCCGTCGCTCAAACACAGGCCATTACCCCATTGACGGATTGAGGTTGGGCACGATCGCCGGCTTCGGCGGCAGCGGTTTGCCGTCCTTTTTCGCGAAGAACGTGTCGAGGATGTGGTGCACGACCAGCGCCGCATTGCCGCCGTGGACGCCGTGCTCGAGGAACACGACGCCGGCAATCTGCGGGTGATCGCGCGGCGCGAAGAACACGAACCAGCCGTTGTCGCGCAGATCCTTGTCGGTCTTGCCGGCCGCCGCCTTGCCCTGGTTCGAGATGACCTGCGCCGTCCCCGTTTTTCCCGCGACATCGCGGCCGACGACTCTCGCCGCGCCGCCCGTGCCGCCCGGCTGGTTGACCGCCGCCCACATGCCGTCGCGAATCGCCTGCAGCTTGTCCGGATCGATCTCGATACGGCCTTGCGGCGCGGGGGCGGCCACCGGCTTCCACCCGCTGCCATCGTCGACCGCCTTGAGCAGGTGCGGCGTGACGCGCGTGCCGCCGTTCGCGATGGCCGCCATGTAGACCGCCATGGACACCGGCGTCACCGACACCTGCCCCTGACCGATGCCGACGGAAATCGTCTCGCCGGCGTACCACTTCTCGTGCATCTTCTCGCGCTTCCACTCCGTGGACGGCACGAGCCCCTGGACCTCGTTCGGCAGATCGATGCCGCTCTTGACGCCGAGGCCCAGCGCGGTCGCCCACTTGTTGATCTTGTCCACGCCGATCATGTTGGCGATCGTGTAGAAGTACACGTCGCACGATTCCTGGATCGCACGGCGCAGATCGACCGTACCGTGGCCGCCCTTGCTGAAGCGCCAGCACTTGAAATCGCGGCCGTAGAAGTTGGCGTGGCCCGGACAGTAGACCTTGAAGTCGGGCGTGATGATGCCTTCTTCGAGGCCGGCCAGCGCGACCGCCATCTTGAAGGTCGATCCCGGAGAATAACGCCCCTGGATGGCGCGGTCGGTCAGCGGCCGATCGCGATCCGTGTTGAGCGCCGCCCACGTCGCGCGATCGATGCCCGCCGCAAAGGCGTTCGGATCGTACGCCGGACGGCTGGTGAAGCCGAGCACGCCGCCATCCGCCGGATCGAGCACGACGGCCGCGCCGTTGAGGCCGATGGAATCAAACGCGTCTTCAATCGCTTTCTGGACGTCGTAGTCGACCGTGAGCTGCAGCCGCTTGCCCTCGGTGGCCGGCTGTTCCTCGAGCGTGCGAATCTCGCGCCCCACGCTGTTGACGACGACGCGCCGCGCGCCGTCCTGGCCCATCAGGTCCGCGTTGTACACCTTCTCGATGCCCGACTGCCCGGTGATGTCGCCGCTCTTGAGGGCGTCATCTCCGGCCACTTGCGCGTCGTTCACCTCGCCGACATAGCCGAACAAATGCGCGGCGAGCGTGTCCGGATAGCGCCTCGTCGGCACCTGCTCGACGACGACGTCGGGCAGCTCGAAGTCGAGCCGCCGCGCGACAACGGCCGCGACCTGCGCCAGCGAGGCGTCCTGAATGATGGTGATGGGCCGATACGTCGGCTCGCGGTGATGGCGGTCAACGATCGACCGCACGCCGGCCTCGTCCAGCCCCAGGACCGAGGCCAGGAGCCGCACGGTCCGGTTCAGATCCTTGGTGTGCTCGCGGACGATCGAGATGCTGTAGGAATGACGGTTCTCGACGAGGACACGCAGGTCGCGATCGAACACGAGTCCGCGCGGCGCCCTGAGCGCGATGTTCCGCTGGTTGTTGTTCTCCGCCATCTCCTCGAACTTGGCGTGCTGGACGACCTGGATCACCCAGAAGCCCACGGCGAGCACCGTGAAGATGACGACAACCAGATACTGCAGAATCGCGAGCCGGATCGTGACCTTGCGACGGTCTTCGTGAGTGGCCATGGCTTACCGGCGGATGCGGCTCCGGGCCGCCCGCCGCCTCTCCACCGCTCCAGGTAACAGTTCAACCAACTGAAACGCAATCACGCCGACGATGGCATTGCCCACCGCCTGCCCCGTCACCGCCGGCACGGGCGAGGGGAACTGCCGCAAATCGAGCAGCACGTACAACCCGATGAACACCAGCGCGTGCAGCACCGTGGCGCCGAAAAAGACGACGAAGCGCGGCAACGGCTGCGCGACGATGAACTGGGTCCCGATGATGCCGGCCAGAAAGCCGACGATCGTCTTGGCCAGGCCGCCGATGCCGATCACGCCGCTCGACAGCGCATCCTGGACCAGCCCGGCGAGCGTGCCGGACAGCAGTCCGGTCACCGGACCGGAGGTCAGCGCGACGTAGATGACGACGACCAGGACGAGATCCACCGCGACGGTCCCCCGAATGACGAAGCGGGCCAGCGTGGTCTGCAGCGCGAGCGCCAGCGTAATCGCCAGGATCACCCCGGCGGTTTTCACTCGCTGCCCCCAGGCTCCGGCCGTCCGGGTTGTTCGGGCGGTGCCGCCTGCCCCGCCTCGCGCGCGGGCGTGGGCGTCAGCACCACCAGCACGTCTTCAAGACTCCTGAAATCGACCGCCGGCTTCACGACGATGCGCTTATAGGCGCCGCCGCTCTTCTCGACCGACTCCACCTGGCCGATGACGAAGCCTTTCGGGAAAATGCCGTCGATGCCCGAGGTCACGACGAGATCGCCCACGATGACGTCGGACACCTCGGACACGTATTCCATCCGCAGCCGGTAGTCGCCGCCGCCGACGACGACGCCCTGGGCGCGCGACCGCTCGATGAGGGCGCCGGCCGCCGCGTTGCGATCGATGAGCAGCTGCACCTTCGCCGCGCGCGCGCTCGGCACGACGATACGGCCGACGATGCCGGACGGAGCGAGCACGGCCATGTCGGACCGGAGCCCGTCGCGCGTGCCTTTGTCGATCGTCATCGTCCGGAAATCGGGCGTGGCGCTGTCGGCGATGATCTCGGCCGCGGTCGTCGAGAGGTTGGATCGATCGCGGAGCTGGAGCATCTGCTCGAGGCCGCGGCTGCGATCGGCCAGCGCGCGCTGCGCCTGAAGCTGAATCTGGGCGGCCGCGAGATCGCGTTTGAGCGTGTCGTTCTCGGCCCTGACCCCGCGCAGGCCGATGTAGCCGCTCCACCCGTGGCGCACGCCCGACACGACGGCCGACGTGGCGCGCTGAATCTCCGCGAAGACGCCAAAGGCGACCGCTTCGAGCACCGGCACGCCGGTGTGCGAGTTCACCTGCGCCGAAATCAGGATGATCTGGCCGAGTACGACGGCCAGGAACAGGTAGCCGCTCCGTTGACGGATGTCCAGCAGCGCCACTAGTCGATCGAAATCTTCCGCAACAGGTTGAAGTCCGACAGCATCTTGCCGGCGCCGAGCACGACCGATGACAGCGGATCCTCCGCCATCGCGAGCGGCAGGCCGGTTTCCTCCCGCAGCCGCTTGTCGAGGTTCTTGAGCATCGATCCGCCGCCGGTCAGCACGATCCCGCGATCGACGATGTCGGCCGAGAGCTCCGGCGGCGTGCGCTCGAGCGCCACCCGCACGGCGTCGACGATGACGTTCACGGTTTCGGCCAGCGCCTCGCGGATCTCCTCGTCGCTGACGGTGATCGTCTTCGGCACCCCTTCGATCAGATGCCGTCCCTTGATCTCCATCGTCATCCGCTCTTCGAGGGGGAACGCCGATCCGATTTCGATCTTGATCTGCTCCGCCGTCCGCTCGCCGATGAGCAGGTTGTACGTCTTCTTGATGTACTGGATGATCGCCTCGTCCATCTCGTTGCCGGCGACGCGCACCGCCTTGCTGTAGACGATGCCGGCGAGCGAGATGACGGCGATGTCGGTCGTGCCGCCGCCGATGTCGACGATCATGTTGCCCGAGGGCTCCGTGATCGGCATGCCGGCGCCGATCGCCGCGGCCATCGCTTCCTCGACCAGGTGCACTTCGCTCGCCTTCGCGCGGTACGCGCTGTCCTTGACCGCGCGTTTCTCCACCTGCGTGATCTCGGACGGCACGCCGATGACGATGCGCGGGCGGACCCAGACGTTGCGGTTGTGCGCCTTCTTGATGAAGTAGGTCAGCATCTTCTCGGTGACCTCGAAGTCGGCGATGACGCCGTCCTTCATCGGCTTGATGGCGACGATGTTGCCCGGCGTGCGGCCGAGCATGTCCTTGGCGTCCTTCCCGACCGCTTCGACGCGGCCGGTCACCTTGTTGATCGCCACAATCGACGGCTCGTTGACCACGATGCCTTTGCCGCGGGCGTAGACGCAGGTGTTGGCCGTGCCCAGGTCAATGGCCAGGTCACTCGAGAAGAGAGAGAGCATCGAACGAAGGCTCAAAGGCGCGCACTCCTGTTGGGGTTAGCGGTCTAGTTATCGGCCGCAGCGGGCGCGACGTGAATCCCGTTCTTGCCGGATTCCTTCACGTGATACATGGCCATGTCGGCGGCCTGCACCAGCTCCTCGACCGAGGCCGCGGCGTCGGGCAGCGTGGCCACGCCGAGCGAGGCCGTGAGGTGAATGTCAAGGCCGTCGCCGGCCAGAAACTTGTGCGCCGCCATGCGCTCGCGGATGCGCTCGCCGACGGCGTACGCGCCTTCCCCGCCCGTGTCCGGGAGGACGAGCGCGAATTCATCGCCGCCGTAGCGCGCCACGACGTCGGTTTCGCGCGCGCTGCTGCGGATGACGGCGGCCGCTTCGACCAGCGCGCGGCTGCCGAAGAGATGCCCGTGCGTGTCGTTGATGCTCTTGAATCCGTCCAGGTCGATGAAGAGCAGCGACAGCGGCCGGCCGCTGCGCGACGCGCGCTTGGTCTCGCGTCGTAGCACGAGGTTGAGATAACGCGAGTTGTAGAGATGCGTGAGGTCGTCGGTGACCGACAGCGCCTCGGCGCGCTTGAGGAGCAACGCGTTGTCGAGCGCGATTGAGGCCGGCTCGAGCAGCACGCGCACCGCGCGCAGGACCGTCGGCGCGAGCTGCGGCCGGCGCGACGAGGGGGCAAGGTCGAGGCCGATGATCGCGCCGACGCGGCACCCGCGGCAGCTGAGCGGAAACGCGACGACCGTCGCGACGACCGATTGGTCCTTGAGGCGGTCGTCCTTGCGCAAGTCGGCCGTGACGAACTCTTCGCCGCGCTGCATCACCCAGGCACCGATCGCGTGGATGGACGGCCCCATCTCCGGCAGCAGCCCGCGCTCGGCCAGCACCGTCAGCTCGCCGGACAGATCCGACGACAGCACCGCCCAGCACGGCGCGGGAATCCACATCGCGGCGCGCTCGACGAGCGTCTCGGCAATTTTTTCGGGCTCGACTGTGGCGTTGACCGCGCGCAAGAGATCGATGAGCGCCTCGCGGCGTTCGACGCGGCTGCGCAGCGCGCGCTGAACCACGCGCAGCCGTGCCGCGAGATCGAGGCCCGGCGTCGTCAGCGACATGTCGCCGGCGCGCCGCAGCTTCGAGCCGCGCTTACCCGGC